>ERZ1292632.1705-Hain-H43-01um-R2-1705-length-20440-cov-15_pt1 | contig 20440 bp, 34 predicted proteins | sample MGYA00564407_ERZ1292632 | MGnify/ENA primary metagenome ERZ1292632 (study PRJEB36523, sample SAMEA6512637) | groundwater metagenome | collected 2019-01-08 | study: AquaDiva: Metagenomics assemblies of 32 groundwater samples | reverse complement strand
GAGGCTAAATTCCAGTTGGAGTCCAGGGCACAACCGAAAGAACCTACTGCCCTGAAACAGTTCAGCGATCTGGACATTTACAAGAATCGTATCGACGCTGATCTTAGACAGTTCAGGGTGATCCCCGCTGGTAAGATTCCGAGTTGGTGGAGGCCGCAATGGTTTGAAAAAACTGCACCGGAAGAGGCAGAAATATTCGACCCGACCGCCAGTTCATATGATGAGAAGTCTAAGACGTGGAAGCGTGGTGCATGGCGTACAGCTAAACCGGAGGAGGTACAATTATTCGGTACACTTAAATCGGAATCGGAACGGGTACAAACCCTTCAGAACGCCCTTATTGGTAAACCTACATCATCCCTGATGAAGACTGCCGTGACATCTAAACGTATGGGTGGTTCCATCGCACAGCAAACTCAGAACTACCTGCAACAGAAGGAAACTGGCGTCCAACGACAGGAACAGGAAGATTTCTCTAAGATGAGTGACGATGAACTCAAACGTATAGCGGAGGGTAGGTAATGCCTATCACACCGGAACAAGCACGAGCAGAACTGGCTCGTAGAGAACTGGCGAAACGGCAGCAACCTGTCCAACCGCAGCAACCAGGATTCACTATCCCGGATGAAGAACGCGGTGGTCGTTTCCGAAGGGCCGGTGTTACGGGTACATTTGAACCACCGCGTACTCTGGGGGAGAAAGTATCTGGCATCAGGATGCAAGACGTTCTGGCACATCTACCTTTTAGTCCCTGGGCCGATTACAAAAAGACCGGGGCGTTCATGGCTAAACGCCAACTTGAGACCGGAAAATACGGCCCTCGTACTCGATATGAAATGACTCCTATGGGTGGGTATACAGCCGTTCAGTTGCCGGCTACACAACAGGAATTGAAAACGATTGTATCGGAGCAGGAAAAAGAGGAACAGCGGGAAGAGACTGTCCCTGCCGCTATTGCGGGCGGTGTCGCTAAAATACCTGCGTTCGTCACTGAATTTGCGGCATTAGGCGGTGGGACACCTAAGACGGTATTAAGTGCGTTGAGCACTGCCGCCGAGATAACGGCCCTTCAACCACATAGAACTACGGCTGCTGTCATAAACCAAGTAGAAAAAGGTGAAACTGGTGGGATGGCTATCGCTAAAGGCTGGGGTGATGTCTATATCGAAAACCTTTCAGAAATGGCGGGTGGTGCATTTCCGGTTGTAGCAAAAAGACTCCCGTTCGGGGGCAGGATTATAGATGGTCTCCATGATTTCGCCACCAAAATTGGTATGAGTGATAATGAGTTCTGGAAGACTATAAGCACAAAGGCCGGCTATCACGGTCTGTTAGGTGAATGGGGCGAAGAGAGGCTTGGTACATTTTTACGTGGTCTGACTGGTGTGGAGGATTTTGGGGCTGGTCCAGATGCCTCACCGCAGGAGCGGATTGCCGCCGGCTTTGAACAGGACTTTCAGGCCGAGAATATGTTAGTAGAAGCCGGGGTATTGTCGGCTATACCTGTTGGAAAACAGGCTTTGAAAACTGGACAGCGAATTATAACTCGTCCTGGTGAAGTACAACCAGTATCCGAGGCCGGTGTCCCACAGGTTGTAGGGCCGGCTGAACAACAGATTAACGTCTATAAGACGGTTTCAGGCAGCCGTACCGGCATCACTGAACAAGAAGTGACTCGTGAGGGTGAACGATACGTGGACTCGGTTACTGGTGAAGATGTAATACTCGACCAGGCCGCGTCCGGTTCAGCGATTGAGCAACCAGCGGCAAAAGTATTCTATCACGGTAGTCCTACGGAGGGTTTGACAGAGATTAAACCGGGGCGTGGTGATTACGGCTATGGAGTCTATCTTGCCAGCGAACGTCGGGCACGCAAAGACTATGCACCGGGAAGAAAGAATGTTGCAGCTTATGTACTCGGTGATACGAACGTACCACCGCCGGAAGGTTTTGTTTATCCCGTTCAATCCCCGTTGAAAAATCCGCTTGTCATAAACACTGAACAGGAATACACAAAACTCCTCGATGAACATGGTGATAGCGATAAGGGCATCGGTGAATTTGCCCGCAAAACTGGTTACGATGGGATTATTAACAATTACACAGAGGAACACATTGTATTCACAGATAAACCGATACCTGTAACCCGACCCGCCCCCCGCAACATTCTCGAAGAATACAAGTCCGAGGAGTGGGCACAGGAGGCCCTTGGCAAAGAGGCTAAACCATTAAAAACTCCGACTACCGAGGAGATGCAGGTTAAGGCCGATGAAATCCATCAGATTATAGACGGTGGTAAAACTAAAGTAAGACTTCGGGCCGAACCCAGGAGTGAGAAAGAACTTCTCAGGCGTGGTCATACTCTACCCGAGGCCCTGGGGTTAGATGAGGATTCTCGTAGAGACCTGATGCAAGAGATAGTTGGTAAGAGGTCGATGAAGGAACTTAATTCACAAGAACGGGAATTGTTTGTCTCCTACCTTGAAGGTCTGGCCGAACAGTCTGGCGTGGAAGTAGAAAAACCAGTGATCGAACGGGCAGTAGAAAGACTAACTGCTATCAGCAAGAAACAAAAAGAACTTACTCCGACCGAAGAGACGCATCCTGAATTACACCGGACATGGCTGGAAAAAATCTCTCAGGATATTAAGGGTTGGTCTTCCGAGTTGTACCATGAATTGATGCGTATAGAACGGTTCCTTGAATCTCTGGACGGTGAAGAGAACGGTGTGCTCTACGAAAATATCTGGAAACCCACTAAGGCCGCTGATGAACTGGCTATTGATAAGACGTTCATGGGGTTTGAAGAGTTCTTACAGGTTATGGAAGAAAATGGATTCGATCCGGCCTTGGCAATGGGCAAGGTGGAGAAAATTTCTCCTGGTGTAGAACTAACTCGGATGCAACAAATAGGAGTCTACAACAAATCGAAAAATGAAAACGGTCTGCGATATCTACGGGAAGGAATGGGGTTATCTGACACTGATATTGCTAAGATTAGTGACGGACTAACCGATACCCAGAAGAAATTGGCCGATTGGTATCTTGAAAAGTGGCGGGCGTATTGGCCGCTTATTGTAAAGGTGGCCGACTCTATCGGTATGGATGTAGATAAATTGGAACAAGAGTTCAACTACTCTACCCTGATACGCACAGACATTGATCCGTCTGAAGAAGTTGAACTGACTGATACTCTCACGGATCAGTTCACTCAGGAATCATTCAAACCGGAACAGGGTTTCCTTGAGAAACGCAAGAAACGTGCTGTGGGTAAAATCGAATTGGACGAAGCCGTATCCTATCTCACCAGTATGCGTAGGATAGAACGATTTCTGGCTATGGCCCCAGTTGCTAAGAAAGTGGGGACTATTCTGCGGAATAGGGAGTTTAAATCTGCCCTGAATGATGCCACTTACGGGCATGGTGTCAAGTTACTTAACACCTGGATGCAGGATTCTATCAGAGGTTATGTATCTGAAGACGCCGGAAGATGGAATAAAATGTTGAGTATATTACGGCGTAATGCAGCCGTCTATGCTATCGGTTGGAATATACCATCTGTGTTCAGGCAGACATTAGCCCTCTCCAACGCAGCTGCTGTTAATCCGCTGATGCTCAAATATATCCCGATCAATACCGCTAAGGCTACCAGGAATTTCAGAAAGTTAGAGAAGGAAGTTCTGGAAAAATCTGCTTTAGTTAGGACCAGGGATATCGACCGGGACGTTAGACGTAGATGGGACCGTGAGACCATAGGAAAACGATTAGAAGGAAAAGACCCGTTTGATAAGAAGAGTCTTGCCTGGTTGAAATGGATGGACCATAGAACGATTGTGGTCGGATGGAAATCCCTGTATGATACGGCTATTGAAAAAGGCAGGACTGAAAAAGAGGCCATTGAATACGCCGATAAGTGGGTAAGCCGGACTCAGGAAATGGGCGGTGCTAAAGATCTCCCGCACTTCTTCAGGGGTGGTACATTCAGTAAGATTATCACTACGTTCGAGAACCAGGTAAACAATCAGTTCAATTTCTATGCCCATGATATCATAGGTGCCAGACGACGCGGGGATATCAGTAATACAGAAGTGGCTTACCGGGTAATGTTTTCCCACATTCTGCCAGCAATTCTTATGGGTATGATTGGAAGGGGTGGTCTGCCGAAGACCTGGAAACAGTTACTTACCGATGTCGTCACATATCCAATAGCGTCCCTAATGTTGGTAGGTCGACTTATAAACCGTACTATCGAAGGTTTCAGTAACTCTACTTCTATAGTAGAGGCCGGACCGGAGGCTGTTGGGCAGGCGGCACGAGCGGCGGTTAAAGGTAATATCAGAAAGTTTATAACCGAAGCGGCTAAGGCTATCGGGGCGATAACGGGCAAGTTGCCAGCCCAGGTTATACGCACTATAGGGGGTGCCTATGACCTGGCAACTGGCGACACTCAAGATCCAAGACGTTTGATATGGAGTGAGTGGGCGTTAGAGCAGGGCAAAAAGAAATCAGTCACACCCCCACGACGGCCACCTACACGACTCCCGACAAGACGGCCACCGACAAGGAGACCAGAATGAGTGACTTACAAGGCGGGACGATTAAAGAACGGTTAGCACGACTTGAAACTATTATGTGCAACCATATAACCCACCACGAAGCCGGCGACCGTGCCAGAACACGGATCATATCAGGTCTGGTCGTCGGTCTTATCCTGGCTGTCTTGCCGGGCTTTATCAAATGGATGGCCGGGATTATCTGACGATTCCAGGGCACGACCAGTCTCTGGTGGAATCTCTAAGGATTCATCCCATCTGAAATTCAGACCGCTAGCGTGTCTATCACCGTGTTCAAATTGCTTGTTTATATCCGACCACAACTGAATGTGATTCTTCACCACTTCTATAGGTATCAACCCATAAATACCGTCACGACTCCACAAGATAGCCTTCGGCCCGGCTATTAGCCTGTCCAGTTCCGGGCCGGTGATCGTAAGTCTAGTGCCCTTCTCTCTGAAGATGTATGGGTGGATCATTTTGGTGTCTCCTTTATAGCTATATTAACCCCTATATCTGGAAGACGATATATTTTTTCGCCTTCATGTACTTCTATATCTCCGGTAGTCCATTCCATAATATCCTTTAACCGTAGTTTATTGTTACCTACAACTTTTCTAGCTTCCTGTAATATCTCATTTTCAAGTGTTCTAATACTCATTCTTAGTTCTCCCACAGCATTTCTTATACTTAATCTCGCTTCCACAGGGGCACAGTTGATTCCTACCGATTTTCTCATGCTGATTGTAGATCGTACTGATAGGTTTGAATGGATGCGACATCAACCACGCCGTTAGATATTCTAGTTTAGTCATCGGCTTGAATCTTATGCCGGTATCAGCTATCGAGTAATTATTCATCTCTTACTCCTCTCTTTCAGACTTCTATACAGCCAGGGTTTATCCCCACCGTAGATACAATTACTATCCCCACATCCTATATAATGTTCCCAGGACACTTTCTGTAGGATGCGGATTTCATAATCGGTCTGTTTGCTATTCGGGATTACGGCCACTAACCACATTTTACCATAGACCGACCGCACCCTCACTATCCATCCGGGCCGGCCACTCGGGGGAATAGGATCGAATCCCCCGAGTAAATCGGCCCCGTTTTGAGAGAGGGAGCGGACAATGGCTTTCCTGGGACAGTGTTTCTCAAGCCATGAGAGAATATCATTCTTGGTGCGGAAGTGAATCATCTAAGCTAACCCCCTCAACAACATTTCCTCACGGTCTATTTCCTCGGTCTCTTCCTCCTCCGTAAGTTCAAGTTCGTCACGATTTTCGCATTGTGTGCAACGGTTCATCGCTTCCTCCCTGGCGTCTTCAAAATCATCGAATGCCCTTACATAATCCGGCAACTCTAATTTGGTCTTACCTATCCAGTAATCACCGAATCCACTTTTCATTATGATATACTTCATGCTACTGTTCCTTTCGCTCTTTCTTCTGCTATTCTTCTGGATACAACATCCTTAACCTCAGCCGGTGAATAATCGCCAGTACGTTTCATCATACGACCAACCAACAATCCGGCGGCGGCTGTGCCAAACAGGCCCATGATACTCATCGGCTGGTCAGCGGAACCTATCACGATATCCTGGAAATTCTGTGAGGCCATAATGTTGGCCTTGATAAATCCCAAGGCATCATCGTGAGTAGTCTTGTCGTCCTCGGCCAGCCGTTGAAGACTGATTTGCGAGACCCGGTGTTTTATGATAATCCTGTCCTGAATCTGTCTGGCCTCATACAGGGTCATAATCCCGAGCGGTGGAAAATCACGCTCGGCGTATTCCATCGACTGAGGTGTTACCTCACAGGGCGTGAGTCGGTCGATGAATCCACCACAACTTATGCCTGCTATACTAATCAGGCATACAATGAGAAGTAATATGTTCTTGAAATTGATCATGGAAGGTTCCTTTCACTCAATAATCAGGGTCTCACCTTTTTCCAAGAGACGTACACGACATTGATTGGATGGTTTTTCTACTGGGGAAGAAAATATATCACTCCAACCATTTCTACTATTAGAACCGACACATATAAGATTATTGTAATACCGCTGCACTACCCGCCCTATGTACACAGAACTGTCCCAGCACGTTATGACAGCGATATCACCGTCTTTCATTGACTGTACAGGAATAAGTTTATTTACTGGGTTCTCTACAAGCCTAACACTCATTTTCTTTTCCTTTCAAACTGGTCGACCTAAAAATTTATTCGATGCCCAACCCTTTATGTCTATACCCTTGAATCCCTGGATACTATCATTACCAACTTGCACCATACACGTCTCCAACTGAGGTACCTGTTGTGTCAACCAACTACAGAACAACAGTTTATTGCCCGGTCTACGATCATACGCCAAACACCATGCCCGCCAGGTATCGTACATCATATCCTTACTGGTCTCTATGACTGGATCAAGCACGCAGCACTCATCGACAAACGATTCCACCGGGGACACCAGATCACTGAACATTTTCATCTCTTCTTGTGACGCCGATGGTTCTATGAACCGGCCCATTTCCCGCAAGGACTTGAGACCCTGAAGAGCGAAGTTAATCATCTTGCCTTCTGCCGCGTCCTTGCGGAGTTTGTCCTTTAGAGTGAAATCCTCTTTTCCTACATACGAATTGGGGAACGTCAGGAGCAAAGTCCTGGCTACGATAGCTCTTGAATGGTCCGTGAATAGCGGTAGATCATTCATAGCCATTGTAAATCGGCATGAGAGCTTAGCATCATAAGGCACGATATACTTCTCGTTAATCGGTATCGTATCGTTCCCTGTAATACGCAGGATTATCTCCAATGCTGCATCCATTTCAGCCTTGCGGATAGTGCCCTTGATATCCCCGGCCAACACTGCCGATTTACCCACCAGATTGCTTATACCATGATGGTCCGCTAGCATAGTTAAACTAGTCGACGTACACTGGTTAGACCCGAGCATAGCTTCTATTACACCCAGTATTGTACTCTTACCAGAACGTCGATGCCCCTTGAACATCATAAATTTTTCCATACTGGTGTCGTACACGAGCATGTAACCTAGCCATTGGGCCAGGAGAAGTATGCTCTCTTCATCATGGTTAAACACATCATTGCAAAACCAGTCTAACAGATCGGACCAGGCGTCAGGATTAAACTCGTATGGTAACGTGGCAAAGGTAAACAGATCTGGTGTAGCGGGCAGAAAAATTATCTCCCCTCTACAATAGGCATCGACATCCAAAAGTCCGTTCTTAAACGCTATTAAGGACGGTATATCAGGTCTACTTTTACGTTCGATCCATACTGGCGGGGTATCTTGTACTGGACATCTAGCTGTAAGTGCGTCGAGAATGTCGTTGAGTTTACTTCTAGTCGGTTTATAGAAGCTGATATCAGTTCCTTGAGCAGTTGTCCTAACGAACCGTTTTCCGTCAAGATATCTATAAAGGACACCCCTGAAGGCGTCGGTGTCGATGCACTGATATCTACCTTCTCTCCATTCTGTCCATTTTCCATGAAAACTCCTTAATGTCTGAACACCTTCATTGTCTTTGTACTGTTCGATAAAACGCTTAGCTATTGTCTGGGCCACGTCATCGGGGAAAACATTAGGATCGCCACCACCTTCACGCCCGTTGGCCCCGACATAGACGAACAATCCTTCTTGGTCTAATCCATATTTTAACCATTCTCGTAAGTCCTTAACTCCTTCAGGTGGCATTACGCATAGGACTTTCTCTGTTAGCCCTTTGATATTATGATAAACCTTCTCCATGCCGGTTTTTCCAGCACCGGCGTCGTTCTCTCCTATTATCCAGATTTCCCGTCCGGCAAGTGGCATCTGTTTAAGCTCTTCCACACCGGCTGTAGCAGAAGGCCGACCAATAGCCGTAAAGCCGAGATCCAGGGCAGCAAGTACATCAGATGAACCTTCAACGATGAGCGTTGGTAAATTTTCAGAACCGCCATCGAGCACATTTGGCCGTTCTTTACCGGATGTTTGCTGATGTTTTGTACGATGTAGAAACCCCGACTCTCCAATAGGTATAGTTGATCCCTCGGAAATACGGCTACAGAGCACCGCTGAAGGACCGGAGCGAAAGTCCGAGCTAACCATACACCAGTCCGGCTTTCCACAAATAGGACAGTCAATACCGGCTTCTGCAATCCGCACCCAATGGCATCTTCCTGCTTCATATCGTTGTTCTCCTTCCAAATAGTTTTCATTGTACGGGTAAACAAGGCCCCGCTTAGACCCACGTTCCATTAATTTTTTGCCATCTGGATAACGAAGTTGAAGACCTATTATCTGTCCGTCATGGTCACGTTCTGCGAATACCCAGGCTTGACGGGCTGGATAAAATCCTACTCCTAACTGTTGAAGCGATGAGATTTTTATTCCTAAATCTCGGGCAAGGACTTCGAGCATGGCGGGAAGTACATTCTGTTTGTAGATTTCAAATTGCTCGGCAAAGTCCATGTTGTCCTCCTAAAAAGGGGCGGGCAAGATGTCCTGTGGCTCCTGCCATTAAGCGACGCCCACGCCGCCGCCCCTTATCCTGGAACTACTACATACCAGCAACCTCATGGATTACTGGTGAGTATAATCAGAACTTTGCTATCATCTTACCGTCACCCCGGTCGGTGTCGAGCACATAATCTACAACCTCACCCCACTGTTCACCAGTGATGCTCTTCTCCTCAGTTCCAGGAGCAACCGCGTCTATTCCACCAAACCATGCGGCCTGAAGTTGTTCGTCAGTAGTATCATCAGCCTTCATCTCGACTATGACTTCATAAGCCTGTTGCTTAGTGTAACATTTAGGCCCAGGAGACGAGGGGGCATTCTGCGAAGCCGAAGGTGGATCTACCGGTTTACGAGCCGGGGGCTGAGGAACAGTAGTCGGTTTCGCCAGAAGACGTTTTGCCTTCTCAGTTATCTTTGCTTTACGCTCTTCTTCTGTTTCCTGTGGCGGTTCTGGTTCCGCTGTTTCCTCTGGCAACTGGCGACCAGCAGGGGCAGAGACCTCTACCTTCTTAGGCCGGCCAACGGGCTTCTTCGGTAGGACCGGTTGTGTGGCCGGCTTCTGGGCCGGGACTGTAGCGGCTTTCAGGGCCTTACCAGAATGCTGAAGAATATGAGCGAACTCCGAATCAAGAGCTTTAAGTGCGTCAGGGTCCAACTTACGAAGCTGACGAGCCGGGTCAGCATTATAGACATCCACGAAACTTACCTGAAAAGGATTCTTGGCACCCTCGTATGTATTCGCACCGATACGAACTTGACCTTTTATGTCACTGAAATCAGTTACGCCGAGAGCGGCGAAAGAACGACCATCCCAGCCGAACACAGCCATGACCTGTTGGTGGTTTAGTGTAGGCTCTATCTGACCGGACTTCTTGGCCTTACCAAACAGGGTGAAGTAAGACGATATCTCGGTCTCATACGGTGTCCAATCTACCCACTGGCCCTCCTCCTCGTCATAATATGCCTCAAGATGAAGCCGAACATTGAATGATGGGAACCCATTTTTGGTTTTACTAACACCGGATTCCAACACATGATCGAAACGAAATGTTCCTGTACGATCTACGGGATTACTCATATTAATATGCCTCCACTAATTTACCATGTTTGTTTGTGGTTACTTTCACGACGACCTCCCCCTTATCTGGGAATGATTCAACTTGAGCGGCCTTTCTACCAGTCCACATATACGCCTTGTCAATATTTTGTGTGAACGAATCGTCTTTATCGGCGTCTGCCACGTACCTACCACCCTTCTTAATCACGTACATTCGTTTCATCTTTTCCCTTTCTTAGATAGACGTTTCTTGTTCAGCTTAACGAGTAGATTGTAGAACTCTATTGATTTGTTAAGATAATTAGGGTCTTTACAACAGTTAAACTCCCTATCCACAAATTGCCCAGGACATTTTTCACAAACTCCCGGATCGGCGTTACCACTGTGTTCGTCGGCATAGTCGCAAAAGAAACAGTCATTAAGTATATCATCATAGTTATTAGTAGATAGCCAAATAGCCTTCAGCTTTAGAACATCTAATCTGTGCAACGTATCATCAAGCCTCCCCATTCTAATATAGGCAACCCATTTCCACATTCGCAGACATTCTTTCCACGTTTTCTCAAGCGTCATTTCTGGTCCTCCGACCGTTTTTCTAATTGTTCGACAGATTCGTTTAAGTCATCAACTTTATTTCTTAGCGACTCGATAGTTTCGTTTAGTCCCTCTATAGTCTTGCCCCGTTCACTGATCTCGTTCTTCATGTCGTCAAGCTCACTCTGTATAAAATCCATAGCGTCATCAACTGTTCTGATTGTTTGCATTTTCTAATCCTTTCCACGCCTCATTAAAAAGGAATTGCCATATACTGTCATCGCCGGGATGACTGAACGATACGACTGGATACTGATACGGAATAGTGCGGCTCTTTGCTTTGAAGTGGACCTGGCCATGTACGAATATAACCCGCTCGTTACTACTGGCTGCTTTACCGTCTTGTGATGCAATGTTAGAGTAACCGATCTTCAGTACATGGTCAGCCCATTCATCATAGGCAGACCACACAGCCGGTGTAACCTTACCATGTTGGCCCTGCAACTTAGGTACATCGCACATGAAATCTGCACCGCTGGCATTAGCTATAACATCCTGGGCCATCTGGCAGAGGATAATAACATTCTTACCATGATGCACCAGGGCATCGAGATCAGCCAGGATAAGTTTCATCGTGTCATACAGATGGCGGTATCCCTTGCCCCAACCATAACTCTCTACACAGGTGGCGTCGTACTGTTTACCATGATCGCCGGCCTTAACGTTTGCCAGCATCCACGTAAGAGCCAGGTCTTGCATGATGGTCCCGGTGTCGATTACTAGCGTTTCAAAACCATCAAACAAATGAAACTGTTGTGTGGCTGCCCTGATGTCGTCGTATGTCTCTACGCCAGGAATACGTTGTAACCTCTCTCCTGTCAATGGGTTACATATCTTACGACTACCATCGTCAAGGGCTATGAAGACTGGTTTGGGGGCCATAGATGCCAGGGTAGTTTTGCCCATGCCCGAGTCAGCATACACAATGATCTTCTCACCCTCTGTATCACCTTCCCAGGTAGACACCGAGAATTTCTTAGCCGGTGTCACCACCTGTTGCTTCGCCGATGGTGCCGGCGGTTTCCCACTCGGTGCTGTAGGTGGTTTGTTTCGTACTGGTGGTTTAATCGCCATTAGATTTTCCTCCACAATCTTCGGCTATTCTATCATTAACATTAAACAGAAACTTAGCCCCGGTTAAAAACTCAGCTAATTCCCTTCCCCAGCGGGGAACGCCGTATGAACCTAGACAGTAGGCACGAGGTATACAATTTATAACTAGATAGATCACACTAACACCATCATTATTTACAAGAATGTCTCCGTGTTTGTGCACATACTGTGGCTGATATTTATCCAGTACAGCCTGAGCAACCTCTAGCGTAGGAAAATATTCTGCCGTCTTGTACACAGAACCATCACTATGTAAATTGTTCCCGTTACGTGTGTCGTGTAGAATAAACGAATCTACATATTTTTGTATTGTAAACATTATTTCTCCTCATCGAATATCAACTTGAATCCGTCGGGTATAACCCCATTCTCTACATCTATGCCATTATAGCAGCATGGTATGTAGTTACATTTATACTTGGCCTCACATGAAGATTCGTTACCATACCAATGCCCGGTATGGATCATTTCCTGCATGGTACGATAGATATTAAACAACTCCCATTCAAACGATTGCATTTCCTTATCAGTTCTGCTAAGTTCCACGCATCGGAAATAGAACTCAGGTCGTTCTACGATGTCAGCTAGGAGACGGGCACCGTACATCTCAGGAGTTTCCTGAATAGCAAATGTGTCAGGTTTGGCACCGGGTTCAACTATCATGTTTGTGTTATTTATCGAAAATATTGGATAACCGGGCATTGAAGCAATCGGAGATAAGGTATTTACTTCAAACTTCTGCCCGAAGTATTCCCAATCAGTCACGAACTTTTTACTCTCAACCTGCGTAAGTTTCTTCGGACTTATTTGAGGCTTGTGCCACACGTCATAAAGAATCTTACTAATCGGAGGGTCACTGGCCTTAATTCCCCAGGGTTCTAGGAGGCCATCGACCTGCCATCTGCGGGCCGCGTAAAGATATAACGTAGTCTGAGTGTCCAGGTTTAGATGTCCCCAATAAGTAGAGTCGGGGTCAACAGAACTGCTCGTGGACTTGTGTTCTTTTATGGCCGGGTGTCCATTCCAGTTGATAATCTTGTCGATACATCCGACCAGCCTAACATTAGGTAGAGTGTGCCCGGTCTCGGGATTACGCAGGGTAAGATCAAAGTGTTGCTCCCTCGTGATAACCTCTTCCGGCTGTTCTGAATAATACCAGCGATACCCCGATAGTGAATACAATAGTTTTACCCGTTCAATTTCGGCGGTTATAGGATCAGAGAACGTCTTACCATCATAGATATGGTTAATCTCTCTGGTCACGGCATCCATAATATCATCAGGAAGATGCCCCGTTCCATCACACAGTGTGCATTCAGGATCATTGGCCGGTTTGTCTGCACAGATGGTACATACACTACCTGGTTTTCGTGTAGCGATATCCAGGATACGGTGCCAATTACTGCCGACACGTTGAGCCTCGGTATCCTCTACTGTGCGGAGACCGAGGACGTATGCGTTTCTGAACCGTATAGGGCAGGCTTTGAACGAAGCTATGGCAGATGCTGATAGACGAAGTGGTCGTTTAGTCATATTAGTCCTTCCTGTTTGAAGCAATACTCTAACTCAGAAACTCCATGTACTACGAAATAATATGCGTGACAATTTCGCACATCCTGCATACGTTTTTGTTGGCCTTTGCTCAGTCGTCCGCCCTTGCCCGCTTTAGTCTCTATCTCAAAGTGAATGCCGTTATACAGTATACCGATTATATCCCCGGCATTTTTTATACCATAGGTGGCATACCCAAACCCAAAGTCACCAGCCCCACAATCATGGCGATTACAGAATACGTGATGCTGTCGTAACCAGTCCAGACATTCGGCGAGCACACATGATTCCTGTTTGTCAGGATCAACTGGCACTACTGGATGTGTAGGGATACTACTATCTTTAGCCATTGATCTCCTCACAGGTACACCCTTCTTTATACACTTATAGGTGTCGAATAAATCACGACATCGTTCTTGTTTAGTCTGGCGTCTCATGGTCTGCTGTTATTAAAGAATACGGCACTAAGGTGTGGGAGATCTTTAAGGGTTGCTTCCATAGTAAGGTGTGGGAGATCTTTAAGGGTTGCTTCCATAAGCTCTACCAAATCGTCTTGAGTTAAGCCACGAGATTCTTTAGGAAATAGTTTAAGTGGGGCAGCAACCGCCAGACCACAGGCTACACCAACTGATTTAAGGAAGTTTCTTCGGTTCATTTCTTATATGTCTCCACAATTTCACCTTCTACACCTAACGGTAGTCCAGTTGCCCAATCAGGCCCGGTTATCATTATCCGCTTCATTTCGCCTAACGCCCATTCTGCCTTGTCATCGGGGACACAGCCTACAAGTTCGTCGTAACTATGTAATACGATATGTATCCCCTGTCGCTCACATTCGAGTAGCCATCCGGCCAATAGGTCACGGCATATAGCCTGTATAACATTTTCCGTCAGGGTTCCTCCCCACAATGGACCCCAGATATACTTCAACGATTTATCCTGCGGGTTCACAGCCGCATAACGGTAAAATAACCTCCGACCTGACGGTAACTGAATGATGGTAGTGGAACCTTCTTTCCAGAATCGTAACACAGTTCTATCAGTATTGGGTATCCGATATTCCATTTTTTCATTGGAATACTTCGTCACCCAACGGAAACATTTTTCAATAGTCCGCCAAAAGTTAGGTATCCTCGTGTAAGTCGATCTATAAGTCTTGATAAGTTTGTCGATGAAATCCCAATCGTAGGTTCCGGAATCGAATAGTGGCCGAAGAGATTCATTTTGGTGGCATCTATCAAAAAAAGTGTTGGACCCCATACCATAACCACATCCCAGGATTGCATCCTTTCCAAATCCTCGTCTGATAGACAGGAGTTTTGCGGTTTCTGGTCCGTCACTATCTCTAGGTTTTCGCACTTCACCACCAAAAAGTCGTGTAGCGAACGCAGAGTAAATATCTTCTCCATCGGTGAATCCTTTCACAAGGTCATTCTGTCCAGATATCCAGGCTAATTCTCTGGCCTCTATCTGGGCTGAATCAACGATGATAAATTTACGGGATAATTGCATTACGCACCTTTGCAATCAACGGATGTACCGGTTTACCTCTACCTTTGCCACCCATATTGAGCAGATTCATTCCTTCCATCCCACCCCACCTACCAGTATGTGCAGCATAATACCTCAGAGGAACATGAAGCCAACCGTCAGCACATTTCGCCTGTGCTATAAGAGCATTTACTTTAGCCTGATGTAGCGGCCAACTGGTACAGGCAGCCTTAGCCTTGCATAGGTTACGTACCTGTTCATTGGAATGGGCCAGCAGTAATTGAAACGCAATATCTTCCTGGGCAAGAGCAGGGATCATACCCTTCTTACCCTGCTTCATTGGAACCTTCTCACCCTCCGGGAGAACGTCGGCCAGTATTTTTGGGAAGATACTTTTAGCACGTATTATCTCAATAGACGTAGCTTTCTTGTTGGTAGCATATTTCATCACGAGCGAGGATACTTTTTCAATATCTTCACATAACGCCACCCCCATTTTGCTTGCGATCTCCACAGCAAGGACCATATCCAACTTGAATGGAGGTTTAAGGTACAAGTCAAGCGTATGAGCTTGAAGCCTAAGTTCAATCTCAGGGTTATCAAGTATAGGTAGCAGTTTAGTAAATAAGTCATATTCAATCTCCACATCACCGAGACAGTATTCTTTCATGGCCTGATGATTCATATCTTCCCAATGTTGGCCGATGAACTGTTTGGTATCACCCTTAGCCCTGACCTTGAATAGTTTCGCCAGACTACCGAGGTCATGTTTCATCCGGGCGTCGTAGTATCGGGATAGGTCCAGGATATCTATCACGTAGGGAATATATATGCCGAATTTCTCGGATAGTACAGCCGCATCGAATTTGGCGTTTTGCATGACAACAGTTAGATTATTAAAACGATTTCGGAGACGCCCTATGGCCCATATAACTTGGGGACCGGGCACAAATATGGGCGTCTCCGAATTAAACTTCAATCCTACTCCTGTAAACGCAAAGCGTTCATCGGTAATATACTCTATTGTACTCATTTTCTTAAACGAATACTCACCGTCGAAGTAGGATTCAAAATCGAGCGTCAAGATCTCTTCGGGATAACCAGCCTGTCGGAGGATGTCATTCAACATAGTCATCCTGGATTTTATCAATATGTATCATTAAATTGCAGGCGTCACAGCTTAAATACCACTCGTCAAAAGACCAGCACTCATCTAAAAGGTGTCGCCCGCGTTTACACATGAACTGTTTCCATAGCCACCGCACAATTTTACCGGAGAATATCTTCGGATATGTGATCCCACTATACCGCACTAAACAACTCATTTTATCTCCTCAAAATTTACTGTCATGGTAGGTCTCGTCCCTACCCATCGGCATTGGTTCCACGTATGGTATCCCATCTATAATCACGGCTGCACTTATAATACTACGTTGTTTGTTGTTTCTACCGTAAGCGAAAGCCATCTGCTTATCATCCACTCCACAACCAGTATCACAGGCGAATATCCTACGCATAGGATTAGCATAATACTTCACGCCTGACGCAGTATGGTTGTGGCCGAGGCAACAGGACATGAGCATTTTCCTGACGGCATTGGCAGCCGGGTATAATCCGCTTTGGCCTGTACCATGATAATAGTAAACATCATCCAGGATATGATCTGGTTGCCAATCCCAATTAGGCGTGCCCCAAATATCATTATGGGATTTTAGATACACTTCCGGGACGTTCATACTCTTAGTACAGCGAATAACACGCTCATCATGGTTGCCGATACACACTTTGGCTTTTGGAAACGCCTTATACCATTGTGCTACAGCAGCCTTTGTCCGCTCGTATTCTTCTTTAGCACCCGGACAATCAGGTTCTTTTTCGTGAAACGATATAGCATGAAGATCGACCACATCACCGATGAACACTACAGTATTGCAATCCCACTGATAATATAAATCTTGGCAGAAATGTAAATATCCTTTACGTGTCCAGGGCACATGAATATCACCGATACATAGAACTCTCATCTCATTTTCTCCTTCAACCAAGACGTTATCTGCCGTGTAGTTTCTGACAATCCTCTACTTTCTACCCAGAAGAAAACTGGTATCCTATTATCACAGGCTTCGATTATTTCCTTTATCATACCATTAGATAAATAATCATCAGCCATATATGCTACCAAAAAATCACATTTACGCACGATGGCTTTGTCGGCCTCAAGTATCTGTTCTACTGTAAGTGATTTTTGAGTGTACGCCTCTATCACAAACTCATCATGTTCTGCTGGTACGTATAAATCTATTCTTGGAAAAACCCTGCGAATCTGTTTCGCTGCTTCTATAGCCCGCTGATTATTAACATCCATATCCTCACGAGTAGCATCCTTGCCTTTTTTGCCCTGGATAGGATGACTAAAGTAACATCGCATCTCAGCATCCTCCCGGAATAGGCTTATTGCGGTCAACAGGTTCAACTTTTTTCACTTTATTTTTTAATACCTCATGCAATCGACCCATGATATTAAACAGTTGGGCACACAAAACGTCCTCTAACTCGACCGGGCCGTGATTATCCTCCGTAGCATATCCCTCCGTTAAAAGCCAGGCGTCCATAAAATGTCGTCCGTTGCTGCTGTGGTACACGTCTTGGGGCATACCCTGTTTCCAGTTATTAAAATCTCGGTAAGTACCATCTGGTTGTAGTCGGTGCTTATCCAGATATTGAACATATCGTCGCAAGACTATGGGCGATAAAGCACGGACATAATCCAGTTTGCCCTGCGTCGTGTCCCTTGTCGCCCCGCCTGCAAAAGTTCTTATTTCGTTATCCATATATGTCTCCAGGTTATTTTATAGAAAAAACAAGGGCCAGGACATCCATCCACTTTACATAGTCGCTGATAACAGCTTCGTTGGTGTCAATCTGGCCCTGATTCGTTCAAAAAGTTTCGGCTATATCATCCGGTCTCAGTTCATCCATCTGTGAACTTGGCATCCTCACAGTATCCTTTTTTTGCGGTCTGCTGACACCCAACTTATGCCTGATTACAGCCAACTTTGAATTAAGGGCGTCTTCAGTTAGACCAAGAGAAATGGCGAGTTCTTCAATAGTCAAGTTATCTTCTGCATCCCATGCCCGCCAGATAGTTGCCTGGTCGCCAGTGAGAATCGGAAATAATTGAGGAGCAATCTGTCTCATGTTGTTAAGAATCCTATAGACGGTGCGTACAGATACATTCTCAATCTTTGCGGCCTCAACGTAACTTAATGCCCCAAAATCGTGATGACATAAACGATATATTTTAATCATGTCCCCGGTTATCTTTCTTTTCATTTCTGTCGTCGCCATAATATACAGCCTTCTCAATATACTTGATTGCCGTGGGTTTTTGACAGCCGATGTCAGATTTCATCACCGTACAATGATAACTTCCGTCTTTATTCTGACGATGAGCCGTCTTAAACCCTTCAATCGTTGGATTCGGCATACACATTCTAACCCCTCCCTATCACGGCTACTGGCCGGCCATTGGTGTCCAGGGATACTTTACGAATACGATCCAAGCCGATTATGTGAATCTGTCTGGCCACAATCCTGGTTTTATATACAAAGGCATCTTTCAGGTCTGATACATAAGACATCCCGGATTTACCGCCGTGGTACCAGGGAAGTCCATTAGCACGATAATCTGTTGGATCATACAACACCCATCCGAAATTTTTCTTTACCATAGTAAAATCCTCACATTTTTAGCATATATAGCCTTACACGGCCTTCGGCACCATTCACAGTCAAAAGGGCCCAAACAATGGACACAATTCATACATGACCGCTTCATATAACTTCTCCATGTTTTTCTTTGATCCGTTTATAATCTGCTACCACTATTTCATGGACTAAACGCACTATAGGCAACGCAAGCCGGAGTGTTTCCTGGCATATCAATTTATCGGCCACGCCCCTGGCTATACGACTAACACGAGCGGCTTCTTCATGTGTTAGTGGTATTTTCTCTTTGTTACCATCCATTTATTCTATACCTCAATCGACAGCTATTTTGTATATTTTCTCTAAACTGGTGTCGATGTTGCGGGGTAGATTATCAAGGTCTTCTTTTTTGTTATCACCCCGGAATAACAACAGGGCTTGCCAGTCTTTGTTCGTCAATTTTTTACTCATGGCGAAGAAGCAAGTTCCACACGGCCAGCCATCATGTTGTATGCCACAACCTGTTTTCTTTTTCAATGCTCTTTTCATTTTAGTCTTAGTCATACTTTATCTCCCCTTATTGTCATGGTCGATTATCTCTACTTCAACATTTTCAGGGCACGATGTCACTTCTGCAACACCGCCCAACACTTCTATTATAACCTTATGCCGGGGATGTGGGTCACGTACATATACCAGGCTATAACCAAGATAGTCAAGAGCCTCTAACGCTGAGTGCAATTCATTATCCCTGTTAATATCGCAGTCCACATTTCCATCTTGCTGATTCACTAATCTAAACATGTTTGCTCCTTAATATATCCCATGATTTTTGGTCGAATGTATTCATAAACACTTCTGTTATTCTGATAGTTTCCTCATCGGGGACTAATTTCTCAAGTTGTGCTATATGCTGCTCAAGATCATCAGGTGATAATTCCAGCATCTTTAAGCCCCCTAAGAAGATTATCCGCGTCATGCGTGGTAAGATAAAACCCGGCATTAAGGATTTTACCACTTCTACCTATACCGTCGATCACCATACCTCCCGCCGGATACCATTCTATACGAATAGCCGCTAAATTGTGTGTACCATTACGCCCTGTCACAAAAGAGCCGCCTATTCCTGAATCTGTCTGGATTTCTATTACAAGTGGTTTCATTTTAGTCCTTCCAAAATTTAAGTTGATAATCGATTGCCGCACAGAACGACAACGGTTTTCGTCCTGCTAACTGTAAACTTTCTATCCATATCTCAGCCTGTATTTCTGCCGGGTACATCCTGGCGAAACCTGCTGTCGCAAGTATAATCTGGACGCACGTATCATACACCTTATCGGTAACCTTCTCAAATCCAAAAAATCTTGCTACCCATACATCGACTACGACCTGATTCAAATCGCCCTTCAAACAAGCCGCAAATGCTTTGACCTTGCGACCTGATAATTCCTGTCCTGATAGGACACGGTCTATATTTCCCCTATGACACGGCAAACAGCCGGTATAATTTATGTTATCACTATTCCGTGATTCATATATCCTAACAGCCATTTTCCAATTAGCTTTAATGTGTTTACGCGGACTACATGCTGCAAGCAAATCACAGAATAGATCGGCGTCACCGCCATAAAGTTTTTCGATCTCTGCTCGGCATCTCTTATACCACATTTTCATTCCGATTTCTCCATCACATTAAGCACTTTAACCACCGATAGATTAGGGTTACTGTAATAATGTGAGTCGAGTTCAAACCGTATGGTATAGTCACCGTATTGTACTACAAATTTCGTCCCTTCCGGTATCGGATTATCTGTTACATATTCTTTAGTAACGCCCGATACCG
>ERZ1292632.1704-Hain-H43-01um-R2-1704-length-20449-cov-5_pt1 | contig 20449 bp, 19 predicted proteins | sample MGYA00564407_ERZ1292632 | MGnify/ENA primary metagenome ERZ1292632 (study PRJEB36523, sample SAMEA6512637) | groundwater metagenome | collected 2019-01-08 | study: AquaDiva: Metagenomics assemblies of 32 groundwater samples | reverse complement strand
CCCCGTTCCTCCGGCGGTCTCTACTACATAGAAAGGCACGGAGATATAAAATTTCTTAGACATGATGTTGGCAAGAGTGGAGAGTTCGCGTATGAATGTGGTATATTCCGCGACTTGAACCTGGAGAAGCTCGTTGGTGATGGACTGGGTTCTTTCTCCGAGTAATTTGAGGTAGGCCTCAATCTCAAATTTCCGTGAATCGACGACAATCTGCACCGGAAAGTCGACTGAATTAATAAAGCTCTGAAATCCCTGAATGATGGCTGCCTGTTCCTGCTCTGAACGCAACTCAAAATTAATGGCGGATATCTCCAGGACCATACGCAAGGAGCCGTTCTGAAGAACGACGACATCGTCGTGAATGTCGCTGATGGCGACGAGGGGTTTTGTCGAGGGTGTGGCCATTATGGTGCGGGTGTGCGGGGTGACACAGGGAGGTCTTGGGATGCGCCTTGCTGATAGAGATACCTTTTCGGATTGAGCACATAGGCCAGCGCATAGGCGAGATAGTTAATAAGGGGCATGTCTTGTATGCGGACAAATGCCAATGCGAGCGAGACGGCACTGACGGGTACTGCAAAGACAAAAAAAAGAAACCGTGGTCCTATGACCATGAACGCGACAAAGATGAGCGCGGTGCCCCCCGCAACCCAGAGAAACTGCTTGAGCGTAAATGGCCCAATGAGCTTGATTTCCGTCTGAATAAATTGTGGCAGTTGAAATCTCATATCCTAGAAGCTATTCGCCATCACGCAGGTTAATTATATGGTCGGTGCCCTGGTCTTGGCTAGGGACAGATTGGTTGAGTTGGCGGATGCCGCCTGATTCTGGCGTGATCCGTGGGCGGAGCTTCACGTTGAGCACCTCATTGAGAATGCGATCTGCAATGTTAGCCGCAGTTGCTTGGTCGAGTTGGAGATGCTCGGCGATAAGCGGGGCAATATCTCCTGACATCGCAAGACCCGTGATAACCTCTCGGACAACAATAGCCATAAATTCTATTTCGCCATCAGAAAAACCGTTATCTCGGCCGATCCGGTCAATGAGATCTGCGGTTATTGGGGATAAGAGAATGTCTTTCTGCTCGTCGGTGAGTAAATTAAAGCGCTGAAGGAAGGCATTGCGGGATGCCTCATCTTCCTGGCTGATGCCGGCAGAAAATGGACTTGCAATGAGATATTGGGAAAGATTTGTTGGCATGATTTAGGTTGTTGGTTCTTGTGCGGCCGCTACCCTCTCGCGCTCGTGGAGTTCATCGAGTCTCTTTCTGGCATTTTCCTGACGGAGATCTGCTTCTCGCTGTTCTTTGAAATAGGTCACAATAGTTCGCTCAATTCCTTTTGTACGGTCTTGCAGTGTGCGACCCTCAAGACCCTGATTAGAGAGTTTCTCCCGCTCACCCTGCTCATGAGCAATCGCGCTTGCAAGTTGTCTGGCGCGTTCTTGGGAGGTGTTGATTGTCGCCTGGAGAAGCACTTTTTCTAGGGCCTCCCTTTTTTCGTCAGAGGCCTGCTTTTCAACGCCCGCGATTCTCTCCGCGGTGAGCCACTTCATGAGCGCGGGCGAGGGATCAATCTCAACCCGTGTCTTTCCGTCATCGTACGTATACTTCTTTGTGAGCGCAGAAAGTGTCTTTTTTGAAAACGAGACAAATTCTTTTATACCGAGCTGCTTGAAATTGTCCTCAAGAATTTGAGCGGCAGTCCTTTGGAGCTCTTTAATCTTTTCGGGATCCGTTTCGTCGCCTTTTTCAAGCTTTCTCTTATTATTGTCTGCAACGATTCGGGCAACCCACAGTGGGTTCACATTGCCCTTCTTCGCTTTGCGCAAAAACCCATCCGTCCCGTCAGGAGCGAGATTCTCCACCGCTTGTTGAAATTCCTTCTCGTCCTTGAATTTGTTGTTCTCCGCCATGTCGTCAAGCTGTGCCTGTGCCCGTTCAAGAAAACCCCTCTCCGCAACGTTGCGGGGCGTTTTTAGGTCAGCATAGCGCTTGCGAAGTTCAATCACCTCGCCCACTTTGAGTTTTTTATCTTTGAGAAGCAATTCACCCGCTGCAAGTCCGCGGTATCCTTTGTCTGTCTGCATAATTGTTCGCAGCTCTTCAATAGAACGCTGTTCCTCCTCTAGCTTTTTCTTTTCAACGGGAATATTTTTTGCGATAAGTGTCTGTTTTTCAAGAAATGCGCGTTCCGCCAATTTTGTAAACGGGGCCGGTCCGCCAAAAAGTTTTGCCTGTGTGCCAGGGATTCTCCCGTATCCTTCCTTTTCTATTTCTTCCAAGCGTTTTTTCCCAGCCGCCTGAAACGCTCCGATGCCCGTTTGCCGCAGGACGATGTTCTTTGCCCATTGCGCTCCATTGACGGCGCCGACACCCGCGATTAAAGAGCCCTTAATGGCGGCGTTGGTACCCCCGATCAACATGAATGCGACGAGAGCATAGAAGAAAAGCGTTTGTATAGTGATATTAAGACCGGCAACGAGCGGAAGAGCGGTGCTTCCCGCACTGGTAGTGATGATAGAAGAGATGACGGTGTCTTGCTGGGAAAGCACAATCATGCCCAGATAGAGAACTGCCAGGAAAATGGGGAGAAAGAAATTCCAGCCAATAAAATAGTGCCACCAGCTTTGATAGCCCTTCTTAGTGCTTGGGAGGACACTTGCTAAAAGCGCAAGTGGCGACAAAATAGTGAGGAGCCATAGAAATGGCACGCGGATAAATGCAAACACAAGAGCAACGAGGAGAGAAAAGTCGACAATAAAAACCATGATGCCGGCAAAAAATAATTGAGGCGTATTGAGGATATCTCTGTTGGTCAGCTCAAACCATTGTCCCGGCCTAAGAAATTGCCCCATGCGATCTCCAAAGTCCCCTATTGCCGTGATGAAGATAGAATTTAATGACTGCGTGCCGTCAATGATAAGGCCGCAGATGACTAAGCTAAAGTTAATGAGGAGTGCTGCAATAATAAACTGGGCCATTATCCGACCCGGATCGTATTCCGCCAGCCACGATACTTTGAAAATCATGGAGAAAGCCATGGCGATCATAATGAGGATAAAGAACATGTTGGTGAAGTCCCTGACAATCTTCCACGTTGATTGCACCACGCTCACGTCGGTGGAAGCCGTCATGTTGATGGCAAGGTTGAGTCCTTTTAGGAGAAGCGACAATAGATTGGCGGCTAGCTCAAAGATGACCCAAGAAACTTTATTGACGACAAAGGTGATACTCTCCGCCACGATCGCGTGAGCGTATGAGATCTCAAAAAAGGCCACACCAATGGCACAGAGTAAAATAATTGTAGCAAGTTTTTTTGATTCTATCTGGCGCATATTATTGCACCCCCGGTTCACAAGCGGCTATGGGATTAGCCCACAGACTGCCATCACTTACTAAGAAATCGATAGAGACATCTTCACGTGGGGCGGTAACTTCAAGAACCAGCTCGTCTTCGAGGCCTTGGGCGTGCGCGCGACACAACGTAACGCCCGCCATGGCGAATGCCCCGCAAATCACGTCTCGTGCTGTTTCGGGTGAAGCTCCCGGGCGGAGACGTATTTCACCTCGGCCTCCAATTTCGAATAAGTCGGGGCGTTGTTCTATGGCTCGGTCTTCTGCCGCGCTCACTCCGTTACCGTATTTTTCATAGGCAGGATCGTCCTTGACGCATGTGCAAGCAGGATTGCCGCCCGTACAGGATGTGGGACCCGGACTACCCGTCGGTGTTGGACCCGGCGACCCATCTTCGTCCAGATCCCCGGTCGGGACCTGAGGATCATTGACATACGATGGGTACTCTTCTTCTTTACTGAAATCGATAAACCGGTCACTTAATCTGGTAATCACTCTCACGAGCACTTCGTTTAACTCATCTGCATTGGTAAGCCATGCAAGCTCTTGATTGATCGTTGCTCCTACGCTGGCGGCAACGTAACCGGAAGGCGATTTGATGTCAGCGAAGAATACACACCTCCCACTAGCATTTCTCTGTTTACAGCTCGCCTGGGGTGAGCCTCGGGTAGCCAGGAAACCCTGACCCGTTCGTGCTTCATTTAAATCTGCCGATACCTCAAGTGCGCGTTGCTTATTGACCTCACTGAGTGCTGCGAGCGCTAAACCGTACGGATTATTCTGCGGCTGGAGAAGTCGCTCAAATACAGCCCATCCACCGTTTCCTGTAAAATCTTTTTGATATTTTGCTATGTCAAAATTTTGAGGCAACGTACACTTAGCACGCAGAGTAAATGGATCGAAGTCGCCTACCCGGATATTTTGATTCTTAAGAGAAAGCTTATCCTTGGGTTGGACATGAAAGGTATTTTTAAGATCTTTTGAGAGATAGTCGCACAGCTTGGTATTAGATAGAATAGCCCGAAAGACCGCCTCCCCGCGATATTCCGCATTCGTTTGGAAGTTTCTCCAGTTTCTTACATATGCAGGTCCCCCCTCTCGTCCGCCCCTTCGAGCGGCGAAGAGTATTCTAGTAACTTCATTGTCAAAAAATGTTCGCGCCGCACAGCGGGCGACCAGATCCCAAATTTCCTCCTTTTCACGCAGTGTAGTCGTGTCGTTGAGTATATCTTGGAGTTCATCTATCGCTGCTGCGTCTTCCACGGGAACTTTCGTTCCAATGAGAGAATTAATTGCCCTATCAATTTTGCGTTTTGCAAGTTTTCTGAGCTTCTTTTTTATAAAGTTCTGGATCTTACTAGCGATCCAGCTAGCTCCCACACACTGGGCGGCATCCGTAATCTTCTGTGGAACGCCTGGAATAGTTGCCGCGGATGTCGGTGCGGGAATTAAAAAACCAGTGACGATGGCAATTAAACAAGAGGTTGCAATAAATCTTCTCATCGATAGTCGTCTAAAATTTTCTCGCTATACTCATTCAAAATATCTGGGATAGTTTCGAGAAGAATTCCGAAGACGCCATTCGCCGCCAGTATTCTTGCTATCGGGTCATCGGTTTTTGTTGCGACTTCTACGGCTGCGTAATTACGCTGAAGGTCGCGTAACGTAGAGACGAGTCGCTGGTGAAAATCGCTCCAGATTTTAGGGACGGAAAGGGATTCGAGTTCTTTGGCTAGTGCGGCTATCTTTTGAGCGCTGCCCTCGAATGAATACAAATCAGAAGAAGTATTCTGGGGATCTAAATCGAGGTCGATGCTATCGGGAAGAGTTGCTAATAATTGTGCGCTTGCTAGTGCGTATCGTCTCTTATTCTCTGCCGTGTCTGGGACAATAATGATTGATGCCTGCTCGAGAGTAAGGGAGCGATGATCCAGAATGTCTTCAACGATTGAATTAACCGATTTTTCAAATGAGGGATTATCGGGTTTTAACGAGCCTTCTGTTAGGCCAGCTATAACAAGACTAGCGAATCTTTCAGAGATGTTCTCGTCACTATGACCCAGGATCTTATCGTCCGGTCCTGGCAAGAGCGGATCATGGCCCGAGGCGACTTCCTCCCCGTCTTTGTAGCCATCACCGTCGCTATCGGGATCTTGAAAATCCGTATTCCAGTAGGATTCGTCATAGTCGGCAAGGCCGTCGCGGTCGGTGTCGTCATCGGGATATTCCAGCGCAACGTTTTGGCCCACCACGGCTTCCAGTGTTCCGGGAAAGCGCACTAGACCAAGCAACTGCCACGCCGCTACAACTGCCGACAACACTAAAAACCCCACCAGGAGTTGTACCTTTCTCGACATTGATGTGAATTGTTCAGTCACTATGGTGATTCCCCTCTTATTATATACCAGCGAGTAGTCTCGTACGAATCATTTGTACACAGGAGTACGCGGTACTATAATTACTCCATGATGAACCCCAAATGGACGCTTCTCAGGAGTGCTTTAATTATTGTTGTGTGTCTGTTCTCGTTCATTTTTTTAACACCGGGAACAGCAGAAGCCCTGGGCCTTTTTACGCCATTCGGAGGTCGTGTTATTGCCACGCTTCCCTGTACGTGCGGAGCAAGTACCTTAATCACTGTCGGATTACCCCGCCCAGGCACCTTTTTAATCACGCCTGCCTCGCGTGTGTATAAGAACTATCGGCCCATCCCCGGGCGTTGGGTTCTTGGCATCGCTGGAGGGTTTGCCCCCTGTATGATGGCAGTCTTTATCCCTATTCCGCCGTTTGTGACATGTGCTCCTACCGGCGGAGGCGGACTCGTGATCCGCATGGGAACCAGCTAGAAGTTGCTCTCGAGGATTCGCGCAAGTACCACCCACTGTTCCAGGGTGAGATGTTGAGGACGTGCCGAGGGATCTATTTCTGCTTGGATAAAGATAGATTCCGAGACAAGGCCGTGTAATGTGTTGGAAAGCTTTTTCCTTTTGCCGGCAAATGCGGCGCGAGTAAGCGAAAAGAAAATCTGTTCCTGCTCCAGTGAAAGCAGTGGCTGGTTGTGCGGCACGAGTTTCAGAACCGCAGAATCTACGGTGGGCACGGGGCGAAAACTTCCCGCTGATACATGCGCGATCATCTTCGGCGTAGCATGCAATTGTACCGACAGCCCTAGAAGATTCGCTTCGGGTGGGTTTGCTACGATCCGTTGAGCGACTTCCTTTTGGACCATAACTATTATGCGCTCCGGTGTCGGCCATAATTCGAAGATTGTTTTAAAAAAGTGAGACGTGATGTAGTACGGCAAGTTGGCGATGAGTTTAAAGCCCGAAGCGCGAAGCCCGAGATTACTGGGGTTAAGTTCCAGTACATCCCCTTCCATAATCTCAACACCAGACCCGTCGCCGAACCTTTCTCGCAGCGGCTCGATGAGGCGATGATCTTTTTCGATGAGAATGAGACGCTGGATGTTATGAATAAGGTGCTTGGTAAGGTTGCCAGTTCCGGGACCTACTTCGACGACGGTATCGTCTGACTGGAGTTCGGCTGCGGTGACAATCTTTTCAATAACGCCTTCGTTGATGAGAAAATGTTGCCCCAGCGATTTTTTAGGATGGATAATCATCTTCTACGAATTACGAATCTTTACGAATATACGAATCCAGATTCAGAATACGCTTAAATTTGATGCCATCCTCCGTGAAATTTGCAAGAATACCGAGCTCCATTCCCGTAGATCGAAGATAGGCATATACCTGGGCAATATTGCTTTTTAAGAATCTATTACCACGCTTTATTTCTAATGCAATCTTCTCTTCGACAACAAAATCTATAAAGTACCTTCCGATAGATGACGACTGATATGAAAGAGGAACGTGAACTTGCTCCTTGAAATTTACACCCTTCTTTTTAAAAGCTGCCGCAATTGCTCTGCAGTAGTATTTCTCTTGATACCCATATCCAAGCTCATTGTAAACATCAAAAAGAGCCCCAATGATCGTGTAGCTCAACTCTGGATGCACTAGATCTCTTTCCGTCTTCATTCGTATATTAGTAAGGATTAGTAATTAGTAGTTACGCGTAATCGATAATCTCCGACTCCCCGCCGAATTCAGAAAGTTGTATATCAATTAAGTTTTGCGGCAATTCCCCTACAAAGCGAGATGGCATGGTTGCGCTAGCACTGCCAAAAATGCGACGGAACTTGGCAAAGGAAATATACAGACGCTCTTTTGCGCGTGTGATTGCCACATAGCAAAGACGGCGTTCCTCTTCGAGTTCGTGGGGCGACAGTACCGATCGACTGTGCGGAAAAAGACCCTCCTCCATGCCAACGATGAATACGATCGGGAACTCTAGGCCCTTGGAAGCGTGCATCGTCATGAGAGTCACCTTCTTATCCCCCGTTTTCACGCGGTCCATGTCCTGGAGTAGAGCGATCTCCTCCAAAAGCGCAGCGGTACCCGCGGGACCCAGATGATCAAAGCGCTTTGCGACAGTCAAAAGCTCCTGTACGTTCTCGATGCGCGTTTCTGCTTGTTCTCGCTCCGCGCCTGCTTGGCGTTCCAAGTACGCCTCGTACGAGATCTCTTTCATGATGGTACGAAACAATGTACTGGGTGATTTTGTTTTCAGTAGTTCTTGGAAGCGGGAGACCAGCGATGTAAATTCTTTCAACGCTGATGCTTGACGTCCCTGTGCCTTGGCGGCGTGCTCGGCCAACGATATGCTCAAATCAGTCCCCGCCCGTCCTAAAATCTTATCCGACGTGCTCGCCCCCAACCCTCGCGGCGGTGTGTTAATGATGCGCTCGAACGCAACGACATCTTTTGGGTTGACCAGAAAGCGTGCATACGCAAGGATGTCTTTAATTTCTTTTCGATCGTAGAATTTAATGCCCCCGATAATCTGGTATGGGAATCCACTGGCAATGAGCGACTCTTCAATGGCGCGAGATTGTGCATGCGTGCGGTATAAAATAGCGATATCGTGGAGCTGGTAACGCTGTCGCAGAAGCGATTCCAGCATATTGGCAATCCATAGCCCCTCGTCGCGTTCATTGACGGTCTCTTTCAGTACGACCTTGTCGCCAGTATCATTGGCGGTCCACAGTTCTTTGGGAATTTGATTCTTGTTGTTGGCGATGACTGCTTGTGCAGCGGCGATAATGTTTTTCGTAGAACGGTAGTTCTGTTCCAGGAGAACGATCCTGCTTTCAGGATAGTCGTGCCGGAAGTTGAGAATGTTGCGGATATCCGCCTCTCGAAACATATAGATTGATTGTGCGTCATCGCCAATACAAAAAAGATTTTGATGCTCGCGAGCCAGGGTAGTTACCAATTGGTATTGATTATGGCTTGTGTCCTGGTATTCATCAACGAGAATGTACTGAAAGCGCTGTTGGTATTTTTTGAGCACCTCGGGATGCTCCCGAAATAGCTTAACGGTGAGCCCGATGAGGTCATCGAAATCAACCGCATTCATAGCTTGGAGCATCTTTTGATACGCCGCATACACGCGACCAACGAGTTTTGGATAAAAATCAGTCGGATGATACTGCTCGGGCCACGTCAGTTCTGTTTTCAGCTTTGAAATTTTTGATAGAATGCCGCGTGTATCAAAGCGCTTGGTGTCGATCTCCATTTCTGCAGAGATTTTTTTCACCAGTGCCTGCTGGTCGTCGGCGTCAAGAATGGTAAATCCCCTACTGTACCCCAGCCGCTCAATTTCTTGGCGTAGAATTTTCAAACAAATCGAGTGGAACGTGCCCACCAGAGGAGTGCGGGCTGCCTTGTCTTTCCCCCTTGTGCCTAGGAGTTTGGCAACGCGCTCCTTAATTTCCCCCGCCGCTTTATTGGTAAAAGTGACCGCAAGAATATTTTCCGCAGGTACGCCTTGGGATATGAGGTATGCCACGCGGTGAGTCAGGCAACGCGTCTTACCCGATCCAGGCCCAGAGATAACCAAAACAGGCCCTTCAATGGCCTTGACTGCTTCAACTTGCTTTTCGTTTAATCCTACAAAGATTTTATCCATAATATTCATTGTGGTAGTACTACTGGTAAACTTTTGAAATACGATTCTGTGAAAAGAGGATGTATGTGGCTGTAGAATTGGATGACTAAATTTGTCTTGCGCCTAATTCTTTCGTAGCTATCCACTGCTCTCCAAAATTCAGGGATGTTGGCCCAAATGTGAGAAGCGATCGCATTATAATCTTCCTCGACATTCGATGTCGCATACTGATGGAGAAATCCTAGTCGTAGATATTCCTGGTCCAACACATTTGCCGATGTGCCCTCTTTCAACGCTTCAGCCCCGCTCGACCTGTACTGAAAATCTGGAGGGTTGACCGCAAGCCATGCTGCTTCGTCGAAGTACTGTGGGTAGTTGTATCTTAGGATGCTAGAAAGCTCGGAATGGAATGCCCACTCTAGGCCAGCATCGTGGTAACCCCTAGCTATCCCATCATTGACTATATAGATTCTTCCTCCCAGCTCAGCAGTCGCGGTTCCACCGTAATATGTTCCAAAGAAGCTTAGCTGCTTCACGAGGTAGATTTTTCTAAGATTGGCTGGAAAAATATCTGCCGGGTATTTATTAAGGCTTTGGGTAACGATCGAAAGCGACCTTGCTATCTCATCTACACTAATTGCTGTTGCACTACCGCTTACGGGCGGCTGGATCCATGATTCGGGGAACATGTCAGTTTCTGGAATGAATATAAGTTCTACTCCTGTGCGGGCGTCTCTATAACGTTCGAGGGTCGGAGTTGCAGTGGGGACACCAAAAAAAGTCGAGATTGTTTGTGTTGTAATACCGCTTCGTTTTAAGAAGAAATATCCCGCAACCGTTGTACTAACTAGCAAAAGTATTGCCAGGATCGCGGTAGCCCTCCTTTGAACAATAGGTGTTCCCGAGTTATGTTCACTGAACATAAAAGTATCTTAATGATGGACCCGGGGAGAATCCCTGCCTGCCGTTAGGCAGGGAACCCCGCCCTTAAACTCATTCGTTGCTACCTATACCTGTGGACCGTACCGGATTCGAACCGGTGACCTCGTCAATGCGAATGACGCGCTCTACCAGCTGAGCTAACGGCCCGCAAGGACCCTAATTTAGCAGAAAATGGGCTATAATTCCAGCGGTAAGAAATATCAAAGATGCCCGTCTTTAACCTGTAGTCAGCACGCGTAGAGTGTGATATACTAATTCAATAACCGCCTACCCCATACGTTGTTGCCTCGCAGGCACACCGCATGGAGTAGGTACCTACGAATGAAGAAGACATCGTTAGTTGGCGCGGTGTTAGTAGCAGTTTTAGTGCTTACCGCGGCACCGACACGTGCCGAAGAGGACGGAGCGTCTCCAAAAGTATCGCCATCGCGGCGAGCCGAAGCGCTTGAGAAGAGAGACGAGAAAGCAAAAGAGCGAGTCGAGAAAGCAAGAACTAGAAATCAGGAGCGCATCAGAAAATTTTGGGAACAGATGAAAAGGCGTTTGAGCGTGCTCATCCGGAATGAGAAAAATCTGGCAGACCGCGTCCAAAAGCGTCTGGATGCCCAAAGCGAAAATACTAATGCCGCTGAACTCAAGACGAAGCTCGACAATGCAAAAAAACTAATTATCGCTGCCGAAACCGCACTTTCCGATGCGGATATACAAATCAGCAGGATAGCTTCTTCAAGCAGCGAGCCCAAAGACGCCTTCAAGAAAGTACAGGAACTGAATAAGGGTGTTATGAGCAAGATCAGAGCCGCTCATAAGGCGTTAGTGGAGATTATCTCTATGACGAAACGGGGATTGTTTAAACCATCCCCTACACCAAAGCCGTCAGTTTCTCCCACAGCGACTCCCACTCCAAGCCCGACACCAACCTCATAATTTTAGAGGAGTATGCGACAATAAAACGCCTTCGGGCGTTTTATTGTCTGTAAAGGATGGAGATGGTAGGATATCAGGCATTATTTCGTAAGAAAGTTGTTAGACGGCACGTCACTACCTATGGATCCCAACAACACCGAAAAGATATTTCTCGAGGGCTACGATGCATTGGCGGACGCACTGTTTCGACACTGCTATTTCCGGATGTCTGATCGCGAACGGGCCAAGGATATCGTGCAAGATGCCTTTGTAAAGACATGGCGATATCTTGCCGCCGGCAAAGGCATCCATAACTTAAAGGCGTTCCTCTATCGGGTCGTAGATAATGAGATTATTGATTATTCTCGCAAGCGGAAAGAACAATCCCTCGACGCGCTGATGGAGGAAGGATTCGATGTCGGGTCGCTTGATACCGAAATGCGCATTGAGCGTCTTGATGCCAAGCGGGCACTTGCGTACCTTGATTACCTCGATGAGCGTTCTCGCCAGGTGGTGGTCATGCGCTTTATTGACGATCTTGGGCCAAAGCAGATTGCGGAGGTAACGGGAGAACGCGAGAACATCATTTCAGTTCGCATTCATCGTGCGCTCGCAAAACTTAGAAAGATTATTACCGATCATGAAGCACATCACTGAACAGCTTCATATACTTGGACAAACTATTTGTCTTACCGATAGGGAAAAATCGGCAATGAGGCATTTTCTGAAAGCGGTGGTGCTGCAGTATCCCGTTGCGCATGCCACGCCAGCACATCATGGGTGGGTGTCGCGTGCGTTCGTGGTGGCGTTGAGTGTGGTACTTATCGTGGGAGGAATCTCATACACCGCAGAGCGATCCATGCCTGGTCAGGCGCTCTATACGATAAAAACAAGCATCAACGAAAAAGTCCGGGACTATGTGCCGGTGTCCTTGGAAGCGGAAATGAATTGGGAGCTCACCAAACAGGAGCGGCGCCTCGCTGAACTTGAAGTTCTTGCGGCTGAATACGGGTTCTAGTAGTGGATGGTAACGACAGTTCCCACATCGGCAAATGCATAGAGCTTCTCCATGTTTTCATACGAGACATTAACGCACCCGCGGCTCATGCGGGTGCCAAAGCTATTATGCCAGTAGGCGCCGTGAATGTAGTACTGCGGAAGAAACTTTAAGTTCCATTTGGTATTTCTGTAGTCATACCATTTGCCGAGACCGTTATAGCCGGCATAGCGGACGGTGGGAACCTTTGCCATAACTCGGAATGTGCCTGTGGGAGTAGGTGTTCTGGAAAGCCCTGACGAAATGAGAAAACCCCCCTGCTCGCCGAACTCTCCATAGTAATAGCGTAACCGCTGTTCGGTCAGGTTGATGTCAATGCGTTTTTGAAGGCGGGCATTGCCGGGCACAAGAGGGTTAAATCCGTGGCTGACCTCATCGCCGTCAGAAAATCCGTCACCGTCGGTATCGGCCTTATTGGCACTGGTCCCATAGCGGGATTCGTCCGAATTAGAGAGCCCATCACGGTCGATATCCCCCGTGTACTCAAGGATGTCCGAGTTGGCAAGTGCACTGGGCGAGCAAAGGAGCGAAAGAAAAACTACAAAAGAGACGATCCATCTCATGGTGCCATAGTAGCATATCCTGTTGTTTTCTTGGCACGTTCGCGCTGCTGCGCTCAGTACTTCCTCGCCTTCGCTCATCAGTTTACACTGAGCGAGCGTAGCGAGTCGAATGTGTCGGGCTGCTGGGAGTCGAACCCAGTCTACACGCACCCGAAGCGTGCGTACCACCGTCATACGCCAGCCCGAAACTAAACGTGATATTTTCTCATGCGTTCCTCCTCGGCTTTTTGCTGTGCTTCATTAATCTTCTCAAGCGCGCGCCGTAGCTGTTCCGGCGATTGTTCTGCAAGCTCGCGCGCGCGCTGTTCAAGATATTCCCGAGTGTTTTTTTCGGGATCGTCCAATACTTCTGCCAAAAGAGAGTTCAATACTAGCCCGATTTTCGGTCCCGGCGCAACACCCAGGATGGCCATGAGATCATTGCCGTTGATCTTGAGCATCTTTACCGAGATGGGATCGTGAGAAACTTTATCGATAATGTACTTCAAATGGCGTAACTTGTACGGAATAGCTTTGGGCGTACCAGAGCCGATACGGTCTGCTTCGCGGATTTTCAGCAAGTCCTCTACGTTCTCATGGCCAACGTTCATCATCAAGCGCCGCACCGAGGACTCGGTGACCTCGCCGACGTTGTAGTAAAACAAATGCCAGCGCACTAATTTGATGGCTTTATCCGATAGCTCCTTGGAGAATTTCAGTCGGTCCATGATTTGTGCGGTTATTCGCGCACCGATGACCTCATGGCCATAGAAGGTGCACGCACGCCCCACCCCTCGCTTGGATTGTGGCTTGCCCACGTCATGCAGGAGCGCACCAAGGCGCACCGCAAGCGAGTACTCTTTTTCAACCGTGTACTTGAGCGCGCGCAGGTTGTGTTCCCATACGGTGTAGATATGGTGAAGATTCTGTTCAACACCGATACCTTCGAGAAGTTCGGGGACGATATGCTCGAGAAGTTTGGTGTCGTGGAGCATGAGCATACCCTCGTAGGCACGAGGGGACTCAATGATTTTTACGAACTCATCGCGCACGCGCTCTTTAGAAATGGCGTGTAGCCATCCGTGGTTTTTTTCGATGGCATGGCGGGTGGTCTCGCCAAGCGTGAAATCAAGTACGGTGGCAAACCGCACCGCGCGCAGGATACGGAGCGCATCTTCGCCGAAGCGTTCTTCCGGGTTACCGACCGTGCGGACTATTCTCTGCCGGATATCGATTTGCCCGCCATAAGGATCATGCACGATTCCCTGGCGGTCCATGGAGATGGCATTGATGGTAAAATCGCGCCGCGAGAGATCTTCTTCGAGCGTTTTTGCAAAGCGAATTTCATCCGGGTGCCGCTTGTCGGTGTAGATCCCCTCAATCCGATAAGGGGTGATCTCTACGTGTGCAACGGTCACGTCTTCGCTTTTGGTTTTGATGGTGACGGTACCAAACGTATTTTCATAGAAACTCTCCGGGAAAAGTTTCTGGATTTTTTCCGGCGTTGCGCTCGTGGTGATATCCCAGTCCTTGGGCGCGTGGCCCATGAGCATATCGCGTACACATCCGCCCACGACGAACGCCTCAAAACCAGCGCTAGTGAGCGCTGTGAGAATAGAGAGGACTTCGTGAGGAATTTTTGTCATTCCTTAGGGGTGCTCTCGAGAGGAATCGAACCTCTATCACAAGCTCCGCAAGCTTGCGTCCTATCCGTTGAACGACGAGAGCAGTTCGGTTGTCTCACTGCAAGCGTTATGGGTATTGATTAACGTTCTATGTTAGTACCTTTTCGACCAAAAATCAATGAGCGAAATGGGATGTTCTTGCTCGGGGATATGAGTGATGAGTATCTGTCGGACTGCGAGTGGATCTTGATTGGCGAGCAGAACGCGCACGCGGGGACGATACCAATGCGTGAACTCAAGACTAAGTTCCTTAGTGCCACCCGCGCGATAATCAATCCAGAATGAGCGCAGGTCTTCCCATGCCACCAGGGCATCGTTCATTTGGATTCCCTGTGCGTCAATATGAATGTGGTGTGTTGTAGGTGTCCTACCAAATAGGAACAAACCCAATCCGCCTGCGAGAAATACCAAACCTCCCAAATATTCCCCCTGCCATGCCAGAAGCGCGGCGGCTCCAAATGCGATAATGCCCACACTCCCCAGGACGGCGCTCCGGGGACGCCCATGATAGGAAGTAGGCGCATGCCACGATACCGTCTGTGCGATCGGGGGCACCGCAGGCGTATGGTTGCTGGGATCAGTCACCATAGGCGTACGCGCCGGCCGTGTTTTTTCGGGCAGTTTTACTAAATTGACCCGCGACTCGCTTGGCAGTTTTTTATTGCGAAGATTGACGGTGTCGCTCATAGCAAAAATGTTATTGGCGGTGAGGGTGAGATTCGAACTCACGATCCCGTTTTGCGGGATGACGGTTTTCAAGACCGTTGCCTTAAACCACTCGGCCACCTCACCACTCTGCGGTGGGTGTAGGACTCGAACCTACACGCCCCTTGCGGGACTCCGCTTTTCGAGAGCGGCGCCTTACCATTCGGCACAACCCACCCTTGGAACCCTTCAGATTATACCAGATTTCTTCAATTTTGTCATGCCCACGGCAGATCTCCCGTAAGGAGACAATCACCTGAACGAAGAGTTCTCGGTTAGGGATCGCTAGGGTCTAGAAGTATTTTATATGAGGAGTTCTCTTGACGATCTCAAGGACTTCTTCGGGCGTATCGACGATAGCAAAGATTTTCAGATCCTCCGCTTTGATCACGCCGTATTTTCCCAAAAGGTCCTGCTCCATCCATTGAAGGAACGGCCCCCAAAATTCTTTGCCGACGAGGATGACGGGAATATCACGGGAGATTTTTTTGGTCTCAATGAGCGTGGTAAGCTCCCACACTTCATCCATGGTGCCGAATCCCCCGGGAAAATAGATATAGGCCTGTGCCGAGTAGGAAAGCATCACCTTGCGGGTGAAAAAATAATGGAATGCGATACTGCGACTGACGTAGGGATTGGAACGCTCTTCGCGAGGAAGCTGAATGTTGAATCCAATGGACTCCCCTCCGCCCTCGGAGGCGCCTCGGTTGGCCGCTTCCATGATGCCAGGACCGCCGCCGGTAACAACGCCATAGCCATGTTCGGCTAGTAGACGTCCCAAGGCGCGCGCTTCTTCGTACCACTTCGTGCCTTCACCAAGACGACTGGATCCGAAGATACTCACCGTCTTTTTATTATTCAGGTCTGCGAGAAACTGAAATCCCTCGACAAACTCGGACATGATCCGGAAGATGCGCCATTGATAGGTCGAACGAAAATCCTCTGGCCGCTCTTGATACGGGAGGTCAGCGGCAGGAACGTTGATCGTGCGTTTGGTCATCATATGGCCAAAGTATATCAGAGAGAAACCCTTTTGTGGACCGTACCGGACTTGAACCGGTGACCTTTCGCATGCCATGCGAATGCTCTACCAGCTGAGCTAACGGCCCGAAACGATTGAAAAAATACCACAAAAATTGCATAATGACAACGCTTTTCTTGTCCCCGTCGTTCAATGGACAGGACAAGGGTTTCCTAAACCCTCAATCCAGGTTCGACTCCTGGCGGGGATACTACGAAGGCGAAATCCCTCATTGATTTCCCCATTTTAGTGCGCTACAGTGATGACGCAAGAATCTTGACGTAGATAGTATTTAGTGCTATTATAGGCGCATGAAGGTATTTCCTCGTATGGAGAAAACAAATGGACAAAAGAGATTGTTTTTCCTTGTTATTATTGCGGTTGCTCTTGTTATGGGCGGCGTTTTTTTAGCATCAGATGAGGTGTCAGGATCTGACTGCAGTAACCCTGCTGCGAATGTCACGGCACAGATTTTGGATGACGGGAGAACAAGCGGTACGGTAATCGCGCGAGCGGATAATCATTCCGAGTGTTCTTATAAAGTTGGATTTGCGTCGTACCGAGTCAATGCCAACGGCCAGTTGGAGCGCCAAACACTCCATGATGCTCGCACGTTTAATCTGGGGCCACACCAGTCCATCGGCCCCGGTCAAATGCAGATTTCGGTGCCGTTGACATGTAAATATCAACTCGATGTCTTTGAGGGCGATCCGCTGGTTCCCCCGCTGTACAATGGCCGCAACCTCTTAGCGTATAATGACGTATTTAATAATCCCATCTACTGCGACCAGGTGACATCAACACCTACGCCTACTCCTATGCCGAGCACGACGCCAGCTCCGGCGACCCTAGCGGGACGGTGTGTCGGCGGAACCAATCCCCGCATTGTGTTGTCGTGGAATCTTGTAGCTAATCGCACGGTCAATTCACTCATAAAAAATATCGATAGAGCGGATGGATTTTTCATTCAGCCAGGACCGGGATTTAACGACAATTCTTATACTGATTTTAATGTAGGTTCAAATCACACGTATGCGTATCGGGTAAAAAATCATCCCTCGATAGCTTCCAACATGGTTACTATCAGTACGACACCCGCAAACTGTGGTGCTACCACAACACCGACTCCCACCCCAACACCAACACCCACCCCGACACCAACGCCTGCGCTGCTTACCTGCAACCCAAATCCCATCACCGTTACGAGCGGACAAACAATTAGCTTCTCGGCAATCGGTGGTTCTACCGGTATTTACCTTTGGACAGCTCCCGCGGGCGACCCTCCGCTTGGATATACGCAGAACTTTACAACCCGCTTTTATACCAATGCCGTTGAAGAGACCAGAACGGTGACCGTGGAAAGCGGCAGTCAGCAGGCAACATGTTCGGCGCGTATTCTAGGTATCACATCTACTCCTACCCCCACTCCAACACCGTACTATCAGCGTCTCAATATTGATAAATTGGCACGCAATATTTCCTCGTGGAGCGGTGAAAGTAATTCGGTCAACGCAAGCTCTGGCGAGACAGTGGAGTTTACTATCCGCGTAGGGAGTGATTCCAACACGACTGCGTACAATGTCCGAGTAGCGGATACGCTTCCCTACGGGCTACGCTATGTCAATGGCAGTACCACGGTCGACGGCGGCTCGTGGGGCGACGGCATTGTCAGTGGGGGTGTGTATCTCGGTACCATGAATCCCTACCGCACGGTGATCGTTCGATTTAGAGCGACCGTTGAAGACAATGCCTCCTTCGGCTACGGCACTAATACGCTGACAAACACCGCGCGTGTCTCTGCTGATAATATGTCATCCCAAGAGGACACTGCCTTCGTTGTCGTATCACGATCCCAAATTGTGCTCACCTATAATTATGCATTGAGTATCAATAAACTTGGCCGCAACAACACTCGCGGCCCCGCGTACGAACAATCGTCGGTAGCGGCACAGGCCAATGACACCATCGAATTCGTTATTCGGGTTCGTTCGTTGAGTAACACTACACTCTATAACGTGGTGATAACCGATGCGTTGCCATCCGGCATGACGTATATTGCCAACACCACGGGCATGAATGGTATCCTGACGACTGATCTTATCAGTTCAAGCGGCGTTGTTGTTGGCTCCCTTGCCCCCAATCAGGAAGCAGTAGTTCGCTTCAGTGCGCGCGTGAACAGCGGCACCCTCCCCTATGGCGGCACCCTGACCAATATTGCCTACGTACGAGCCGATAATGTGCCGACGATCTCTTCCAGCTTACCCATAACATTTGGCACAACCTACACGCCAATTTATAAGGTTTCTACCGGTGCCTCGGATACCGTTGCGCTTGCGCTCTTGGTAAGTGTACTGGCGACCTATAGCTATGCGCAATATGCGGGAACACGCGTGTTCCGAAAGCGTGCCATTGGAGCATTAGCACAGTACGATCGGACCAATCCCGACACCCTCAACTTCGCACGCTTTCTTCGATAATTGTGCCGTTGCCTAACTAAAACCCGCCCTTGAGTTCAAGGGCGGGTTTTAGTTACAATGCGCCTATGGCTATGCGGATGCACAATCATATGCGCAGTATGTGGACTCGTTTCGCAGCAATTTTCTTCGGCGCTTTTATCGTGGCATTTGCCGTGTTAAACGTCCGATTTGTGGTCGCCAACGTGCGGTACGCATTGGCCCCCGGCACTATTAGGACCGGCGATTCGCTCTCGCAGGCGGTGCGACTTCTGCCGCTTGCTGAAAATATTACCGACAGACCTCTCCCCTCGCGTGCACGCCTGGTGATCGATAGCATCGGGGTGAACGCGCCGATTGTGTTTGATCTACCGGCCGATAATAAAAAGATTTATGATGGTCTTGAGCGCGGTGTCGTTCACTATTCCACCAGCGTTAAACCAGGACAGAATGGCGTAGCGCTCGTATTGGGGCATAGTTCTGCATACCCATGGTATCGGGGCAGCTATGGTTCGGTGTTTGCGTTGCTGAACAAACTCAAGCCGGGCGAAAAATTTTATATCCAGTACGAAGGGGGGCCCGTGTTCGTCTTTACGGTAAAGCGTTCCCTCATATTTAATCCGTTCGCGAGTGATGCGCGTCTGGCGGAACTTGAGCAGAATCCTAACCCGAGCATCATCTTGGTCAGTTGCTGGCCAGTGGGCACCAACTACCGCCGCATCGCAGTGCAGGCAGAATTCGTTCCCGCGCCCGGTACTCGCTAGTTGTGCACATTTTTCCTTGTTCCCCGCTATCTCCTGACGTACAATAGTTGGTAATCCGCTCCTGTCCCGAGCTCATCAAAGGATAAGGCGGAGGCCCATGGCTATTGAACCAGACAACTTCTCTGAACTAGAGGCAAAACTTGTGCGCGCGGTGGTTCATGTCGGCCGGACCGTACGCTCTCATAGGAAGGTGTTTATCGGCCTGACGCTGCTACTGGCGCTTGCCGGTCTGGCACTCATCTACCGTCCTGTTTCTCTCCAGCTGGAGAGAATTTTTGGCCTTCCGGTCTCCTGTATTGATGATAGCGAGTGTACCGATCCAGACGGCGGTGGCTGTGTTATCGCGTTCTGCGGGCAAGATGGCGACGGGAATTTTACCTGTGTTGAGGACTCCAGCGCGTGTCCAACTGGTTGCGTGAATCCAGATCCCCTGACCTGTGAGGACAACGACTGCGACGATGACGGTGTGCCGGGACCTCCGTTTGGTGACGACTGTAACGATGCTCTGTGCGATATCGGTGGAGGATGTCCGGCGCCAGAATGTTCCAGTAATAATGACTGTGTTGACAATAATCCATGTACCTACGGAGTGTGTACGAACGGTTCATGTTCACAACAGAATATTCCCTACTGCAATATCCCCCCGTCGTCTACCCCGGACGCGTGCAAGGTCCCTCTGGATCAACAGACATGCGGAGATAATAACTGTGATGATGATGATTGGGAGGGGCCGCCGTTCGGACCAGACTGCGATGATGCCGACCGATGTGAAAACTCCGGTACCTGCTGGAATCTGATTTGCGGCCCGCAGTTTTCTTGCGGATCTGGACTGAAAAACTCAACTTTTTGTCCCAACGAATGTCCGGATACCACCCCTACCCCCACTCCTACTACAATAGCCTCTACTCCTACCGCTACTCCCAAACCTCAAGTAGGCTGTAATACACCTTGTGTTTCTGCTGGAGATTGTAAAGATAGTAGGCATATCTGTTACGCTAACAGCAGTA
>ERZ1292632.699-Hain-H43-01um-R2-699-length-37291-cov-8_pt2 | contig 20451 bp, 30 predicted proteins | sample MGYA00564407_ERZ1292632 | MGnify/ENA primary metagenome ERZ1292632 (study PRJEB36523, sample SAMEA6512637) | groundwater metagenome | collected 2019-01-08 | study: AquaDiva: Metagenomics assemblies of 32 groundwater samples | reverse complement strand
CATGGCGAAGCGAACTCTCAAGGCGATGCCCCGCGACGCGAGGGGCCGGATCGTGTACGCGAGCAGGAATGGGCTATGACCGCTCCCGACCTCCCGGCGCTCACGGACGTTGAGATCGAGAGCCTGCTGGACTCGTGGAATGCGCACCGCGCAGCGAACGATCTGGCCGATGCGTACCGTCGGCTCCGCGCCGCTCTCACCGCGATGGAGCAGGAGCATCACGACGCCAGCCTCGACGAACTTATGGCCGCTCGCGTCATGCCTCCCGAGGTCAGGGCGCTGGTGGAGGCGAGCCGTGATCTTGCTCGAATCGTCCACCACTTCGCGACGACGATGCCAGAGTTGGCGGCACCGCTGCTGTCAGCGATGGGCGTAATGGATCGGCCACCGCTGGGGGCTGTCGAATCTGCCCTCGCCGCCCTCGACCGGGAGGAGCCGAAGTGACCGACCGGACCTACGCGATCGAGTGGCAGCGACGGAGCGAGCCGGAGCGGCTCGTCTGCCGCGGTCTGACGCTTCGCACGCTGGTGGCGCGGCTGATGGAGGCGGCGAAGAACAATGGCGGCGTGATCGTTCATGCCATCACGCCTGAGTTGTCAGGCACCCACGACCGGGAGGGGGAGCCATGAGCGATCTGCACGAGCAGGCGCGAGCCTTCATCGCGGTGCCAGGGCTCTGGGTAGATGGAATCGCCATCATCCGCGACCTCGACGCCGCGCTCACGAAGGCCGAGCGGGAGCGGGACGAGGCGCTGGCGGCGCTCCCTGGCCTTATCGACAACCTTCGGTGGCATGGCCCGCGAGAGACCAGGGACAAGGTAATTGCGCGAGAGCCCGACGTGACTTCGGTTGAGGCCATCGAGGCTGCCGAGCGACTCCTGGTGCGGGACTCCGCTCTCGTCGGGTCAGAGGTTCGGGGGTGAGCGCGCTGCTGCCCTGCATGTACCTTGACTACGAGGACAAGTACGGCCCCGATATCGAGTTGGCGTTGGAATCTTCCATGCTCGACTGCTACGACGGGTCGCTGTCATGCCGGAACGGGCGAACCCGGTCATGCTTGAACCCCAGCACCCGCCCGGCATCGCCCCGGCGGGGGCGTCCACCTTCAATGTGCCTACCGAAATGACACTCGTACAGAGCGGCGACATGTGCCTGATAACCGAGGATCGCCACGACGAACTCACGTCGTCCATCAATTCAACGAACGGGGCTATGTTCACGCTCACGTTCGGGGCCTTTGTACCGACCATCCTCAGTCTGTTCGCGTTGGGCGACGAGATGAGTGGACGTGCTCTGATGGTCTACGCCGCCAGCACCGTCGCACTATTCCTTGTCTCTCTGTCGTTCGGGCTAAGGTGGTTCGGCGACATTCGGACCAACAGGCGAACTCGTAGCAGGAAGATCAAAGTCTCTGCATGGACGGTCGTTGGCGTTCCCAAGCAGGCCGTTCCACTAGCGCCCGATATGGCAGGGCCCCCGCCCGCATGAGCGCCGATGACAAGGTGCCGGCGAACGTCGAGCTGATCGCGCGGGCGATCATGGAGGCGGAGGGATGAGCGACGTTCGGGCAACCCAGTCTGATCCTCGCGGCGATCCCGGTGTACAGCGTGGACGCTTCATCGGACTTTACTGGCCGGTTCGGAGCCCATCTCCCCGCGGTTGCTTGTGCTGCCACCTCCGAATCTGGATCGGCGGACACGTTCACCGGGACGGGTCGCTGGGATGAGCGAGCGTCGCCAATCCGCCCTCTTCACCGTCGCCCGCCAGGAAACCCCATTTCAGCAGGAAACCAGGCGGCGGGGCGGTCCCTACGAAGTCCAGGGCAAGAAGTGGCGAAAGATACGGGGAAATGGCAGGCGGGCCGCCATAGCCCCTCCCAGCGCCCCACGGGGGCGTTCCGGGGGCCTACGGAGCATCGCCGACATCCTTGGTGGTGCTGGGGACCTTCCTCCGCGGCCGTGAGAGGTTGCGGGGCGATTCCTCACTCACCATCCCCCTTGGAATGAAGGTCAACGAGCGGTACGAGTTGGTCGCTGGGAAATACTCGGCCGCCAGGGTGACGCCCTTCGCGTCCGACCGGATGACCCAGCCGTAGGACTGGACCTTAGTCGGCTCGTGGTCGATCGTCTCATCAGTCTTCTCGTCGTCGCTTCCGTGGGCGTCATCCCAGACAACGACGGCATAGGGCTTGGCCGGGTGCTTCATTACATCTATATTCCAATCGCCAACTGCGAGCACCGCTTCTCGATGAGGCGGACATACTCGGGATTCAGTTCGATCCCGACTGCCGTCGCCCATTCGATAGAGGTCTTGCCGCTCATCCAGTCACCCTCTCGAACAGATGGCCCTGCACCCCGGCCGCGTAGCAGCGGCGCTCGATCAGGTCGCAGTATGCAGGGCTGATCTCAATGCCAATGGCCCGTCGGCCGAGCTCCGCCGCTACCTTGAGGGTCGTCCCGGAGCCAGCGAACGGGTCCAGGACGATCCCCGAGCGGTAGGCGTTGTGGCCGCAGTCGGTCCAGCCCGTCGTCTCAACCTGTTTCTCAAGACGCTGAGCGAACCCCGCCGTCCCGTGCTCCATGTGCTTGCGCTCTGTCGATCGCTCACTCGGCTTGCCGCACGTCTCGCAGACGCGCTCCGGGCACCCGGCCTTGATGCACCGCCGGGCGAGTTCCTCCGGGAAGGTGGCGAAGTGATCTGGTACAGGGATGCCATCTGAAAGAGCACGCCCGGTGAACGGCTGCGTGGCGATCGTCCAGACGGTGCGGGAGTTGCGGCCGCGCTCTGTGAAGTCCACTCGAGCTAGCGTCCGAGCGTTACTACCCGGCGGGCGGGCCCGCGAGTCCTCAGCCCTCCCATCGCGACCATTGACGCGCCCGACATCAGTGGCCGGTTCCATGATCGCGTCGGCGTCGTAGAAGTACCGCTCGCTCTTGCTCAGAAGGAAGACGTACTCGTGCGCCTTTGTCGGGCGATCGGTGACAGACTCGGGCATCGGGTTCGGCTTGGCCCAGATGATGTCCGAGCGCAGGTACCAGCCCTCCTCCTGGAGTGCGAACGCCACGCGCCAGGGGATCCCGACGAGATCCTTGTTCTTGAGTCCGGGCGTGCACTTGAGGCTTCCAGTCTCGGTGGTGCCGAGCAGGTACGCACCGATCTGGCGTGCCTCCAGCATCGAGGAACCTTCGAGCCGAGACTTCGCTTCCCCGGTTGTGTTGCCGCGGGACTGAGCGCCCCACGACCCGGCATAGCTATCACCCATGTTCAGCCAGAGCGTCCCGTGCTGGGACAACACCCGCCGCACCTCGCGGAACACTTCGACGATCTTGGCGACGTACTCGGCGGGCGTGCGCTCGAGCCCGAGTTGGCCCTCGACACCGTAGTCACGAAGGCCCCAGTACGGCGGGCTCGTGACGACGCAGTCCACGGACTCGTCGGGCATCTCGCGCAGCACCTCGAGCGCGTCACCCTCGTAGAGCGTGATGCGGTCGGTGGACCAACGGGGAGCGCTCACGCGAACAACTGCTCCGCCGCCCGGACTTCCCCGCGGCCGGTTGAGACGACGAGTCGGCGAGACGAGAGCCGTTGCAGGTAGGTATCCCGGCTGGAACGTGCGTACTCGTCGGCCGCCGCCTGATCCTCGACGCTAGTGCCCAGCCAGACATTCGGCGAGAGTGGACGACCTGGGAAGTGGCTCGGGCCGTACCAGCCATCGACGTATCGCTGCATCCGGTCGGGACGCTTGGTCAGCACGAGAAACGTGTGCTGCCGCGCCTCCTCCATCGTGTCGAAGACGCGGTTGATGAGCTCGTCCGGCACGTCCTCGTGGAAAAGGTCGCTCATCGAATCGACGAAGATGCGCTCGGGCTTGCGGTGCCGCAGCGGCCAGTCGAGGCGGTCGGGGAAGAGCTGGACGCGCGAGAAGGGGAGGTCGTACTGCCGCGGCCACGGAAGCGGCACCCCGGACCTGCGTGCGTACGCTGGCAGGTCGGATGCGGGGATCGGACCGATGGTCGCGGACACGTTCGGCCCGGACCACCTGCGCGCCGCCGCGAGGTTCCCCGCGTACCGCCGGTCGTGCAGCGCGAAGGCGTAGCAGTTGTCGCACCCGTCCGAGACTCGCGTGCAGCCAGTCGTCGGCGACCAGGTATAAGTGGCCCATTCGATGCTCGTCTTACCCATCAGCTCCACAGCCTTCCGGTGGCAATCCCGCGCACCGTGGTATGCGACACGCCGAACTCAGCAGCGATCGCGCGAAGCGGCGCCTTCCCGATGCGTTGGCGGATCACTGCGACTTCAAGACTCGTCAATCTTCCCGTTTTGCGGCGCGCGGCGCGGACGCGGCCATGTTTCCTTGCGTCCTCCGCGTTTTCCTGGCGAGTTCCCCATGCGAGATTGGCGATTGTGTTGTTCGTCGGGTCGCCGTCGAGATGTCGCGCCTCCATCCCCTCCGGGCACGGACCGACGAAAGCCAGCAGGATGGCACGGTGGATGAAGAGCTTGCGGCCGTGGCCCTCGACGCGAGCGATGACGTAACGGTGACCAGACTTCGCGGTCGTCTGCTTCAGGTCTCGCTCAATGAAGGCGATGCCTCGGATGCGACCATCGGGGGTTACCGTGTAGCCCGGGAAGCCTGGGACGCCAGCCCACTCGATCGAGGTCTTGCCGCTCATCGCCCGACCCCCTCGAATAGGTGCGCCTGCGAGCCAGCGCCGAGGCACCGCCGCTCGATCAGCGCGCAGTATGCCGGCGAGAGCTCGATGCCGACCGCGCGCCGGTAGGTGAGTCTGCCAGCGCGGCGCGATCACCAGCACCCGAAAGATGCCGACGCAGACGGAACACGGCGGCCTCCCGTACTGCTCCCACGCTACGGCGCTAGGCTGTCGGCCCTCAGCGTGGTTCGGATGGTCCCCGAGGTGGCGAGCGCAGAATGCAAGATCACAATGGGGACAGAAGATCATCGCTTCACGTCCACGGCCGCGCGTGCGGTGCGGTAGGCGCGGAGGCCCCAGTACGGCGGGCTCGTGACGACGCAGTCGACCGACTCGTCCGGCATCTCGCGCAGCACCGCGAGGGTGTCGCCGCAGTAGACGGTGACGGATGGCGTCGTAAAGGCCGGTGCGGCCGTCCCGTGGTTCGCTGCCACCCCGTCAGCCACGTTGCGCCGCCACGCGATCCGGGTAGCGCACGACACGGTTGTTCAGACGCCTGACCTTGACGTTGACGACCGCCAGTGAGATGTCCCCATCGTCGAAGGCAAGGTCGGGTCGACCACCGAGACCAGCGTGCTTGTCGGCGTACTCGTCGGCGTGGAGCCCGAGTTTCTCGGCCCAGTGCCGCGCGTACTCCTCTCCGCCGCCAGACCAAATCACCATATGGTGCCCCTGCGCCTGGAACCAGCGGTACACAGCGATCGTCTCGTAGTTGGGAACATCCTGATCGAATCCCGTGGCGACGGCAGGAACGATGAGCGTATCGTCCACGTCGAAAGCGACGACGAGGCGACCCATCTCAATCCTCCTCCCCCAGGGCTGCGATAATCACGATCCCCAGAAGCGTGAGGATGAAAACCGCCGTGATCGCAACGTCGCCCGTGATCATAACGTCGCCCGTCATCCCCAGTCCTTCTCTCGGCAGATCGCCCGGTACATGATCTTCCACACCGGCTCGGGATTGAGACAGCGGGAGGCCGGGCAATCCGTGTGGTCGCAATCCCGGTAGCGGTACCGCTCGGCCAGGACCTCGGGCGGACTGTTGTAGTGGATGAAGGGTCTAGTTCTCATGGTTCCGGTACAAGATGGCCCCGAACGTAAGTGCCACCGCCAGTCCCCCGATCGTGTTGTAGACCCATGCGTCCGGCCAGCCGAGCCATCCCAGGTACCGTGCGGTACCGAAGGAAAGGCTAAGCACGAGCAGCAACGACAGGGCTCCGGCAAGACGGAATAGCACGGCCACCTACCACCCCTCGCTCTTGCGATCCTGCACGACGACCGGGATCGTGAATCCTACTCCATGCTCGGGCGTCACGATCCACATAAGTTGGGATGCGGGCTCCGGCTCGAAGTTGCTGGTATAGGAGAACTCGTCCACGCCCTTTAGACTACCCCCCACAAGCAGACCCTTGGACGGAAGCATGAGGGTCTGATGGAAATGGCCGATCAGCATCAAGTCATAGGGGTTGCCGGCGGCGGACTGCCTTCGGGTCTTGCGATGCGAGCCCAAGAGCAGGGGCGCCATGGCCCCTGATATCCCGGAGCCCCCGCGGAATTGGTCGCCGTGCGTGAGCAGGAAGCGGACCCCGTATACCTTCTCGTGGGCGTCGGCCGCCTCCGGGATATTGAACGTCAGGCGCTTGTCCGACTTGAAATCGCGGGCCAGGAGTTTATAGAGTAGCCAGTCCACGTTGTCCTGCGCCCGCAGTTTGGCGCGCGGTTTCTTGGTGGTCCGGCCGTGGTTGCCGACGACGGCCACCACCCGGACGTTGCGGAACTCCTCGGCCAGGAGCCGGATACCCGCCACGAGCGGCTCGATCCAATGGAGAATCGCGTCGGAGAGTGTCGAGGCGTTGGTCTCCTTGAGTTCGTCGTGGATGTTCCCGCTGAACATGTCACCCCCGAGGAACACCACCGCCCCGTCGTAGGTTACGCCCGAGAGGAAGTTCTTGGCGAGAACGACCGTCTTCTCGAACGCCCGTCGCAACCGGATCTCCGCGATCCGCCGATCGTACTTGTTCAGGAAGTCCACCTCGGACGGGCGGACCACCTCATCGAAGTGGGTGTCGGTCACCAGCAGGCAGACGATGGCATGGTGGGCGGCGGTATCGCGTCGCGGGCGGGCCCAATGTGGAGGATCGGCGTGAGCGGATTCCAGACGTTCGACGAGATCAAGACGCTGGCGCAAGACATGGTTCTCTTCGGACGCCTGGCGCAGGGCGAAATGTAAACTGCGCGACTCGCGCTTGTTATCTGCTCGCTCGCGCAACCGGGACGATAGGGCCTCCGCGGCCCTACCCATGCCGGCACGTCAGACACATACCCCGGCGGTGTCGGAGTATGAGGTTGAGGGACATCGCGGGAGCAGTGGGATGCAGTTCCCGAATCAGCTGGGCCCTCATGTTATCGGTCGCCAGGGGATTCCCCAGCAGTTCCAGGAAGTCGGCCTTGACCTCGGGGGCCAGCGTGGAGATTATGCAGAGCGGTCCGGTCTTGATCTTGTTGTGACGCTCTTGGACAAGTTTCGCCAGTGTGGCCTTACTTGTCATGGGATCAAGTTACCGGGATGCCGAGGGCTCTGAGGATCGCCTTGATCGCCTCGGTCGCACCGGTGAGCACCAGCAGGGCACCCGTCAGGGCGCCGACCGCGATCGCGGTCTTGCGGGGTCCGAGTAGCGAGAACAGGGCGCGGATGAGTGTTGTCATCTGGGCAACCTCATTTCTATCCCCCAAAAATCGGCCGCGGGGCCGTGGTGTCGTGGGCGTGTTGCGGGTATGCCGCGGCGATCGGGTCGTAGGCCGCCTTCATCGCCTCCAGCGTTGCCCGCACGTTCTCCTGGTACAACGCGAACTCTTCTCGGGTCACATAGTCCGGCATCGACTCTCCTATCCGCCAGCCCTCAACCTGGCAATCGTTGTAGTCAACACTGACGCCGCAAAGTGTAGCACCGTTCTCCTGCTGCCACAGGTCGTAGTCGAAATCCGGGATCGCGGGCGGACGGGGCAGCCAGGGCCAGAGGTGCCGAATACCCAGGGTATCGCGGACGAACTTGCAAACGTAGTCCGGCCCGTAGCAACCAATGAGATAACCGGATACCCCCATGCTAGTATCGGCATCCTGGGCGCCCAGGAAGTAGGCGACCAGGCGCGGGTCATTCGCGGGCATGTGGCGGTCTACGGCCAGGAAGATCGGGGTTTCCGTCGGCTGATAGGCGAGCGTGGCATCTATGACTGCCTCGGTCCAGTCCTGGTGGCCCTGCTCGCGGGTGAAGTAGTTTCCGTCCTGCGGAAAACCTGCGATATTCGCTCCGCCCGAGGTCTCAAAGACGGTGTGTATTCGGAGCCCCGCGGCGCAGATGTCCTCTGCCTCGTTCCGGGTCAGGCCCTTCCTGGGCACCCGGTTGCCATCATAGTACCTAGCGACCCCAACGATCCCGTTTGCGCGGAAGCATGAGTAAGTGTCCGCACTCTGCCGGAAGGCGTGATCGACGTAGATGCTCAGGGGAAGAGCGTCCGTATGGCTATGGTGACCGCGATGGGCCCGACCAGCGCCGCGAGTCCGAAGACCGCCCAGAGCCCATCGAGTCTCGTGCGGACCACTCGCATATCCGTCTGTACCGTGCTCAGGCTTTGCTCGATGAACTTCAGGCGGGCATCGACCGACCCTGCGAAGGCCGTGGCCTCTACGTTCTCGTTGAAGCGATAGCCGTTACCCGGTTCGGTCATCGCCATATCTCACAAACGAATTGCATGCTTTGCCCACCGCCGAAAGAGGCCGCGTTGGTGTCGTCGTTCCAGCCCTGGCCCTTATAGGTATAGGTCCCCGCCGCCGGCGCGTCCCACACTTCCTTTAGAAATGATCGTGAGGGAGTGCCAGCGATGAAACTCGCATAGACCGAGGAGCCAGTAGTGTCTCCACCGACTTTCGTACCACTTCGGTCCACGACGACAGCCATGTTCCCGGCCGTGGCCTTGTAAAAGTTCCCTTGGATGCGCACACAGACCTGATCGCCGGTGATCGTGGTGATCGTCGCGGTCATCCCGGTGAGGTCAACGTAGGTGGCGGTGCTAACGTTGACGTTCACCGTCTGGTTGACGATGGTGCGAGAGACACACTGTTTTGTCGTCACGCCACCGATGACGAGGGGGAGCGCTGGAAGCGCCGCCGCGGCCAGAGTCCCGCCGTCGTCCGTGTCGCCGTGATCGTGCAGAGCATTGGTGAAGTCGGCGACGGTCGGCGCAGTCAGGGTCTTGTTCGTGAGTGTCTGCGTCCCCGTCAAAGTCACGATCCCGGCTGGCCCGGATCTGCTTACCTCCCGCCAGTTCCCAGATCCCTCAGATACGAAGAGACAGCGATCCCCGGCTGCGGTCGTGAAGTTCGCCGCGCCGATCAGGATGAGGGATGTCGCGTTATGGGTCAGAGTCAGGATGCCGTCGAACTGAAGCAGGATCATCGTCCCCGCAGGAAGTGTCGAGATACTGGTGATCGTGACCGTCCCGGTAACGTCGAAGTAGTTGCCGTCGGTCCCGAGCACCAGGGCGGATGCCGAGGTGAGGTCCGCGCCCTTGGCGAAGACGGTCAGGTTCTCTCCGACCGTACCCTTGAGAGCATCAACGATGGCGTTCTGATGCGCCGCCGCGATCGTGTCGCCGGGGTTGCGTGTCGCCATCGGCATCAGCGCAATCCCCTGTAGAGAGCATCCATGATCGCTCGATTATAGGGAACGCCCGTCGCGCGCTCTGCGTAAGCGACGTAGCCCGGTGGCTCCGCGAGGGCACCGAGATCATCCGCGAACATTTCCTCGGGAATGTGCCACTGCTGGGGTCCGCCCGGCCAATCCTGCCGAGTGCCGGGTAGGCCGCGGGCCCGCCAATATGTGTCCATGACTTGGGGGCCGAGCGCGGCGACCAATGCGTGCCCCGCCTCGTGGTTCACCGTAAAGCGCGATGGTGGCGCCCCGCGACGAATGTTGACCTGAGCGACGCCGTTGGGATCTAGGCCCGAGAAGGTTCCGCTACCCGCCCAAGTATCCTTCTCTTGGAAGTAGCCCCACGGAAGAGCCGGGATCATCTTCATCAGCTCCCACCACATGCGCGAGTCTTCCCTAACATTCTCTGGGGGAGTGGGGGCCCGAACGGGAACGGTCTCCCCGCCGGGTGTCATCGTCAGAATCCACGAGAGGGCCATGACAGCAATCAAGCGCCAATCCATAGAGCCGCGAACCTGCCGGCGGCTGTGGCATTCAGGACATTCTCGGGTCCGGGGTTGCTGTCATGGAAGACCGTGAGCTCTATGTAGTCTCCCGCCGAGAAGAGGTGTGCGGATGCAATTACCTGACATGGCGCAAAGACGGACGAGGGCAGAACGTTTTGAACGTCTATCTGGGCCGATCCATTTTGGCGAAGCCCGAACTCTCGGTAGGTTCCAGTTGCGTTACTTGCCCAAGCGATTCTTCCCGTGACGATGTACACGCCAGCGCGAAGGATGTAGATACGACTAGGATTCACACTGATATCGTGCATCCCGCCGCGATCAAAGCTCTCGAAGGAGAAGGTTAGAGCGGTTGTCGTATTGAACGTGATGCTTTGATTCGTTGTCTCGTACACCGCGCATCCCGGAATCCGCATGTTGGTGCTATTGATATTCCGACCCACCGCAAATGGGTTCTGGAATTGAAAGAAGCTCACGAATACACCGCCTGATCGTAAACGTAGGTCTGGGATACCGCCGTGGCGACCGACTCGACGATCTGCACGCGATGGACGTGCCCCGGCTCCGGGTCGTTCGGCGTCGTCGGGCCGCTGGACCGCTGGACACGGGTGATGATGCCCGAGAAGGTCTGCTGATTCTCGTCGGTCACCGTGACGTAGGTATTCGTCTCGCGCAGGCTCTCCAGGTTCGAGATGTCCGTGACCGGAGAGATGCGCGCGTGTCCGCCGCGCAGCGTCTCCTGGTGGGCGAAGGACGAGAGCATGAAGGTATGGACCTTGCGCCGTGCGGGACGGCGCCAGCCTTTGAACGTGATTCCGGTCAGGACGGGACTCGTGGTGTTCGTGTTCGTGGCGAGGTAGGCGTAGAAATCCCAGAGGTGCCCCGAGGGCGGGGTCGTGGGAATGATCGTAGAGAGGGGCGACGCGCTCGCTCCGGCTGAGCCGAATTGCGTGATCGCGCCCCCGTCCACCGAGTAGTACGGGGTGATCGTGATGTTCGCGTTCAGGTTCAGCGATTGCACGTCGCACTGGTCGAACACGATCGGAGCGTCCGCCGAGCCGTACTTGCCCAGCCGAACCCAATAGTTCTGGCTCGCGGTGTCGAAGGTGTAGTTCGAGTCCTGTAGCCCGTTGTGATGAGTGGAAAGCCGAATGTACTTGGTCGTGTAGGTGCTGGCGTTGTCGAAGTACGAGAAAAACAGGGCCGGATAGCCCAATGCGGCCGACACAGCGATGTGCTGGCCCTGTTTTGTCCCGGCGGTGTAATCCATGTAGAATGGGTGCCAGGCGCCGCCGATTGTCCGGCGGAGGATGACGAGGTTCGCGGCGGTGTTCTGGCAGAGCGCGTAGAGGTAACGGTCGTCGGAGCACAGAGCGATCACGACGACCGTGGGCAGGTCGGGAGTGGCGAGCTGGTCAAGCCCGATCCGGTGCTTCATGCCGTCCCCAGCGGAAATCTGGATCAGGCCGTTGAGGGTGCGGAAGTAGTAGTCGCCGTTGAAGGTAACTGCCGCGCGCAGCGAGGCGAAGTTGGCGTTGGCCTGCGTCCGCAGCTCCGGCGTCATCGGCACAATGGTTCCTTCGGCGTCGATCGTGTAGACGCCGTCCTCCTTGCCGATCAGGAGCAATTGCTCAACGCCGACCATCGAGTTGATGTTGTACGTGGAGTCGGCCACGGTATAGGCGGCCGACCAGGTGCCGTTGAACGCCGTCGCGGAGTAGACGGAGTTCGGGCGGATGGCTCGCCAGAGGTTCGCCCCGAGGCTGGCGAAGCGGTCGGCATCCGTGGTATCGGTCGTCCAACTGGAATCGTCGGTGGTGTGCTGGAAACCGGACGTGTAGGCGATGCCGAGCCGGGCGCCGTGGACGTGGATGTCGGTCGCGGCGAGGCCGCCACCGAGATCCCTAGCCACCGTCCACTCGGCGGAGCCGGTGAGGCGATAGACATACCGCCCGGCGTTGGTGATGAGATAGGTATTGAGCGACCCGCCGGACGGGGTGAAGTCCGCCTGCTTGAGCGGCGCCGAGCCGAACGCCGTTTGTCCCGAGGCGACCGGGATCGTCACCGCACGCGGCTGAATGATGATCTGGTGCGGGAACGCGGCGTCGGCGCCGCGCGCCGAGAGGTATTGCTTCTCCGCCGCCCGCTCGCCCTGCTCCGCCCGGAGCAGCCCGCCGCCCCAGTCATCCGTCGAGAAGGACACCGGGCCGCCGGGAGAGAGGTCTTCATCCGAAACCTCATGGCCCTTGTCGCCCACGAGATCGAACCGATAGCCGCCGATGGCTACCGAGGATGGCTTAGCCAACGCTGATCCTGGGCACCGACAGGGATTCGGCCGGACGGGACTTGTAGTAGTCCTGGAGCGCAAGCGCCAGCTCGCGGCCCCATCGTTCGATCCCGGCCTTGTCGCCCTCCTGGAGCGCGAGGTACTTCCTGGCGCCGAGCACGATGATGTGGGCAGGTTCCTCCGTCGTGTCGGTGTCTGCCGCGAGTTCCGTCGTAGCCCTCTGGCCCGTCATGCGGAGGATCGTCGAGGCGACCGACGGGTACTGAATCTCAATCGACAGCGAGCCGTTGTTGTCGGTTACGTGGTAGTCGGATTCTCGGGCCAGTTCCCGCCAGGCCCAGTCCGTGTTCGTCGATCCGACCGGCCGCTCCACCTTGACCAGGCGGGTCATCGTGTTCCCCGCGGCAGACGGAACGGAGATCAGCCGAACGTCGGCAACCTCGATCGTCGTGGCGATGCTGTAGACGGGCCGCGGGCCGAACTGCTCGCGCAGGGACGAGTTGATCGCCAGCTCCAGGTCGGTTTCCGGGTGAAAGTTCTTGTAGATGTCGTAGGTCGTGCCCGAGGGAACCGAGGCAACCAGGGCCGGGGCGAAGGTGATCGTCTGGTTGCCGGTGGAGAAGCCGGTGATCGGCCGAACAAGGTACTGGTTGACCGAGGCGACGCCGAGACCGTTGGTGAACTTCACATAGGCGTCCACCCGGTCGTATTCCCCTCCGGGCTCCTGGCGAACGGTGTCGGTGAAGAGGGTCGTAGAGCCGCCGGTGGTCGTCGTTCCCTGCGTCAGCAGGCGGAGCTTGTAGCCCCTGGCCGTTTCCTGTTTCAGTGTCAGAAGTGTGATGGGCACCAGAGTCTCCCTTCGCTCGCCAACCGATGATTATGCACCAGCGGCAGCGAGATACCTTCTGGCGACTGCGCTCCAATCATATCGCTGCGCCAGGGCCCGTCCGAGCGCCGAGTACCGGCTCCACAGCGTCTTTCGGGCCAGCAGGTCCTCCACCGTCTCCACCCATTTGGAGATTCGCACCGGAAGCGGGATGGTCAGGGCAGCCTCGGCCCAAAGTTCCGGCATGGAATCCGCGTCCGACACGATGACCGGGGTACCGGCGGCCATCGACTCAAGGACGGCCATCGAAAAGAAGTCGCTCGGCCGCCGGGGGTCAAGCGGGTAGATGAGCGCCTGAGCCCGTTTCTGCAACCGCACCAGTTCCTCGCGCGTAACCGGCTTCGTAGGGGGAAGGCCCGGCACCGGCTTGTACGTGAACACGAACTTGCAAAAGAAGGCTCCGATGTCGAACGCCGCTCGGCAGCGATCCGGGGAGGATGTGCAGATCACCAGTCCGGGGTCACGGCGGAGGGCGTGGCGGTAGTCCCGGAGATTCACCCCGCCGCCAACGGACGGGCACTCGGGATACCCCATCAGCCGGGCGTGGTGCCGGCTGAGGAAGATCATCTGGTCAAAGTTCTGCTCGGGCGGCGGGTCGGATCGACATGCAACCAGAGCGACACGCTCGCCGTGGTCCCGCCGCGCAAAGTCGTCGAAACAAAAGAGGAGATCGTATCTCTGTGATTCGGCGGAGAGCGGAATCCAACGCACGCCGCGCGCAACCATCTCCCCGTGCTCGTAAGGAAAGCGAACAGTGACCTCGTGCCCCTGCGCGGCCAGCTCCGCCGCGAGTTCGATAGCGATATGCTCCGACCCGCCGTACTGCTTGGCGGTGAACCAGTCTCCCCAGTAGTTCTCAAGCCAGCCACAGGAGAGTCCTATTCGCATGGTTCATAGGTCTCGAAGTTATCTGCGCGGATCGGGTGAACCAGTCCTTCGGCGTCCACAAGCAACCAGTCCCCTTCCTTGACTTCTTTCCAACCGGCCTCCAGATACGCCGTGACCTTGTACCACCCGGCCGGGTAATGGGCATGGACGATGCCGGGCGGCGGCTTGCCGATCCCCTTCCCTGGCGAGGTGTGGGTATCCGCACACACAAGCGGGGAGCCCGGTTCGTAGCGGACTGCCGTGAACTCCACCGCCGCCCGCCGTACCTTCATTTCGGAAAATCCGATCCGGGGACAAGGCGGGGCTCCGCGTCCATAGACCGCAGCCAGTACCAGTCGTCCTCGCACGGCTGCCACTCGGTCTTCTCCCAGAAGGCCGCACGGACGTACAGGTCCGGCATGTTGAGACCGAGCTGCGTGAAGAACTCGATGGTCGTGAAGAACCGGCCGATGTTCACCTCAGTCACCCGCGGTACGCCCTTGGCGTCCTCCTTCATGTCCACGCCGAAGATGCCGTTGGGGCGCTCTTCAAGGGCACGCACGCATCGCTCGCCCACCTCCGCAACATCGCTCCGGGAGATCGTTCGAGCAACCCCAGTGACGCCGGTGACGCCGGAGGGGGCACGGTTCGCCATCGCCCACTCAAGCCGTTCGCGCGATTGGGCACAAACGATCTGCCCGTCCCGCCACACCGATTGCCAAGTCACCAAGCGCCCCGGCAGGTACTCGGATGCGATGAAACTCCCCCAGCCGTGTTGAGAATCCACCCAGGCGACTGTCTGCTCGATATGCTCCGTGGAGGAGAGCCAGGAGCCGCGGCCCGCCGCGCCGGTCCTCGCGCGCGTCCAGAACTGTTCCCCGAACAGCGCGACCGCGCCGTCTATGTCCATCGGCGAGCCGAGGGGGATGGTTTTCGGAATCGGAACGCCGGTTCCGAGCAATCTGCGGTTCATGGCGAGCTTGTCCTGGCAGAGCAGAACCGTCTCGTGGTCGGGAAGGAACACCCGAGCGCCGAGCACCCCGCGGTACTGCGAGATCACCCGAACCTCCGGGTCCGGCTGGGCGTGGATGAAGTCTATCGACTCTTCCTCGACGATTCGACGGATGGCGTCCAGATAGGAGAGGTGGTCGCACCGGGGGACCAGATGCTTGGAGTGGGTCCGCGCGAATGGAAGGGCATAGCGATTCGAGTCCACCCCGGTAAGCTTGTGTCCGGCCAGCTCGAGGCTGCGAGCGACGCCGATGCCCGCCGGACCTCCGGCTCCCGTGAGAAGGATTCTCATTTGACTTCCACCGTGACCTTGAGCAGTCGGCGACCGACCGTGGAGAGGCGCATGATCTGAGCCAATTCGGTCGCGCTCGCCTCAAGCACGATCTTCGCGTCCCCCTCATTCGAGACCGTCAGCCAGCGGGTGGATGTGTTGGTCCCGGCAAGGTAGGCATGGAACACGATCGGCGGTTCGGTCAATTCCTCTCCTCCGGTCGGTATTCTGCCAGATCGTCCAGCGGGGAAACCTCGTCCGGGTAGTCCTCCCAGAGATAGCTCTTCCGTCCCGGATAGGGCCAGGGATGGGCTTCTAGGTTGAGGTTCCAGGCGGCTTCGTGGGCCGCGGCCTTGGCCTCTCGCGTCGCGCGAGGCGCCCACAGATTGAAGTGCCACAGAACCGGCGAAATGTCCCGCTCCGGCAGGGCCCGGACGGGCAGGATGTCGATGCCGCCCTTCGGCCAGCGGATCGCGTCCTGCGGGAAGAGTCGTGGCTGATAGGTCAGCAGTGGTCGGTAGTGGCCCTGCCAGCCCGGCAGCGGCGCGACCATGCGCGGACGGTATATGAGCGTTTCCCTTCGGTATACGCCGCGCGCGAAGTCCCACAGTGCGGAGCTCGGCATCTCGTCGTCCGACACGATGAAGCACCAAGGGGCCCGGCAGGACGCCACCAGTTCGTCGAGAATCTCCTCGCAGTACGGCTTGTCGTTGCGGAAGTCGATGAATCGGTCGATGAGCGGACGCAGCGCCGCCGCAGTCCCGTCCGTAGAGCGATGGTCAACGGCGACAGCGGTTTCCATGTCGCTCTCTTTCGCCATCTCAAGGACTCGCCGGGCCGTTTTCCAGGGAGCAAGCGCGTCGAGGGTCGCCATCACAAGAGCGACCTTCGGTTTTAGGCTCACGCGCGAGCGAGGTTGGGGGGCATTTCTGCCCCCCGCACCCGTCTACTCATTAGTAGAGTTCCATCGACGCGCCGCCGGTGAACCATGAGCCGCCGATCTTGAGAGCAAGTTGCCGCTTGGTCGTATCGAAGGTGAGGAAGACCGTATTGGTCGTCGGGACCGCCGATTGCCCCACCGGGGTTCCGGGAAGAGCAGCGATCTGGAGGATGCCAGAGGTGCTCGTCGCGGCGGTCGGGACAGCGCCAGTTCCGAGTCGCACAAATCCGGTCGCGCTGGCCGCGGGGGTCGTGAACGTCACCGCGCCCGTCGTGGTCAGCGTGGTCGTGTTGACCGTGGTTGCGCTGAGCGTTGTGACTGTGGTCGTTCCGGTCAGGGTGATCGCGTCGAATTGGGGGGTTACCCACAGGCCGCCACGAAAGACCACGATGCGGTTCGTGTTGACGGAATCAACCCAGAGGGTTCCGTCGCGCGGGGAATCCACCGTGTCTCCGACGTGATATGTGTCGAGACGCCGGTCGTCGGTTCGTTTGTTGACTGCCATGATGTGCTCCTAGTTCCCGGCCGTTTCGACCGGGACGGGCAGGTCGGCTTTGTCTGCCGCTATCGCCCATGCGATGATTCGGTCCGCCACCGCCTCCCACGTCTGGGCAAGAGCCCATTCGCGCATCTTGGTTCGGTCGGATTCGGAATAGTTCAGGGCCTCTTGGACGGCCCGTACCCACTCGTCTTCCGAGGAGTCGTTCGGACGGATTATGCCATAGCGGTTCGTCTCGGGAAGCGCCCCGTTATCGCGGGTCACCGGAACGCATCCGGCGGCCTGCGCCTCGAGGAAGGTGATCCCGTAGGTCTCGCAGAAGTCATGGGGTCCCGGGTAGAGCAGGACCGCGGAGGTAACCAGCTCTCGGGCAAGTTCGCGCTGCCCCACGCGGCCCCGCCAGATCACGCCGTCCTGCGCGGCCATCTGGACGATCTTGTGCTTGTAGTCGGCCGGGCCCCGCATCAGGTCGTAGTTCACCCAATCGTAGAAGACGTGCAGCTCCGCCTCCGGCACGGCCTCGCGGATCTTCGGCCAGTAGGTTAGGGCTTGTTCCAACCCACGGTCAGGTGACGAGGAATATACAGTTTTGGTCAACTTCCGGCTCTCTTGGCCGACGAATCGGGACGGGTCGATGCCGTTCCCAACGACGAGCACCTTGTCTTCGAGGAACGGATAGACCTCAAGCAGGTGGCCCCGATGCCACTCGGACATCGCCCAGACGGAATCGACCTTCGCCGCCCGCTCCTCGGTCAGGAGCTCCCGGTAGTCGGTGTCGTGAATCCACAAGACCTTCCGCACCGCAGCGACTTCGTTGTCGAAGATACGCGGGTTGCGCCAGGAGACGAACGCCCAACATCCGGCGGCGGGGTTGAACTTCGACCAGTGCCGGTAGACCACACCGCCCCAGACACCCTCTGCCGGCGCGTAGACGGTGACCCGCATTCCCTTACGGACAAGCTCCCGCGCGAGGAGCACGACCGCCGTCTCCGAGCCCCCGAGGCCCTTCTCGTCGATCTGGTCGGGGGTCCATTCCTCCCAACCGGGCCCGCAGTAGATCACTACGCTCGGATGCTCCGGGGTTCCCCAGTTCTCGTTCGGGGCATACTCCATCGCCACGAGACGTTGATCGGAGCCGAAAGTCCGCGATTCAAGAATCCGGTTACGGCCGGAGAACATCTGCTCCAGCTCGAGGCGGCTGAACATCCTGACGGTATCCGGCGGCGGAGTCGGGGCCACCAGCGATCGCGCGTCGTGTACCGTGTGTAGCACACGCGCTCCGAGTTCGGAGGTGGCGCGCACCAGGGCCGTCGGATCGGGGACCTTGGTTATCAGTCCCCCACAGACAACCAGATCGTAGGGCGCGAGGTTCTTGGCCGCATCGGGCAGACGCTCGCCATAGCCGTACCAGAACTGGATCAGCAGGTCGGGATTGTGCTTCCCGCGTTTCAGCATGACCGGGATTCGCCGTCCGGCATCCGGGTTATAGCTGCGTCGCAGGTAGCGGCGCTTGGCCGCCTCGGCGTTGCCGAGACGAATCCGGCGCGGGTCGCAGTCCACGACCACGACCTTGATGCCACGCTCGGCCAGCAGGAACGGCCCGGCGAAGTTGCCGGCGCCGACCCAGAGCACCCGCTTGACCCCGGTGGCGACCGCGTGGTCGGCGATCCAGCGGTGCCGATCATTGGGCGCCCTGTCGGGCTCCTGCATCTGGAAGTAGTAATCCTCGTAACGCTCGGGCAGCGCGAGGTGAGCCGTGGCTTTTCTGATAACCCCCGCGCCCTGCAACACCTGGGGCTCGTCCTCCGCCGCCCCGGCCGGCATGGATTCGATGACCCGCTTGGCCTTGTCGAGCTCCGCCGTGGTCGCCAGGTGGTTCGCCAGCGTCATCCCGCCGTCGATGGCCCGGCGCCGGTAGACACGGTGCGCGTAGGCATCGCGGACCTTCTGGACCGCAGGGTCGGGCCGGATGGCAAGCGCCGCCTCGATCTTGGCGAGCGCCTCCTCGAATCGGCCGAGCATCGCGTAGGAGGTGTGGATCGTGACGAACGGGTTGTAGGTGTAGTCGAGCGGGTTGACCATGATCGGGCCGCCCGGCTGGTTCTTGGCGAGGCCCTGCTCGTGCCACCAGATCGCCTTCTGCCAATCCCCGGCGGCCTGGTAGGCATAGGACATGTCGTGGTAGGGATCGGCGAGATCGGGGAACATCATCATCGCCCGGTTGGCAGCGCCGATCGCCTTGTCATTCTGGCCGAGGTTCTTGTACGCCTTGGAGGCGTAGACGAGCCCCTGCCACGGTTCAAGCTCCTGCGCGGGATTGGCCGCGACCGCCCGCTCGAACCAGTCCGCCGCCTTCTCCCAGTCGTTCCCGGCGAAATACTGCATCCCGAAGTACCACATGCAGCGCGAGGAACCGGGCTCCGCGGCCAACCACTTCTCAAGCAGCGTGAAGTTTCTGCCGCCCTTGCCGTCCTCGTGCCGGTTCTTGTGCTCGACCCAAACCGGGGCCTCCTCCGGCGTGTTGTACGGGCGGATGAACTTTCCCATCCGCTCCATCTCCACAACCTCGTGGAGGTAGCCCTTCCAGCGCGGGCCGTGGGCCATGCGTAGCACCCGTTCCCGGTCAAAGAGGGTCGTGATGTTGCCGAAGGCGTCGCGGAAGTAGGCGTAGGGAAGCGCGATCCCGGAAGCCTCGGGCGGCATTCGCCCGCAGAGTTCGCGCAGCGGGATATCGCACCGCAGAATGTCGTCGGTGTCGAGCCAGATAGTCCAATCGGCGTCCTTGGGGACGTGGGCGAACGACAGATCACGGGCCTCCGAGAAGCCGGTCTCCAAAACGTCGAGGCCGTCACAGACGATGGCCCCGTACTTCTCGGCGACCGCGCGAGTTCCGTCAGTGGTCTTAGGGTCTATTGCGACGACGATGTAGTCAACCTGCTTCTTGACGGAATCAAGAAGCTCCGAGAGTTGCTTTTCGCAGTTGTAGGCGATGATCGCCGCCGCGATCTTCACGACTCTTTAGTCGGCTCGGGGGCCTCCTCCGGCGTTTCGGTGTGGACATTGATCCCGGTGTTGAGGAAGTGCAACGGCGAGAAGACCCGTGTTCCCGGTTGCCGCCGCGCGGCCTCGTTGATCTGGTAGACCTGATTGGGGTCCGGCGCCGGATACGCCGCGGCATAGTCCATATGCTGAATCCTCATCCGGCTCTCGTACACGTCTTTGATGATCGACGGGACGGTGATCTCCTGGCCCGCGACGAGCTGGTAGGTAACCCGCTGCACGGTAACCGGGACGGTCCACTGGGGAGTGAACGTACGCTTCTCGTACATACGCTCCATATCGCCCCGAGTCCAGGTCTTCTTGAAGTAGATCGGGTCGCCCCGCTGGTCCTTGCCGGCAGAGAGGATGGTGCCCGGCTTCACCTGCTCGACCTCGGGCGGTAGGGTTACCGTCGCCGGGTCGATCGCCGTGGCCTTGGCCTTCTCCAGGTCACCCTGAAGAGAGTCGATGCGCGCAGCCAGTTGCTCGATGAGCTCGCGGTCGGTTGCCTTGCGTTTGCCGCCCGGAGGCCGACCCTTCCGCTTTGTTGGAGCTTCGGGACCGGCGTCCGTCGCCTTCTGCTCGTCCATGTCTGCCTCCTATTCAATTGGGCCGCGAGTGGGGGAACCCCTGTCAGGGGTTACCCCACTTTGCTCGGGTTAATCGGTTACGAGAGACGTGGTGTGCTCAACCCAAAAGATCCACGAGTTTTTGAGGACCGCCCCCGA
>ERZ1292632.1703-Hain-H43-01um-R2-1703-length-20451-cov-9_pt1 | contig 20451 bp, 20 predicted proteins | sample MGYA00564407_ERZ1292632 | MGnify/ENA primary metagenome ERZ1292632 (study PRJEB36523, sample SAMEA6512637) | groundwater metagenome | collected 2019-01-08 | study: AquaDiva: Metagenomics assemblies of 32 groundwater samples | reverse complement strand
AGACGGAGTGTGGCTCAGTTGGCAGAGCGCCGCGTTTGGGACGCGGAGGCCCCCGGTTCGAGTCCGGGCACTCCGACCAGCTAGGCTAAGCGGGCTTGCCCGCCGAAGCCTTAGCGCAGGCGGGATTAGTTAATCGGTTTAACATCAGCTTTCCAAGCTGAGAAGAGGGGTCCGACTCCCCTATCCCGCTCACAAGCAGTCTACCCATTTTGCAATTCCTTATAACGTGATTATTGCTTATTTAATTCATTAGCTAGGTTAGTACTTTCCTGACTCATTCGATTATAGTCGTTTATTAAACTGTCATCTTCTTTTGTCAACCATTGGCGTTCATCCATTTTTGCTAATATTCTTGAAGCAATTGTTCTTTCTTGATAAAGAAGGTTTAAAAGTCTATTTAGCTCTTTCTCATTCATCCAGCCTTTGCCTTTTGCATTCTCCCAACTAGGTATTATTGAATTGAGATTGTTCACAGATGATCTCCAGCTCTCAACAGTATCTTTATCATAAGTTGCAGGAATGTAGCCTGCAAAATGAAGAACAATTACTTGGGAAGGACATCCATTAAGCACTCCTTCAACTTCCGCAATTCCAATTTCTTGATAGTCCTTCTCTAAGTAAAACTTTTTTGAATCCGGAAACTCAAATTGATTCTCTAAGAGCTCTTCGGACTCGTAATAACCTTGGACTGGTGCTTCACCATAAACAATGTTTGAATATCCAACATCGCTCATAGCTCTTTCCATTGGATAGCCACTCTTTGTTGCTTCAAAAGAAAAGTCGTCATATTTAAAAATTACTTTACCACGTTTAGATGCAGATTGCTCAAGTTTTGTTTGATATTTTAATGGTTTTACACCAGCTTCTTTTCTTTTTTCATTAAGTAATTCCAAATATTTAGCCTTATCCACCCTTGCTTTTGAAGACTCGTCTAAATCCTTTGATGTATCCCGCCAATTTTTGTCCAGAATACCCTTTTGCTTGAACAAAGGAAGAACATAATCTATGTCTTTAATTGGGGCGAATCCTATTTCTCTTGAATCCGCGCTTCCTTTTCTGTTATCTCCCATAGCAAACACTTCACCATCGGGAACAGTAATTACCTGACATTCTTTTAAAAATTTTTCACCGAAAGAAGAGTGTGGCTTTGCAATGTATGGTTCTTTTTGTGGTTCGCCGTTTAGATAAACGACTCCATCTCTAAGTTCAATTGTATCGCCTGGTAATCCAATTAATCTCTTTAGTAAACCTGCTGGTTCTGTACCATCTTGACTCGTTAAAGTTCTGGTAGCGTCATTTTCCCAAGTAATAATGTCTCCTCTGCCAAGTGTGTGACCGAAAATTGTTCTTCCCCCAATAGTTAATCCGTTTGGATAAGGTAAAAAACCAGCGGTTGAAACCACTTCTTTTGTCAACTCCTTAGGATCTTTCCCTTTTGTTCCTTTTGGCCAAGTTGGGTACATCGAGCCAGTTCCAACGATATTTAAATCTTCCGAAACATAACCAAGCTGGCTAACTACTAAAGAACCTGCAATCATATATCCGCCAATCCAAACTGGAAGAAAAGTTAATGCGATAGCAGTGACTGCTACCAACCGCCCAATAAGTAATTTAAAACTCTTCGGCTTAAAAAAGAAAGCAAAAATTCCGATTAGTGACTTTTTAAATACTAAAACTTTTCTTTCCAGAATGATCTTGATAATTATTGTTAAAACCAATAATCCAAATGACAAAAATCCAAGACACATAGACCCCACTAGTAAAATTAAAAACCAACTTGAGTTGCCAAACGGCGTACTTTGGACATCAGTTTTAAACCAATTTGTTCCCAGAATTATAGTAAAACCAAAAATAGCGATACTGAATGTCCAATTCATTATCACTATTATAATCCTAGTTTGTTCCTAAAAATAGGGAGTGAGTTTCTTTATATTTTACGCTGGCACGCACGGGTTAGGTGGGGCAAAGACAAAAATTTCTTTCTTTTAAGGAGAAATTTTAGTAAAATATATTAAGCGAAGCTGGACTAAATCGCGCGCGCAAAAAAGCGGAGGCGAGGCCAAAGGCCGAGCCGGCTTGTCCCGAGCGTAGTCGAGGGGAGCTGCGACATTACGGGTTTTCGCGAAAGGAGGTTCTGACTTTTTCAAAAATCAGCTCCATGAAATTTAATATTCGTTTACTTTATTTATATCTTTTTTCTTTTATTGGACTACTAATTGCAATCATAGGCACTGTCCAACTTGTCGACCTGGCAATTAAAGTTTATGTCTTTAAAGGGGCCGACAAATATGAAAATTATCCCATGCTTACAAAGCCTGTTCCAAGTGGTGAAGAAGTAGCACTATCTGAAAAAGAAATTAAAGAGCAAAAAGATTTTCAAGAACTCGAAAGTAAAAGGCAAAGGCAGAGACAAGCTTCAACAGCACTTTCTATGCTTATAGTTGGCCTTCCACTCTATAAATACCATTGGAGTTTAATCAAAAAAGAAAAGAAATGAGATTTACGCTTGTTAAAAAAATAGATGAATCCCGAGGAACAAAATCTTTTTTCTTCAAACCAGAAAAACCAGTTAGCTATTTGCCCGGCCAATATTACTACTTTACTCTTCCAAAGCTAGATTTCCCCGACCCTAGAGGAAATACAAGGCATTTTACAATTTCCACTTCACCCACAGAAAAAGGGCTATTTAGGTTTACAACAAGAATTAGAGAAGAATCCGGGTTCAAAAAAACTTTGGACAATTTACCAATGGGAATCATTATCGATGGTGAAGGCCCAACCGGAACTTACATTCTTGATGAAGCTGAAAAAGATAATGTTCATATATTTATAGCTGGTGGAATTGGAATTACACCGTTTAGATCTTTCATCAAATACAACATCGACAAAAATTTAAAAATCCCCACGTATCTGATCTATTCAAATTCAGATAGTGATTTTGTATTTGGCAAAGAGCTTAGATCGTGGCAAAAAGAAAATAACTTTTTTAAAGTAGAGTTTTTCGATTCTTCTAAATTTGGTCATTTGAACTATTTGAAAATTAATGAATTAATTGGTAATTGGTCATTGGTAATTGGTAATTTAATTTGGTGGGTCGTTGGTCCTCCCGCCTTTGTAGATGCAATGGAAGACAATCTTTCAAAACTAAAGATTTCTTCATCCCAAATCCTCACTGAAAAATTTACTGGATATTAGCTTCAAATGATATAATAGCTTTAGAGGTAAAAACGCCAAGGTAGCTCAGTTGGTAGAGCAGCGGTATCGTAAACCGCAGGTCGTGGGTTCAAGGCCCACCCTTGGCTCCATGGTAAGCGAAGAAAAAAGAAATAAGCAAAAAGCACTTAAATTTGTAATACTTACAGTTATAGCTGGAGTTATTATGTTCTTTTTTGGTATTCCAGCGCTTGCCAAATTTACAGGTTTTGTTGCTGAACTGGTTAAAAGTGATAAACCAATAACCCAAAATGATAAAACACCTCCCGCTCCACCTCAAATAGAATCTACTCCCGAATTTACCAATCAAGAAATTTTAAAGATAATCGGTAAAAGTGAAGAAGGTGCTGTAATAAAGCTTGTCTTCAATGGGAAAGAGGATGAGGTTGTTACTAATACAAATGGAGAGTTTAGTAAAAACCTAGATCTTCAAAAAGGAGAAAATACACTTGTAGCAAGTGCTAAGGATTTAGCCGGTAATGAAAGTCAAAAAACCAAAAATTTTACAATTACATTTGATAGTGATGAACCGGATCTTACTATTAATTCGCCTTCCGGCGGAACTAGTTTTTTTGGGTCAAGACAAAGACAGGTTGATATAAAAGGATCAGTTGACGACAAGGATACAAAAGTTACTATAAATGACAGGTTTGTGGCAGTTGAAGATAGTGGTGATTTTCAATTCACTACAACCCTTAATGAAGGAGAGAATAAATTTACCATTAAAGCTGAAGATTTTGCTGGAAACGTTAGCCAAAGTGAATTAAGTCTTAACTTCACGCTTTAGAGTAATTGCTAGTAAAATCATTAAGTAACCCATTATCCATGGGTAAAAAAGAGAATTAGAAAAAAGACTGTGAACAAAGATTGCGATGAATGTAGAATGTAAAATGTAGAATGTAGAATTGCGCGAAAGGGATCCTCCGACTTTGAAAACAAAATAAACAAAACTCACAAATCCAACAACACCAGTTGTCGCAAGTAGAAACAGCAAACTTGATTCGGAACCGGAACAAGAATGCGAACTGAAATTCTTGTCTTTTGCCAAACAAATATTATTAAATCCCACTCCAAATAAAGGACTTTCTTTAAATACGGAAAAAGTTGCGCCATAACTTTCAAGTCGAGCAACAATACTACTTGTTCTTTCAAGCCTTACACCCTCACCAGCCTTTTTGGGTAGGAAAATTACAATAATCAATAAGCAAATTACAAACAATAAATAATATTTTAATTTTTTAAATACAAAAAATGAAGGTATCAAAAGAGCTAGATAGCTCGCCCTGGAATAAGTAAATAAAATGCTAAATGCTAAAAAACCAAATGCTAAATATTTTTTTTGATAAAAAGCTAAGATTGACCCAAGAACTAAAATTAAACCTAAAAAGGTAGGGTCTAAAAATGTCCCAACCATTCGGTATAAATGGTCATCCCAGCCATAATAAATTAAAGCTCTAACGTCAGGATAGAGAAAGTATTGAATCCAACCAAAAATGGCAGAGAAAATTGATAGTGATAGGAGTGAATTTAGCAAAAGTTTTTTATTTTTAAAGTTAGAGACTAAAGTAAAAAAATAAAAATAAGCGACCAATCGTACTAGGTACAGTAAACCATATACCAAATCAATTTCTTTGATCAAAAAAATCGAAACTATATAGCTAAATGAAACTACATATAGAAAATTATTAAAATATTTAAAAACTGATGGGTGTTTGTTTTTTTTTAGTATTGCCCACAAGGCTCCAGCGCCAACAACAATATCAATCGGGTTAACTATTCCAATTTTTATGATTTGACCAAAGGGAAATAAAATTAGGAATGTAAAAAGTATAATTTGCTCCATGATAAGTAAGAGTGAAACGCCTGCATGATACTAAAAACCATATTTTTTGATTTAATAAGAGTAACAATAAACTTGGCGATCGGATAAAAAATGATTTTGAATAAATTTGATTTTTTCTTTTCTTCTTTATTAGCTTGTGCATGCAAATCTGAATAGTAGTTAATTTTTTTAATGTACTGATTTAAGTTACCTGCTGTATTGTGAATAATAACTGGGTTGTTTATGTATCCGACTTTCCCATTAATTTTCCAAATTTCGTGAACTCTTCTTTCCCACTTCCCAGCACTTTTTTTAGCTAGTCGTATAATTTTCTCGCTCCCCACGTATTGCCCCAAGAAATAATTATCTCTACGTATTTTATAACCTGAAAATTTATTATTAATTGTAAGCGAAGCTTGGCCTGCTTTGCCGGTAAATTCTAAATTATTAATTACTTCATCACTATCGATGAAAAAAACCCATTCTTTTTTTGCTTTAGAAAGAAGAAGGTTTCGCTCTTTAGCAAAATCAGTAATATTTTTTTTTGAAAGTGTAATTATCTCAAGTATTTCCATGTAAAATAAGTAAGAATAGGTAGGCTCGAAAGTGTGGCGATAATTGCAGCATATCCTGCCCCCAAAATACCAAAAATAGTAATGAGTGGATAGATAACAATACCTAGAACCAAAGCCCTAATAAAGGTCGTCAGAGTCACTATTTTTTGTTTTTCGATCCCTAAAAATAATGAGAAAAACGAATTAGAAATTGCTTTTATTACTCCATAAATAGCGAGAATCTGGAGGATGGGAACGGCAAATAACCAGTTATTACCCAATATAATCATAATAATTTGTACAGGATAGTAAAAAACAAATGCTCCAAATAATGCTACAAATGTAGTGATAACCAATAATGTCTTCAAAAACGCCGTTTTCACCCTTTTAATATCCCCACCTATAGCTGTATAAACCGGAAAAGTGACCTTGTTAAATACCTCGCCAACCTCTGAAGCTGGAATAGATGCTACCTTATATGCCTGTTGATAAAATCCTAAAGATTGTGTGCCTAGTAACCTACCTACAAAAATATCATCGACATTCTCAAACAAATAATTAAAAATTGAGGCGCCAGTTATCCATTTACCCTTACCCACCACTTCTTTGACCTTAGCTAAATTTAATAAAAACTTTGGTTTGGGTGAGAAAATCAAAAAAGATAAAATTACTTCAATACTGGTAGCTATAATCATCCCCCAAACAAGTGAGTTTTCAGATCTTGTCAAGAATGCTAATAAAACCGCGATTAGTGTGTCAATAAAAAATAATGAGGCTTCGTAATAAAACTGTTTATTAAACTGGAGTCTTTTTTGAAATTTAACACATGCAGGATTAATAAACCCTCGAATTAGTGGAACAATTGATGTGAGATATAGAATTGAGATCGAATTCGGTGAGTTAAAAAAATTAGCAATAAATGGTGCAAAAATAAAAATTGCAAAAGAAATTAACATTCCTCTTACAACCGAAACAACCCAGGCACTATCAACATAATCATCAACATTCTCTTTCTTTTGAATTAAAAATATATTTATTCCAGTTTCAGTTAAGGTTTCAAGAAACCCTAAAACAATTGTAGCTATTCCATAAATTCCAAATTGAGAAGGAAGAAGAATTCTGGCTAGAATCGCGGTTTTAACGATTACAAGGCCACGAGTACTAACTCTTAATGCCGCCATCCACTTAATTCCTCTAAGAGCTGTTTGAAAATACCCCATCAGTTGATTATACCCGATATGAATCCATTCATAACAGAAAAATCAGTGACAAATTGCAATGGGATTCCCCATAAACCGGCTTTTTTATAGGCAAAGATTAAGTAAACAAATAAACAAATAAGAAAAAGAGTAAATAAATAGGGAGACTCAAATGAAAAAATTAACAACAATAATCCAATTAAATATCTAAATATAACAAAAACAGCCTTGATATTGTGCGACGTAAAACCTTTTCCAGGGAAAAACCATACTTTTGTTTGCCCATCCCATTTCGCATAATTAAAAATTGAAAAATAAAAATTAAAAATTGAGTCTGGCATCCCCCACTCTACTATTGCACTTTTCACGCGTGCATATTTCACGCCAAATTTAATTGCATTGTAGTTAAAGTATGTATCTTCTGCTGAATTTCCATTTTCTTCAGGAAATCCCCCAATTTCTTCCCAAACGTTTTTTCTAAAAGCCATTGATCTAGTTGAGGGAAGAAAATTATTATCAAAATTGGAAGGTTTGGTTCCAAGAAAAACAGACATTGCTTTTTGAAGTTTTGTCTCTCCTACCATCTTGTAAAATCCCGCAACAACATCAATCCCACTCCCGGAGTGGGATTTAAAAGGTTGTATTAATTTTTCTAGCCAGTCGATCTTAGGGACACACCCCGCATCCGTCATAGCAATAATTTCATTTTTGGCAATTTCGATCCCCAGGTTTCTACCTCTTGCCCTGAAGCATTTTTCTTTAAGAAGTCTGATACGCCTATCTTTTTTTTGATAATGATTTATTATTTCGATGGTTTTGTCTGTCGATCCACCGTCAACAATTATTATCTCGTTAGCCTTCAGGCTTTGATTTATAAGTGAACCCAGGAGTTTACCTATAGACGACTCTTCATTTAATACTGTTATACAAATTGATATATTCATCTGCTACTTTTCCCCATGTTGGGAAGTTTTTGACCAACCTGATTTCATTCCAATAATCTTCCTTTAAAGGATTGTTGGCAAAGGTCATGATTTTACTGCCATATGACTTAGCCTCAATATAACTTAAATATCCTCCCGGAACACAATATTCTGCTTTCCTTAGATATTTTTCTGGATTTAGTTCGTTACTTACATAAGTTACTAGATACTTTTTATTTTGCTTCTTAATCCATTTTTTAAATTCATTAATTCCAGTATCTTTGTCTTGTCTACCTAGCCAAACGATCATGTTTTTAATCTTTCTAGTGCCTAGTGCCTTTTGTCTGGTGCCTCCATACATTATTCTATTAGCTTTGATTCCATAATATTTTTCGATATATTTCCCAATTACAATTGACGCCCAAGAAAGCCGATTTGCTATACGTTTTAGAAAAATATTTTTCCATGGGATCGGATAAACACCTTCCCATCCATGAAAAGTAGTAAATACTGGCTTTCTGGGATATAAAAATCTAAATGGTAGATACCAAACAAAAACATCGTGTATATGCACAAGGTGAGACCCTGTGATTAAATTCCTATTTTTAAATAACCAAAACCAGATATACAATAGCCCCAAAAATTTAATTTTAGGATATTTAATATCTTCTTCTGAAATTATTTTAACATCATAATTTTTCTTTCTTAATTCTTCACTAACCGCTCGAATATGTTTTTCAACACCACCTATGTGTGGCCATTTATGCTGTGCCAAAAAAAGTATTTTCATTTTTTCTTGCAAAAAATAATGACTAAATTTGGTCTTTTCAAACGAAAGATTCTTGCCAATAATGACTTAATGACATATCCATTCTTAAATGCAAACAATAATTTCTTCTCTGTGATCTCAAATCCGCTTTTTGAAAGTAACTCGATTATGCTGTGATCTGTAAAAGAAATCATATGTCGATTTATCCTTTTGTCTTTTAATGATTCATTCAATGGAACCGAAACAATCAAAATACCTTTACCTTTTAATACTCGTTTAACTTCAAGTAATACTTTTGTTAACTCTTTGGGGTAAAAATGCTCTAAAACATCTAGAACAACCACGTAATCAAAAAACATATCTTGAAATGGAATTTTCATAGCGCTTGCTACTACAAATTCACCCTGTACGATCTTACTGACTTTTTTTACCGACACAGGTGAAATGTCGATTCCAAAAAACTTCAAACTATGGATTCTGTCCTTAAGTAAATTTTCTAAAACTCCATAACCTAATCCAATATCCAGAAGCCTTCCACGTAGATCGCGAAAATACCTTTCGACAATCTTATTTTTATCCAAATAAATTGGACTGCGTAACAACAAACTTTCTCCTCTTATAATTTTTTTATTCCAAAATGAAACAGTATTTATATTCTTCATACATTCTTATTGACAAACAAACATTACCTTGTCAATACTTAGTAAGTGACATTAATTTTCAAAAAGGTAACTTTTTTTATTGCCCTTCTTTTTCATTTTACAATATTTAGTCTCGTTACACCCAGCGTTATTAATGCTCAGACATTATTCTCTGATAACTTTGAAGTGGGTAATGCCACCTTTTGGGGAGTCGCTACTGGAATATGGAGCGTGCAAACGATCGATACAAGTAATAGATATGGGACAATTGTGTCAACTTCCAGCACCTGCTGTTCCGAAACTGTAGCCGGAGATACATCTTGGACAAATTACAGATATGAGCTTGATCTACTTGGTAAACAAGGGGTGGATAAAAATTTAATGTTCAGATATATCAATTCCCTTACTAAGTACGGAATTCATATGACAGGAAGTGTAATTTCACTTGAAAAACACATACCGGGTTCTAGTGTTGATTTAATAATAGTTCCAGGAAGTTTTATAAACGATGTGGTTTATCAGGTTAAAATTGAGGCAATTGGAAACAACATTAAAGTTTTTGTAAACAATGTGTTATATATAAATTATACCGACAATAACTCACCAATATTGAATGGTAAAATAGGACTTAGAGTCGGTACGGGTGCCACGTTCCCATCACAAGTCTGGTTTGATAATGTTGTGGTGACACAGTTGGATTCGCCAACACCGACTCCCACAATCGCCCCAACACCTACCCCAACACCCACAATCGCCCCAACTCCAACTCCAACTCCAAGTCCACTTCCTAATTTAAATGTTCCTGATATTAAACAATTCACCCTCCCTTGGGGAGATGATATTTATGATAGCGCGAATCTATGGAGCATAAACCCCGTTATTTCAGCCTGGGGATGTGCCTTAACCTCTGCATCAATGGTTTTAAGATATTATGGTCACGATGTTTGGCCTGACTCACTAAATAATTGGTTAAAAACTCAATCAGATGGATATATCAGAAATGGACTGATTAATTGGCTCGCAGTTTCAAGATATACACGAATAAACGACTCCGAATCCTCCCCCACTCTTGAATACAGGCGACTATCTCCAACAGAAGATAATTTAGCCGAACAGATAGAAAACAATCGTCCCGGAATATTAGCCGAACCTGGACATTTTGTCGTAGCCAAATCTCTTCTTCCCGATTCATTTGCTATAAATGACCCGGCATATTCAGATAGGCCAACACTTAGTTCTTACTCAAACTCCTTCTTGGCACTTGGTGTCTACACTCCAACACATACAGACCTTTCCTACATCTATCTGGTAATTGATGCTAACTTGGATATTAAAGTCTTTGATGCAAACGACATTGAAATTATTGGTTTTACTCAAATCGAAGAACCAATTATCGACCCGGAAAATCCAAGTGTCAATAGCGGCGAGTCAGTTAAAACTTTTATGTTTCCGGCACCTCCCGATGGCATTTATAAAGTTGTAATTTCTGGCTTGGGTACATATGAGTTTGATTCATATATCTATGACGAGGCTGGAAATGTAGAAAAAGATAATTTTATCGGAATCTTAGGAAATTCTAACGAAGAATTTAATTTAACTTTAGGAGAAACTTCTGATATTACCCACCCAATAACAATTGGTAGCATTATCAAAGATTTAGATGAAGCTTATTTTGGGAGATTAATCAAAAATAGAGCAGTTTACCAAAATATAAGAGTCCAACTAATTCTAGCCCAAAGAATTGATCTTGCAAGATCAATTCCTAGGACAGAAGTGGTTAAAAGAATTTTGGCCTCCGCAAGAAGAACAATCCAGGTTTACACTCCCCTATTTATTAACCCCGAAGCTTCAAATGCTTTGCGAGAGAATCTGCAAATTTTGATAACTTCACTATAACAATTGCCGAAACGATAATTATTGATGGACCATGAAAGTAACCAAATGGAGGTGTTCCTACATCCTGCCCTAATTTAATAGAATGAAACCAAATGACATAAAAGGCAACATAATTTAAAACATGGAATTTTTTCCAGTGAAGTCTCAAAAAAGGAGTTGAAGTTCTAAAAAGTGCGGCGATAACTGCAATTGTGATTAACCAAAAGCCAATTCTTCCAAAATTATATAGCCACTCAAATTTTCCATCACATAGGATGCAAACATCAATAAAGACATAAAAGGGGTCAAGTCCACGGCCAGTAAAGTAGTTAACAAATACCGTCATTAGAGGATGTAAAAATATTAAAATGTAGGCAATGGGTTCTTGGGTTATATGAAATTTAAAAATCCAGGCTCCTAATTTTTCGATCCATTTAGACATAAACGAACCTAAAATTATTTGAATAAAGATAAGGGTAAACGCGGTTAAGCCTAAAATTCGCTGGAAAAAATTAACAAGTAAAACTTTATTTACAACCACAGATGCAAATGGATTGACACCCAAAACTGTAATTGGTCCAAGAGAAATTAACCCCAGCCAAATTAAATAAAATGTTATTTTTTTGTAATTCATACTGTGCTCGAATCCCGATTCGAACGGGAGACCTTACGAATGTGAATCGTACGCTCTAACCAGCTGAGCTATTCGAGCAACTCTTTATTTTACCATCTTGACAGGGGTTTGTGAAAAAAATACAGTTACTTATGTTTTCCCAAAAATGCAAAATGTTATGCCACTTGGACTCTCGTACGATGATGTTCTTTTAATTCCTCAATATTCCGAAGTAGAAAGTAGAAATAATGTAGACCTATTCAGCCAAATATCTCCAAACATAACTTTGGATATTCCAATAATCAGCACCAACATGACCGATGTCACCGGTTTAGAAATGGCAATTGAACTAGCAAAACTTGGAGGTCTTGGAGTAATACCCCGTTTTCAGTCAGCAGAAGAACAAGCAAATTTAATAGAAAAGGTAAAAAAACAAAATTTACTAGTTGGAGCGGCAATTGGAATCCGAAATGGAATGTATGATAGATTAGAGACCTTGATTAAAGCTGGAGCAGATATCTTTTTTCTTGACGTTGCTCATGGACATATGAAGAAAGTGGTCGAAGCCACTCGTGATATTAAAACTAGATTCCCAAAAATTAAATTAATATCAGGGAATGTGGCAACGGCTGACGGTGCTGAATATTTATTTAAATCAGGAGCAGACGGTGTTAAGGTTGGGATCGGGCCTGGATCAATCTGTACAACCAGAATTACAACAGGATCAGGGGTTCCTCAAATAACTGCACTACTTGAAGTTGCCGCGGTTGCAAGAAAATATAAAAAAACTTTTATAGCTGATGGTGGTATTAAAAATTCCGGTGACATAGTTAAAGCACTTGCAACAGGAGCTTCTGCTGTAATGCTTGGCAATATGCTAGCAGGAACCTCTGAATCACCTGGCAAAAAGGTAAAACTGGAAGGAAAGTGGTACAAAGTATATAACGCCTCTACTTCAGTTGCAGAAAAAATAAATCATGTAAAAAGAAATGGTAGTGAGTTTGAAAAACATTATGTAAGGCAAATTGAAGGAATAGAAAGTGTTGTTCCCTATAAAGGGTCTCTTAAAAACGTGATTGAGAGCTACACAGCCAACATGAGATCGGGTTTTAGCTATTCAGGGGCCTCAAATATTAAATCTCTTTGGAAAAATGCCAAATTTATTCAAATTACTGCGATGGGAAAACATGAGAGTGGCGCCCATGATGTACTTGTAATGCCGAGTCAAAAATAAATATAATGACATACACATATGTTTAGACGGCTTGGGTCATTTTTTTTGGATATTTTAGAAGTTGTTGTCTTTGCTATTGGCATATTCTTCTTTGTTTACCTTCTTATAATGCGCCCCCACAAAATTAAGGGTCAGTCAATGCATCCTAATTTCCCCGATGGCGAATATCTTTTAACCCAAAAGGTGTCATATTATTTCCATGGTCCAGAACGTGGGGATGTTATTGTTTTTAAGCCCCCAATTTCACAGGATGACGAATTTATTAAAAGAATAATCGCCCTCCCCGGAGATTCAGTAAAGGTGATTGGCGGAAAAGTTTATATTAATGGCATTAAACTTGCGGAAACCTATTTAGCCGATACACTTTTTACATCTAGTTCAAACTTTTTAGAGGAAGGTGAGGAATATGTGGTGCCAACTGGCAACTGGATAGTCATGGGGGATAATCGCCCACATTCTTCAGATTCAAGATCCTGGGGACCAATTACAAAGAAGGAGATTTCAGGAAAAGCCTGGCTTGTTTACTGGCCGCCCAAACAATCCGGATTTGTAGAAAAAATTAATTACTAGTTAAGGATTTGTATATTCTTTGAAGATTATCTTCAGTTTCGACCAAACTACCTTTGAATGCAAAGTTAATCTTGGTTTCTCTTTGAGATCTAACCAACTTAACATTAACTCGACCGTCTAAACTTTCGGAGCCTTTAGTAAACGAATTTTTTAGATCTTCTATCATTTTATCTATCTCTTCTGAAACTACTCTTATTCTTGGTTCATCTCTTTTTGCTGGCTGGTTACCTTTAACTTTCATTCTTCTTGCTAACTCCTCTGCTCGCCTAACCGATCCGCTTTCGCGTAAAACTATCTTATAGGCCTCGATCATTAATCCAGGATCGTCAATCGCCGCAAGTGCCCTAGCGTGGCCTTCCGTAATAAGACCCGATAAAAGTCCATCTTTTAATGCATCGGGAAGAGAAAGAAGCCTTAGGGAATTACTAACATAAGCAACTGATTTTCCAATTCTAACCGCAATTTCGCTTGTAGTTAGCCCAAACTCATTCATTAATCTTTCAAATCCTTTAGCACGGTCCAAAGCATTAAGATCAACCCTCTGAACATTTTCAACCAATGCCATCTCAAGCATTCCTTTGGGAGAAGTTTCTCTAATTATTACTGGCACGTGAGTTAAACCTGCAAGTTTTGATGCCCTCCAGCGCCTCTCACCAGCTATGATTTGGTAACCAGCAGGAGTTTTAGCTATAACCAAAGGCTCTAAAATCCCATGTTCACGGATAGAGTCTACTAGGTCGACTAAACTCTCTGGAGTAATAGCGCCACGAGGTTGAAGTGGGTTAGGTTGGAGCTGGTTAATTTCTAATTGTATTACTTCTTCGGCCATGTTTTTGGTACTACACTAATTATTTTTTTGCCGAGTCTTGTACCGAATTTAACTACACCTGTAATAATAGAGTAAACCGTGTGGTCACGGCCTAAAGCCACACCCTTTCCTAAGCTGAACTTTGTACCACGTTGCCTCATTATTATCATTCCCGGAGTCGCCTTTTGACCATCGCTCATTTTTGGTCCTAATCTTTTACCTGCGGGCCTTACATGTTGGGCTGTTTTTCCACCTGCTTTATGAGTTGACATAAGTTAGACCAATATAAATGAAGTTTTCACAGATGTCAAGATGATAGAAAGATGTATTACGATATCTTTTCAACCAGAAGTCTAGTGTGTTGGGATCTAAATCCTGTGTGCTTTCTATATCTACTTTTGGCTTTAAACTTGTAAATTTCAATTTTCTCTCCCTTTTCAAGTTCGGTTAGAACCTTCAGTTTAACCTTTATGTCTTTAAGCACTGGTTTACCTATTTTTACGTTACCTTCATCAGAAAGAAGAAGCACTTCGGGCTCTATTTTTTTTAGATCAACTATTTTGTCCACTAAAATCTCATCGCCTTCTGAAACTTTATATTGTTTGCCTTGTATTCTAATAACTGCGTATTTCATATTTGACTATTTTACCTTTTATAAGCATAGCTTGCAAGGCAGATTACGCCTTATAGGCTCCAACCGCAATACCTAAGCCAATCATGGTGGCGAGGAGTGAACTTCCACCAGCAGAAACTAGTGGGAGAGGAAGGCCGGTAATCGGAATTAGGCCCAAGTTCATTCCAATATGAATAACCACTTGGATAAAATATGTTAGAAAAAACCCTGCTACATAAGCTCTAGCTATTGGGCTTACCGAATGTTCTATAAAAATAGTCAGCCGCCAAAGGATAATAAAACTTAATAAAAACAAAATAGACGACCCGATTAACCCCAATTCTTCCGAAACGCTAGCAAAAACAAAATCTGTATGCTTTTCAGGTAAAAATGCCAATTGAGTTTGAACACCACGGCCAAGTCCACGACCGGTAATCTTGCCTGCACCAACTGATATTTTCGATTGAATACTATTATAACCAGCCCCCAGTGGGTCACTTTCAGGATTTAAGAATGTTTGCAGTCTAGCTTTTTGGTAAGGTTGCATAACCAGCCAAAAAAGTGGTAAAAGCGCTAAGACTATCAAAACTCCGCTTAAAATATGTTTTTTATTGAAATCTGACGCTATCAAGATTCCAAAAAAACCGACTACAATTAGAACCGATACCCCAAGTGAGGGCTGAACTAAAATTAAAAAAGTAGGAATAATTAGTAGTCCGACCGCTTTAAGTAACCTTTTAATAGTCAATTCAGCACTTGTTAGATAGTTAGCAAAAAAAACTAAAAGTAGGGGTCTAACTATCTCGGCTGGCTGAAAAGTTAAGTTGCCAATTGGAATCCATCTGATTGTCCCCCTTGTCACTTGACCAATAATAAGTGTCAAAAGTAAAAGTAGTAGACTAATTATATATAGGTGTTTTGAAAATAATGAAACCACCTCAAATCCTACTTGAGAAAAAAACCAAAATGCCAGAAGTGCTACTAAAACATATATTAAATAAGAAGGAAAAAGAGATGTAGATAATGAATTAAGCACAAATAACCCAAAAGTGATTAAAAAAAATACCGATACTGTCAAATATATATCAAACTTTGCGAACATTAAATTTCCCTTGAATTAATTTATTTATTTGGGCTTTCTTAGTTATCCATTGAATAAGTTTTGTGTTCACTGGAAGCCAATCTGATTCGACATTAACTCTTTGGGTAAGATTTAGACCCATTTGCTTCCTTTCATCCTGAATTGTCCGGATTAGCTCTCTTACTTTCATTTCCTCTTCCAACTCTGGAGTGATTTTTGTATCAAGCTTGTCTGTTTTTGAATTCCAATTCACACTTTTAACATTTATTTCGTCTTTGATCAAATACTCAAGATTTTTTGAGACAGGTTTAGAAGTGGTTGAAAATTTATTGAGTGGTTGTTTAACCGGTATCAACTTCTCTTTTCTAATTGCATGGGCCTTTTCAACTATTTCTCTTACAATCCCCATTTCTTCAATTAGTTTAAAATTAAGATTTTTTAAGTTTGCGACAGGATAGTCGCTAAGATGAACTGATTCCTTTTTGGTTAAATTAGTGTAAATAAGATCAGACATAAATGGCATGAAGGGGGCGAGCAATTTGGAGAGAGTATATAGTATGTAGTATGTAGTATTGTAGAAGGCGTTTTTATCTGATTTAGATTCCGCGGCGGGACCCACACGATCGCGAGACCGTCTGATGTACCACAAAGATAAATCATCTACAAACTTTTCAATTTCTCTTGATGCAGAGTAAGCATCATATTTTTCCAAATTTTCAGTTACTATGCCAACAGTTCGATTTAATCTAGATAAAATCCAATCATCTAAAATAGATAATTTTGAATTTCTAGTAGGCTTAAAACCATCAAGATTGGCGTATGTAATAAAAAAATTATAAACATTCCACAGCTTAAGGTGGAATCTTCGTCTTGTTTCATCGGCCACTTTATAACCAAAAAGCATATTATCTACCGGGTTCCCACGGACAAACATCCATCGCATAACATCAGCTCCAATTTTGTCTGCGGCTTCATTAAATTCAATCGAATTACCCCAACTCTTGTGCATTGCTCGCCCATCCTCACCCAAAAGAGTTCCATAACCTAAAACTGATTTCATAGGCTCTTTATTCTCCATTACAGTACTCATTGCAATGAGAGAGTAAAACCAATTCTTGAACTGTCCCGGGAAGCTTTCGGTAATAAGATCAACCGGAAACCAATTTTCCCACTGTCTTTTGTTTGACAAATAAAGTGGTGTACTTTTGTTATCTTTACTGATTGTTGAGTAAGCCACTATCCCAGCATCCAGCCAGGGGTTTCCAACCGGTTCAATCCGTGACATTTCAAAGCCACATTTACTGCAGGTTATTTTAATTTTATCTATTTGTGGTTTATGAGGAGAACCTTTAAGTTTTCCTTTAAGGGACCTCTCGTCAAGTTCATTTTTGGATCCCAGGACTTCAAAGTTTCCACATTTAAAGCATTCCCAAATAGGGAGAGCAAGTCCCCAATACCTGTTTTTCTTACTAATTAGCCAGTCATGCATATTCCCAAGCCAATCAAGTTCACGATCTAACCCAAAAGACGGAATCCAGTTAATCTTGCCTGCCACCTCAATCATTCTTTCGCGTAATGTTCTATTGTCTTGTGTTTCTTCTTGCTTTTCGTTCCCAATTTTAAATTTTAAATTTTTAATTTTTAGTTTCGATGGAGAATCCATCGAGATATACCATTCATCCGTAACTTTCCATACAAGTTCGGTTTTACATCTCCAACAAGCTGGATATCTGTGGGTATAATTTTCTACTTTAAAATAAAATTTCTCGCCTCCAGAGTCCAATTTCTTTAAGAAATCTATAATTAATTCAGGATGTTTTTTTGCATTTTGCCCAGAAAGAAAATCAAATCCTTCCATATATGAAGCATCATCATTAATTACTGGAATCATTGGTAAATCAAGTTTTTTTCCAAGTTTAAAGTCTTCAGTGCCTGCTGAAACCGCTGTATGAATAAGCCCTGTTCCTTCGGTGGTGGTAATTGGCATAATTAAATTATCAGTTGCGACTACATTGTGGAACTTTTCATTGGCAACCTTTTTAACTGCAGGAAGATCGTCAAAAGCACCACGATATTTAAGGCCAACCAGCTTTGACCCTTTAGTTGTTTTTAAAACTTTATAATCTTCGCCTTTTAATACTCTGTCTTTCGTCTCACTAGCCAACCAATATTTCACACCCCCAACTTCAACCTGTGAATATTCAAGGTTTTCATCAACTGCAACGGCAATATTAGCGGGGATCGTCCAAGGGGTTGTAGTCCAAACAAGTAGATATTCATCTGCCTGTCCAATTAGAGGAAAGGCCAAATAAACAGACTGATGTGACACCTCTTTATAGTTTTCGGTGAGTATTTCATGTTGAGAAATCGCAGTTTCACATCTTGGGCACCAGGGAACCGAATCTGCCCCCTTATAAACCCAGCCCAGTTCATGACACTTCTTTAAAAAATGCCAAATCATATAGTTATTGTCATCGCCCATTGTGTAGTAGGAATTATCCCAATCGGCAAAATAGCCTAAGCGCTTACTTTGTTCAGTTTGAATTTGGGAATACTTTTTGACGCGTTCCTTACAAAGGGCAACAAATTTATCTACACCGAATTTTTCTATATCTTTTTTATTTTTAAATCCGAGTTCTTTTTCAACTTCAACCTCAACCCAAAGCCCTTGGCAATCAAAACCATTTTGGAATCTCTGCCGAAAACCCTGCATGCTTTTAAATCTTGGCCAAAGATCTTTATAAGTTCTGCCCCAACCGTGGTGAACACCCATGGGGTTATTGGCCGTAATCGGGCCATCCAAAAATGAGAAATATTTCTTGGAGTTTTTGTTCCTGGCTAAATATTTTGAAACCACCCCACCATTTTTATACCAATCAGAAAGAAGTTTTTTTTCCATTAAAGGAAAATCAACCTTAAGATCCACAGGCTCAAAATACGTTTTAGATTTTGCCATCTTATAGCTATTTTACACCAAAAACAAGGCACTTTAAAAGGGAATGTTTGTTACCCTATTTATACTGCTTTTATGCCAGGGTTTAACTTTTACCTCAAATTCAGCGGTAATTATGTATCTAACAATGAAGAAGGCAGGAATTGGTAATGTAAATATTACATAAAACAAACCGATCAAGGCTGAAATTTCCACCATTTCTGAGGCAATTATACTACGTCTTCTTTTTCCACCAACCTCCGAACACATCTCTTATGTCATATCCAAAATAGACAAGTGCGGATAACACCAAAAACGTGGCGGTTGCTTCATCCAAATTTCCTATGAAGGGAAGGTTATCAGGAATAAATTCAAATATCCCAAATCCAGGATTAAGAAGATATAGTCCTGCTAAAATGCCGACACCCGCAACCAAAAATTTCTTCATCTGAGGTGATTATACTACCCAAATTGTTTCATTGCTTCCCTATACCTGCAAAAATCACAATTTTCTGCAGACTCGAGGACCTCATCCCCCTAAACACTTGACTGGTAACCACCGATTCGGGGGTTAGATTACAAAAGCCAAATTTATTCTATATTGGCCGATTTTTGCAAATTGTGTTTCATGCACAACAACCTCACATTTTTTGCAGTCAGACTCGTTCCTCCTTTAGAAAAAGGCAGTTCATGGTCAAAATGCAAATTTTCAGTACTTTCGCAAATTACACATTTTCCGCCGTCACGTTTCCAGACTTCCTTTTTAACCTCTGAAGGAATTAATCTTGTGTGATTTAATTCAATATTGTTTTCTTCATCGTGAGCAAATTGCCTATTGGAAAGCCTAAGTAAAAATCGGAAAACATTCCTATCCCCATCCCGAACAACTCTATACTCAATCAAATCAAAATAGCCTTTTAACGACCAAACGCCATCCATTATTTTTTCGTACACTTTTACAGGCTCCGGTTTAACATTACCTTCGTTGAATTTTTTAACAGCGTTAATAAACCTTCCATTCTGTGTCAATTTTCCTGAAGGGAGTTTTTCGGTTTGATCCAGATTTTTTGGAATGACATTGCCAATTTTAGAAACGTCGTGACCTTCATATTCAATCGAAAAACCGTCAGAGTAAATCCTGTCTTTGTATGGCGCGTTTGATCTTTGTGACATCAAAAGAACTGAATATGAAGGATTTAGACGAAAATTCATTCCGCGCTGGAGTGCTTGTTGATTCTCGGCGTCACACATCTCGCGGTAAGAAAGAATATCGTCTTTAATTGCGTTCATTTTATTGAGCTTATTTTAGCAGCTTATACCAGCCTTGCCCAATAAAATACTCCCACTTTCTGAATAGAAGTGGCCAGGATCGTGAGTTTTGTGTGTCCACCTCTAGGTTTTAATGCGTTTGACGGTTCCGTGATTAATGAAAATTGCGGGCATGCCTTTGACAATTTTTATCCGGCCAACTCTCAATTTGCACTGAGGGGAGACTTCTAAACCGAGAGTTGTTTTAATTAAGTACCGCAAAAGCCAAATTATAACGACGTTAGTGGATTTTGCGAAGGAATGCGGGGATTTCGAATTTTTCTCCAAAAACATCC
>ERZ1292632.1702-Hain-H43-01um-R2-1702-length-20469-cov-7_pt1 | contig 20469 bp, 24 predicted proteins | sample MGYA00564407_ERZ1292632 | MGnify/ENA primary metagenome ERZ1292632 (study PRJEB36523, sample SAMEA6512637) | groundwater metagenome | collected 2019-01-08 | study: AquaDiva: Metagenomics assemblies of 32 groundwater samples | reverse complement strand
CATCTTCCCATCCCTCGCATCATCCCGCCGCGGTTCGCAGCGGACACTTCTCCCTTCAGCACGCAGCATACCATCGTCCCACAATCCACCGGAATAGCCACTACTACCACGCACCACACGAGTTACCACGAGTTCAACCACCACCGTTGACCTCCACTCCCCTCAGAATGTGTTACATTTCGTAATCCCCCGTTTCGTTTCTACACGTTCGCTTGGTTGTTACATTTCCTCCGCTCCAGCGAAAACTGTCACGATTACACTTGCAATTTCGGCCCCCCCCTGTTACACCCCCCAAGGTGACACGCACATGGATATGGGGTGGCCAGGGTCTCCGTGGTGGTCTTCAGCCCCCCAAGAGTTCACGAGGGTCAACCGTGGCCGATGAACTCGACCGGGCCGTAGCTAAGCCGAAGAAGCCCAGCAAGTACCACATCTACCGGAATGCCCGCGACCAAGCCGATCTGCGCAGGGCTGTCCGTGCGCTGATTAGTACGGTACATGCCGTACGTGCTGCTAAGACCCTCGCGACCCTCGCCCGCACTAGCAAGGACGATAGGGTAAGAGTAGCAGCAGCAAGAGCTTTGCTCGACAACGGTGCACGTCTCCTCTGCATCGTAGACCCCGATCCCGAACGCAAGCCCGTACTCGACATCATCGCTCAGAGCATCCGAGATGCCAACGTCACCCAGGTATCGCAGGGGGATGCGAGCAACACTCACAACGTGGGTGATACTGCACCCGACAACGAAGGGGAACCGACGGGGGGGGATGGCCCTTCGGAGATGCGAGCGGGGGTTCATACGAACCCCCCCACGAACCACACCTCGCATGAGAGACCTCCGGTAGACGAAGCCGCGGTGGAAGAAGCGGTAGCTGGTGTACCGGAGATGGACCTGCCGGTGTTTGGGACGAAGCTGGCGAGGGCGGGTCAGATTGGGGAGATGAGCCGGGTGGAGCGGGTGGAGGCGCTGAGGCGGGCGCGTTGTTGGGTGGAGGAGTTGGAGGAGGCGTTGCGGTGATGTACTCGGACGAGCGGTATCAGACGTTGCTGCTGCTGCGGGACGTGATGTGGGAGATGATGCCGGACGGGGAGAGGGAGTTCGACTCGTTGTTCATCGGCAGCTATGCGCGTGCTCTTCGTGAGCTGGGCAAAGCGGGGCTGGTGAAGGTTGTGCGGGACGATGGTGACCGGGGAGTGCTGGCGGTCTTTCCGGAGGAGGGGAAGTGAAGGGCGAGTATCTGGCGATTGTGCCGGCGCGTGCGGGTAGCCGACGTCTGCCGGGGAAGAACTTCCGAGAGTTCTGCGGGAAGCCACTGTGGAAGTGGGCGTGGCTGGTGGGGAAGGAGGCGTGCGGGAAGGTGGTGGTGACGAGCGACCGGGAGTGTGAGGACCGAGATGCTCGGGACGACTGGATGATGCGGGCGATGCCGCTGGCGACGGACGAGGCGCCAGTGTGGTGGGCGGTGGAGGACGTGTGCTACCGGCTGGGGTGGTTTGGATCGGTGGTACTGTTGCAGCCGACAAGTCCGTTTCGGGACATGTCGCACATGATTGCTGCGATGCACTGCTTTGGCGGGTTCGCGGCCGACTGTCCGGGTGCGGCGACGGTGGGTTCGATGCGTCTTCTCGCAGAACCGGACGGGGGCATCTACATCATGCGATGGAAGGGGTGGGAGCGGAAGAGCGAATGGGGGCGGATTCATGTTCCCTGCGGCCCGGACATCGACACGCAGGAGGACTGGGATCGGGCGCTGGCGCTCGTTCAGTCGGGAGTATCCACATCACACCACAGCACGACGTAGACACCTTCGCCATTGCCTACTTGATGTGGGTGAATGGAGCAACCGACTGGAGCGAGATGCAGCGCAGGTGGGAGGAGACGAAGAAGTCCAAGGATGCACCGCATTGTGGCGACTGCACGAAGGAGCCCCAGGCGTGCGACCGATGCCTGTACGAAGAGGTGATCGAGTTCGTGACGAGAGTCTGGGGCAGGGTCATCGAGACGGAGAATCGCTGAATGGATCTCACCGGCAAGACGGTACTCGTGACGGGCGCAGCGGGGACGCTGGGGAGCGCTCTGGTCCGGCAGATTCTCCAGTCGCCGGTGAATAGCGTCCGTGCGCTCGACCGGGACGAGTCCGGCCTGTTCTGGATGGAGCGTGCCTGCGAGGGACCGAAGCCGCGCATCCTCCTGGGGGACGTCCGCGACCGGCACCGGGTGGAGGAGGCGTGCCGGGGGGTGGATCTCGTGTTCCATGCGGCGGCGCACAAGCACGTCCCGTACTGCGAGTACAACGCGGAAGAGGCGGCGAGCGTCAACGTCATGGGGACGGCGGTCACGGTGTCGGCCGCGGCCGGCGCCGGGGTGAAGCAGTTCGTGCTCTTGAGCACCGACAAGGCCGCGGAGCCGGTCAGCGCGCTCGGGTACACGAAGCGGAACGCCGAGAACCTCGTGCTGTCCCGCCACCTGTTCGGCACCATGTCCGTCCGCGTGGTACGGCTCGGCAACGTGCTCGGGTCCAGAGGATCAGTAGTGCCGGTGATGATGGACGAGCTGAACGAGAAGCGGTCCGTCACCGTCACCGACCCGACCATGACCCGCTTCTCCATCAGCAAGGCGTACGCGGTGGATTGCATCCTGCGGTCGCTCCTGTGCCCGGCGGATGGGACCTTCGTCCCGGTCATGAGCGCGTACCTGTTGGGCGACCTGGCGAACGCCGTCTCCATCGCCTGGCGTGGACGTGCCGGTCTGCCGGCGGCGAAGGTCGAGCAGAAGAAGGTGGGCGCCCGGCCCGGCGAGCAGATGCACGAGTCCCTGCTGAGTCCGAGAGAGATCCTGCGCGCCAAGAAGTGGGCCGAGTTCTACGTCGTGCCCGTGGTCGAGGAGAACGATGCGCTCAAGGCCGTGGACTTCGTGCCCACCAGCGACAAGGCCATGCGCATCGAGACGCAAACCCTCGTCCGCACCATCGAGGCGTGGCTGGACGCACGCGACAAGGAAGTGGAGCGCATCGTCGGGTGAGAACCGTCCGCGGCGTCCACCCCCTGGAAGCCAAGCTCGGCAAGAACGCGAAGCTCGCCTTCTTCCGCTCGCTGGGCTACGAGCCGTCGCCCGGTCAACTCCAGTTCCACGAAGCCAAGAATCGCTTCCGACTCCTCTGCGCCGGCTCCCGCTTCGGCAAGTCCATGGCCGCAGGCTACGAGATCCTGTGGTATCTCCTCTTCCCCGGCGCCCACATCTGGACCTGCGGCCCCAAGTACGACCAGGCGTCCAAGGAGTTCAAGTACACCGTCGATGCCCTGCGCATGATGCCGCACAAGGGATGGCAAATGCCCATCAAGCGCCTCATGGAGAACGTGCAGGCCGGCCAGATGAGCGTTGAGTTGGACATGAGCGAGGGAACCGGCGATCCGCGCATGGTGTCCTGGCTCATCGGCAAGTCCTGGCATGAACCCGATACCCTGCTCGGCGAGGAGCTGGATCTCTTGGTCCTGTCCGAAGGGTCGCTCTGTCCCCTCGGCGTGTGGAACCGCTACCTCCGCGCCCGCGTCGGCTCCCGCTTCGGCGACGTCATCGTGCCGACGACCCCGCACGGCATGGACGACTTCCTCTACCCCACATTCTTCGAGCCGGCCATGCGTGGAGACTCGGATTACTGGTGCGGGCAGTACGGCACCTGGGACAACCCGCATCACCCGCCCGAGGACATCGCCCACGCCCGCCGGACAATGAACGAGCTGGAGTTCCAGGAACAGTACGCCGGTCAGTTCGTCTCCTTCACCGGCCGCGTCTACCGGGAATTCCGCCGCGAGATCCACGTCATCCAGCCCTTCGAGATCCCGCGCGAGTGGCCGCGGTGGAGGGCGATGGACTACGGGTACGAGGACCCCTTCGCCTGCCTCTGGTTCACCGCCGACGCCGAGGGACGCCTCTACCTCTACCGCGAACACTACAAGCGCCGGCAGATGCTCTCCGAGAACGCCAGCCAGATCATCGAGTCCAGCGTCTACCAGGGGACCAAGGAACCGGAACGGTACGAGTACACCGTGCTCGATCCGGCCAGCCGGCAGATGCGCATGGAAACTGGCATGTCCATCGCCACCCACTTGAGCGAGCTGGGACTCCCCTCCATCATGGGCGTCAACGACATCGAGGCCGGCGTGTTCCGCGTCATGGAATGGCTCAAGGTCGATTCCGTCAGCGGCAAGCCCGGCCTCCACCTCTTCGCCAACTGCGTCAACACCATCGCCGAGTTCGAGAAGTATTCCTGGGCCGAGCCGAAGAAGGACGGAACCTCCCAGCACATGAAAACCCAGGACAAGAACAACCACAGTTGTGACGCTGCCCGGTACATGATCATGACGCGGCCCCGCCGCTACGTCGCCGAGGACAAGATCCCACCGCGTTCCTTCCGCGCCCTGCGCGAGCGCATCAAGGAACACGAACGCGGCAAGAACGTCTTGGGAGGCTCGCCGCCTCCCTCAGTCATCGGATGGTGAACTCATGAAGTGCCAACGCTGCGGATGCTCCTCCTACGACGTGACCCCGCATGAAGTCGTTCGATTGAACTTTATGCAGTCAGCCTTGCTGCGCCTATGCGATCCATGCTCCATCGCATTGGACAACGCTCCCTTCGTCGATGAAGCATGCGTCGAGTCCGACAGACTTGAAGCTCGACGCTTCGCTGCTATCTATGCCGGCAACGTGGAACTGGCAGACCAGTGCGCAGTTGCCGAAGCCAAATACGGACGCGAGTGTTTCCACCGCGTGTACGAATGGTTGGCCATCAAGCCCAACACCGTGAAGGAGTGATCGACATGGATGCCACCGCCACGTTCCTCGTCGGACAGCAGAAAGCCCTGGAAGCCGTCCTCTCCGCGTTCGTCAAGCACGTTGACGACCGTCCGGCGTGGACCACCGACGACCCCAGCCGCGTCCGGTTCAACCGGATTTCCAACACTCTCGAAGCGACGATCAAGATGATCGAAGAGGGACTTGGCGTCCAGTAGTCTTCTCCGCGGAAGGATCAGGTGAGGAAACGTGAAATGAGCACCAGCGACAAAGACACCTACCGCATCTGGTCCGACCGCGTGAAGGTCGCCAAGGAGTACCACCGCCGCTTCATGCTCGACCCCATCGAGAAGATCGAGCGCGTGTGGCGCGGCGAGGAGCGCAGCCATTGGTCCAGCCGCGACCTCGAATGGATCAACGTCAACCTCACGTACGCCAACTCCAAGCTCGTGCCCCCGCAAATCTGGTTCGCCAACCCCGAGATCATCGTCGAACCCCTCACCGACAGGATCGAAGAGACGGACATGATGGGCCAGCCCGTGCCCATCGACGTCGTGCGAAACGCCGAACTCGTCAAGCCCGTCCTGGAACAGAAGCTCGAACAGATCAAGTTCAAGCCCGAGATGCAGAAGGTCGTCCGCGACGCCTACCTCTTCGGCATCGGCGTCATGAAGGAAGGCTGGGGCAGCCAGTACGGGAAGATCGGTCAGAAGCGAATCGCGAAGGGAAAGAACGACGAGCCTTCCGGCGACAAGGTGCAGACGACGCCCATCACCGGCTTGAACATGAACATCCAGCCCGAGCAACCATGGTTCCTCCGCGTCCACCCGCGCGACATCCTGCTTCCGTCCTGGGCGCGCTCCTACGATGAGATGGAGTTCGTCGTCCACAAGATCCTGCGCCGAGTCTCCGACGTCAAGTCCGACACCCGATACAAGAACGTCGAGAACCTCGAAGGCACCCGCCGATCCCACGACAACACCTCCGACGGGCAGCGTGGCGGCAACTGGGACGAGCAGGAAGAGTTCGTCGAAATCTGGGAGATCCACTACCGCACCGCCGCCAAGAAGGACGATCCCATGGACCGGGAGTACGAACCCGGAACCACCATGTTCAAGATCGTCGTGCTCGCCGAGGGTCACAACGAGATCCTCTACCACGAGGTGGACGAGATCGCCATGACCGTCGGCCACTTCCCCTTCCGCTTCCTCGTCTACTCCGAGGACCCCGACCGAATCTATCCGAACAGCGACGTGCTCCAGACCATCGACCTCCAACAGGAAATCTGCATCCTGCGCTCCTACAACCTGGAGGTGGTCAAGCGCCAGCCGGCAAAGACCCTGGTGGGCGCCAGCGGATGCTCCGATCCCAAGCAGGAGGAACAGCTCCAGCAGAACGTCCCGCTCTCCTTCGTCAAGGTCAACGACCCCAACCAGTTCAAGGTGCTGGAGTACCCGAGCATCTCGCAAGACAACTACGCGCTCCAAGACCGGATGATGGGCGACTTCCGCATCATCTCCGGAGTCGGCGAAAACCAGCAGGGCAGCGCCGCGGCGGACACCGCCACCGAAGCCTCCATCATCCAGAACAACCTCGGCATCCGCACCGGCGCCATGCTCGACGCCACCAAGGACTGCGCCATCGGCTGCTTCTACGACCTCTTCTGCCTGCTCACCGAGTTCGCCGAGGAACGCGAGATCGTAAGGATCGACGGACCCGAGGGCGCCCAATGGAAGGGCTGGACCGCCGACGACATCCGCGGTCGCTACCGCTTCAAGATCGACGTGACCCAGATGCAGCCGCCCAACAACAACGTGCGGAAGAAGATGGCCTTCGACTTCCTCAACGTCGCCCTGGCGCCCAACAGCCAGCAGTTCTTCAACGTCCCCGAGGTCATCCGCCAGGTCGCCAAGACCTTCACCGACGTGTTCCCCAACGTGGATGCGCTGCTCCGCGACCAGGCGGCGGCGAACCAGGCCGAGGAAATCCTCGCCATGATGAACGGCCAGGAAGTCCCGGTCGAACCGTGGCACCCGCACGCCGAGCATCTCGTCCTTCTCGAACGCACGATGCAATCTCCGGCCTTCGCGCTCATGCCGCCGGAGGCGCAGGCGCTCATCCAGCAGCACGCGATGCAGCACCAGCAACTGCTCCAGCAGACGGCACGCGGCAGCGGAAAGTCCCCGGCCGGCATGACCGCACCGCAGGAAGGCGTGGGAGCCGTGCCCGCGCAGATCGCCAACCGCGTGCCCACCGAGGGGAGCATGATGGCCGGTGCCAACGGCGGCAGAATGCCGCAGGGGATGTAACCGATGCCGACCTACACCTACACCTGCTCGCGCTGCGGCAAGGAACGCGACGAGGTGCGCACCATCGCCGACCGCAACCTGCCGTGCTACTGCATGTGCGTGGCCGGCGGTAGCATCATGACCCGCGCCGAGGTCTACAACGTCTCCATCCCACCCAACGAGGCGTCGCATTGGCCCTACGTCTCGCAGGCCCTCGTCCCCAGCGACGAGAGATTGAAAGCCAAGTACGCCCGCGAAGGACGCTTGACCGAGGACGGCGGCGTGCGCATCGAGTCGCCCGCCGACTACGCCCGCGTCTGCAAGGAGCAGAAGGTCAAGCCCGTCGGCGACTACGAAGTCATCTCCAAGAGCCGCACCCGCCCCTACGTCGCCAAGCGCGGGGAGGTCAAACGCGAGCGCCGCGTCCGGGAACGCGAGCGCGTGAAGAAGAAGCTGGCCGAGAAGGGGGTATCCCTGGAATGAACCAATTCGCCCGCGTCTCCTCGCTCCAAGCACAGAAGGCCGTGCCGCCCGGCCCGCTCAACGTCATGATCGAGATGTCGGCACGCTGCCCGCAAAAGTGCCCCATGTGCCCGCTCCAGGGCAGCGACGACCGCCTCGCCCGCGACGAGGGACTCATGGACGAACGCCTCTTCCGTCGCATCGTGGACCAACTCGCCGAGTACCCGCCCGACGTCCTGCGCCTGCACTACTCCGGAGAGTCCACCGTCCACCCCAAGTTCGGCGAACTCGGACGCTACGCCCGCGCCAAGCTCCCCGACACCCACATCCAGTACAACACCGGCGGCTTGCTCTGGACCACGCCCGAGAAGCGCCGCGACTGGCTCGGGATCGACGCCGACCTCATCACCTTTTCCATCGAGGCCAATCGCTGGCTCCAGGACGGCTTCGCCGCCGACGGCTCCTCCTGGGACACCGCGACCAAACGCAAGGACGTCCGCGACGAGTACCGCAAGTTCGCCATCCACCCCTACCGGGCCGGCGCGCCGTGGTCCGTCTGCGTCCCCAACCTCATCGCCACCGCCCAGACCCTCCGCGCCATGCAGAAAGAAGGGCTGGCGCAGCGCACGTCCCTGCACATCCAGCACATGATCACCCGCGAGCAGGAAGCCGTGGACATGAAGGAGATCCACGGAATGCGCCGCTCCACCTGGGAGATCGAGTTCTCCATCGCCTTCTGGAAGCAGCACGGCGTCACCGTCCAGTACGTCCCCGTCGCCAGTATCGGCGGCAGCGTGGACAACTCCGACATGCGGAACGACGCCTTTCAGCGCAAGCCGATGGGCAACTGCAAGGAGGTCTACACCAACTTCATCATTTCGTGGACCGGACAGGTCGCGCCCTGCTGCGTGGACCACGGCTTCCGCCTGCTGCCGATTTCCCTGGCGGACATGAGCGTCCGTGACGCCTGGAACCACCCGGCCCTCACCGGCCTGCGCGAGCAGCACCGCGGCGGCGGCGGATACCCGGAACAGTGCAAGAAGTGCTTGGAGGCGCTGTGAGCGACTACCCCTGGCTGATCGCCGAATGCGGCGTCAACTGGAAGAACCTCGATCAAGCCGAGGACATGATCCGCGCCGCGGCCGACGCCGGCTTCAACTTCGCCAAGTTCCAACTGTTCGACGACGCCGTGATCGAGAAGATCCCGTCCGACGCCGTCCGCGCCGAACTCGCCGGCAAGAAACTCGGCCGCACCGAGATCCGCCGCCTCTGCGCCGTCGGCCGAGAGAACCGGATCGAGGTGTTCTTCACCGCCATGTACGAGGACGCCTTCCACCTCCTCGAACGCGCGCAGGTGCCCCCCTTCGTCAAGATCCGCCTCGCCGACGAGCACAACATCCCGCTCTGGCAGGCACACGCCCGCGACTGGCACGGCACTACCCTCTACTCCACCGGCAACCCGGAGGCCGAGTACGGTGCCGGACGCATCCCCCTCTTCTGCATCGGCAAGTACCCGGCGGCACCCGATGAGTACGAGCCGGCCTTCGCGCACGCCAGCGAGCGGCGCATCGGCATCTCGCTCCACGCCCCCGATCCCGCGCTCCTCAAGCGCATCCTGCTCTCGCAGTTCCTCGCCGTGGAGTTGCACGTCCGGTTGCCGTATGTGACCGACTGCATCGACTACGCCGTCTCGTTCTCCTTCACCGAGGCCAAGGAGTTGATCCGTGAGGTACGACATGCCGACGCCGTGCTGGTGGGACAACCTTCGGACGAACCGGGGGTTCTTCGACAACCTGGGGACCTCGATTGCGAAGCTCCCCCAACGAAACGTGCCCTCGCCGTTCGCAAGAAGCGTCGTATGCTCCGCAGGGCCATCGCTGGAAAGGAACGCGCGGCAGATCCTGGGGACGGAGAACGTGCTGGTGATTGCGGTTGATGCCGCCGCTCCCTACCTCTTCGACTCCGGCATCATCCCGCACATCGTCATTACCGCCGAGGAACAGGCACACTCCGCGCTGATCTTCAAGCGCATCAAGGGCTGGTTCCCCGGCGTCTGCCTCGTCGCCTCTACCACCGCGTCCACGCTCGGACTCTACATCGCCCACAAGCAGGGGGCGACGGTCTACTTCTACAACTCCGCGCACATCGCGCTCGCGCACCGCTACCAGATGAAGCTCCTGCCGGTCAACTACCCCTCGCTCACCAGTCTCTGCGGCTCCGTCACCGGGCACGCGCTCGCCCTTTCCCAATGGTTGGGCGTCCGCAAGATCGCGCTCATCGGCGCCGACTTCCAGGTCGAGGACATGAAGAAAACCCATGCCGGCGACTACCGCGTGGACGGGATGCCCAAGGACGCGATCAACGAGTCCTTCGCGTGGCATCAGCGCGAACTCGAACGCGCCAACAGCCAGAACGTCGGCGTCGTCAACTGCACCGTCGGCGGCGCCCTGGAAGTGTTCCCGCGGCAACCGCTGGAATCCTTCCTCGCCGGCTGCTACCGCATGGCCGTTCCCTCGCACGAGATAGGGTAGAACGATAGGGCCGATTCGCTCGGCCTATCGTGTCCCTCGTACACTCCCACGCAAGCGGTGATCCCGGGGGAGTCCCCAGGCACCGCGTCATGCGTGACGGAGTGTACCCATGCCGGACGAAACCCTGGGTGGAGCGGCGGCGGCGGACTCTGGCCCTGCGGGGTTGGATGCCGCTTCCCAGTCTGCCACCGGCGAGTCTAGCGGACAGCAGCAACCGGACGACTACAGCGACCTGTCGGGCGACCCTCGGGTTCAGAAGTACGTCTCCGACCTGCACTCCAAGGCCCTCAAGGACATCCCCAAGGAATACCGGGACGCGAAGAAGTTCCAAGAGCTGCTCGGCCACAGCCGCTCACTCCAGGAACTCCAGCAGAACCCCGGCTTCCAGGCGTTCGTCGCCGGCCAGCGCGCCGCGAGCGGAGGCCAGCCCCAACAGCCCAAGCAGGGCGGCGGCTTGCGGGAACTCCTCTCCTCCTCCAACCTCGCCAAGACGTTCAAGGTCGATGATCGCGGCCTCGACCTCTTCTCCGAGTTCGGCGACATACTGTCGAAGAACCTCGTGGAACAGATGGTCAAGGAGCACATCAGCCCCATCCGCGAGTACCTGGCCAAGCAGAACATCGACTCCGAGTACGGCGAGGCGTCCAAGCTGGAAGGATTCCAGGAGGCTCTGCCCAAGATCCAGCAGATCCTCCAACAGTACGGGAATCAGATCAGCTTCCACGACGCCTACAAGCTGGCGAGGTTCGACGAACTAACCGCCAACCAGAAGAAGGCGGTCGAGCAGGCGATGGGTGGCGAGGAGGAAATCGAGGGCGCGGAGAAGCTCCAACGCGCGAAAGCAGGTGAACGACCCTCTGGGCGCGGGACCGACGGCGTTTCGCTCAAGAAGCCGAAGAACCGCTCGGAAGCACGCGGCAACGCCGCGCGCAAGCTCGCGTCCATGGGCGTCGATGTGACTGGGGAGTAGATCCATGGCCCTCCCGGCCCCTGCTCGAACCTACAACACGATCTTCACGACCACGCTCGACGAGCGGTGGCACGAACTGGAAGACCAAATCTTCCAGGGCCATCCCCTCTTCGAGAAGATCGTGAAGACCCGTGTCAACGGCTCGGGCATCAACGTCCAGATCCCCCTGACCTACGCGAAGTCGTCCACGGGCAGGCAGCTCGACAGCGACATGGACGTCTTCACCCCGGAGCGCAAGGAAAACGCGACCATGGGCTTCGACCCGTGGGTGATCGGCGGCGACTCGCTGGCGATCAGCCGGGCCGATCAGCACCGGAACAGCGGAAAGAACCGCTTCTTCAACTTCGTCAACACGCAGGTCGACAACCTCTTCGACTCGGAAGAGGAACGCCTCCAGATCCTCTTCTGGAAGGCGTCGCCGGTCGCGGGCAAGGACCCCAACTCGATCCCGTCGCTCATCAACACGGCGGGCACGGGCACGGTCCACGGCCTCAACTCCTCGGTCGAAACCTGGTGGAAGAACCAGTTCAAGTCCTCGGTCGGTTCCTTCGCCACCAACGGCCGCGAGAAGCTGAAGCAGCTCTACAACCTGACCAACAAGTCGGCGAAGTCGTCCATGGTGGACTGCATCTTCACCGACCTGACCGGGTTCGAGAACTACGAGACGCTGCTCGAATCCCGCGAGCGCATCGAGATCAGCTCCGACAAGCAGGACGCCAACCTCGGATACGGCGGACTGAAGTTCAAGGGCGCGAAGGTGTACTGGGACACCTTCCTCTACACCGACGACGGCGGCCCCTCCACCGCGACCGACGGCCGCTGGTACATGCTCAACTCCAAGTTCATCCACCTGCTCGTCTGTGACGGCGCGTGGATGAAGCAGACCGAACGGCTGGAGGCGTACGATCAGCTCGCCTACGGCGTCAAGGTCTACTCGATGTTCCAGCTCATGTGCAGCTCGCGCCGCAAGCAGGGTGTCCTGTCCGGCGTCACCTACCCGTAAGGAGATCGAACGTGGCTCAGCATCTCTCCGGTCAGCAACTGACCGCACGCTCGACTACCCGGAACGACGAGCCGGGTGCCCTGCGGGTCGGCCAGGGCGGGCGGGTGTACCGCTACGTGCGGTTCCTCGGCCCGGTCATCAAGGGCAACCCCGTCGCCACTTCCTGCTCGTCGCAGGGTGTGGCGAAGCAGAACGGCTGGCGCGTGACCAAGAACGGCAGCGCCATCAAGTCCGCTCGCTGCGTGGGCATCGCCATCGGTTCGATGTCCACCAGCGAGTACGGCTACGTCCTCGAACACGGTCCCCTGGGCGGTCCCGACAGCCACTACATCCTCACCGACGGCGGCGTGGCGAACGGCGATCTGCTCATCAAGGACCAGACGACCGCGGGCATGGCCGACACCGCGACCTTCACCGGCACCCAGATCGCCTGGGTGATCGGCAAGGCCACGGCCGCGGACTCCGGTTCGTACCAGGCCAAGGGGTGGGTCAACTGCCAGTTCGGTGGCGGCGCCGCGTAGTAGGAGGAGAGGAACATGGGAGTCAAGCACCTCTCCTTCCTTCCCTACAAGACGGTGCCGGAAACGAAGGAGCAGTTCAAGGACCTGGCGCTCAACACGTCGGGCGGATCGAAGTATCCCAAGCTCCCGAAGGGGCAGGTGGTATGGGCGTACCACGACTCCTTCGGCGCTTGGGGCCGCTTCCGGTACGTCCTCGCCAAGAAGCGCCAGACGGCCTACAAACCCGTCTACTGGAGCGCCGCCGGCAAGATCGCCGGCGTGAAGGGCAACGCCGCGTCGGCCCTACGCGCCGGAGTCACCTGCGGACTCATCTCCAACTCGTCCTACGGTTTCATCCAGGTCGAAGGCCCCAACTTCTTCCCGGTGGCGACCGACAAGGGTGTGACCGCGGGCGACATGGGCATCAAGGACGACGGAACCAGCGACCTCTTCATCGACACCGCGACCTTCACCGGAACTCAGATCGGCTGGGTCCTCGGTCGCGCGCTGGCGGACGACTCGGGATCGCACATGGCCATCGGCAAGTTCGTCATCGAGTGTGTATAGGAGTACGACATGGCAACCGTGGATTACGGTCGCTATGACGTCGGCAGCGGAAAGCTGTCCTCGAACGGAACCACGTCGGCGACGTGGAGTCGGGGACAGCGATTCCTGGCCTACGATAGCGCCCAGAAAGCCTACGGGACGTTCGCCTACGTCTTCTCGAAGGTGGCGATCCGCAAGGGCTCTCCCGTGGCCTGGTCGTCTCCGGGGAAGGTGTCCCATGTGAAGAGTGCCGGGGCTTCGGCCCGACGGGCCGGCGTTTCCTGCGCTCTCATCTCGACCTCGACCTACGGCTTCATCCAGACCAAGGGTCCCAACTTCTACCGCGTGCGGACGGACACCGGCATCGCGGCCAGTGACATCTGCATGAAGGACGACGACGGAAACAACGAGCACCTGGAGACCGTTACCAAAACCATCGCCTCCACGCAAACGGCGTGGATCATGGGGCGCGCGCTGGCAGCGGACTCCGGTTCCTACATGGCACCCGGCAAGCTGGTTCTGGAGTGCGAGTAACCGATGCCCGAAGTCCCGATGGTTGACCTGACGCAATCGACGCCTGGGCCGGTGGTCGTGGACGACGATCCCCGGCCCTGCCTCACCATTCGTCTGCCGGTGCCGACCGCGCCGGCGCTGATCGAAGTCGTGCGCGGCGGCATCGACCTCTTCTCCATCCCGACCTACCTGCGCATCCTGGCTGCCGAACTCAGCGGTCGGCTGACGTCCGGAGAAGATCCCGCATCCTTCATCATCGACGAGGGCAAGGTGGAAGGTGGCGAACGAGCGCCTTCCGACTGCACCGTGAACGCTGCCGCCGTCTCGGGCGGTCGCGACGTCGCCGTGCATCACCCGGCCGACGACATGCCCAGGCTATCGGCCTGGTTCGTGGACGCCAAGCGTCCCGTCGTCTGCCGGCTGGAGACGCACCGGCTCACCCACTACGGACTGCCGACCCTCTGTCTCCTGTGGGCCAACAAGGTAGAGCACGACCTGACCACCGACGGCAACCATGCGGAGGAGATGCTTGAAGAAGAGGACGCTCGCCTTCATGGGGCACACGAGTCCAACCATCGGGTTCAGGCTGCCGCAGTATAGCCGCGTCCGGTTGCCGGGTGGACTCGAAGTGATCGCCGCCGGCCCGACCCTGGACGGGCGCGCCTACCTCGTGCCCCGCTGGAGTCAACTGGACGACTGCGGGAACCGGCTGGTCACGGAGCGCCGGGCCAAAGCGGTAAAGGCAGCCATCGCCGACAACTGGGCCGAGCACCAGAAGCGCATCGGTCGCGGAATCTCCGAACACTTCGGGGCCTACCCCGGTTCGACGTTCATCATCGTCGGGAGCGGACCCGGACTGCTCAGGAACGGAACCCTCATCTCGCGGGTTCCGAACGTCTACACGGTGGCGCTCAACGCCGGGTTGAAATACTTCCGAGGCAGAGAGGGGGTGATCGACTTCTACTTCTCGCTCGATTGGAAGGGCGATCCGACGTGGCTCGATGGCGTCGATACCACCGGCATCGAACTCCTGACCAGCGTGACGACGCCGCCCGCGCTCCTGGACCGCTTCGACAAGTACGGCCACTTCGTCGGCATGACCTCGACCATCGACGGCGAAGAGGGCGTGAACGAGAAGTTCGGGCACTTGGGCACCCTGGATGCCGGCCTGACCGGAACCTACAGCGCCATGCACTTTGCCTGGCGGTGCGGCGCGAAGCGGATCGTTCTGGTGGGGCAGGACTTCGCGGTGCGCTTCGGACTCTACCACTGGGACGAGCCGCTGCCGTGGAAGGTGGCGAACGAGCGCAAGTTCCACGCGGCCGAGGACGCGGACGGGACCACGCTCCTGACCGACTACGAACTGAAACGGAACATGAGCCTCATCCGCGCGGCAGCGATGTGGTGCCGGGAGGATGGGGTGGAAGTCGTCAACGCGACCGAGGGCGGCATCCTGGATTGGAACCGGAAGCGCCTGGCGGACGTGTACGAGGAGATCGCAGAGGAGGGCAACCGATGCCCGCAGGATATCCCCAGCACGTCCCCAGCGGCGGTCTGAGAAGCACGACCGGCTACCTCCACTCCAAGGGTGCGGTGGTGATGAGCCTCTCGGGTGGCGGCTCGACCGTCGGATCGTACTACTTCCAGGATGGGAGCACGACCGGGACGCCCAAGTACACCATCCGGCATCCGGCGGCGCAGACCGTGCCGGTGAACTTCCCCGAGGGCCTCGTGTTCTCGTCGAAGATCCACGTCACCATCACCGGCTCGAACAAGAAGATCGCCACGGCCCGGTTCTACAAGCTGCCGTCCCGCACCGGAGCGTAGTCCATGACCTTCCGCGAACTCCAGGATGCCGTCCTGCGCGTCGTGCGCGACGAGTCCGGCCACATGCGGAAGGCCGTGAAGGAGTGGATCAACTGGACGCTCCTCGACCTCGCTCGCCGCGGAGACTACTACTGGTGGCGCAAGGAGGGCTTCTTCGCCACCGACAGCTTCTACGCCACCGGCCGCATTTCCATGAAGGCGGACTCCCGCGTCGTGTCCGCCTCGGGGACCGGCTGGGGAAAGTTCATTGCCGGCGCCAAGCTCACCATATCCGCGTCCTCCCCCGGCTACACGCAGGACTGGCAGCGCGTGCAGACCCGCGTGACCAACAAGAGGGCCAACATCGAGGCGCCGTTCCGCGGCACTTCTCGCACGCGCAAGACCTACGTCATGTGGCGCGACGAGTACCGGCTCAAGTACGACGTGGACCGCATCACCATGCTGCGGTACTTTAAGGTCCCCACCAAGATCGTCAACTACTACGACCGGGAACTGTACGAGTACGAGCCGAACCCGCGTCGGGTTGGCGACCCGGAAATCTATCGCATGATCGGCGTCTCCGGCCTGTCGTACTTCGATAAGGGCAGCGCGTCCTTCAAGGCGTCTGCCACGGTCGGCGGCGCCGGCACGTCCTGGGACGCAACCATGATCGGGCGAATGATCCGACAGAACGGCGAGGGTCGGGAGTACGAGGTCACGAGCGCACCGTCCGGTACGTCGCTCCGCATCACGCCGGCCTACGGCGGCTCCAACACCGGCAAGAAGGCGTACAAGATCGACCCCCCGGGCGTTCCGATGATCCAGCTCTACCCGATCCCGACCGCGAAATATCAGTTCGTGTACGAGTACCAGAAGGTGCCGAAGCTGCTGTACTCCGACAACGACCAGCCGGAAGTTCCGGTAAAGCATCACGAGATCCTGATCGACGGCGCCATCGTGCGCGCGGTCATGCAGGGCGTGGTGGTCGCGGAGAACGTGTTTGCCGCCGCCAAGGAGCGGTACTACGGCTTCGACCCCGAGATGCTGGCCACCCGGTCGGCGCAGCAGATCGACCGCATTCCGCAGAGCGGGAAGTGGGACCGCACCCCGGCGCAGGGATTGGGCGGGCGCCTGGACCCGCAGCACTACCCGAGGCAGAGGTGGTAGACGATGCCGCTCGGCAGCGATCCGACCCCCATCGTGATCGAGAACTTCGCGGGCTTGGCGACCGTGCCCGACGCCAAGATCCGCCCGGGTGGAATGCGTCCCAACCAGGCCCGGCTCCTGGAGAACATCGAGCCTGACAACGGCAACCTGCGCGTCCGGCTGGGGCACAAGCGCCTCAAGGTCGCGCGCGTTGACAGCACTCGCCCCATCCTGGGCTTCTGGCGCGCGTACAAGGGCACCGACGGCTCGCGCAAGCAGATCGTCCACACCCGCAACAAGCTGTGGACCCTCTCCGGGTCCGCCGTCGCCTCCATCACCGGCTCGCTCACGCTGACCTCTGGTCACGCCCACACCGGCTTCTCCTACCAGGACATCTTCTACGGCTCCAACGGCGTGAATCCGTGGTGGAAGTGGTCCTTCTCGGGCAAGGCGACCGCCGTGGCGACCCCGGGCGAGAACTACGAGATCGTGTTCGCGTTCGAGGAGAAGATCGTCCACGCCCGCGGCGCATCGAACAAGGACAAGGTGGCGTGGAGCGACGAGGGGTTGCCGGCCACCTACCAATCCCTGCATTTCTTCTTCTACCCGCCGGATCGCTCGGACGAGCTGACGCTAGCCTACCCGCTGGCCGGGGAGATCATCCTCGGCACGCCGCAGAAGATCGGCAAGACGGTCGGGGGCCTGCCGCCGCGCGCGGTGGTGGACATCGAACTCGGCAAGGGCTGCGCCTCCTACCATTCCGCCGCCGTGGTTCACGGCTGGCTCTACTACGTCGGCATCCACGGCGACGTCTACCGCACCGACGGAAACGTGGTGCAGGAAGTGTCGTCCGACCTCGACCTCTCGGACGTGAACACCGGGACCAAGCGGATGCTGCGCGGCGTCGGCGAGGACGACCGATACTATCGGCTGTCCTACCCGTCCCGGGCGACCGGGGCGACCTTCCCCGACCGCATCATCACCTACGACAGCCTGCTCGACCAATGGTACGGACCGCACAAGGTCATGAGGGCCAGCGCATGGTTCGAGTTCCGCACTCCCGGGGACGATGGGCACGTTGCGGGCGGCACGCCCTCGGGCTATGCGGCCGTGTTCTACAGCGGTTCGTCCGACGCGGGGGCGCGCATCACCGGAGTCTACGAGGGTCCGGTGTTCCCCGGGCCTGATCCGTCCTACCGGGCGGCGATTGACGAGTTCGAGATACAGGGCAAGGCCATCGCCAGCGGCACGGCGACGGTCGGCATCTACTACGACCGTGGCGCCACGGTGTCCAGCATCGGCACGGTGTCGCTCAAGACCACGGGTCCGGTCGAAGGGGACCGCGACTCGACCAGCGTGAGCCGGGCGTGGGTGTTCGGCCCGAAGAAGGTGAAGTTTGCACAGACCCCGCGGCTGTGGCAGCCACGGGTATCCATCGCCCAGAAGTCCGGGCGTGCGGAAGTTTCGTTGGTTCGCTTCCTCGTGAAGCAACTCAAGTACAGGTGACGTATGGCAGGCAGCGGAACTCTCGCGGACATCATGAACCCGTACCAGTTCTCTTCGGGTGTCATGCCGACCCCCGGAACCCCGGCCTACGAGGAGATGCTGCGCAACGTCATGGCGGCTCGTACCTCGGGTCAGGCCGGATCGTCGGCAGCCAACACCGCCGACCTGCAAAGCCGGGCGGTCAGTTCGGCGCGCACCTTGGCGGATCGCGGGATCTCGTTCGGTGCCATGTCGCCCTGGCTGTCGAGCGGCAGCATCGGTGGTGCGGCAGGGGGCGGCGCAGGCGGTGGCGCCGGCAGTTCGTCCTCGTCGTCCTCCAGTTCCTCCCCCGGGGCCGGTCTGATGGAAGAGATCCTGGGCCTGATCCGCGGCACCGGAAGCAAGGAGTTCGGCGCTGCGCGTGACCGGCTCAAGGAGGACTACGGCGGTGCGCGCAAGGAGAAGATCTCCGACCTCGCCCGCCGCGGACTCTTCCGGGCCGGCGTGGGAGAACTCGAACTCCAGAAGGAGATCGACCAGCCCTACTCGCGCGGTCTGTCCGACCTGGCTTCGCAGCAGAGCGACGCCAACACCGACCTGTCGCTGCGCAAGGCTGCGATCCTGGGCGACATCGAAGCGCAGGCGCGGAAGGCGCAGGCGGAATCCGCCGCCAAGCAGTACGCGCAGGCGTCGCAGACCGGGACCGGAGCGTACACGATGAACCCCAGCGCCGGCAGCAGCGGGGGGGGCAGCCGCACCGCATCCGGTGACGGCAGCGGGGGCATCTTCGGCGCACAGTTCGCAGAAGCGCGGTCGAGGAACCCGGCGATCCAGAACAACCTGCAATCCGGTCAGCAGATGTATACGCCGCAGCAGATGCAGGCTGGCCTGGCGTCCGGTTCCATGAAGCAGCCCGGAGGCACGGGCACGAACTCCTACGGCGGCGGCGGTGGCGAGGCTGGCGGTGGTCTGTCGGTCCCGCAACTCGGGATCGCAGGGGGTGCGCAGGTGACGAATCGGTACAGCTCCGGCACCAACGCGTACACCGGCTCGGCAGGATATCGTGATACCGCCACCGGAGCATGGCTGACGCCGAACCAGTTGCAGTCGGCCCGGCTGCTGTCCGGCGGAACCGTCGCTCCCAATCGTGAGCAGACGTTCTAGGAGAGGAACATGGTCCCGAAGAACGATCCCAGGATGGCGATGATTCACGACCTCCTCTCTGGGCAGAGGGGGAAGCGCGCCCACTTCGGCGGGTACGAAGAACCGGGCAAGCCGGCGGTGTTCGACTTCATCCAGAAGATGATCCCGATGGTGCGTTCGAGCCGCATGATGGAGATTCGCGGCGACATCAAGGGGAAGTAGACGATGCCGTACAACCCGTACAGCGGAGGCGGTCGGCGCTTCGGAGTCGGGGTGCAGACTCCGGGGGGCGCGCTCGGCTTCAACCTCACGCCGGTGGAGGCTTCGCACGCCCGCAAGCGCAAGCTCGCTGCGGAACTCGGACTCCAGGACATGCCGGGCGTGGAGAACCTGGACGAGAAGGGCATCGTTGGATTGGGCGTGCAGCAACAGGGGCTGCGCCAGCGTGACGAGGAGCGTCGCGGACTCTTCGCCCAGGAGCAGGCGCAGAAGCAGTACGAGATGCAGCAGAAGGAACAGGCCCGGCAGCAGAAGGTGGAGGCGCTGCGGGGCATGGCGACCAAGCGGTTCTCCGGCAAGATGACCCCGGTGGAGATCGACCAACTGCTCCAGTACGATCCCGACGTGGTGGAGCGGATGTACTTCGGCGATTGGCAGAACCAGCAGAACGAGGAGCGGCAGAAGATCGCGCAGGCGGCGAAGGTGAAGCAGGCCGAGGCGTGGGCGCAGCAGTACCAGGACCCGGAGGACCGGGCGGCGGCGGTTCAGATGGCGGTGGAGAACGTGCCGCCGTCGCAGATCGAGGTCCACATGAAGCAGCGCGTGAAGGATCGCGAGGCGCAGCAGCAGCAGACGATGGCCGCTGAGAAGGCGCAGAAGTACATGGACGTGCAGACCACGGAAGGCCGCGCGATCTACGAGAAGCACTTCGGCATCGATGGCGATCCCGACAAGGCGCTCAAGGCGACGCAGGCCGAGTTGAACGACGCGGCGAAGGCGAAGCGTGACGAGGAGCGCGAGAAGCGGATGATGGATCGGGAGGACCGCGAGGCCAACGTCAAACTCGGGATGCTCCAGGCGGACATGGCCGAGGGGAAGATGCGCAACGCCCAGCAGATGCTCAAGGAAGCGCAGGGATCGCTCGAAGCCGACACGCCCGCAGGCATGTCCGCGATCCAGAAGGCGCAGCAGGATCTCGTGCAGGCGCAGGCCGAGAAGGATCAGGCGATGCAATTCCTCCTGCAACTGCGGCGGCAAGCCGCGGGCACGGGGAAGGTGCAGGG
>ERZ1292632.1698-Hain-H43-01um-R2-1698-length-20489-cov-6_pt1 | contig 20489 bp, 44 predicted proteins | sample MGYA00564407_ERZ1292632 | MGnify/ENA primary metagenome ERZ1292632 (study PRJEB36523, sample SAMEA6512637) | groundwater metagenome | collected 2019-01-08 | study: AquaDiva: Metagenomics assemblies of 32 groundwater samples | reverse complement strand
CCTAAAGGCGTCCGTCCCGGTACCCCTGAGTTTGCCCGCTGGCTTGAATCACGGCGCGCGTCATGACGATCACGTACCTCCCGGCCCCGTCCACCCCGCACGCCTGCGACTGGCAAGCGCGCTACAAAGCCGCGCTCCTCAAGGTCGCGTGCCGGTCATGCCACGCACTAGCTGGTATGCCCTGCGAGTTTCCCGCACGCCACTGCGCTACCTGTGAGTGCTACGCGGAACCTCATGCCAACCGCCGAACCTATGCCCACCGAGTAGCCACCGAGGGAGTCGGTCATCACCCCAATTACCTGTGTCTGAGCGGACGATGACCGCAATAGGAAGAAAGTACGGGGTCACAACGGGGTTCGCGTTGGCTAATGTCCACCGAGTGACAAAAGAAAGATGCCCAACCTGCACCTCTCCCGCAAGGCCGATCCGGTGGAACATTAATCCTCGCTGTGAGGATGAGTTCCACAACATCACCGAAGAAGAACGTGACTTGTGGTGGGCAGAACACGCCATCAATCCCCGATGACCAAATCCACCTCCTCCACGCAGCCGGGGATAGGGCTGATCGTGTGCTTTCAGCGGTGTCTTTACTGCGGTCGGAGGACCAATCACGAGGTCTGCCACAAGCACTCCGATGCCATTCACGGAAACAAGACACGGTACCCGATCAGCCATTGGCGGGCGAAGTCTTACAACGCGGAGGCCGAGAAGTGTGAGGACGACGAGTGTCCTCAAGGAAGGCAAGACTGGAAGTGAAACTGACTCGTTGGAACGGCGAGCGTTGGTACGAGGACAACCGATCAATCTGGCGGCACATCGCGGAGTGGTTCGTGTGGGTAGGTGGCAGCCGAAAGTACGGTCTGGCTCCCGTGAGTCTGTTCGGCCATCGGGTCACGTTCTACGGGTGGGGCTGGGATGTTCGGATCAATGGCGGCGTTCTCGTGCGCTCAACGAGGGGCGTGGAGAAGGGGCTGTACTGGTCTCCAGACGGAACGCCGACCAACGCAACCGTGTGGTTCTCACGCGCCCCCCAAGATGTGCGCTCGCTGCTGAACGACAAGTGACGCGAGCCGTTCAACCCCCACTGATCCTCCTCGCCCCCAAGCCAAACGTGGAGTCCAAGTTCTGGGCACGTGTTTCTAGGGGACAAGAATGCTGGGTGTGGGATGGTCCCAAATACCGCAATGGATACGGTCAGTTCTACGTTGGAAACAACATCTCCGAAGGTGCTCACAGGTTCTCCTACAAGGTTGCGTTGGGTGAGATACCAATTGGAATGATGGTCCTCCACCGTTGCGACAATCGCCCATGTGTTCGACCTGACCATCTATTCCTAGGCACCAGCTTGGACAACGTACGAGATATGTTCAGCAAGGGACGGAACGCACCCAAGGAAAGGCTTAGGAATAGGCGTCCTAATAACGGGGAGCTCAACGGGAATGCCCGCCTAAGGGCCGAGGATGTAATCGCTATTCGCTCATCCCATGGAAATACCTCGGAGTGGGCAGAAAGATTCTCGGTTGCCCCTAGAACAGTCTGGGCGATCCGAACCAGACGACTGTGGTCCACCCTGCCATGAAGACGACTCAGCCAGAACTCTTTCACGTTGCTAGGAGAGAGAGTCGAACTCAGGCAGAGATAGTGAGACGGGGTGGCCCCCATGAGGTTCAGGCAATTCGGATGCGGGGGATTCGGCGTGCGGCACAGGAGCACGAGGAGATCAAGCGCGATTCCTCGACCTGCCCCGACTGCCGGATGAACGTGGGGGTCCACGAGATGTACGGCAAGTGCCCCGTGGTCGTGATGCCGCGATTGGGGATGAGCCGATGACCTACTCCTGGTCCGAGCTGGTCGCGCTGCACCGCGAGCGCTCCGAGTGCGACTTCGACGGGATCAACTACAGGTCGCACACCTGCGCGCAGAGCGGACGCAAGAAGAAGGTGCCCGAGTACGTTCCGGTGACGCCACCGGACGCACCCGAGGTTGTCCACGCAGATTGTGGATAACTTTGTGGATTCGTGTGCGGACTGCTTGACCCCCTCTCTAGGACAATCACCCCACGCGAGGGGGGTTCGGGGAACCGGGACCTCCGGTGCTGAGGGGGGGCGGGGTCCGGGCCACACGGTGCTGAGGAAGTACAAGCCAAGGATCAAGATCCGAAGCAACATCCGTTATACCGATGCAGACCTCCAAGTGATGGCGATCATCAAAAGCCAATACGGGCTCAAGAATCGCGCAGAGACCATTCGTCATGCACTTCAACTCGCCTACATCTACATGGAGGAAGCCGTGACCGCCGGCAAACCCAACATCGACCCCTCGATTCTCAACCCCCGCCGAGAGGGCTATCGGCACGGGACCTCCCTCTCGATTGAGCCGCCTGAGAACATCGAGCGCCGTCCTCAGGGCCACACCTGCTGGAGCTGTGGGAAAAGCAAGTGCTCCGGGCACCCGAAGATCGAGTCCTAGTACTAACGGGTCATGTTCAACCGATTCTCCAAGCCTCACGATGGCCCCATGAGCAGATTCGAGGCGTTCGCGCTGGCGTACTGCGTGGTCGTGCTGCTGTTGGCAGGTGCGCGGTGAACAAGTGGGTGACGTTCACCTACCTCGTCCCCGACGAGCGTTCGGACACGCGCACCGTGACCATCCCGTTCAAGGACTTCCGGGACTGGTCCTCCACGGTGGCGTACTACGTGGAGGGACGCGGGGCCGTGGGCGTGCTCAAGAGCGACATCGTCGGGGAGGTGGTGATGTGGTCGAAGTGATCGTGCGGGACGCGCGATTCTGCCGTTGCGAGGGACCGGACAACCTGTGCGCGTGGTGCGAGGAGCAGTCGTTGCGAATCCCGCTCGACACCTGCCTCCAGCACCGTTGCGGCCACGATCGCCCCACCCATTCGGACGACGGCCGCTGCACCGGCACGATCTTCAACGCGGGCTTCTTTGCCTCCTCCAAGTCGCGTATCCCGTGCTCGTGCCTCGCGTACCGTGACGACTCTCGGGACGAATCAACGTGACCACTCCGACCGACTCAAAGACAGGGGAACGGTGGACCGTCAGAGACAACGCCGATGGGTCGCGTGATCTCATGTGCGACGGGCCATACGGACCTGAATACATCGTGGCCCATGCCTTCAAGTCGTTCAGCGTCGGAGATTTCGCTGCGAGTCTCATCCCCCAAATGGCCCAAGACCTCAACGATTCTCCCCGCCTGCGGGAGCAAGTGGCCGAACTCACAGCAGATCGAGACCAATGGCGAATCGAGTGCGACGATGCCGTGGAGATCGCCAATGACCGCGCCGACGAGGTAGCCATGCTGCGCTCCGAGTTGGCTGCGAAGGAGGAGACGATGGCAGAGTTGACTCAGGCGTTGAGAACGATCAAGGGGATTCAGCCGCAGGCGTTGACTACGATCATCGCCCACGGATTCATCTTCGCTCGGGACATAGCCAAGCCCATTGAGGAACTGGACGAGGTGGCGCGGTGGGAGAAGTTGGCGTTCACGCTCTACACGGACCTCTGCGAGGTTGAGAGTCTTGCTCGCGCCGCGCTCGATGACGACACGGCTATCGACGGAGACACGCGCCGCGATTCCGCCCGCTCCCTCCAAGTCCCGTCCTCGTCTCCTGCACCCTCAGCAGCTCTAGAAGCAGCAGACAAGTTGACGAGCAAGAGGGCTCTTGCTTTACTCGCTCGCCTTGCTGCTCGCAAGACGGACAAGGAGAAGTCCCGCGCCGCTCTCTCCTCAGCTCAGAAGGTGGCTGACAGTGAGTGAGATCACACGCGAGCGGGTTCCCGTTGGTGACCGAGCGAATCCGACCATGTACGACGTGGTGACGGTTCATCTGGATCGCTTCTGCGATGCGACGATTTCTTACCCCGAAGGATCGACTTTCGGAACGAATTGTGGGAAGGACCCCAAGCACGAAGGTCCGCACTCTGCGAAGGTCGAGTTGCTTCTGACGTGGAATGACCCCGAGCCCGCTACGCAGTTACGGGGTCCAGACGAGTCTACCGCCGCTACCCCCCAGAAGGTGGCTGACGCGCAATGAGCGAAGCAAAGAATGGATACATGATCTGCATTGACTGCGGCGATGGTCTCAACGACGAGATGCACGACCGCTGTATTCGCTGCGAGGCTGGGTTCCGTCACGAATACGAGGATGACGAATACGGCGAGGAGCCGCAGATCCCCACCGACGACGACTGGGCTTACCTGTGATCACGCGCCCCGAAGGATCAAAGTCGATGGAGCGCCATGACTGCTACCTATGCGGAAACTTCGACACATGCACATGGGACACGGCGGTCGGCAGGTGGTTCTGTCTCAACTACGCCCGCTGCGAGGAGTGGCAGGCCATTCGCAAAGCACCGTCGAGGCTTGACTGACTTGATGTTCTCTGCCGCTACCCCTCAGAAGGAGAGTCCGAAGTGACCAACCCACTCGCTGTGCTAGCGGAGTTCAAGGAAGCGAGCGATGAGACCGCGTTGACCGAGATGATCCTGGGTCTCGCCGCGGACGAGGTGCCGGCGCTCGCGCTCCGGGTGACCGAGGCCCGCAAGATGCTGGACCGCATTGAGGATGTGTGCGAGGCGGCGATGGAGCGTGACCGACTCAAGGAGTGGAGCCACGAGGGGACGCGCTACGTCTTCTCGTCGGTGAACAAGCGCACCGTGAAGGACATCGACGGTCTGCGCGCCGCGCTCGATGCCTCCGGGGGCGTCTCCGTAGCCGACCAGAAGCAGATTTTCGTGACCAAGACCGAAGTGAAGTTCACCCGACTCAACGAGCTGGCCGACCGTGACGACACCATCCGGGAGATCCGCGACGAGTTCACGACTTGGCAGCGTGGGCCGAAGCACCTGAGACTGGCCGACGAGGAGCGCCGGAGTGGCTGAAACTGGCTGGACCGTTTTTCGGAGCCCCATCCACAGTAGGCAAACTACTGGTTGCAACCCGGATACAACGGGTGTATAACTCTATTCGTGAAGACCAGGACACTGGCCCCCAGAAGGTGCCTCAACTGCGAGGAGACCTTCACCCCGAAACGGGACCACGCGGTCTTCTGCTCAGCCTCCTGTCGGGTCCAGAAGTGGATGGAGAAGCATCCGAGGACCTACCCGGAACGTGGGGCATGAGCGTCAACGTCTGCTACTACTGCGGCGAACCCGCCGACAGCATCGACCATGTGGTGCCGTTGAGCCTGATTCGCCAACTGGAGGACGACCCCGAGGCGTTGGAGCGCGTGATCGGCAAGGGCAGAATCCGAGAGGTTGACGCCTGCCGGGACTGCAACCATCGCCTGAGCAGCGAGTACGACATCAACCTGAAGGATCGCAAGGAGCGGCTGCGCGACCGTCTTAGGTCCCGCTACCTTCGCCTGCTGGCGATGCCCGAGTGGACCGACGACGATCTTGGAGAGCTGAACGGGTGGCTCCAGGGTTCGGTAATCCACGCGACAGCGGTTCAAGCATGGATCATGCGGCGGTTGTCTTACGAGGGTCGCGCGACCCTCAACGGCATGGTCATCGGTGCTCGCCAGAAGAAAAGCATCCCAGCCCTCATCAGAGAAGCCAAGAAGCGCAAGCGCGTCAAGAAGTAGCGTCTCCTAGCACCACAAAGCCCAAGGGCAATCACGAAAATGAAGGAGCAGACAAGTGGCTAAGGTTTCGTTCGGCGCGGCCCGCGAGGAAGCGGAGAAGTCCGGTGCGCTGTCCAGCGGCGATCGGTTCAAGATCACCGAGGGCGCGAACCGCATCCGGCTGATGAGCGAGTTCATCCCGCACACCTCGTACTTCAAGAAGAACCCCACGGCTCCCGGTCCCGGTGAGCGACGGTTCCAGTGGTTCGGCTACGTGCTGGACCGCAAGGACGGTCAGATCAAGACCTTCTTCATGCCCCACACCATCCACAAGTTCATCGAGGACCTTCAGACCAACGAGGACTGGAGCTTCGACGAGGTGCCGATGCCGTACGACGTGACCCTCAACGCCACCGGGGCCGGCACCAAGGAAGTGAAGTACAGCATCACCCCGAGCCCCAAGCGCACGCCGATCACCGAGGCCGAGGCCGAGGCGTTCATCGCTAAGAAGCCGATCCGGGAGATCCAGGCGGCGATCTACGAGAAGCAGGAGAAGAACAGCCCCGACCCGACGCGGGATGCTCCCGACTTCGATCCCGACGAAGTGAAGTTCTAGCGATGGACTGGCGACTAACCCTGCTCATCCTTGCCATGTTCAGCATCCCCATGTACGCGGCGTGGGAGCTGACTCGGTGCAAGCATCTTCGGAAGGTCGAGCAGTATTCGTGGGGGCAGTTTTACTTGGTCTGTAAGAAATGCGGGAGGGTCACGGGGTGATCACTCGGGTCCGTCCTCACGCTCATCAGCACACCGTTCCCGGCTTGGATTCGAGGTTCCTAATGTGTGCGATTCCAGGGTGCTCGTCCTCATGGGCGATCCCCCGAAAGCCCGCGCCCGCGATTACGAGGTCGCGGACTTCGAGGGACGCGGCGCGTGCCGTGACCCCGAAGCGTGACCTGTACCGCGCGCGGGTCTACGAAGCGCTCAAGGTCGCCGGCCCGGTCCACATGAACCCGACCCCGTTCGGCATCGTGGGCGGCTACACCGATGAGGAGGGTGCGGAGACGACCAAGATGGATCAGAACACCTACCGCCCTCGCCGGGTGGAGCTGACCCGCGACAACCTCGTCATGGACTCTGGTCAGGTCAGGGAGACGCACTCGGGACGCAAGGCGACCGTCTGGGTGGTGCGGGAGTGATGCGGGCAAGTGAGATGTTCGCGGAGGCAGTGGGCCAGCGTGCGCTGATGATGAACCCTGTCGCCCGAGCGTTCTTTGAGTCGATGCGTCAGTACGAGCGTCACCACGCCACCAAGCACGCCGACTGCGAGGAGCAGTCCGCTCGGGACATTCGCATGATGGCCGAGTACGTGAAGGGTGGTCTGCTGATCCCCGACAACATCCCCGGACTCTTTCCTGACGGTCTCGACGGATGGACCCACCACGACTTCTGGCCGCTCGACACCTGCTCCAAGTGTGGGATGGACCGCTCAGACGACAACGGCACAGGCGGAAAGAACTGCCGAGGCTCCCGGTGACCAATCCCAAGACCGAACCACTCGGACCCAACACTTGTGCTTACGGAATGTCCCCGATGATCGACGGGACGGCAGGCTTTGGGAGTTGCAGCGACGAAACGAAAACGGCGGTCTGCTGGGATTCCAAGGGTCGTCCGAGCTGCGGCAAACACCATTTGCTTCTGACGAGAGGGATCAATCCGAATGGGTAGGTACTACGTTGCACCGCCCCCGGTATCCAACGGATACGGCGGTTACTACTGGCCTCCCCACGCATGGCATCGTGAACGTAGAGGCAACGAGACGGTTGAGTGGGCGTGCCAGCGCCCCTACTACTTCCACTGCAAGGTGGACTGGTGGCCCAACGTTCCTCTTGCGCTGGTCTCGCTGCTCTGGCCGGTCATCGTGCTCGGTATCCTGTTCACAGCGTTGATGGTGTCCACGCTCGCGTCCAAGGAAGTCGGCGTAGGAAGCGCGTCGGGTTCCTTGGAGGTGCGCGCGGGTGCTCTGGGGTACGGCCTTGAAGGGTTTGACGCTTTCAAGCCCACCGACCAACCTCCGGTACCGGGGTTGGTTCACTCGGGGGTAATACGGGGCGTCGGTCCACGCCCACCGGACTCCATCTCCGCGCGCACCACCACTCCCCGCTTCCTCGTAGTCCGTCGCGGACCTCCAGTGACGATCAACGCAGAGGAACCTTTGGAACCCGTTGTGGAAAGCAAAGGTTTGGCTCCTAACCTTGGGAACGTGTGGTCGTGCGCGGAGATTGAGCGAGCTGCGGTGGCGCGGGGGTTCTCCTCGGAGGGTGCGCGTACGGTGGCCGCGATTGCGATGGCCGAGAGCGGAGGCCGTTCCGCCGCGACCGCCATCACGCCCCGCGAGCGTTCCTACGGTCCCCTCCAGGTAAACGTCCTCGCTCACCCGCACTACTCGGAGGAATCGCTTCGGTCACTCGGGGGAGCGATCGAGGCAGCGTGGCGGATCAGCAACGGTGGTAAGTCGTTCTCTCCGTGGACTGCGTGGACTTCGGGAAAGAGTGAGGGACGCTGCGGGTGAACGAGATCACCGCTGGCTGCATCAAGTGTCCGAAGTGTGGTCACAAGCGGTTCGACCCGATCTGCGGTTCATGCGAGCGCCGCCAGTGCGGATACGTAGAACCTCGGAAGGAGACCACCGTAGACACCCGCCTAGCGTTCCGAGACGCGCCGATTCAGGTGACCAAGAACCCGATGACCCGCGTCTACGGCGTGCGCGAGGGCGAGAAGTGCCGCGACTGCGTGTTCCTCAACTACCACGACCGCGGCCACCGCTACTACAAGTGCAACCTCCGAGGACTCACGCGAGGCGCTGGAACCGACCACCGCGTCAACTGGCCCGCGTGCGGTAAGTTCGAGCGTGCCTCCGAGGGATCGTCTCCGTCCTCCGTCGGCGTGCCGTACAAGTCATGACGCCCGATCCGAAGCCCGTCACCCCTCCCCGCTCCCCCAGGCCCCGTCATAGCACGTGGAATATCCACAAGAATACCTGAACTTCCGCAATAATCATGAGATTCCTGAGTACGATGGTCTGGTGGTCGTGGACGCGCTCACGATTGCTCATGATTGGCTTGCCTTCGAGCGGATGCTGCGACAGCGAGATCGCGTGGTGGGCGCGGCGTTAGAACTTCACAGGCAAGCCCCTTGGGGGGGAACGGCCAAGTACATGGACGCGCTCAATGCGCTGGACAGGGCAATCAGCGAACTTCCTTCTGGAGTATATGACTCCGTAATATCTGATTACGAAGGTAAGTCGTGAGAGCCGACCCGAAGCCTCCCGTCCGTGCTCCCCGTACCCCCAAGCCCTTGAAGCGATCAGTGAAGCCAATCGGGAAGCGGAAGAAGAAGCGGGTCACCGTTTACAAGACTCCGAGGTGTGTCTACGAGACTCCGACTGGCCGGCGAACCTGCAAGAAGCCGCAGCAGGAGATCGAACGATGCCTGAGTCACGCGAAGTTGTACCTCGATCAGCTCCGTCGTCCGTTGATCGTGAAGGACTACTGCGAGATCAACCACCGCGACGACTCGTGGGTCGGCACTCCGTTCCCCTGCGGCGGGGCACTTCAGGACAATCACGGCTTCCCCCGAGGAATCGTCAGGACCAGATGGGCGATCTGGAATGGGTTTTCTGGATGCTCTGCGGTGAACCGCTGGGCGTTCAGCAACAAGCACATGTGGAACGTCTACCTCGTCCGGGTGTGGGGCTCTGAGTACGCGAGCCGCGCGAACCTCTCCGTGTCGGGTTCAAAGCCCGTCTACGAGTCCGTCCTCGCGTCCCTCCGAGGGGACCCGATCCAGAGCATCCGTGACAATCTCGCTGACGCCGTGGAAGGAAGATCGTTCAATCCGCAGGGAGTCAAGATCACCAACACGACGTTCTCTGCCTCTCTCATGAGGAAGTCATCGTGAGCAACGACTATCTGTTCGTCCGAGACGACCACGGCCAGCATGGACTCCTGTGCCGCAAGCACTTCATCGAAGTCGGTGGGGAGGACCACAACATCATCGCGGCTGGAACCTTCAACGAAGTCAGGGTTCGGTTCGTTGAGTTTGCGAACGAGATCGTCAAGCAGTTGTTCGGAGAAGGCGCGGTTGACCTGACCCACACGCACGACGCCAACACGCCCGCCGTGATGTTCTGTGAGGATGTTTCAGCGATAGCGGCTAGAGCAGCAGAGCAGATGGGGATGAACCCCAATCTTGAAATCCTGCCTGCTAAGGACTCGTCCTCGGCCAGATGAACCCACCCGTATGTAAATCCGTGAGCCACCCGTGCAGCCGATGAGGGATGACGTGCCCGCGAGTCCCGCTTGGGCATGGTCATACAGCAGAAAGGAAAACGAAGTGGCCGCTGGCATTCCGAACATCCACCCCAGCATCCTCAACCCCCGCCGAGACGGATACCGCAAGGTGGCCCGGCATGGCACCTCCGCATCCTCCGAGCCACCCGCAGAAGTGGAGCGCAGGCCCCAAGGAATTGAGTGTGTCGCGTGCGGTCACGCGGGCTGCGAAGGACACCCTAAATGAAGGACGACGACTTTATCCGGGACACGATGGCATTCTTCTTCAGTCCAGAGAACATGTGGTCCATGCATGTCGGGCTGTGCTTTGTGTGTTGTTCGGGCGAGGAGTGTCTTGATCGGGTGCTTATGGAAACGGGCAACGACGCACTCAACGAACGTGACGATGAGGGTTACCTTGTGGCTCCGCACTTCATTCGGGTCCGCGCTGCCGAGAAGGCTGGCATGTCATTCAAGACACCGTGGGATCTGATGAAAGGCAAGACGATTAGGTGGGCTCGTTACGGAGAGGAGCCACCTTCCGCTTAGTGCCAAGAGTTAGAACCTGCTCCTCAATCACCATCGCTCGTGGAATGAACGTGCGGGCTCGCCACGTACCCCCATCGACCCACTCTCCAGCGAGGGTCACCCCCACGGCATCGGAGCGCAGCACCCAGCCGTAGGTCTTGATGGTCCACGGCTCATGCTTGATCTCTGTCTCTTTGACCTCATCCTCGGTGCTGTGGGCGTCTCCCCACGAGACCACGGCGAAGGTCTTATTGGGGTGTTTCACTCCACGCCCTCGACGCACTCGGGCCACGGCAGCCAGCGCTCTACCCGCACGAACCTGATGCCATCGGTGGGGCAGAGGAAGTAGTGGGGGTCTCGTTCGGTCACTGCATCGAAGGCCCAGACCATGCCGTGCTTCGGACAGGTGCCGAGCAGACAGCGGGTCTCAAGCCCCAGCGATCTCAGTGTGTTGCTCATTCGTGCCGCCGAAACTCGTCCAAGACGAGCAAGCAGGCGCAGACCAGCACCGGGTAGACGGTCCATTCGATCGGCAAGAGCAGCCAGCCCTGGAAGCGGGCGATCCCGTCCAACCGAAGAACGGCATACAACAGCAAGAATCCGACGACGAGTCGCCCAATCACTGTGCAGCACCTTATCGAGGACGCCACATTTTGGGCGCGCCCAGCAGGCCGAGCCTGATCATCCGGGCACGTAGGGCCATGTGCTGCTTCACGTCACCGATAGCCCTAGCGCGGGTCAGCCTGAGACCCCGAGGCACCAGACGGTTGGCCTCCCGCCATGAGGCGTTGCTCATGTGGGACTTGTCCTCAGAAAGACCGAGGGTCTGAGAGATGTTCTCCTGAGACCAGGAGAAGTCCTTGGTCTTGAAGCGGTCCTTGTTGGTGTCGCTGGTGAGCTTCGGCCCCAGCGGACGGTGGCCGATCTCGATGAGTGCACCGTTGATGATCGGTAGGTCATGGCCGCGGATGTTGTGGCCGGTCACCATGTCGGCCGCGTCGTACATCTTGCGGAAGCCCTCCAGCATCTCGGCCATCGTGTTCGGCCCGAGGAGCCAGCACTTGATCCTTCCGCCGATGAAGCCGGCGGCGATGGCCGTCACCTCGGCGGTGGTCGCTCCGTCGTACCAGTACGCCAGTGGTCTGTTCTCCAAATCGAGGTCAAGGACTCGCAGCTCATATACCCAGCGCACGTTTGATGTCCATTGGCGCGGGAAGTTTGCCCTTCATCACGGCAGCATTGAAGCGGGCCTCTGCGAGCGGAAGCAACTCATTGAGTTCGTCGTCCGCGGCAATTGAATGACGTAGGCGAACTGCCGTGCGGATGGTCTTCAGCATGTTGGCCCGAGCTTGATCCACCTTGTCTCGTTGAGTGCTCATGTGGATGCCCTCTGGTTAGCCTTGTAGCGAGCGATGCTCAGCAGGCCCTTGGCCGTGCGCTTGTATCGCTCGTTGGCCGCGTGGTTCCTTTTCAGGTTGCCTCGACGGCACGGCTCACACGATCCGGTCGGCAAGCGTTCCCCCCGATAGCAGGCAACCCCCGAACCGTGAGATGCCACTAGCGATTCACCGGGCGCGTGGCGATCTCCTTCAGCAGGGGCAGGACATGCACGCCGGCCCACCAGCGGGCGTAGGCGCTCGCCGCCGTGAGGGCTCCGGTGAGGACCATCCCCAGCAGGACCTTGATCTCCACGCCTTCGCCCACGTTCAGGAGGATGGTCAGGGCTGCGGCCAATGTGACTGCCGCCAGTCCCTCAGCGAAGTCCCGAAGTTTCTTGTAGATCGACTCGTTCACTGGATGCTCCTTTCAGACAATCGGTGTCGGCGGATAGGTATCGTGGCTGTGGATGGGGTACTTGGCTGCCACGGGGTCGTAGGACTGCTTCATCGCTTCGATGGTCGGGGCGATGTGCTTGGCCGTGAACTCCAGGAACTCGGCCTCGCGCTCCTCCTTGGTCATTTCGTCCTCCTCGCCTCCGTATTCGAGCCAGTAGCGCAGAGCATCGCCGGGGCACTCGGTTGGGCTCCAGTATGAATGTGGGTAGGCGGTCTGCCCCAGCAGAATCTCGTCCAGAGAGCGGTACTGAGCCGTCGTGGGCGGGGTGTTCGGGCCGCAGAGCACGAGGACTGGCGTGGTATTTCGGTTCCCATTGGCGGCATCCGAATGCCACAAGATTGCGTCAAGGTCGCGGGTCTGGTAGGTGGAACCGGACGGCGCGATGGCAATGGCGTACATCAGGCCCCCACCGTTGACGGGGTGGGACGGGTCGGCCGCGATCTCATCCTTGCTCCGCCAGTCCTTGTGGATGTGGAAGATGGCGTTGGCTTGGATCAGCAGTTGAGCCTCGGCGTCGCTCATGTCCCGCGCCACCTCGGCCCCTTCGTAGTGAACCGTATAGCCGGACTTCGGGTGGTGGCTGGGGCTGGGATCGTTCTCCGGCGCTCGCGGGAGCCACGGGCGGAGGTCGATCACTTGTGGGGCCAGTTAAACCCAATGAATCCCATTGCCGTAGCGATGACCCCCAGCAGGCCAGCGCCGATCTTGGCGAACCCGCGGGCCTCGGCCACCTCTTGGGTCAACCCGCCGCGCCCATCTTCTCCGAACACCGCATCGTTCAGTTTGCGAATAGGCTCCACCAGCAGGGCCTCCATGTAACGGCGGTCGTCGTCGTCAAGGGTAGCCATCAGGGACCGCCGTGGGCAGAAATAATTTGGCGGAGGCGACGCATCCCGTCTTTGTCGAGGCTGGACTTACGTAGATGAACCACCGCCTTGTCTGGTGTGTCGTTGGAATCTTTGTCCTCGTCATAGAGCACGACCTCGTTGCACCAGTGCTCGTCCTGCCGAGGAATGACCGACTCACACTTGGGACAGGAGTCGATCTCCCGATCCAACTCACCCGTCTTCTTGATTGTGACAAACGGCATTCCGGCTTTCTTGTGGTAGGTGTGGATATAGCCATGAGTCGGGTCGCCGTATCCAAGCGTCAGGCCCAACTCCTGCTTCACTTGGTTGACCACGGCACTGATGTCCATCGGGGCATGATGCAGCGCGGCCAGCGTGACCTTGGTCCCGTCAGCGGGAACGGTCTTGGGACGATCCACTAGCGATACTCCGTATGACGAAGGTAGGCGGTGTGGGCGCCCAGCGAGAGGAGCGAGTTGTAGGAGGAGAGGCTCCCACCGTTGGTCGCCATCTGGCCAAGAACCGTCTTGGCTCCGGTCGCCTGGTCAACCTGCTCGCGATCGACGCTGACCGGTGACTCGTAGTTCGGCGCTGGGCAGGTCCAGCCGCTCTCCTGGATACGTGTACCAGCGGAGATGTCGACACGGAAACCGTTGTGCGATCCGCCCGCGTCATTGAGGCAGTTGAGTTTCAGTTTGTAGTCGCACTTGTTGGTAGCGGAGGTGTTGCTGCTGAGCGTCGCACTGGTGATGTTGACGAAAGTCGCACTCGTAGTAGCTTGATCTGCGGTCCATTCCGCAATGGTGATGACAATGGTCGTGCCGCTGGAAGAGTGGGCAACCCACGCGAGGTTGCCGTTCGTTGACGCGACCTGAACGATGTTTCCGGTGCTGGCGACAACGGCAAGACGAGATACCGCACCCGCCGTTCCACCAACTATGAAGTCTCCGATGGAGGTCATCGGATTCACGACAACCTGAGACCAGGCGAGGTTTCCGTTGGTCGATCCGACCATCACCACATTGTTCGTGCTTGGTATGGTCTGGAGACCGTACGGCGGGAGCCACAGGAACGTCCCGTTGGTGGAGGCCACGCTCAGGAGGTTGTTGACCGATCCCACCACCGCCGAACCGGGCATCGCGTGACCGTGATCGCGCGCGGCGGCGAACCCGCCACCGCCGGAAGCCGAGCCGACGTTGCCCGCCGTGCCCACGTCTCCAAAGGCCAGCGTGCGGGCAGCGGTCGTGTCGTACATGGCGACGACGGCGTTCCTGCGGACGAAGCCCGTTCCTGTGCCGGCGGTGTTGCCGGTGCCGAAGGCCAGCGAGGGGGTGGCCCCGAAGGTGGAGGCCACCGAGGTGTTGATCGCGGACAGGCTGCGGCTGGACTCCCGCCAGTTGCCGCTACCCTCGCTGATGAACTCGAAGATGTCCCCGGCGGCAGTGAGGTACGAGACCCCACCGCTGAGCGCGAGGGCGCTGGCGTCGTGAACGATGGTCAGCGCACCGTCGAACTGGAGCTTGATCACCGTGCCCGCTGGCTTGGTGGAGAGCGAGGTGATGCTCGTGGTGCCGGTGATGTCCCAGTAGTTGCCGTCGTCGGCCAGCGTGAGGGCGTTTGCGGAGATGATGTCCGCGCCCTTGTAGAAGACGGTCAGCGTCTCTCCCGCGTCACCCGAAATGGCGTTGACGATCGAGTTGTGGTCGGTCGAGCGAATCTGGTCTCCCGGAGAGACGGTTCCCATCGGCATTTACTTGATCCCCCGAAGGTCATTATCCGTTGGGGGCTCGGTGAAGATGGCGTATCGCTCCCCGCCAAAGTCGCAGATGCCCTTGAATCCCTTGATTTTCATGGCCCTGGCATGGGCGACGCCGATCGGACGGTTCGCTTTCCCCAGGTGAACCATGTCCTCCGGCCTCTTCGGTGGTGTCAGATCAGGCATTGGCAGACTTCCAAGACACTTCCATCGTGTCGATGTAGTTCATGGCGTTGGAGGCACCCGCCGCCTTCATCTCCAGGGTGCCCGCGGTGTTGTTCCTGACCACCATGCCGATCGTGTGGGCACCGGGTGAAATCTCGGTTGTGGCCTGATCCAATCGGGCCGTCCTTGATATGGTGCAGGTCTTCCAGAGTGTGGCAGATGGAATCAGTTCGGCCTCGGAGTATGCAAAGTAGACGCCCGTGCCGGTGGCCCTGCCGAAATCTATGAACAGCAGCACGTCAACACTGGCTGGCGCAGCGGAGTGGCGAAGTTGGCACTGAGCGAGAATTTGCAAGGCGGTGAATCCGAAGCCAACCGTGACGATGATTCCGCTGAACAGGTAGATGTAGGAACCCACATCGGTGGACGAGTAGTTGGACACTCCCGCGTTCACGTTGTTCAGGGTGGTCCAGATTGCCTGACCGCCGACGCCGCGACCGGGTATCTTGAGCAGGTTCTTCTGGCCGAACCGGCCACCCTGCATCACCGCAGCACCCCGCTGAAGTAGTCGCGCAGCGGTGGAGGAGCGCCATACTGCATCACATTCTCGGCAGTCCCGATCCAGAAGTGCGACGGATCGAGCGACGGGTCGCCGTGGGTCCAGCCGGACATCTCGATGGCAGCGATGAGCTGGCGCAGGCCATCGAGCATGTCCTGTGAGTAGCGCGGCATCTCTGCCTGAACCCCGTGCAGAATCTCATGGCGGGCGAGCCCGACCTGCTGCTCGTCGGTGGGATACGGATTGCTCCCATCCCACGCGCTGCGCGCCACGTACATCTCTCCGTTCGGCATGTACGCACCGCTGGACTGCGGGAGGGGAGACGGCTGGCGATTGAGCTTCCGATTGCGGAACATCGCCTGCGCTTGAGGTGCCATCTGGCGAGTGGCAAGTTCCATCAGCACGTTGGACGGAAGCCACGTTTGGTAATCGGAGCGGCCCATTCCGCTGATCCCCGGTTCCATGCCGATGTCCTGCGGTCGGAAGTGTGCCGCAGCCATCCGCTCGCTCACGGATGGATTGATGGGCGGTGGCGGCATGTCGTACGGGATCATCTAGCTATACACAGCTTGATCGTAGACATAGGTCTGCGACACCGCAGCGGCCACGGACTCCACGATCTGCACCCGGTGGATGTGACCGGGCTCCGGGTCGTTCGGTCCGGTAGGGCCGCTCATCCGCTGAACACGGGTGATCACCCCGGAGAAGGTCTGCTGGTTCTCGTCGGTCACCGTGACGTAGGCGTTCGTTTCGCGCAGGGCGTCGAGGTTGGCGATCCAGGTCACCGGGTCCACGCGAGCGTGACCGCCGCGCTGGGTCTCTTGGTGAGCGAAGCCGGAGACGACGAAGGTGTGGACCTTGCGCCGGGCCGGACGCCGCCAGCCCTTGAAGGTCGCCCCCGTCACCACCGGACTGATGGTGGCGTCGTTGGTGTCGAGGTACAGGTAGAAGTCCCACTTGTGACCGCTGGGCGGGGTGGTCGGGATGATCGTCGCCAGCGGGGAGGCTGTGGCGGCAGCGGAACCGAATTGGGTCACCGCCCCGCCGTCCACCGAGTAGTAGGGCGTCACGTTGATGTTGGCCGTGAGGTTCCGGCTCTGCACGTCGCACTGGTCGAAGATGATCGGGGCGTCCGCGCTCCCGTATCGCCCCAGCCGAATCCAGTAGTTCTGGTCCGCCGTGTCGAACTGGTACGAGGTGTCGCGCAGCGGATTGTGGTGCGTGCTCAAGCGGATGTACTTGGTGGTGTAGACGCTGACCCCGTCGTAGTAGGAGAAGAACAGGGCCGGATAGCCCAGTGCCCCGGACACCGAGATGTGTTGGCCCTGCTTGGTTCCAGCCGTGTAGTCGGCGTAGAACACATGCCACGCCTCACCGATGGTCCGGCGAAGGATCACGAGGTTGGCCCCGGTGTTGGTGCAGAGGGCGTAGAGGTAGCGGTCGTCGGCGGCGAGGGCCTGTACAACGACTGTTGGCAGGTCCGGGGAGGCCAGTTGGTCAAGCCCGACTCGGTGCTTCATCCCGTCCGCGGCGCTGATCTGGACCACCCCGTTGAGGGTGCGGAAGTAGTAGTCACCGTTGAACGTGATTGCCGCGCGGAGGGAGGCGAAGTTGGCGTTGGCCTGCGGGCGAAGCTCCGGGGTGAACGGAACAATCGTACCCTCGGCGTCGATGGTGTAGATCCCGTCCTCCTTGCCCAGCAGAAGCAACTGCTCAACTCCGACGATGGAGTTGATGCTGTACGTGGAGTCGGCCACTGTGTAGGCAGCGGACCAGGTTCCGTTGAATGCCGTGGAGGAGAAGGCGCTGTTGGGACGAACCACCCGCCAGACGTTGTTTCCGAGAGTGCCGAAGCGGTCCGCGTCAGTGGTGTCTGTCGTCCACGAGGAGTCGTCGGCGGTGTGCTGGAATCCGGTGTTGTACGCGATCGCCAGCCGGCCGCCGTGGACGTGGATGTCCGTTGCGGCGACCCCCACGCCGAGATCGCGGGTGACGGTCCACTCCCCGCTGCTCAACTTGTAGACGTAGCGGCCCCCGCTGGTGATCAGGTAGGTGTTCAGCGACCCACCGGACGGGGTGAAGTCCACCTGCTTCAGCGGCGACGAGCCGATAGCCGTCTGACCCGAAGCCACCGGCACCGTCACGGCGCGCGGCTGGATGATCAACTGGTGCGGGAAGGCCGCATCCACCCCGCGGGCCGAGAGGTACTGCGGGGTCCCGACGTGCTCGTCTCCGGTCTCGGCGGTCAGCAGACCCTTGCCCCAGTCCTCCGTGGAGAACGAAACCGGACCACCCGGCGAGAGGTCCTCGTCGGATACCTCGTGCCCCTTGTCGCCCATCATGTCGAAGCGGTAGCCGCCGATGGCGATGGAGGAGGGCTTAGCCAATGCGGAACCGTGGCACGGTCAGGGTCTCGGTCTCCCGCTCCATGTAGTAGTCGCGCTTGGCCTTCTCCAGCTCGCGGCCCCACAGCTCGATCCCGGCCTTGTCGCCTTCCTGAAGCGCGAGGTACTTGCGGGCTCCGAGCACGATCAGATGCGGGGGCTCCTCGGTCAGGTCGGTGTCCGCCGCCAGCTCCGACGACGGGCGCATTCCGGTAAGGCGCAGGACCGTGGAGGCCACAGTGGGGTACTGCAGCTCCAGCGTAAGAGCGCCCTGATGGTTGACCACCCGGTATTCCAGGTGCTCCTCCAGCTCGTCCCAGTGGTAGTCCGAGTCCGCCGACCCCACCGCCCGCTCCACCTTGATCAGCCGGGTCATCGTGTTGCCGGCGGCGGAGGGAACCGTGACCCGGTGGGTGTCGTCGCTCGGCTCCACGGTCGTGGCAACGGTGTAGACCGCGCGGACTCCGAACTGGTCGCGGATCGAGGAGTTGATCGCCAGCTCGTGGTCGGCGTCCGGGTCGAAGTTCTTGTAGATGTCGTAGGTCGTCCCCGAAGGAACCGATGCTGTGAGGGCCGGGGCGAAGGTGAGCGTCTGGTTGCCGGTGGAGAAGCCCGTGACCCGGCGCACGGTGTAGAGGTTGACCGAGGCCAGCCCAAGCCCGTTGGTGAACTTGATGAAGGCGTCCACCCGGTCGAACTCTCCGGCGGGCTCCTGTCGGTTGCCGTCAAGGAACAGGGTGAGGTTGCCGCCGGTCGGGACGGTGCCCTGCGTGAGTGCGCGGAGGCGATATCCGCGCGAGACTTGCTGCTTCAGGTCCAAGAAACTTACGGGCACTCCGGCCTCCGCACGCTTTTCGTACGATTATGTCCCAGCGCGGTAGGGGAACGACCCCCGGCCCATGCAATCACGGCACGGTTTCAGTTTCCCCGACCCGCCGCAGGTTGGGCAAACGATCCGGGCCACCGGCAGGATGTTGAGGTCCAGCCAACCGTTCCCCCCGCAGGAGCGGCACCAGTAGGTGACCTCCCCGTTCTCTTCGATCACGACAGCGCCGCCTGCACGTACCTCCGAGCCACGCGAGCCCAGTCGTACTGCTCGGCCAGCGCCTTCCCCAGCAGGCTGTGGCGCATCCAGAGGGTGCGGTTCTGCAATAGGTAGTCCACCTGATCCACCCACTCCCGTGCCCGGATGGGCCGGGGGATCATGATCGCCGCCTCGGCCCACAGTTCCGGCATGGAATCGGCATCCGATACCACCACCGGAGTGCCCGCCGCCATCGCCTCCAACACCGCCATGCTGAAGAAGTCCGAGGGTCGGGAGGGGTCCAGTGGGTAGATCAGGGCCATTGCCTTCTTCTGGATCACCACCAGCTCCTCCCGACTCACCTGCTTGGTCGGCGGCAGCCCGGCCACCGGCTTGTAGGTGAAGGTGGACTTCGGGAAGAACGGCAGGATCTCGAACGCAGCGCGGCAGCGGTCGGGCGACGAGGTGCAGATCACGAGTCCCTTGGTCCGCCGCAGAGCCGAGCGGTAGGCCGAGATGTCCACTCCGCCACCCACCGCTGGACGGCCGGGGTGACCGAGGAAGTCGGCGTGGTGCTTGGACAGGAAGATCAGTTGATCGAAGTCAGTGGTAGGAGGCGGGTCTGAACGACAAACAACGAGAGCCGAGCGGTCGCCGCTGTCGCGGCGCTGGTGGTCGTCCATGCAGAAGAGGAGATCGAAGTGCGCAGCCGGTGCTGAGAGGGGGACCCACCGTACGCCTCGATGATCCATTGCAGGTCGTTCGTAGGGAAGCCGAACCGTGACCTGATGACCCTGCGCAGCCAACGCCACAGCCACCTCAACAGCGATGTGCTCCGAGCCGCCGTATTGCTTGGCGGTGAACCAGTCCCCCCAGTAACACTCGGTCCATCCACAACTGATACCTACCTTCACCCCATCACCAGCCGGGGCAGAGAGTCCATCGAGCGAATCCAGTACCAATCGTCAGGCAACTTCTCGGGCTCCTTCCATCGCAGGCCCATGCCCGCTCGCACGTAGAGGTCCGGCATGTTGAGGCCCATCTGGGTGAAGAACTCGATGGTGGTGAAGAACCGGCCGATGTTTACCTCGGTCACCCGTGGGGTGCCCCGGTGGTCCTCTTTCATGTCCACCCCGTAGATGCCGTTGGGCTTGTGGTCCAGTGCCCGGACGCAGGCCTCCCCGATCTCTGCCACATCCGAACGGGAGATGGTGCGGGCCACCCCGGTCACCCCGGTCACGCCAGCCGGGGAGCGATTCGCCATCGCCCACTCCAGCCGCTCGCGTGACTGGGCGCAGACCAGCGCCCCGTCGCACCACACCGACTGCCATGTCACGCAGGCTCCGGGCAGATACTCCGAGGCGATGAAGGTATGCCAGCCGTTGTTGGATGCGATCCACGCCGCGGCCTCGCAGTGCCTCGATGGGAGAACGTGCCACGCCCCTCGCCCGGCGGCTCCGCGGCGATCGCGGAC
>ERZ1292632.1696-Hain-H43-01um-R2-1696-length-20511-cov-6_pt1 | contig 20511 bp, 22 predicted proteins | sample MGYA00564407_ERZ1292632 | MGnify/ENA primary metagenome ERZ1292632 (study PRJEB36523, sample SAMEA6512637) | groundwater metagenome | collected 2019-01-08 | study: AquaDiva: Metagenomics assemblies of 32 groundwater samples | reverse complement strand
AACTCGGCTACATGGTGCGCGGCGGCGACCCAAAGCTTTCTATCGCGCGGATTGGGGAAATAACTGCGGCGGCCAGAGTGCCGCTCGTCTTGCACGGCGGCTCAGGTAACAAAGAAGAAGAGTTTAAGGCGGCCATTGCCGCAGGCATCGCTATCATCCACATCAACACCGAACTGCGGCTCACCTACCACGACGCGCTCTCGGGTTCGCTCAAAGGCGACGAAACCACGCCCTACAAATTCTTGGCCCCCGCCGTCCAAGACATGAAAACCTTTGTCGCCAAAAGGCTCCGCCTTTTTGCAGGCCAATAAAAACCGGACAAGAAGTCATTCGTTCTCGGCCGGTCTCGACGCCTGCCCACGGGTGCTCAAAGGATATTGTTTAATTTATACGACCGTATACAATAAACAATATGGGCATAATGGAACAAAGCTCAAAAAAACGAAGCAGGGGAGCAAAAGTTGAAAAAATCATTTTAAGTACGTTGATGACGGGCGGAGTACTAACGTTCGCCGCTCTCGCGCCTAACGCAGTACAGCTTTTAAAACATATAGATCCAAACTGGGTCTTGAAGCGCGATCCGCAGCAGCGACTGCGTGAATCAGTATACAGACTTAAACACAAAGGACTCCTCGAATTTAAAGTCGAAGCCGGTAAAAAGAGGCTCCGCCTCACGGCCAAAGGAGAAAAGGTTGTGAATTCTATCTGGAACGATACTTATAAATTGAAAGCTCCTCAACGCTGGGATGGCAAATGGCGTTTGGTTATTTTTGACATACCAGAGCGGCAGCGTATCACACGCGACAAAATACGCATGCTTGTTTCCCGATTAGGTTTTTTGCGGCTCCAAAATAGTGTTTGGGTCTACCCGTATGATTGTGAGGAAGTGGTGACCCTCCTAAAGACAGATTTGAAGATTGGGAAAGCGGTGCTCTATATTATTGCTGACGCGATTGAGTTCGATAAGCCACTAAGGCAACACTTCAATTTACGCTCGGCATAGACGAAAAATGTTTAGCGCTCGGCCACCGGTCTCATAATTAAGGAACCGTAGCGTAGTATTGTTTAAAAACCACGACCGTAAGAAATAAACAATGGTTACGTGGAGGGGATAACTACTAGTAAAAAGACAAAAGCCGCTCTCACGAACGACTCTTGTTAGTCGTCCGCGTGAGCGGCCTTAACGGCGTGTGGTCACAGGCGGTTGCTCCTGCCAGACCTTTAGATTGTAGGTCAGGCAGTTGTCGACATTCGTCCGGTGGTCGCACCGCTGGTGGAAGAAGGTTTGGAAGTCCGGCCGGAACTCTGGTGTCGGCAACATGACGAGCACGTTGCCGATAATTAGACCTACACCGCCGCCGATAAACACGCCGATAAACATTTTGCGTAACAAGTGATCCTCCTATAAGAACATAACCAAGCTCCCTTGGTTTCAGACCTTCATTTTACTCCTAAAAGCTAAAATTGTCAAGAAGTTATTGCATTTTTTCAAAAAACCCCGTATATTGCTCAGGCGATGGAGTTAACGGTTACCAAGCGCCAGACCAAAGGAGAAGGCACCAAAAGCCCTAAGACACTGCGCCGGAGCGGCGTGTTGCCGGCTGTTATCTATGGCCGGTCTGAGGAGGCCACCCCCATTTCGGTAGACGCCAAGATATTCGGCAAAGTATTTAAGGCTGCTGGGGAGTCGACGGTCATCACGATTAAGGGTTTGGACGAAACCAAAGACGCACTCATCCACGAGGTTGAGTTTGACGCCGTTTCCGGCGAGCCCATTCATGCCGATTTTTATGCGATCGAAAAAGGTCAGACCGTCACCGTGTCTATCCCGCTTGAGTTCGACGGCACCTCGGCTGCGGTCAAAGACCTGGGCGGCATTTTGGTTAAAGTGATGCACGAAATCGAGGTTGAGTGCGAGCCGAAAGACTTACCGCGTGAAATTAAGGTAGACATCAGCAAACTCGCGACACTCGAGGATCAAATTAAAGTGCAGGATCTCGGACTCGCCGCAAAACTCAAACTCTCGGTCGGCCCAGAGGAGGTGGTCGCGATGATTGATGTTGCCAAAGAAGAGCCTGTCGAGGAGGCGGCACCGGCCGACCTCTCGGCAATCGAGATTTCTGAAGAGCGCGGCAAGAAAGAAGAGGAAACTCCAGCCGAAGGCGAATCAACAGAGTAATATTTCCACACAAAAAGACCTCGGAAGTAAGACTCCCGAGGTCTTTTTCGTCTGCTAAAATGTAGAAGTATCCGATGAACCACTATTTGAATGGGCAGTATTTTGTAATTGCGCTTTTTGTTGTCCTGTTTGCGGCGGCAGGATATGTCTCGACCTATTTTGAGACGCCGCAGGCGCATGCTCAAACGCTTTCTGAGTCTGAAAAAGCCAAACTCCGTGCCGAGTACGACCAGGTCCAAAAAGAGATAGAGCAGTGGCAAAAGGTGCTCGACGACACGAGGGCTAAAAAAAATACGCTGCAAGGCGACGTGACGGCGCTCACCGCGCAGATCAACAAAGCGCAGGCTGAGATCAAGCAGCGCAACGGCACGATTACGCGGCTTGCAGGCGAGATCAACGAAAAAAGCGCGCGCATCAAAACGCTCGAGGAGCGTCTCGAACAGGGCCGCGAGTCGCTTGCCAAGCTCATGCGCGATAAAAATGAAAATGAAAGCCAGCCCTTGATGACGCTGGCGCTCACCTCGCAAGACCTTTCGGATTTTTTTTCAAACGTCGACTCGATAGATGCCATCAACCGGCAGTTGCAGGAGTTGTTTGTGGAGTTGCGCGGGGTCAAAGACGAAACCGAGAAGGAAAAATTGGCATTAAGCGAGCGCAAAAACCAAGAACTCGACGCTAAATACGAGGTCGAGGTCAAAAAACAGGAGATAGACCAGCACAAGCAGGAAAAAAATCAGTTACTCACGGTCACGAAACAGGATGAAACCGCCTACCAACAAATACTTGCAGAGCGGCAACGAAAGGCGGCCGAGATTCATGCGCGTCTGTTCCCGCTGCGCGACACCGAGGCGATTAAGTTCGGCGATGCGGTAACCTATGCCAAGGTCGCAAGTTCGAAAACAGGCGTTCGTTCCGTATTTATACTCGCAATCCTTTCGCAAGAGTCGGCGCTCGGTGCCAATGTCGGCAATTGTTTGGTGACCGATCTTTCAACCGGCAACGGCAAAGGCAAAAACACGGGTACGCCGTTTGCCAACGTGATGAAGGCACCGCGCGATACGGTGCCCTTTGAGCGCATCACCTCAGCGCTTGGCAAAGACTGGCGGTTAACCCCCGTTTCGTGTCCGCAGGCGGCCGGCTACGGTGGCGCTATGGGCCCGACGCAGTTTATCCCCTCAACCTGGGAGCTTTTCGATCCGCGCATCAAAGCAGTGCTCGGTATCCCTGCAACCAACCCGTGGAATGCGGGGCATGCGATCATGGCGACGGGGCTTTTTCTCATGGATGGAGGCGCCGCGGCGCAAACATACACAGCCGAGCGTAATGCGGCGTGCCGGTATTTCTCGGGGAGACTGTGTCCCGGTACCGGAGGATGGATCGATAGCTATGCAAATTCCGTCGTGGTAAAGGCAAACGCGTATCAAAAAGATGTCGATGCGCTCGCCGACTTGTAAGCCGAAAACTTTCGTGCTATGGTGGGCTTTACATGAAAACCGATACGCATCCAACCTATTTTCCTGGGGCAAAGGTCACCTGCGCATGCGGACGCTCGTTTACCGTGGGCTCGACACAGGAGAACATTAAGGTGGAAATTTGCTCAGAGTGCCATCCTTTTTATACCGGCAACGAAAAAATCCTCGACGCCGCGGGCCGTGTGGAGAAGTTTAAGGCCCGCACCGCCTTTGCCAAGGCTTCGGTCAAGCGCGTGAAGACTAAAGGCTCGAAGTAAATTTTTCCGGGTACGCGATTTTTCCTGCTGAAAATTTTTCTATGTCCGACGCCGCCGCGCCTACCAACGTTCTTCAGACTTGTTTTTGCTTCGCTCTGATATGGATCTCGAAAAATATAAAAATAACCCAAAAACCACCTACCTTGCGGCGGCGCTCGAGCATTTGACCAACGAAGCCGACCGCGCGGCGCTCATCGCGCAGATGGATGAAATTTTAAAGGTAGACGAAGGGAGCGACGAGTTTCCGAACGAAGTCGTGCTCGAGGTGCGCGCGGGCGTGGGCGGGCAGGAGGCCGCGCTTTTTGCCGAAGAGTTAGCGCAGATGTATCGCGCCTATGCCGAAGGACAGGGCTGGGGCGTGCGCACGCTCGCCGAAGCAAAAACCGATCTAGGCGGCTACAAAGAAGCAAGTTTCGAAATTAAAGGCGTCGGCGTTTACGAGCGCCTGCGTTTTGAAACCGGCGTGCACCGTATCCAGCGCGTTCCCGCTACCGAAAAAAGCGGCCGCATCCACACCTCGACCGCGTCGGTCGCCATTTTGCCCATCCGCAAAAAACACAAAATTGAAGTTAATCCCGCCGATATTGATATGGAATTTTCGCGCGCGGGCGGCGCCGGCGGCCAAAATGTAAACAAGGTTGAGACCGCCGTGCGCCTCGTCCACCGACCGACCGGCCTTGACGCGCGCTCGCAGGAGGAGCGCTCGCAAAACGCCAATCGCGAGCGCGCCATGGCGGTGCTCTTGGCCAAGCTCGACGCCTTGCAGGAAGAACAAGAGGCCAAAAAGCACGCCGCGACCCGCAAGGACCAAATAGGCACCGCCGACCGCTCTGAAAAGATTCGCACCTACAATTTCCCGCAAGATCGCATCACCGACCACCGGCTTAAGGAAAGCTGGTCAAATCTGCCCAAAATCATGGGGGGCAACCTTGAGGCCATCTTGGATGCTCTTGCGGCCCGGGCTCTCGCATGATAGGGTAATAACGTTCATTTGCGGCCTTATGTGGCCCTTTTTCATTAACCCATGGATAAAAATCAAATCATAGACAAGCTTTTCAGCGTTGGCGCGCATTTTGGTTATGCACCGTCGCGCCGGCACCCCTCGACCAAGACTTTTATCTTTGGCAGCAAAGGCGGTACCGAGCTTTTTGATCTCGAAAAGACCGCCCTCTGCCTTGATGCGGCGCTGCAATTTGTAAAATCGCTTGCCGCAGAGCGCAAGATTATTTTGTTTGTCGGCGGCAAGGCCGAGGCTAAAGAAGCGCTCAAGCGCGCAGCGCAACGGCTGGGGATGCCGTATGCCGCGGGACGCTGGATAGGCGGCACCCTTACCAACTGGAGCGAAATAAAAAAGCGTCTCGCACGGCTCGATGAGTTGACCTCAATGCGCGAAAAAGGCGAGCTTTCCAAATTTACCAAACACGAGCGCTTGCTCATCGACCGCGAGATCACTAACCTCGAGAGTATGTTCGGCGGCTTGCGCGGCATGCAGCGCCTTCCTGACGCGCTCTTGGTCATCGACCCCCGCCACGAAGAGGGTGCGGTAATGGAAGCACGCCAGCTTAAGATGCCCGTTGTGGCGCTCATGAATTCGGACTGCGATGCCACCAACATCACATATCCCATTCCTGCCAACGATGCCGCAAGCGCAAACATCACGCTCATGCTCGACGAGGTAACTTCCACCTATGCCGACAATCTCGCGCTTCCTCCTGCACCGCAAACGGTGCAGGCATAACATCCATGGCCATCAGTGCAGATACAGTTAAAGTCTTGCGCGACCAAACAGGCGTCTCCGTCATGGAGTGCAAAAAAGCGCTTGAGGAAGCGGGCGGGGATATGGAAAAAGCGATTGCCATTCTCGGCGCGCGCGCGGCAAGCATCGCCGCAAAGAAAGCCGATCGCGCGCTCGGCGCCGGAGTCGTGGCTTCCTATGTGCACGGCAACGCGCAAATGGGCGCGATGATCGTACTTTCCTGCGAGACCGACTTCGTCGCTAAAAATGATGAGTTCACCCGCCTTGCCTACGACATCGCCATGCACGCAACCGCCATGCAGCCCAAAGATGTTGAAGAACTCATGGGGCAGGCGTTTATCAAAGATCCCCAAAAAACCATTGCCAGTCTTTGCTCTTCTGCCACGCAGAAGTTCGGCGAGCGGGTAGAGGTGAGTTCGGTGGTATTTCTCTCCGTCCGACCCTAAGGTATACTGTAAGAGATGGAGCTTTTCTTCACGGCAACATTAGGATTTTCCATTTTCGGCATGACGAGCTTATTCGCCGTTAAGCGTTTTGAAATAACAACCGGCAGGGTCATGTTTCAGTCTCTGCGCCCGCGGCTCAACCGCGTGTTCCACAACTCGCTGGTGTTTGTCGAACGCGTACTCCCGGCGTTGGTCAGGGTTGGCGTTGAGCGCGCGGTACTGCTTGCGATACGCACCGTGCAGCGCCTCATCGCGCAATCGATCGTACTTGCCGAATATTGGCTGCAGCGCGCGCTCGATATGCTGCATATGACCAACCACGTGCCGCATCCCACCACACCCGCCTCCGCTTTTTTGCGCGAAGTTGCCGAACACAAAAAGTCTCTCCTTAAACGCTCGCGTCGTACGCGCGTTATTGTGCAGGAATAATTTCTCGCGTACTATACTTTTTGCGCGCCTCACGGCGTCTTCGCCGCCTTAGCTCAGTCGGTAGAGCAACTCTTTTGTAAAGAGAAGGTCCCCAGTTCGAATCTGGGAGGCGGCTCCTCTAAAAAACTACGGGTTTATATGTGCAGCGGTAGAAGTAGCGAGATTTTTAAGCTCAGGTATCAGCGCGCGCATTTCGTCGAGCGATTTGAAGCCATACACCGGAGCGCGATTGTTGATGATGAACGCCGGCAGCCCCGCTTCGGGAGGGTTGGGCTGAATCTTGCGCAGCGCAATTAAGGTACGCAGCGCGGAGAGGTCGAGATTGTAGTCGAACGAGTAGATGCGCAGGTCTGGGTACGTTTGCCGCAAGTACGTCAACACCTCACCCGCGCGCGAGCATGAGGGGCAGTCGCCCTCGTTTGAGTAAAAATATAAGACGAACACCGGCTTTACATTTTTGCACTTGCTCGAGATCTCCTGCATCAACAGATAATCTTTAATCTGCAACAGCGAGTATTGTTTTTTGAGGATAGTAACCTCGGTATCGTCGGTGCCGAGATTTTGCTCGGCGACCGAGAGCCGGCTGGCGAGCGAATTGAGCTCGTCGGAGAGGACGGGGTTTTTTGTAATGGAAGAGCAGTCTAAATTGCCTAACAGTTCGAACTGCGTCTCAAGCGAAAGGATGTTAATGGAGATGGCTTCTTGCGTAGCGCGGATATCGGCCAAACGCGCGCGGTCAAGCCAGGTCGCAATATAAAAAGCCGTGCCAAAGATGGCCGCGGTGATAACAAACGTGAGTGCGTATTTTTGCCAGTTCATAATAATGCTACGCTCCGGAAATTTAGTTTCTGCGAGTACGGACTTTTTCTTGCTAGAAAAAGTCCTGAAGTTCTCGTGCCGTCGCACTCGAAACCCTCTTCGATACTAAATTTCCTATGCTTGGCACTTTACCGCCACTTGCTCTCGCGGGCAAGGGCCGCGCCCACCGCGGCCCGTGCGAGCCATAGCGGCGCTATAAAACCAAAAATGGCGAAATAGGAGACAAGCGATTTGAATGAAAGCCGTGTTTCCGCAATGCGCGAGCCTAGCACGATTGCGGTTAACGTGAGTCCGAGCGCCGCGATAACCAAAAACATCGTCATACTGGTATTAAGGTAGAGCCACTGCATCTGCATCTCCGGAAGGTGCGGGGGGATTTTCGTAAACCACATATCGAGCACTTGGGTGCCGAGGTACTGCACTATGTGATAGAACGCGTATCCGGCGGTAAAGAGCCCCGCCGCAAAACCCATAATGCCAAATGGCAGCGCGAATATTCCAAAGTTGCCGAAGCGCGGGTTGAAGTACATATATGAGTAGTCGCGCGAGTTTTGGAGGAATCCTTGTGACCAGCGCGTGCGCTGCTTCAAGAGCGCGCGGACGGTTGAGGGCACCGTAGTGTATACAAACGAAGTGTGCGCGTTCACCAGTTTGAGACCGTTCGCATGCATTCGAAACGCTATCTCCATGTCCTCGGTATTGTGCGCATGGCGGAAGTGTCCTATTTTCTCGAACACTTCTTTGCGATAAATAGAAAAGGGACCCGGCAACACGTTGAGCGCCGCCAGATTGTCGAACATTTTTTTGTAAAAGATGCCGAACGTGTATTCAACCGACTGCATGAGTTCAAGCATGTTGCGCGGCCGGTACACCTTCATCGCGGGGGTGATGGCCATGATGCTCTGGTCGCTCTCAAACTTTTTGACCGCTTCTATGAGCGCGTCTTCCACCACGAACGAGTCTGCATCGAGGCAGCCGATAAGATCGGTTGTGGCATGGGTGATGGCAAAATTGAGCGCCGTATATTTGCCGCCGTTCGCTTTATACGCATAGTGCACCTGCGGATGCGCCTTCGCCAGCGCCTCGCCTATGGCGCGGGTGTTGTCGGTCGAACCGTCGTCGACGATTGAAATCGTCAGTTTTTCTTTGGGGTAGCGCAAGGCAAGAAGCGAGCGCACCGTTTCGGCAAGCGTTCTTTCTTCGTTAAAGCAGGGGACCACCATCGTGATCGACGGAAACGATGCGGGGTTTTCGGAAGTTTTGTGAGAGGGTTTTTTTTCGAAAAATGTTATAAGCAAAAACACCTCGAAATAGAGGGCCAAAAAAAGGCACGCTTGTATGGCAAGCACCCCGATATCCATTGACTTCAGTATACCCTATATGGTGCTTTATGAAAAGTTGAGTGAGCGCTTAGCGGACCTGCGCGCCGTATTGCGCGGCAGTCACTTGCTCGAGTTTTTTGTGCAATTGATCTACCTCTTCGCTCAGAAGCGTTTTTTCGCGGGAGCGATACACGATGCGGTAAGTGTAACTCACCTTGTCTTTCCCGAACTTAGCTTCGTCGGTGTAGGTGTCGAGAAGCGTCACTTCTTCGGCCATATCCTCGCCGACGGTTTCGCGGATAAGGTCGAAATAATTATTGGGCGTGAAATCGTTGGTAACGACAAATGAAATATCGCGCACAATAGGCGGGTATTTGCTCACCTCTTTGAATTTTTGACCCAGGCGCAGTTGCTGCACGACTCGCGGATCTTGAGACCAGAGCAAACGGATGTCCGGCAGCTCCATGCCGATTATCGCCAGGCGCTCGAGTCCAAAGCCGAAGGCCCAGCCGTTGTAGCCCTCGAGCCCCATATTTTTGAGCACTGATTTTTTAGGCATGCCGCCGCCCAGGATCTCTATCCAGCGGCTCGCCTTGGGTCGAAGCGGGTCGCCGACCTTTACCTCTACCTGGAGCGATGGGTCTGTGTAGGGGAAGGTGTCGTCCAAAAAGCGGTACTCCACCCCTTTGCCAAAAAGCCCTTCGACAACCTCGGAGAGCACTGTCTTGAGCCGATCGAGCGGCATAATTCCTTTGTTGTCCGGCTGCAAATACCACCCGCCAAACTGGTGGAAAACGTTCATATGCCGGTTGTCTATCTCGTCCTTGCGGTACACCTTGCCGTAGCATACGCACCCGACCGGCTCGCCGCGCGCAAGGCGCTCTTTAACTTCCGGCAAGTTGAGGTAGTAGTACCACATGACCGTGTCGTGGGTGCGCAAAATATTTTTGTCGTTGACATAGTAAGTGTCGGACGTGCTGCGCGCGGGATGGTCGGCGGGGAAGTTAAAAAGGTCAAAGCTGATGTCCGCCGGCACTATTTCCGGGATGACGATATTATCTAAATTTTTGAGTGTTGCAATCGAGCGGGCGCGCTTGACCAGCTCCTCAAGCGGATGCCCCGGCGTGCGCGAGAGGTCCGGCATGCCAAGGTAGCGCTTTATGCGCAGGGCGTCGGTGTCGTTTCTTGTTTGCAGCTCCTGCCGCAACTTTTGTTCCTCGTCGGTCGGTATCACGTATTCCATAGTGTTTGTTGGCGCATGTTCCTCTACCATATCAGATAATCCTTTTTTTAAAAAAGAGCGCCGAGCCTCAAAGGGCCCGGCGATTCGCATGTTACTTCATGCTCGCGACCAATGTTGCCGTATCACACGGTTTCCAAAAGCGCACAGCGTCTGCGAACATCATCATAAGAGCATCTTCGAGGCTGCGGGCGAGCGGGAAGGTAGTTTTCTCACGCACGTTTTCCGCATCGGTGATACCGGTCCTCACGCGGACCCATGTAGTGAGTTCCTCCGGCAGGGGAGGGTCGCGAAAGTTGGTGTGATGGGCGATCCGGTAAAACGCAAAGCGCACATCCGGCCCGACACAGATAAATTGCCGTGCCAAACCCGCGAACACCACGCATTCGCCGACGCACAGGCCGTTGATGACGATCAATTTTGCCGGAACGGTTTTGGTGATGAGCGCAAGCGCGCCCGCGAGGCCGAGCCCATAGGCGGTACCGTGGTTGTGCGGCATGACGCACGGGTCCCCGCAATTGTTGCCGACCACCCGCTCGAACGCAGTTTTGAGATCTGCAACCCGCGCGGAGAACATGGCCATCTGGTTGGCCCGCAGATCTTGATTGATCTGCGCTTGCGCCGTGGTCGAAATCAAGAAAAACAATGCCGCTACCCAGGCGATTTTCAGAGAAGGCATGCTATCCTCCACGTGCTTCGGGACTCCTCACGAGAGTCTCAGGGCCAACCGTATCAGGGTATATATCTCTTTGCAACCAATGAGTGTCAAGGCGCCCATTTTTACCCATATTTTGCAAGGCATTTTACCAACACGAGCCCTTCCAATTTTGCCAATAATTTGATAGAATGAAAGGGCAAGCCTGCGGGCTTTCTTTATATTTTATGGCTAAGGATAACGTGAAAAAAGGCCTACCTGGCGGCAGGCAAGGGTCATACAGCGCAGCGGATATTACCGTTCTTGAGGGTCTTGAGGCGGTGCGCCGCCGGCCCGGCATGTACATCGGTACCACCGGCCCCGATGGCTTGCACCATCTCATTTGGGAAGTTTTTGATAACTCGCGCGACGAAGCAATGGGCGGCTTCGCCGACCATATCGAAGTTATTTTATTGCCAGACCCTTCGAGTACCTCAGGGAAAGGAGCGATCATCCGCGTTGCCGACAACGGCCGCGGCATCCCGGTCGACATCCACAAACAGACCAAAGTCTCGGCGCTCGAGACCGTGATGACGACCCTCCACGCGGGAGGCAAGTTCGGCGGCGAGGGGTACAAAGTGTCCGGCGGGCTCCACGGGGTGGGCGTTTCGGTGGTGAACGCGCTCTCGCAGTCATTGCGTGCCGAGGTTCACCGCGACCAAGGCTCTTACGTGCAAGAATATACGCGCGGCAAAAAGAAAGCCGCGGTCAAAAAAATAAACGGCTCCAAACTTCACGGCACCGTCATTACCTACAGCGCCGACCCGGAAATTTTTCAAACCATCGAGTATGACTTCGAAAAAATAGTTTCACACCTGCGCGAGCAGGCGTACTTGGTTAAGGGCTTGCGCATCACTATCATCGATGCGCGCAAAAGCGTCATCAAATTTACCGACATAGGCAAGGAGTTGTACCTACGCGAGTATCTGATGGATTGCCCGTCGCAGACGTTTTACTTCGAGGGAGGCCTGCGCTCGCTTATCTCTTTTTACAACCGCTATCAAAAGCCGATCCACAAAAATATTTTTTACATCGAGAAAGAGCAGGATGGCGTTTCTGTGGAGCTCGCGCTGCAGTATGTCGACGACATTTCTACGCGACTTTTCCCATTCGCAAACAACATCTACAACAGCGAAGGCGGCACGCACGTGACCGGCTTCAAGACCGCGCTCACGCGTACGCTCAATGCCTATGCGCGCAAAGCGGGAGCGATTAAAGAAAGCGAAGAAAACTTTACCGGCGAGGACGTGATGGAGGGTTTGACCGCCGTTGTTTCGGTTAAGCTGCGCGAAATTCAGTTTGAAGGCCAGACCAAGGGCAAGCTAGGGAGCGTCGAGGCGCGCGGTGCCGTGGAGACGGTGTTCGGCGAGGCATTTTCGATGTTTCTTGAGGAAAATCCTGAAGATGCGCGCGCAATCGTAGGGCGCTCCGTGCTCGCCATGAAAGCCCGCAAGGCGGCTAAGGCGGCCAAAGATTCGGTCTTGCGCAAAGGTGCGCTTGAAGGTTTCGGCCTTCCCGGCAAGCTGGCCGACTGCCAAAGCAAAGAGGCGTCGGAGTCCGAGCTGTTTATCGTCGAAGGAGATTCGGCCGGCGGCTCAAGCAAACAAGGCCGCGACCGCCGCACGCAGGCGATATTGCCGCTCCGTGGCAAGATCCTCAATGTTGAACGCGCGCGTTTGGACAAAATGCTCGCGAGCCAGGAAATCAAGCATCTTATTTTGGCGCTTGGCACCGCGATCGGCGACATCTTTGATATTGCAAAACTGCGCTACCACAAAATCATCATCGCGACCGATGCCGACGTAGACGGCGCGCACATCCGCACGCTCCTCCTCACGCTGTTCTTCCGTCACTTTAAGCCGGTAATCGAAGGGGGGTTCCTCTACATAGCACAGCCGCCGCTCTATAAAATTAAGCGCGGTAAAGAAGTGATGTATGCCTACTCGGATGAAGAAAAAGGAAAATTGGTGGGCTCCGATGTAACGATTGACGAGGCCGCCGATGCGGCGGCCGAAAATGCCGTAGCGTCTAGCGAAGGTCCTGAGCTTGTCGAAGGACAAGAAGAAACTAAAACTAGAAAATCCAAAGTTCTGATCCAACGCTACAAAGGGTTGGGCGAGATGAACCCAGAAGAGCTGTGGGAAACGACGATGGATCCTGCACGACGAGTATTAAAACAAGTAACGATTGAAGACGCGGCCGACGCCGACCGCGTGTTTGATATTTTGATGGGCGAGGACGTGCTCTCGCGCAAATCGTTTATCCAAAGCAACGCCAAACACGCGAATTTGGATATTTAATACGCGCTCGCCGTGTTGTTGGCCTCGTTCGTCTCCAAAACTGCATTATAGGGATCGGCGATAATCGTTACTGCTCCTCCGTAAGCAGCGTAGTCATACGGATATCCGTATTCATAATCGTAATCGTCGTAATCGTATCCATACGGGCGATCAAAAGTCAGCGTGTACACGATACGATCGCCAGGGTAGAGCGGCTGCTGTATCGGCGACTGGTAGAGGTAACCGCCGTTCGTAGGCAAGTGTGCATCAAAGGTCCATCCGGCATACGCTACGTTGGTACCGACGTTTTGAATGGTAAACACCACCGCAGTGCGGCCGTATGCCGAGCTTAGCGAATTGACTGAATTAATGTACACCGCCAAGTCAGGAGAACCATACATCAGACTGGTGCGGCCGCTTGCATAATACGTGGTGTTTGTTTTTGACGTGGCGGCAACTTTTTTTGCTTCAACCGTTGTTGATGCACTGCCCGAGACTGCAACCTGCTTGTTCGAGAGGCGCACCGCCGAAACAGTAAACGTTACGCGAAGCGGCTCCTCGGCGGTACTAGCCGGCGTCAGGGTTATGCGCTGCGTTGCGCTGGTAAAGTTAAACGGCGTGTTGCAGTCGACTTTTTGAGAAGTGCCGTTGGGGAGCGATGCACTCAGCGAAAACCCATCCGCGCAGGAGTAGGAAATAGTGTAGCCGTATTGCCCGGTGCCGCCGGTGTGGCGCCATGTGATGGTAAAGGGTTTGTCGGCACTGATCGTTTGCGGCGCCGAGACTGTGAGTGCCTCACGCGTCTGCATCGTTGTCGTTGCGGTGCGGTTAAAAATACCGGAAAGAGAGCCGCCTACATTCGAAAAGATGGCAGGGAGATTAAACGCAAGCTGGATAATGCCCCAGGCGCCAAGAAGCAAGACCGCGATAAGACCCAAAATAGCTATAGTCTGAAGTAATCTGTCTTTAGCCGCCGCTTTCGCCTCGGGGCGCTGCGGGTGTGTGCCGCTTGTCATACGCAGGACCGTACCATGGAGCCTCGATTTGTGTCAAGGATATCACTTGACAAAGGGTTTAAATTGGTGTAAGCTGTTTTCAGCCCTTTGATACACGCTCATGGGGCTTTTTCAATCACTATGTCTGCACGCAAACGCGGAATCATCAACGAAATAAACCATGTGAGCGGAAGCTTCGCGCTCGCGTTCTTCATCATGTTTGTCTTGTGCTTCACTTTTCTTGCGGCGGCGGATGCGCTGCCGGATATACCGAGCGCATCAGAGCAAGTGCAAAATATGTTTGCAGAAGATACGAACGCCGTTGAAGTTACGCAGCTTGAATCTCCGGTTCGCGTCAAGGCATCGGCTATCGGGCTTGATGTCGCGGTGAGTAACCCCGACTCAACCGATCTCACGGCGCTCGACCAGGCGCTCACGAATGGGGCTATCCGTTACCCAAACTCGGCGCTCTTGGGGAACAATGGCACGGTACTTTTGTTCGGTCACTCTTCAAGCTTGCCCGTCATCTATAATCAAAACTACAAAGCCTTCAACGGCATCCAAAAACTCAAAGAGGGGAGCCTGATCAGCGTCTATTCAGATACGACCGAATACCGTTATGCGGTGACCGGCGTGCGCCTTGCGAATGCCGAGGAAGACGTGATAGAACTTCCATCGTCGGCCCAGTTCCTTACGCTCGTTACGTGCAACAATTCCTTTGCGACGAAAACTAGCCGCTACGTGGTTACCGCAGAGTTTGTGGAAGCGTACCAGATCACGAATTAATTTCGCGCACTGATACGCCTTCGCACCATGCAGATCACGGTCTGCATGCTGAGAGGACGAGGTTGTACATCATCAACGTCCCGTTTCGGCGGGATCAAAAATAGAGGGGAAGAACATGCGAAGATTTTTTCAACGTCTTCTCGCGGCTACGCTCGTAGTCGTAGCCATGAGCGCAGCGCTGTATTCGTTCCTGAAATGGAGCGAAATGAGCGAACCGTTGCGAATCACGGTTCACAAACCAGTGCCCCCGGCTCCTATCAAGCCGGAAACAAGCGCGGCTGACCAGCTTAAGGAAGAGAATGCTTGGCTGAAAGCAACTCTGCTGATCGCCCAAGCTTCGATCGCAAAAACCGAGTCGCTCGAGATCAATCTCGGCAACGTTCGCAATCAACTTAAGGCGGCCCAAACCGCACTGGAGCAGGCCGAGGAAAAGCTGGCGCAAACCATCAAAACGAAAGAGCTCCAACCCGACTACGATACGTGGAGTCCGCTCGACCGGTTCTACGTCGCGAAAGCGCTCTGCAAGGATCAGTTCAAGGTCGACCCGTCCGAGGACCAAATTCAGGAGGTCTTCGGCGAAGTAAGGGTGGAGGAATTCAAGGCGGACATCCTCAAGCGGTGTACGCCCGTAGCTCCATCTCCGCAAGGAGAGAGGGGCGTGGGGGATACTTCACGCGGCGGTCCGCGCTGTGAACAGGGAACTTTTGATCCTGCACGCAGCAAATGCATCTTGGCTGAAAGGCCTTGACAAACGTATCGACCAATGCTAAGATAGCAAATGAAGGCACATCACAAGGAGAACTTAGATGAAGGCATGTTTTGTTCTTACTCTCGCCGCGGGACTGCTCTTCGTTGCTCCGGCAACGGCGCAGATCCAAACCGGCGGCATCATCGGCGGTCCGGCCGCGGACCGTCTGCGCCCGCAGATCCGCGGGACGATCATCATCAATCCGCAGCACCGGCGGGCACGGCCGCCGGTGCGGCACTCCCGGCCTCCTCTCCATGTTCGTCCGGTCGCGGTATACAAACCGCAGCCGTTCGTGCCGCCGAAGGAGGTTCGGGTAGGTAGCCCGAACTGCGGTGAGGAGGGGAAGTTCGATCAAGATCTTGGCCGCTGCGTTGCGGCCAAGATCACGCACATCGACATGCCGGCGGCCCACAAGGCCTACCTCGCCAACTGTCCGGGGATCATCGAAACCCGGACCAGCTATCGGGACGGCGTCCTGGTGGAACAACAGCGCTGCAAGCGCTGAGGAGATGTTCGGCGGGTCAACTCAGGTTGACCCGCCGGGCACATTTTTTGTTTATCTTCATACTCTGGGCTTAAGCTACATTGAGCTTGGAGAGTGGGCATTGACAAGATTATTAGTTCAGTGTAATGTCATAGCGCTCGTACTTAATACGCAGTATGAAAAATATTTTACAATTGAATACACGCACTCTCGGCATCGCATGTGCGGCGCTTGTTTTGCTTGTCCTTGTGTTTCCTTCGGTTTCTGTAAAAGCAGCTGATCTGGACATGTCTTCAGATTACGGCTGGGTTGACACCGGCTATTACGATACCTGGGCACCTTCCTACAGCTCATACGAGGATTACGGCTGGGTTGACACCGGCTATTACGACACGTGGGAGCCGACGTATGACACCTACACTTCTTCTTCGTACTCTGATTCGTACTCTGACTACGGCGGCGGCTACGGCAGCGGATCCATTGGCGGCGGTTCGCTAGGCTACGGTGGAGGCGCCATTGGCTATTCGACGCCGGGTTACAGCTCGTCTGTGTCGTCCGTCTACGCCCCGAGCAACACCTGCACGGCACCGAACACCTGCAACACCTCCTACGACGACCATTCGGTATTTAACGCACCCACGGTTGTTACGATTACTGACAATAACAACGATACGTACAAAGAAGAGAAACGCAGGGGCTATGATTATTACGACTACGGATATCGCCAGCCCGTCTACACGTATCAGCCGGCCTATTACAATCCGACTCCGTACGTCACGCTCTCGCAAACGCCGTACACCGGCCTTGAGCTTGGCTTCTGGGGCACGATCGCATACTGGAGCTTCCTCGTGTTGTGGTGCTTGGTAGCTGCATATCTGATTGCGGTTAAAAAGGTGCACACGCGCATTGCGAAGCGCCTCCAAACCTTCCTCTTCGGTGATGAAGCGATTGTGTCGCACCCCGCGTACATGAAAAACGAAATGCCGGCATTTGCCGCCGTCTCGGCTGCCATCGCGCCGCAACTTTCGACCTTGGCGGAAGTGTCCAGAAGTGAGGTACCGCTTTCTGGCACTCACACAGCGGACACCACCGACCCGTTCATCCTCTCGCAAATAAATCGCACCAACTAACAGACTCCCCATGCTTCGCGTAAAGCTACGCAGGGCACGGCAAAACATTGTCCTAATCAAAAAATCCCCAACGGGGGATTTTTTGCTTTATGTGCGAAATAAAAAAGGGGTGAAGGAGGGTTGAGAGGCGCGACGGCGGCGGGTCATAGGAAAATTTATCAGCAGGAAATTTTCCGCCCTCCTGAATCCCCTGTTTTTACGAAGCGCTACTTAAGCGCGCATCGCAATTTCCTCTTTTAGTTTTGAAACAATGTCAGCAACACCGAGCGCGCCCACCTTGCCTGCGCGGCCTTCGAGCGTGGCGGTTTGTGCCGCAACCTCCTGGTCGCCGATGACGAGGATGTAGGGGACTTTCATTGTTTTTGCTTCACGGATTTTTTTGCCCAGGGTTTCATTGCTCTCGTCGATATCCACTCTAAGGCCCGCAGCCTTAAGTTCGGCTACCACGGCGTGCGCAAAAGTTTGGTGCGCCTCGCCGATAGGCAATACTCTCGCCTGCACGGGCGAGAGCCAGAGCGGCAACACGCCCTCCAGGTGCTCAAGCAAAACGGCGGTAAAGCGCTCTATCGAACCCATGATAGCCGAGTGGATCATGACAATCCGCTCGCGTTCGCCTTTTTCATTGATGCAGGTCAGGTCAAAGCGCTCGGGGATGTTCATATCAAGCTGGATCGTGGCCACCTGATGCTCGCGTCCGATCGAGTCGGTCGCCATGAAGTCGAGTTTGGGGCCGTAGAGCGCCGCTTCGCCCGGCGACTCAAAGTGGTCGGCATCGCGCTCTTTGGCTATCTCACGCAGCGCGTTCTCAGCCTCCTTCCACACGTCGTTGGTGCCTAAATATTTTTCAGGATGCGCAGGATCATGAAATGAGAGCCGCACCTTGAGCGTAAAGCCGAATTTTTTGTAAAATGTATCAACGATGTCCCAGGTTTTGAAAAACTCTTCTTTTACCTGCGACATGCGGCAAAACACGTGGCTGTCGTCTTGGGTAATAGAGAGGACGCGCGTGAGCCCGCCCAACTCGCCCGACTGCTCGTCGCGGTACACCATCGTCGTTTCGGCATAGCGCTGCGGCATCTCGCGGTAGCTGTGGGGCCGGCGGTTAAAAATCTGCGTATGATGCGGGCAGTTCATGGGCTTGAGCGCATATTCTTTGTGCTCGCGCGAGGTGATGCGAAACAGGTCCTCGGCAAACTTCTCCCAATGTCCCGACTTTTCATAGAGCTCGCGCTTGGTGATGTGGGGGATGGTGACGCGTTCAAAGCCTTGGCGCGCTCGCAGGTCCCACACGTAGGCATCTAACTCGCGGCGCACCACGGTGCCGCGCGGGGTCCACAATGGGAGTCCTGGTCCCACGAGGTCTGAAAACGTAAAAAGATCGAGATCTTGTCCTATCCGGCGATGATCATGCGCATCCATGGTGTTTTCCGCAATCTTAACCATTTCTTCGTCTTTTGTAAAAGTAAAAGAAAGCCCCCGAAGTTCGGGGGCAGTGCGGTGCGGTCAGACTTTGTCGCTGCGCAGATAGCCGTGGTTATCTGTCGCGAGGAATAATGATGGCTTTTTAGGATGTTCCGGCGGCGGTGTGGTGACATGCGTCGGCTTCAGCAGAAGCTCCCGAGAGTCAGTCAGGGTTTCGTCCGCCCTGTCTGTTTCAAGCGTCCACTGTATTGCAACGAAGAACGCGTGCGCTGCTGCGCACGCGCGATCCTTGGATTCAACAGGGTTTCCAGCCGCTCCTACGAGCAGGACGCAAAAGGTGTCCCATAACTCCGATCGTACATGTTCGAACGGGCAGGTGGCGAAGTGCTGTTTTATCCACGGATAACGCGCCGCACACAACATGCGTGCAAATGGCCGGACCGAATTGTCATCGAATCCCAGGTCGATGCGTTTCAGGATGTTGCTGAGTTGCTGCGCAAGCTCAGCACACGCCTGTTTCTTGTTGGGTTTCGATGCCTCTTCGGCATAGGCACGCAGGACTGTCAGATATCTACGCGTGAGCATTTCGGTCATGGCGACCTCCTTGGGAAGAACGGTTGATTCCGCGCCCATTACACCACCAAAGGCATTTTTATGCAAACAAAAAGGCGACCTTACTAGGCCGCCTAAAACCAGATTCATTACAGTATTTTCTTACCGGCTGCCAGCGCAGTCGGCACGCGGGTCGTTTTTTTGCTCCTCGACCCGTCTTTTGAATTCCTCCGCGAACCGCGCCTCCAGCTTACGCTGAGCTGGAGTGATCTGCCGATCCTCCGGATTGTGGGGGACCAGCACTAGCGTCGATTTTCCCATAAGCACCTCCTCCCTAGATTGCCGCCTTAATTGTACTTCCAAACACAAAACTTGTCAAGTCAAGCCTGTTATAAAGCTTTGAGGGCTTCGGCAACCAAGGACAATTCGCCGTTGCGGTTTGAGATACGCCCCTTCAGCGCTATGCAGCTTTCGGGTTTGAGGATCTGCTTGTAGGCCGAAAAGTTTTTTGGAAACACCACGGCCTCTATTGATCCGTCGAAGTCGGCAATTTTAATAAACGCCATCTGGTCGCCGTTGCGGGTCAGCACCATGCGGATGTTCTCGATCATGCCGGCAATGACCGCAGTCGTACCGGGTGGAATTTTTTCCTTCACTTCGGCAAGGTTCATGGGCCGCTTTTTGAGCTTCTCGCTAAACTTGTCGAGCGGGTGTCCAGAGACATACAGGCCAAGCAACTCTTTTTCCCACGCGAGTCGCTCCTCTTGGGTGGCGGGAGCTGTTTCGGGTATGCGCAGGTCGTTGGCCGTGCTCCCGAGCCCCGTAAACAACGAGTCGTGGCCGTTGTCGGCGGCGGAGTCGCGGTGGTACTGCAGCAGCAGTTCAATCGAGGCGAGCATGGCGCCGCGTTCACCGAGCGAGTCGAGCGCGCCGCACTTGATCAAACTTTCAAGCGCTCTTTTGTTGAAATCATTTTTTACGCGTCGCAAAAAGTCGGAGATAGAAGTAAAGCGGCCATTTGCCTTGCGCTCGGCGATGATGCTGTCGGCCACGCCTCGCCCGAAATTTTTAATCGAATAGAGCCCGAAACGTATCGAATCTTTTTCAATATACTTCGCGAGTTCGGCCGCCTCTTTCGTTTTTTGCTCGCTTCCTCCAAGTAGCACGGTAAAGTCGCCAAAACTTTCGTTCACATCCGGCGGCAACACCGGCAACCCTATGCGTTTGCATTCGGCCACCATCACCGAAACGGTGTCTATATTGCCAGCCTCTGCCGTTAAGACCGCCGTCATATATTCGACAGGAAAGTTGGCCTTCATGTATGCGGTTTGGTAGGCGACACGTCCGTAGCTTGCCGCGTGCGCTTTGTTAAATCCGTAGGCTGCAAAGGGTTCTATTAATTTCCACAGCCGCTCGGCGCGCGTTTTGTCCATGCCGTGTTTGATCGCTCCCGCTATCAATTTTTCGCGCTGAGCCTCCATCTCGGCAGGAATTTTTTTGC
>ERZ1292632.1695-Hain-H43-01um-R2-1695-length-20518-cov-7_pt1 | contig 20518 bp, 18 predicted proteins | sample MGYA00564407_ERZ1292632 | MGnify/ENA primary metagenome ERZ1292632 (study PRJEB36523, sample SAMEA6512637) | groundwater metagenome | collected 2019-01-08 | study: AquaDiva: Metagenomics assemblies of 32 groundwater samples | reverse complement strand
CACGGCTTTCTGGAGCATTGGGCGCGGCAGGGCGTGCTGCTGCTCAACAGCGTGCTGACGGTCGAGAGGGGCCGCGCCGCGTCGCACCAGGGCAAGGGGTGGGAGTTGTTCACCGACGCGGTCGTGCGGCTGGTGGCGCAGAAGGCGGAGCCGGTCGTGTTCCTGCTGTGGGGCGCCTATGCCCAGCGCAAGGCGGGGTTCGTGGACCAGAGCCGGCATCTGGTCATCAAGTCCGCTCACCCTTCCCCGCTGTCGGCGCATAATGGTTTTCTGGGGTCGCGGCCCTTTTCGCGCGCCAACGCTTTCCTAGAGGCGAAGGGGCGCGGGGCGATCGACTGGGCGTTGCCGGCGATCGCATGAGCGGCGGCTTTTCTCGGCCCGGAAATGCCGATAAGGCCCGGCGATGACTAACGGCCAGACGCGCATCGCCCCTTCCCTCTTCGCCTTCGCCATCTTCTATGGCGGCATGGTCTGCATCGCAGGCGTGCTGGGCAACAAGCAGGTGGCGCTGGGGCCGTTGGCGGCGGTCGGGCCGATGCTGGGGCTGGGGCCGCTGGCGGTGGAGGCGGGCATTTTCGCCTTCCTGCTGCTCGTCACCCTGTCCAGCGCGGTCGCTGAACTGCACGGCCGGGCGATCGCCACGCGGCTGGTGCAGATCGGCTTTGCGCCGCTGATCGCGTCCATCCTGCTGTCGCTGCTGGTGCTGGCCGCGCCGGCGGCGGGGGACATGGACCCGGAGCGGGCCAAGGCCTTCGCGCTGATGATGGGCGGCACGCCGCGCATCTGGCTGGGCGGGATCATCGCCTATGGCATTTCGCAGACGCTGAACGTCACCCTCTTCGCGGCGCTCAAGGGCCGGGAGGGCAGCCGGCTGCTGTGGCTGCGCGCCGCGGTGGCGGGCATCTTGTCGCAGATCGTCGATACGCTGCTGTTCGTGACGATCGCCTTTTACGGCGTGTTCCCGATCGGCGAACTGCTGCTGGGGCAGATGATCGCCAAGATACTGCTGTCGGCCATATTCGTGCCGCCAGTCGTCTATCTGCTCGTGGCGCTGGGGCGGCGGCTGGATCGGTGACGCGGAGGATTGACCCCCGCGCCTTCTGACGACACATGCTTGGCCCATGTCCGACGACCAGCATATCGCCGCGCCGCTGCGCCTGTTCAACAGCCTGACCCGCGCGATCGAACCGTTCGCGCCGATCGAAGAGGGCCATGCGCGCGTCTATAGCTGTGGGCCGACCGTCTATAATTATGCGCATATCGGAAACTTGCGCGCCTATGTGTTCACCGACACGCTGCGACGGACTTTGCTGTGGAAGGGGCTTAGCGTCACCCACATCATCAACATCACCGATGTCGGCCATCTGACCAGCGACGCGGACGCCGGCGACGACAAGATGGAGGCGGCGGCGCGCGCCTCCGCCAAGAGCATCTGGGACATCGCGGCGCACTATACCCAGGCGTTCAAGCAGAATATCGCCGACCTCAACATCATCGCGCCCAGCGAATGGACGGTCGCGACCGACTATGTGCCGCAGATGATCGAATTTGCCGAGAAGATCGCGCCGGATCATTGCTATGAGCTGGAGAGTGGGCTGTATTTCGACAGCGCGACGGTGCCGGATTATGGCGCGCTGGCGGGCGGGCGCGACGATGCGGCGCACGCCCGGATCGATCCGGTCGCGGGCAAGCGCAACCCCAGCGACTTTGCGATCTGGCGCAAGTCGCCGCCGGGCGAGCAGCGCCAGATGGAATGGGACAGCCCCTGGGGCAAGGGCGCGCCGGGGTGGCATCTGGAATGTTCGGTCATGTCGCAGGCGCGGCTCGGCCAGCCGTTCGACATTCATACCGGCGGCATCGACCATCGCGAGATTCATCATCCCAACGAGATCGCGCAGAATCAGGCGTTTCATGCCTGCTGTGGTGGGGGCGTCGGCGCGACGATGGCGGGCTTTACCGGCGCGCGCTGGTGGATGCACAACAACTTCCTCGTCGATCGGCAGGGGAAAATGTCGAAGTCGAAGGGCGGGTTCACCACGCTCTTCACGCTGATCGACGCGGGCGTGCACCCCCTCGCCTATCGACTGCTGTGCCTGGGCGCGCATTATCGCAGCGAATTGGAGTTCAGCGCGGAGAATCTCGCGGCGGCGCTGACGCGGCTCAAGCGGCTGGTTATGGGGGTCGAGGGGCTGAAAGCGCGGGCCGAGGGGGTGACGTGGCAGTCGCCCCGGCTCGACTATCTGCGCGCCAACCTGCACCCCAGGCTGGTTCCGCTGCTAGAGCAATTCGACGCGGCGATCAGCGACGATCTAATGACGCCGCGCGCGTTGCCGTTGCTGGAGGAGGTCATCGGCATCAAGAAGGTGCCGGTGGACGAGAAGCTGTGCCTGATCGCGGCGTTCGACCAGGCGCTGGGGCTGAACCTGATGACCCTCACCCGCGCCGATTTGCGGCTGACGCCAAAGGATGCGGCGATCACGCCCGACGAGATCGAGGTGGAACTGGAGCGGCGCGCGGCGGCGCGGGCGGACAGGGATTTCGCGCTGTCGGACGAGATACGCGACGCCCTGATCGCGCGCGGCGTGGAGGTGATGGACGGCGATCCGCTTCGCTGGGACTGGCGGCTGGCGCTGGGCTGATCGGCAAGCGGCTTGACCTGCATCAACACCGGACCCAAGAGGGAGCCGGGTCGAGTTGATGTGGGGGCGGGATGCGACTTTCCACGGCCATTTCGGCTGTCATTCTGGCATTCATGGTGTCGCCATTGCTGGCCGCGCCGTCCGGCTTTTCGCCCGACGATCCCCGCCATGCCCGGCTGCGCGCGCTGAGGGACGCCGCGACGGCTTTGTTCGACAGCGACGATTATGCGCTGTCCATGTCGCAGAAGACGCGGGACGCCTGGACGCGGCTGCACGATGCGGCGATCCGGGTGAAAGTGGGCGGGCGACCGCATCCGCTTGCCGGAATCGCGCTCATCAACCTGTCGTCGATGGACCAGATTGACGGGCGCAATCCCGACGCGCTGACCCATGCGAGCGCGGGGCTGGCGCTGCTGGAACCGTTCGCCGACGCCTATCCGATCGGGTGGATGCAGGGGCTCTCGATCAAGGGCTATGTCCAGACCGCGCTGGGCGACGTGGCGGGCGGCGCAGCGACGCTGGCGCAGGCAAGCGCCTATATGGACGGATACATCGCGCGCACGCCGGCCGAGAAGCTGGACAAGGACGCGCATATGCTGCGGTCCAACATCGCCTTCTCGCACGCGCAGGCGCTGTCCCGGCTGGGCCGCAATGCCGAGGCGGTGGTGGCGCAGAAGGCGAGCATGGAGGCGCGGATCGCGGCCGTCGGACCGGACAGCGCGGACGCCATCGGCGCCTATTACACCTATTCGCAGATGCTGATGCGCGCCGATCATGACGCGGAGGCGGAGCGCTATGCCCGGATCGCGGTCGACAAGGCGACCGACCATGTCGACCGGAAGCATCCGAGCTATGCCCGCGCGCTGGAGCAACTGGGCCTGCTGCTGTCGCGCACCGGGCGGCGGATCGAGAGCCTGGACTATCTGCAACGATCGATCGCGATCAAGCGCGAGACGGTGGGCACGGACAGCCTCTATTTCCAGTTCGGCCTGCAGAATCTGGGATCGGTGCTGATGCCGCTGGAGCGGTACGCCGATGCAGAGCCGCTGTTTCTGGAGGCCGAGCGCGGCTTTCGCAAACAGGAGGGCGACAACAGCCCTCAGAGCGCGCGGGCTTTGGCCTATGCGGGGGCGGCGGCTCTGGCGGAGGGGCGGCGAGGCGAGGCGATCGATCGACTGACGACCGCGCTGGCGCGGGTGCGCGCGGGGTCGGACAAGGACCGCGACATGGGCCAGCGTGTCTATCCCTATCTGATCCCGGCGCTGATCGTGGCGGGGCGGCGGGAGGAGGCACGGACGGCAGCGGCCGATTTTGCCGCGCAGACGCGCGATCTGGACAATGCCCCGCCCTTGCCGCTTGCGCTCGCCGCGACGCTTTCGGCTTGGGCCGGAGACGATCGGGCAGCGACGGGGGAGAGCGCGCGGCGGCTGGTCGGGGTGTTGCGCGACGGCGCGACGATGAACGACAATGGCGAACTGACCGAGGATCAGCGGGCGGGGCTTGACCTGGCGCTGGCGGTGGCGGCGCAGACGCAGGACGGCGCCCTGGCGCTCGACGCGATGGCGGTGCTGGCGGGATCGCGGATCGCGCAGGCCAACCGGCTGGTGGCGCAGCGGCTAGTGGAAGACCCGGCGCTGGCGGCGCGGGTGCGGGGCTTGCAGGACAAGGTCAAGGCGCTGGGCGCGGCGGACAGCCGGTTGCTGAAAGCGCTGGCGACCGACAGCGGCATCGCCGACGCGCGGGCGGCGCGCGCGGCGCTGGCGGCGGCGGTGGAGGCGGAGCGCGCCGGCATTGCCCGCGACTATCCCCGCTGGGTGGAGGCGCAGGGCGGCGAACGGCCGGACCTCAAGCGGCTGCGCGCGGGCCTTGCCAAGGACGAGGCGCTGCTGGCGGTGATGCCGGCGTTCGACGGCGTGTATCTGCTGGCGGTGGGCGCGGGCGGCGTCAGGGTCGAGCGGGCGGCGATGGACCGTGCGGCGCTGGTGGCGCTGGTCGGGCGGCTGCGCGGGTCGTTGAGCCCGGCCGGTTTCGACCGGGCGGCGGCGGAGACGCTCTATGCTCAGATTTTCACGCCGGGGGTGCGAGCGACCTTGAGCAAGGCGCAGGTGCTGCGGATCGTGCCGACGGGGGCGTTCGCCTCGCTGCCCTTCGCCATGCTGCCGCAACGGCCGATCGCGGCGGGCCGGCCCGACTGGTTGGTGCAGCGCTTTGCCGTCGAGGTGCAGCCGGGCTTCGGCGAGAGCGCGGCGCGACCGGTGCGGGTGGCCGCGCGGACGCAGACGTTCCTGGGTGTGGGCGCGCCGCAGGGCTATGCAAGCGCCGAGGCTGTTCCTGCTGTTCCCCGATTCCGCAGCGGCGCGAGCGCCTTGGCCGCGCTGCCGCCGCTGCCGGGATCGCTGGCGGAGTTGCAGGCGGTGGCGAAGCGCTATGGCCCGCGCCATGCGACCTTGATGATCGGCGCGGAGGCGAGCGAGGCGGCGCTGCAAAACCGGGATCTGTCAGCTTATGGCGTCATCCTGTTCGCCACGCATGGGCTGGTGAGCGGCGAGATGGAGGGGGTGAGCGAGCCGGCGCTGGTGCTCGGCGATGGCCTGCTCACCGCGTCGGAAGTGGCGGCGATGCGGATCGGGGCGGACTGGGTGATCTTGTCGGCGTGCAATACGGCGGCGGGGGATCATGCGCAGGCGCCTGCTTATTCGGGGCTGGCGCAGGCGTTCCGCTACGCCGGGGCGGGATCGCTGCTGGTGTCGCACTGGCCGGTGCGGGACGATGCCGGGGCGTTCGTCACGCTGGAGACGGTGAAGGGGGCGCGGCGCGGCCTGCCGAGGGCGGTCGCGCTCCAGCGGGCGATGCTGAAGCTGATGCGATCCGACCGGCCCGATGCGGCGCAGCCCTATATCTGGGCGCCGTTCATCCTGATGGAGCGCTGAAAACCTCCGTTCGCTTCGAGCGGATGGTTATGCCTCTTCCAGCGCGGCGCTCGCCTCCATCCAGACCTGCTCGGCGGCTTCGAGCTTCTTCTCGATCTCGGCGCGTTTGACCATCAGCTGGCTGGTGGTCATCTTCGCCTCGGCACCCGTCGCGGCCTTGGGATCGAACAGCGCCTGGTCGATGCGGCTGCGTTCGCTGGACAGGGCAGTCATCTCGCGCTCGGCCTTGTTGAGCGCGTTTTTCAGGGTCTTCTGCTTTTCGCGCCATTCGGCGGCGGCGCGCTTGTCGGCCTTGCGGTCGACCTTCGGCGCGTCGCCCCCTCCTCCGTTTCCGTCGGCCTTGCGCAGGATGATGTCGGTATAATCGTCCAGCGATCCGTCGAAGGGCTGGGCCGTGCCATTGTCCACCAGCACGAGGCGGTCGGCGACAAGTTCGATCATGTGGCGGTCGTGGCTGACGATCACCACCGCGCCTGAATAGTCGTTGAGCGCCTGGACCAGCGCCTCGCGGCTGTCGACGTCGAGGTGGTTGGTCGGTTCGTCGAGGATGAGGAGGTGCGGCGCGTCGCGGGTGATGAGGGCGAGCGCCAGGCGGGCGCGCTCGCCGCCCGACATGGAGCCGACCTTCTGCGTCGCGCGCTCGCCCGAAAAGCCGAAGCGGCCGAGTTGCGCGCGCACCGCGCCCGGCGTCGCGCCCTTCATGACGCGGGTCATATGTTCCAGCGGCGTGTCGGTGACGTCGAGTTCCTCCACCTGATATTGGGTGAAATAGCCGACATTCATCTTCGGACTGGCGTTCATCTGCCCTTCCATGGGCTTCAACTGCGCCGCGATGAGGCGGGCGAGCGTGGTCTTGCCGTTGCCGTTGCGGCCGAGCAGCGCCAGCCGGTCGTCGGGGTCGATCCGCAGGTTGATGCGCTTCAAAATCGGCGTGTCGGTATAGCCGACCGAGGCCATGTCCATGGTGATGAGCGGCGGGCGGAGTTCGGCGGGGCTGGGGAAGCCGAAATGCAGCGTCGGGTCTTCGATCGCCGCGGCGATCGGCTGCATCTTCGCCAGCGCTTTCGCACGGGACTGGGCCTGCTTGGCGGTCGAGGCGCGGGCGGAGTTGCGGGCGACATAGTCCTGGAGCTTCTCGCGCTCGGCCTGCTGCTTGGCGCGGGCGGCCTCCTGCTGGGCGAGGCGCTCGGCCCGCTGCCGCTCGAAGGCGTCATAGCCGCCCGGATAGAGCGTCACCTTCCCGCCTTCGAGGTGGAGGATGTAATCGACCACATTGTTGAGCAGGTCGCGTTCGTGGCTGATGACGACCACGGTGCCGCGATAGGCCTTGAGGAAATTTTCGAGCCAGAGCGTCGCTTCGAGGTCGAGATGGTTCGAGGGCTCGTCGAGCAGCAGCAGGTCGGGGTTGGAGAAGAGAAGCGCGGCGAGCGCCACGCGCATCTTCCAGCCGCCCGAATAGCTGTCGAGCGGGCGGCCCTGCATTTCCTCGTCAAAGCCCAAGCCGACGAGGATGCGGGCAGCGCGGGCGGGCGCGGTATAGGCGTCGATCGCGGTCAGCCGCTCATAGATATGGCCGAGGCGGTCGGGATCTTCGGTATGCTCGGCCTCCGCCATCAGCGCGGCGCGTTCCTTGTCGGCTTCGAGCACGGTCTCGAAGGGGGTGGCGGTGCCCGAGGGGGCTTCCTGCGCGATATAGCCGAGGCGGGTGTCGCGCGGCATGTCGCAACTGCCTTCGTCGGGATCGAGCTGGCCGATCATCACCTTCATGAGGGTCGATTTGCCCGCGCCGTTGCGGCCGATGAGGCCGACGCGGCTGCGCGGCGGGAGCGAAGCGGCGGCGCGATCGAGGATGGTGCGGCCGCCCAGGCGCACGGTGATGGCGTTCAAATTGAGCATGGGGCGGGCCTGTAGCAGAGGCGCAGCGCGCGGTGAAGGCGCTGGCGCGGCGTTTTGCAAGGCGCGATGCGGCTGCGAAGTATACAGCGTGGCAGGCGTCGGCCATCTGCGGCGGACGCATGGGTGGCGTGGATTTCGCAATAGGAGAATTTTTGCGAAATGCGGTGCGGCGCGAAGGGGCGCTTGAGGCAGACGGTGGGAAAGAGCCGGCGGGCGCTATAGCATTGCCGGCGGGGTGTAGGACAGATCAGGCGGCGGCGGGCGGCGGCATGAGTTCGCGGACGACGCCGCGATAGCCATAAGTGATATGGGCGTGGGCGGCATAGTCCGGGTCGGTCATCAGGTGCCGGTGGAGGTGGCGCAGATTATGCCAGGGCACCGAGGGGAACAGATGATGTTCCAGATGATAGCCGACATTGAGCGGGCCGATGAAGAAGCGATCGACCAGGGTCGGGATCACGGTGCGGGTGCCGTTCAGTTCACGCTCGTCGGGGACGCCGACATGCTCGGCCATCGCCCGTATCCGGTTGAAGATATTGGCCCAGATGAATTGGGGGATCAGGAACAGCCCCAATATCTGCCAGCGCCAGGGCGAGGCGAGGACGAGGCCATAGACCAAGACCGCCCAGACGACATAGCGCAGCCTGAGCGACAGGCGGTAGTCGAAGCCGAAACGGCGCGGATTGTGGAAATTGGCGAGGGGCGACCAGACCCGGCCGGCACGGGCCACGCGGTAGAAGTTGAGGCCGAAGAGGCTGCGCAGCAGCAGCCGGATCATCTGCCGGCCGGACTTCGGAAAATGCTGATCGGGGTCTTTGCGCTGGACGCGATAATCATAGTCGCGCGCGGTGTTCGTATGACGGTGATGGACCAGATGGGCGACGCGGTAGAGGTCGATGCTCATGCCCAGCGGATAGGCGACGAAGATGTCCCCGATCAGGTCGTTGACGCGGCGGTTGCTGAAGAGGAGGCCATGGCAAGCCTCGTGCATCAAAACGGCGATGCACTGGATGCGCGATCCGATGACGATCCCGGCGATGAGATAGACCGCCAAGCTGTCGAGCCGGATCGCGATGACCGTCGCGGCGATCATCACGATCCACTGGAAGGCGAGGATGAGCGCGTTGCGGCGATCGTCTATCGCCGACAAGCGGCGCGCGAGCGCGACGCTGGCGTTGCGGGAATAGCGATAGCCGGGCGGGCGATCCTGCGCGATGTCATTCATGGAAGGCCGGTCCCCGCTGCCCGCGTGACGATCCGGCCGAGGCTATGGAGGCGGCGGGCGGACGTCAAGCGGACCTTAAATCTCGATCTGGGAGCCCAATTCCACGATGCGATTGGTCGGCAGGCGGAAGAATTGCATCGGGCTTTCGGCGTTGCGGATCATCCAGGCAAAGAGCTTTTCGCGCCAGATCGCCATGCCGGGACGGTCGGAGGGGATGAGCGTCTGGCGGCTGAGGAAATAGGTGGTGTCCATCACGCCGATCGGCCCGCCGCAGTCCTGCACCGCCTTCATCGCGGCGGGAATGTCGACATCCTCCATGAAGCCGTGGCGCAGGCGCAGGCGATAGAAGCCCTCGCCGCAATCCCATGCCTCGACCCGGCCATCGGGCGGGAGTTGGGGCACGGATTCGGTCACGACGGTCAGGATGATGACGCGCTGGTGCAATATCTTGTTATGCTTGACATTGTGGAGCAGCGACGGGGGCACGCCGTCGCTGCTGGAGGACAGGAAAATGGCGGTGCCCGGCACGCGCTTGATGGAGCCCGTGGTCGAGCGGATGAAGAGATCGAGGTCCATCGCCCCGACCGCCAGATAGCGGCGCATCAGCTTGCGCCCGGTCGACCAGGTGGTGAGCAGGACGAAGACGATCAGCGCGACCAGCAGCGGAAACCAGCCGCCGTCGGGGATTTTGGTTGCGTTGGACAGGAAATAAGCGCCGTCGATCACCAGGAAAAGCCCGGTGACGCCGCCCGCGAGCAGCGGGTGCCAGCGCCAGACGCTGAAGGTGAGGACGCCCAGCATACAGGCGGTGATGACCATCGTGCCGGTGACGGCGATGCCATAGGCGGCGGCGAGGTCGCTCGACGTGCCGAAGCCGATCACCAGCAGGATGACGAGGATCAGCAGCATCCAGTTGATGAGCGGGACGTAGATCTGCCCCGCCGCCGACGCGCTGGTGTGGAGGATGCGCAGGCGCGGGAGGAAGCCCAGTTGCACCGCCTGGCGCGTGACCGAGAAGGCGCCGGAGATCACCGCCTGGCTGGCGATGATCGTCGCGAGCGTGGCGAGGATGACGAGCGGCAGCCGCGCCCATTCCGGCGCCAGCAGGAAGAAGGGGTTCTGCGCCGCGGAAGGATCGTCCAGCAGCAGAGCGCCCTGCCCCATATAGTTGAGCAGCAGGCAGGGGAAGGCGGCGTAGAGCCAGGCGATGCTGATCGCTTTCCGCCCGAAATGGCCCATATCGGCATAGAGCGCCTCCGCCCCCGTCACCGCCAGCACGACCGAGCCGAGCGCGAGGAAGGCGAGCCGGGGATCAAGCGCGAAGAAATGGACGGCCCAGAGCGGATTGACGATGCCGATAATTTCGGGGTGGCGCAGCAGGTTGAGGATGCCGAGCACCGCCAGCGTCACGAAATAGACCGCCATGACCGGGCCGAACAGAATGCCGACCCGGTCGGTGCCATGTTTCTGGATGAGGAACAGGCCGATCAGGATGGCGATGGCGATCGGCAGCACGAGGTCGGCGAACGACGCCTCCACCACCGCGAGGCCCTCGACCGCCGAGAGGACCGAGATGGCCGGCGTGATGATCGCGTCGCCGTAGAAGAGGGCGGTCGCGACGACGCCCAGCATCGTCACCAGCGGAGTCCAGCGCCCCGGCTTCATCGTGCGCGAGATGAGCGCGAGCAGCGCCATGCTGCCCCCTTCGCCGTCATTGTCGGCGCGCATGACGATGAACACATACTTGACCGTGACGATCAGCGTCATCGTCCAGAAGATGAGCGAGAGGACGCCGTAGATATGCGGCTGATCGACGGCGAGCGGATGATGGCCGACGAAGCTCTCCTTGAGCGCATAGAGCGGCGAGGTGCCGATGTCGCCGAAGACGACGCCCAATGCGCCGAGCGTGAGCGCCGGCAAGCGGCCATGGGCGTGCGAATCGGCCTGGGCCGGGGCGGCGTTGGTCATGAACGTCCCTGTTCCTGTGTCGGCAGCAGCCATGGCATGGAATCCCATGCGATTGCCATGTGGGAAAAGGGGGCACGGCGTAGGATTGGCGTATGATTCTACGCAAATGCTATGCGGCGGCGCGCCCGACGATCTCGAAAGCCTATGCGCCGGCGAATAAAAACAAGGCGTGTCGATAGAGACGTCGTGTTCCCCGGCCTGCGCCGGGGAACGAACTGGTGGGTCGGATCAATGAGTTTTGGGGCGATTGAAGCACCTTCCAGGGGAGGCACGCCATGATGGCATGGCATGATGGGTGGCTTGCGGACGCGGCGCTGCGGATCGGCGGGCTCGTGCTGCTGGGGCTGGTGGTGCCGGGCGGACGATGGGACGGGGCGCTGGTTCGCGCTGGCGATGTCCTGGCCTATCCGGTGAGCGCGCTGCTGTTCGTGGGCGCGAGCGCTGGAGTTGCCTTGTTGCTGTGGGGCGGGCGGCTGTGGGCGCCGGTCACGCTGTCGGCGCGGTGGGAAAGCCGGGGCGACTGAGCGCTACGGATAGAGGAGATGCGACGCTGCGAGACCGCCCGGCACGGCGGCGAGGGCGAGGAAGGTGCCGAGCGGGACGCGGGCGGTGGCGCTGCGGGCACGGCCGAGGGCGAGCATGACGGCGAGGCCGAGCAACGCGGCGAGGAGCAGGATGAAGGGGAGAGCCTGCCAGCCGAACCAGGCGCCGAGCGCGCCGAGCAGCTTGGCGTCGCCCAGGCCCAGCCCCTCGCGGCCCCGGATGGCCTTGTAGCCGATTGCAATGCCGAGAAGCGCGCCATAGCCCGCCGCCGCGCCGACGATGCGATCGGTGAGCGCCGCTTCGCCCGACCAGAGACCGATGGTGAGGCCGAGAAAGGCGAGCGGCAGGGTAAGCGCGTCGGGAAGCCAGTAATGCCGCCAGTCGAGGATGGCGAGGGTGAGCAGCAGCCAGCCGAGCAGCGCCCAGCCGATGCCGGCGAGGTCAGGCGAAAGGCCGAGCGCGGCCCCGCCGATCAGCGCGCAGCCCGCCTCCACCCCGCCATGCAGCGGGTCGATCCCCGCGCCGCAGGTGCGGCAGCGGTAGCGGCTGGCGAGCGCGCTCAGCATGGGCACGAGATCGCGCGCTCCGAGCGTCCGGCCGCAGCCGTCGCAGGCGGAGCGGCCACGCAGCACGCTGCGCCCCTGCGGCCAGCGCAGGATGAGGGTCGCAAGGAAGCTGCCGAGGATCGCGCCGGCGAGCGCGCCGAGGATCACCCCGACCGGATCGATCACAAATTGCCTTCAATCTTCAGCAGTTGGGCGTTGCCGACGCCGGCGAAGCCCGCCTGCCCCAGCGCGGCGGCGAGCGCGGGATCGGCGGTCTCGACGCGCATCTCGGCGGTGTAGCGGCCGGAGCGCCAGATGCGCAGGGTGATTTTTTCGAGGCCCGACTGGCTGACCAGAGGCAATAGCAGCGCGTCGCCATCGCAGGCCGCCGCGCCGACGAGGCCCTGGGTCAGGTTCAGGCCGGGGAACTGTCCGGCCATGCGGGCGCGCACCCGCCCTTCGGCATGGCCGCAGCGGTCGCCGGCGAAATAGCCGCTGACATCCTCGAAGATCAGGCTGCCGACGGGGAGCGGCGCGAAGCTGCGGCCGAGCGGGATCGCGCCGGTCACATCGTCGATGCCGATGCGACCGAAGCCGACGGTCAGCGCGCCTTCGATATCGTCGGGCAATCCCTTTTTCCGCGCGATGTCGAACCGAGCGCGGCCGGTGAGCAGGGCAAAGGGCGAGAGGCCGGCGCGCACGGTGCCGAGCGGCATGTTGCCGAGCATCAAATGGTCGATGCGCCCGCTCCAGACGGTGCCGCGCACTTCGCGGGCCGATGCGCCGAGCCGCTCCAGCCCGGAGAGACCGAGCGCGACGCGCATCGGCAGGAAGGCGATGAGCCCGAGCAGCAAAGCGGCCAAGAGGAGGAGGCGCATCCGGCGCGAGAGGGTAAGGCCCATCATGGCGCGTCTCCGCGCACCAGCACCGCCTGCACCGAAATGCTGCCCGACGTGGGCGACGGGCGCGCGCTCATGGTTTCGACACGGACGCCCTGCGCCTCCAGCGCGGCGAGCCAGGAAAAGAGCGCGACAGGGCGGACCGAGGCGATGGCGATCTCCATGCGATTGTCCCCCTGCGCCTGCGCGCGTTCGAGGGTGAGGCCGGCTTCGCCCGCGCCCTGGCTGACGGCCTGATCGAGCGGAGCGGCGGGGCCGGTGGTGACAGGGGCGCGGGGAAGCTGCTTCAACTGGCGCACGGCGGCGCGGATGGCGGCGTTGCGGTCGGTCGCGGCGCGCAGATCGTCGCGTGCGCTGCGCTGCGCCCGGTCGAGCGGCAGGGCGACCCCGAACCAGAGGAAGGTCGCGGCGAGCAGGGCCGTCATCACGCCCAGCATTCCCTGCTCGCGGGGCGAGCGTTCCGCCCAGAGGCTGGCAATCCGTTCCATCATGGGCGCACCGTTATGTCGGCCAGGGTCCGTCCGCCGGGATCCTGCGACGGGGTGGCGGTGATGGTAAAGCCCGCCGCCTGAAGGCCAAGCAGCACGGCGTTGATGTCGTCCGCTTTCGCCGCCGCGAGCGTCGCGCGGACCATGCCGTCGGGATCGCGCGTGAGGCTAGTCAGCGCAACGCCAGGCGCGTCCTGCATCGCGGCGAGCAGGGCGGCGACAGGCGCGGTGAAGGCGCGCGCGCCCGCGCCGCGCTGGGCAAGCTGCGCTTCGAGCGCGATCTGGGCCTGGGCGGGGTCGCTGGCACCGGACAGGACTTGCTGCGCCAAGGCGAGGCTTTGCGCGTCGAGGCGGCTTGCCTCTACGCGCTGTTTGACGATGCCGATGAGGGCGATCAGCAGCGCGATGAGGAGGATGAGGCCGCTCCAGAGCGCGATGCGGCGGAGCAGCGTCTTGTCGGGCGCACGGCGCACGCGCTTGGCGAAGTCGCCGACGCGCAGGTCGAGCGGCGGCGCGTCGAGCGCGGCGATGGCGCGGCCTTCGATAGTGCCGGCGGACACATCGGCGATGGTGGCGTCGCCGATGAGCGCGGGCAACGCCATGTCGGCGGGGAGCGCCATGTCGACGCCGCGCAGTACCGTTTCCCCGCCCACGGGGCCGCGCGTGAAGCCGGCGTCAGGCTCGGGCAGCAGCAGGGCGGCGGGCACGATGAGGTCGGGATCAAGCCCATGATGCTGCGCCCGGAGCAGCCAATGCTGCATGTCGGCGCGGGCGGCGAGCGCGACGATATGCGGCCGGGCGGGATCGTCATTGGCGTCGGTCGCGGCGAACAGCTGGTCGGCGGGCAGGATGCCGCCCGCGAGCGCGGCGAGGCGTGCCGCCGCCCTGCCCTGGCGCGGCGGCAGGTCGGGGTGAGCGATCCAGTGCAGTGCGACCCGCGCGGCGGGCGCGACGAGCATCACCCGCGTCTGGGCAGGCAGCGCGGCAATGCCGCAGGCGGCGAGCCAGTTCGCCCCCTCCCCCGCCTGCACCGGCGCGCCGTCGATCACGCGCATCCAGCGCGGGGCAGCGTCGTCCGCTTCGGGCAGGAAGAGGATCAGGGCGTCGCGCCTGCTCATGCGCCCGCGCCCCAGCTGCGCCGCACGAGCCTGGCCGGGCTTTCGCGCGCGTCGATCAGCGCCCGTTCGACCAGCTGCGTCTGCCCCACATTCACCGAAACGCTCACTCCGAAAAATCCGGTCGTCATCTTGACCTGCTCGGCCACTTCCGACGCCGGGGACAAGCCCGCCAGCGACGGGGCGGTCCAGAACATATTGACGCTGCCGTAGCCGTCCGCCGGGCGCTGCGCCAGATATTGCCGCGCCTGTCCGACGCTCAATTGCCCCGGCAGCAGCATCGCGAAAAGCGGCGCCTGATCCGGCAGCAGCGTATTGATGTTGATCGGCGACAAATCCGTGACCGGCAGCGCGCAGACCCAGGGGCGGGCAAGATCGTAGATGGCGGGAGTGACGCCGGCGACCGCGCGCAGTTCGCTCGGGTCCACCATCAGCCGGTTGGCGGCGCGATAGGGGCGCTGCGCCTGGGCATAGGTCTCGTCCTCCGCGCCGCCGGGCTGGGGCACGGAGTCGCTGTCGATCCAGTCGGCAAGGCCGGCGGCGGCGGACTGGGCCTGCCGCGCGTCGATTCCAAGGGCTTCGAGCAGCGCCTGGAACTGGGCGACGCCGACGGGGCGGGCGCGCAGCGCCGCCTCGCTCTCGCCAGCGACGACGCTGTTGAGGTTGAAGCAGTTGCCGCCGTCTATGACCTGCACCGTCGCAAGGCCGCCGGGGACGGGGATGCTCTGCGGCGTGCCGAGCCAGTTGCCGGCGAGGGTGATCTTGGCGGGGCTGGCGGCGGTCATGTCGCCGATCCGCAGCCGGGCGATGGCGAGGCCGGCGTCGGCAAAGGCGCGCGCCTGATCGGCCGCGCCGCCATTGCCGGTCATCCGGGTCGCGAGCGCCACCCGTTCGAGCGCGGTCGAGGCGACCACCGCCATGACCGCGACGAGCAGCAGCACGGTGAGGAGCGCGACGCCCCGTTCCTGCGGATTGCGGGTATCAGGCACCGGGAGCGCCCTCCTGCTTCTCAGGTGGGCCGGGCGCGACGAGGAAGGCCATGGTGACGGGCGGCTCGCCGGTGCGGGCGATGGTGAGTTCGACCGCGCGGGGCAGGAGATCGGGCTGGGTCGGGGTCCAGTCGTCGCGCCAGTCCCCTTGCGCGTCGCGGAAGCGCAGCGTGACGCTCTCCACATTCTCCAGCAGAGCGGCGGGATCGTCGCCGGCCGCGCCGTCGAGTTGGGCATAGGTGCGGCGTTCGAGCCGGCCCTGGCGGACCCAATATTCGACCTTTTGCAGCGAGGGACGCGGCAGATCGCCGAGATTGTCCCAGCCGCCGCGCACGAATTGGAGGACGGGCTGCCCCTCCCCTTCGCTATGCGACCAGAAAGCGGGCGCGAGCGTGCCGGCCTCCGTGCGGGTGATGCGGGGGACGGCCTGGCCGAGGTCGCCGGCGAGCGCACCGGCCGCGCGCTGGACAGCGGCCATGTCGTCGAGCCGCGCCTTGACCTGCGCCTGCGCCGAGACGCCGTTGCCCAGCAGCAGGACGCCGGCGGCGGCGAGCATGGCGAAGATCATTAGCGCGACGAGCAGTTCGATGAGGGTGAAGCCGCGCGCATCTCCAGATGCGCGCGCCCCGGCGTAGGCCGGGGCCAATTCCGGCCAGCGTTGCGTGGGGGAATCTGGACCCCGGCTTTCGCCGGGGAACAGCACATCGGGGGGCGAATTGTACAGCGAGTTGTACAGTTGTTTAGCGGTTTCAAGAGACAGGGTCGGCTTCATTCGACCACCCGCACGAAGCTGAGCACGGCGGGCGATGCGCCGGGCTGGCCCTCGACGCTGAGATCGACCTGGAGCAGGCGGCGGTCGTCGCTGGGCTTGACCGTGCGGCGCCAGTGCCAGCGGCGGCCGCCATTGTCGATGTTGCCCTCCGCCGCACCGATTGCGGGCGGGGCAGGATCGGTCTGGAGTTCGACCATGAGGTTGCGGGCGACGATCTGGCCCATCGCCTTGCTGTCGAGATCGGCGGCGGTGCGCAGCGTCACGCCCTGAAGCCGGACCAGCGCGAGCGCGGCGAGGCTGAACACCGCAAGGGCGACGAGCATTTCGAGGAGCGTGAAGCCGCGCGCATCGCCAGATGCGCGCGCCCCGGCGGCGGCCGGGGCCCAGGGGACCGGGCGTTGCGCGTGGGACTCTGGACCCCGGCTTTCGCCGGGGAATAGTATTTCGGGTGTCCAATTAGCCACCGACCACGACCTTTCCGGCCATGTCCACGGTCACGGAGATGCGCTCGCCTTCGCGGGCGAGGGTGACGGTCAGGGGGTCGGTGGGGAGGCCTGTGCCGTCGAACGCGATCTGCTGGCGGCCATCCTTGCCGACGAGCGCGCGGGTGCCGCTTTTCCAGTTGGCGGTGGCGAAGGGTTTCTCGTCCAGCGGGGTCCAGGCGTCGCCGTCGCGGCGCTGGAAGCCGTAGCCGGAGGCCGAGACCCAGAGGCCCATCGGGCGCGCGGTGACGACCGCTTCGTCGCGCGCGGCGGCGACGCGCGCGGCGAAGCGGTCGGCATCCTCCACCACTCGCCCGCGCGGGTCGGGGATGGCGAGGACGACGGCGGCGGAGAGGAAGCCGATGATGGTGAGGACGACCATGAGTTCGAGGAGCGTGAAGCCGCGCGCATCGGCAGATGCGCGCGCTCCGGCGTAGGCCGGGGCCCAGGGGACTGGACGCTGCGCGTGGGACTCTGGACCCCGGCCTTCGCCGGGGAACAAGGGATAGGGCTGCGCGTGACGCCCTGGACCCCGGCTTTCGCCGGGGAACAGGAACTTAAAGAGCGCTGGAGACGATGTCGGCATTCTCATTCTCTCCGCCGGGCTGGCCGTCGGCGCCGAGCGAGCTGATGTCGAAGGCGCCGTTGCGGCCGGGAACGGTGTAGAGATAGGCGCGGCCCCAGGGGTCTTCCGGCAGCTTTTTGATATAGCCGCCGCGGCGGTAGCGCTGCGGCTGGGCAAGGCTGGCGGGGGGGCTGAGCAGCGCCTGGAGACCGTCGGTCGCGGACGGGTAGGTCAGGTTGTCGAGGCGATATTGTTCGAGCGCCTGCTCGATGGTCGAGATGTCGGCCTTCGCCTTTTCGATACGGGCGGTGTCGGTCGCGGGAATGACATTGATCGCGACGATGGTGGCGAGCAGGCCGATGATGACGATGACGACCATGAGTTCGACCAGCGTGAAGCCGTGTTCGGCGGAACGCCTCAAGGGGGTGAAGCCACGCTCGTCAGAGCGTGCTCCGGCGGAGGCCGGAGCCCAGGGTTCCGGGCGCTGCGTGTGAGACTCTGGACCCTTGATGGGAGTCACGTGCCTCCCATCAATTTCGCCGGGGAACAAGGACGAGATCAACTTCATAAACACTCCTTCAAGCCCCGGTGAGGCTTTGCAGCTGCAGGATCGGCAGCAGGATGGACAGGATGATGACGGCGACGATGCCGCCCATCAGGATGATGATGACCGGCTCCAACAGGGCGAGCGCGGTCGAGGTGAAGGCGTCGAACTCGCGCTCCAGATAGTCGGCGGCGCGCTCCAGCATGGTGTCGAGGCGGCCGGCGCTTTCGCCGCTGGCGGCGAGATAGACCAGCAGCGGCGGGAAGACGCCGGCGCGGCGGAGCGCGGCCGACAGGCTGCCGCCGCCCCGGATCGCCTCGACAATGTCGTCCGACGCCTTGCGCAGGACGCGGTTGTGGACGGTGTTGGCGGTGAGCGACAAGCCCTCCATCAGCGGCAGGCGGCTTGCGACCATCGTGGAGAGGGTGCGGGCCATGCGGGCGGCGTGGAGATCGCGGATCAGGCGGCCGAGCAGGGGCAATGACAACATGAAGGCATCGAAACGATAGCGGAACGCTTCGTTCCTGAAGGCGCTCCAGAAGCCGAGGACGGCCGCGACCAGCAGGAGCAGCAGCATCCACCAATAGCCGGCGAGAAAGGCGGAAAGGCCCATGACCATGCGGGTGAGCAAGGGCATTTGCTGGCCGACCGTGTCGAACTGCTCCACCACCTTGGGCACGACGAAGATCATCAGCGCGGCAACGACGCAGACGGCGAACACCGCGAGGACGCTGGGATAGGCGATGGCGGTCAGCACTTTGGAGCGGATCACCGCCTGCCGTTCCATGAGGTCGGAGAGGCGCTCCATGATGGTGGGCAGGCTGCCCGAGCTTTCGCCGGCCGAGATCATGGCGCGATAGAGGGGCGGGAAGCTTTTGGGCTCCGCGCCCAGCGCGTCGGCGAGGCGGCGGCCTTCGAGCACGCCGCCATGGACCTTCGCGACGATGGCGCGGACGTGGAGGCTTTCGCTCTGGCGGCCGATGGTGCGGAGCGATTCCTCCAGCGGGCTGACCTGGATGAGCGTCGACAATTGGCGGGTGAAGAGGGTCAGTTCCTTGGGGCTGAGGCGCGGCGCCCGCAGCGACAGGCCGGCCCTCTTGCGCGCGGTCTGCACCGCGCCGGGTTCGAGCCGGACGATGAACAGCTTGCGCGCGTCGAGTTTCGCGCGGGCATCCTCGATCGTGTCGGCCTTGACCGAACCGCCCTTCTCCCGCCCCACAGGGTCGATCGCGACATAGTCGAAATCAGCCATCGGCGATGGTTTCCACCTCGATCGCGTCGCGGCGGGAGACGCGGATCGCTTCTTCGGCGGTGGTCTGACCGTCACGCACCAGCGCGCGGGCGGCCGAGCCGAGATTGGGCGCGTTCAAGAAAGCGTGGCGCGCGATCAGCGATTCGTCGCCGCCATCGTTGATGAGGCGGCGGATCGTGTCGTCCACGCGGATCGCCTCGAACACGCCGATGCGGCCTTTGTAGCCGGTGCCGTTGCACTCCTCGCAGCCGCGCGCGCGGTAGATGATGGTGCCGGGGTCGAAGCCGAGGAGCGCGCTGGCCGACTTGTCCGCCTGCACCGGCTCGCGGCAGTGCTGGCAGAGGCGGCGGACGAGGCGCTGGGCGATGACGGCGCGCAGGGTGGAGGCGAGCAGGAAGGGTTCGACCCGCATGTCGCGCATCCGGGTGATCGCGCCGACCGCATCGTTGGTGTGGACGGTCGAGAGGACGAGGTGGCCGGTGAGCGACGCCTGCACCGCGATTTCGGCGGTTTCGCGGTCGCGGATTTCGCCGACCATGATGACATCGGGGTCTTGCCGCAGGATCGCGCGCAGGCCGGCGGCGAAGGTCAGGCCGACCTTGGCGTTGACCTGGGTCTGGCCGACGCCCTCGATCGCATATTCGACCGGGTCTTCGACGGTCAGGATGTTGCGCGACCCGTCATTGAGCGTGCGCAGCCCTGCGTAGAGCGTCGTGGTCTTGCCCGATCCGGTCGGGCCGGTGACGAGGATGATGCCATTGGGTTCGCTCAAGGATTCGCGGAAGATGCGGTCCGGCGCACCGGTCATGCCGAGCAGGTCGAGGTTCATGCCCGCATTCTCCTTGTCGAGAATACGCAGCACGACGCGCTCGCCGGCCCGGCTGGGGAGCGTCGAGACGCGCACGTCGAGCAGCTTGCCGCCCAGCGTCAGGCCGATGCGCCCGTCCTGCGGCATGCGGCGTTCGGCGATGTCGAGTCGGGCCATGACCTTGATGCGGCTGACCACCACGGGGGCGACGTGGGGCGGCATCCGCAGCGTTTCGCGCAGCACCCCGTCGATGCGCATCCTGACGATCAGGCCGGTTTCATAGGGTTCGATATGGATGTCGCTGACGCCCTGCCGCGCGGCTTCGGCGATGATGCCGTTGATGAGTCGGATGGCGGGCGCGTCGTCGGCGCTGTCGAGCAGATCGTCGGCGGTGGGGAGGTCGGCGGCGAGAATGTCCAGTTCGTCCGCACCGACCTCCAGCGATCCGGCCATGGCGGCGGCGCTGCCGTCCATGGCGTAATGGTCCGACAGATGCCGGTCGAACTGCGCGGGATCGACGAAGCGGACGTCGAAACTCTTGGCGAGATGGCGGCGGACTTCGAGCAGGACGCGCGGATCGCTGCCTTCGCGCACCGCGATGGTCAGCCGGTCGCCCTCGGCGGGGAGCAGGACGACGCCGTGCTTGCGGGCGAAGGCGTAGGGGATGTCGATGGGGCGTGGGGGGATGGGAAGCGCAATCACGCCAAGATCAGAACCGGGCTTGCTCATAGCACCCTCCGTTCGGGCTGAGCGAAGTCGAAGCCCATGACTGAGCGGAGCGAAGTGGCTTCGCTTCGCTCCGCCGAGCCCTTCGACAGGCTCAGGGCGAGCGGGTGCGTAAAGTGGGTCACTGTTTCC
>ERZ1292632.101-Hain-H43-01um-R2-101-length-82827-cov-9_pt1 | contig 20526 bp, 23 predicted proteins | sample MGYA00564407_ERZ1292632 | MGnify/ENA primary metagenome ERZ1292632 (study PRJEB36523, sample SAMEA6512637) | groundwater metagenome | collected 2019-01-08 | study: AquaDiva: Metagenomics assemblies of 32 groundwater samples | reverse complement strand
GGGCACCTGCCCGCGCCCCTGATGGTGAAGATTGCCGAGGCATACAAGCGTTGGCTAGGCTACATACCTCCGGGCGTACCGCAGGTGATTCCCACGGGATCGGGTGAAACAATCCTTTGCCTACAGATTGCCTACCCCTCTTGTTCTTTTGTGGCGGAATACGATAGCCGCTCTTTGTCCACGACTTTTTCGGAATCCGCCCCGCTGAATAAGTGGGTCGCAGCATCATTTCGCACGATCTTTAGATAGGCTCCGATGCCAAACTGGACGATTCATAATGCAGAAACCGAACGGGCGCAGGGGAGGTTTTTCTGATGCAGCAGCTCGGCTTGGGCATGAGCGCAGCATCAGTTGGCCCGCCGTTTGTAGGCAGCTATACCCCACCTTGCGAATTCCCGCGCCTTGCCGATTCTAAAGAGCTGACGATTGACTTGGAAACCTACGATCCACACCTTACGACGCTCGGCCCAGGCACATGCCGTCCGGACGACGGGCATATCGTCGGGATTGCGGTGCGGCGCGATGACGGTTGGGCGGAATACCATCCGGTAGGGCACCACTACGGGCCGAATATTGCCGATCCAGAGCGCGTGTTTTCGTGGCTGCGGGACGAGATGAAAGATTTTAACGGCGAGCTTGTTAGCGCGAATCTTGGATACGACGTTGACTGGCTTTCTACAAAAGATATTCGCTTTGGAAAGCGGACGCGGTATCGAGATATTCAATATGCCGAGCCGCTGTTAGATGAGAACGCGCCCTCCTTTTCTCTTGAGGCGCTGGCCAGTAAACACTTGGGGGAAGGTAAGACCGACGAGGAATTGTTTCGGTTGTACGGCGACGATGTGAAAGCCAACATGCACCTTGTACACGCCGGGCACATGCGTCCCTACGCACTAGGGGACGTCACCTTGCCGCCCCGTATCCTGAAAAAGCAGCGAGAGCGGCTGGCCGCCGAAGACCTGCTCGACGTGTTCGATGTAGAGTGCGCCCTGCTCCCGTTGCTTCAATACATACGGGAAGTGGGCGTGCGCGTTGATTTGCCTGCGGCCGAGCGATTCGGGGAAACACTCCAAGAGAAGTACACGGAAACGCTCAAACGGATTCGGCTTGTTACCGGCTTTGACGTGAACGTGTGGGCCCACGATTCCTTAGCCCGCGCCTTCGACGACCAGCATATTCAGTACCGGCGCACGGACAAGGGCACGCCTAGTTTTACTTCGGAATGGCTCAAGGCGGACGCCTCTGGCCTAGCCGCGCTTGTGCTTGCAGCGAGGAAGTACGACCGTTTCGGCACCACCTTTGTTAGGGGGTACATTCTTGACGCCCACGTAAACGGGCGCTTGCACTGCCTTTTTCACCCGCTGAAATCGGAGCACGAGTTCGGCAGCTTCGGAACGGTATCGGGGCGCTTCAGCTCTTCACACCCGAACCTGCAAAACATTCCGAAGCGGGACGACGTGCTTGGCCCCTTGTGCCGCGCCCTGTTTCTTCCCGAGGAAGGGTGTGAATGGTGGTCGAAGGATTATAGCCAGATTGAGTTTCGCTGTCTCGTTCACTACGCCGTGGCTGCGAAGTGCAACGGGGCGGGCGAAGCGCAGAAACGCTACCTATCCGATCCTAAGACGGACTACCACGTTATGGTTTCGGAGCTGACCGGGCTTGTGCGGAAGCTAGCGAAGAACATAAACTTCGGTCTTGTCTACGGCATGGGCAGGTCGAAGCTGGCCCGAAGCCTCGGTAAGACGCTTGAGGAAGCCGAACCAATCTTCGAGCAGTATCATAGCCGCGTACCATACGCTAGGGAGCTGTACAGGAAGGCGTCGAATCAGGCACAAGAGAAGGGCACCGTCCGCACGATCCTTCAACGAATTCGACGGTTTGATTTGTGGGAGCCTGCGGGCTTTTCTGAAGGCGGGCGGAAGCCGGGGCTACCGCTCGAGGAAGCTAAGGCAGCCTACGGGAAGGTGCAGCGGGCGTACACGCACAAGGCGCTCAACGGAATCTTGCAGGGTAGCGCGGCCGATATTTCCAAGAAAGCCCTTGTGAACATTTGGAAGGAAGGTCTAGTCGGGCACGGCGCACCATTGCACCTGCACTTGCTAGTGCATGACGAATTCGACGGCTCCTTACCCCCTTCGCTCGAGGCGGAGGAAGCCTCAGAGCGCATAACGGAACTTATGGCAGCGGCGATCCCGATGCATGTTCCCGTGCTAGTTGACGGGGGCACGGGGCCAAATTGGAGCGTAGCCCATTGAAAGACGAAGAAAAGCCCTACGAATTTCCTGACCGCCCGGCTGCGAAGTCAAGCACGAGCACGCTGATAAACATCCCGCAAGGCGGGCGGATTGCGTGTCCGACGTGTGGTTGCCGGATGGAAAGACGGACGGGTTGCGTGTGTAAGTGTCATAGTTCGGAAAGTGAATAAAATGGACGCCGTTCAACTAATCCGGGGCAGCGCAACCGCGCTTCCTCTAGCTGACGAATCCGTGCAGTGCGTGGTGACCAGCCCGCCGTATTGGGGGCTGAGGAAGTACGCTGGGGAGCAGGAATTGATGTGGAGCGACTCCTGGCGCGGGGCCTACGGCCTAGAGCCGATGGTGGAGATGTACGTCCAGCATACGGTGGAAATCTTGCGCGAGATTCGCCGCGTGCTGCGGAAGGATGGCGTGGTGTTCTGGAACATCGGTGATAGCTATTATCAAGGCGCAAAAGGAAACTCAGGTGCTCTTCGGACAGGAGACAAACAGGCGAGCAACTCAGGATCTCTTTCGACACGCCGCGGCGAAGATCTCGGACCGAATCGTAAGGGAGGCGCTGGTTCCAATCTCAAAGCGAAAGACCTGTGTCTCATCCCGCAGCGGGTGGCGCTGGCGGCGCAGGCTGACGGCTGGTGGGTGCGCTCGGACATAATTTGGACGAAGCCGAATCCGATGCCGGAGAGCGTCACTGACCGGCCCACCGACGCCTATGAACACATCCTGATGCTGACCAAGAGCGCCCGCTACTTCTGGGATGCCGAAGCGGTGAAAGAACCGCTATCGCCGTTGACGTTGGCCGACACACGCAACTCTACGGGCAGGCACACGCAGCAATCAGAGAAATACACGGCCGACTGTGACGCAATCCCTGGTGGAGCAGAACCTTCTTGGTATCGGGGAAAAACATTTGTCAATTCACAAAGCGGTCGCAACTTGCGGAATGTGTGGACGTTCCCGACGCAGCCGTACAGCGGCGCTCACTTCGCCACGTTTCCAGAGGAGTTGCCCAGGCGGTGCATCCTGGCGGCGACCAGCGCAAAAGGCGCGTGCCGCTTCTGCGGCGCGCCGTGGGAAAGAATCAGCCATCAGCTATCATCCGTCAGCCATCAAGGAAAAACAGAATCCGCTTATAAGGAAGGAAGCAACGCGAATCGACTTTCTTTGTTGCGTCAAGCGGCGCGGGAACGCGGTGCAGAATACGCCAACGACACACAGACCGTTGGCTGGAGGCCGGGATGCGGATGTGGAGGGGTCGAACCGGATGACCTAGAAATCATCGAAACACCCACTGGCGAATGTGTGGGCGAAGACCTGAGCATGGAAACGGGACGTGCTGGATTCAACCGACCACGCGGCGACAGTGAAGGTAAACGTCTAATCACGCGATATGAACAGCGCAGATATGCAGAGCAACTAAAAGCATCTCCACAGCGCGGCGCAATGGCTGCGGCGGCCGGGTTAGCCTTTGAGCACTATATTCGCACGGATATAAACGGGGCGCGACCGGTACCGGATGAATTGCTGGAAAACTGGATCGTGGCAGGATGGCTGACGCTCGTCGAACCGCCGGATTATTCCAAATGGCCAGAGGCAGTGCCGTGCGTGGTACTCGACCCCTTTGGCGGTAGCGGAACAGTTGGGCGCGTTGCGCGTGGGTTAAATCGCCGGGCAATTCTTGTGGATATTGCCTACACAACAGAAGAGGGTTACTTGGCTTTGGCGCAGGATAGGTGCGGGTTAGCCATTCAGGCCCCGACAAGTAAGGCAAAAGTAGAAGAAACAGCGCAACGCGGGTTCGGTTTCTGAACAAGTCGGTTTTATAGGAGAAGCGTGCCAGATTTGACAACACTTTCGCGGCAGCAAGACTTCCTACTGAGCTTAGGCCGACGGCTCTACGATTGGGTTCGGGTGCCGGGCGACGCGGCTGATGTATATGTGGAAGGGGAGTGCCTGCTGCCGCCAGGCTTACAGGAGCGGCTGCGCCCGCTGCCTATGCGTGTTGTGGACGTGCTTCTAGCCCGCTGGATTATGGTACGCGGCGCGGTTACGCCGACGGCTTGCCCGCTGCTCGTCACGCCAGCTCAGTGGCACCTTTCTGGGCAGTGGACGGGGCGGGACATCATTTTGAAATCCGGCAAGATCGGCTTCACGACCTATATCGGCCTCCGTTTTTACCTGCACGCGCTCACGCATCCAGGCACGACCGCGCTTCTGATTGCCCATGAAGATAAGGCAACACAGGATATTTTCTCGCAGGTGGAATTTGCACACCGGCATCTGCCCGAATCGCTCGCCCCGTTGAAAGATAATCTGTTGAAGCTGGGGCGGTCTTCCACACGAGAATTGTACTGGCCAGAATTGAACAGCCGGTATTTCGTGGAGACGGCGGGCGACAAGCTGGCCGCTGTAGGGCAGAACTTACAACTATTGCATGGCTCGGAGGTTGCCAAATGGCAGCGCGGCGATCCAAAGCAGGTGCTCGCAAACGTGTTGTCCCACATGATTGGGGAACGCACGCAGGTCGTATTGGAATCCCGACCCTTCGGAGATTACGGGGAATTCTATATGCGCTACTGGGAAGCCCGGCGCGGTGAATCAGACTTCACCGCCCACTTCTATCCGTGGTGGTGGGCGTTGTGGCACAGGATGGACGTTGAGGAAGGCTTCATGTCTTCGGTAGACGAGGAGCAGCTACGCACGCGGTATAAAGCGTGGCGTGTTTCTCCCAGTTTGTACCGTTGTGGGTTGCCGCCCGAGCTGCCCCTAGACATGGTCAAGTGGCGGCGCACGCAACAAATCGAGCTGCGCGAAAAAGCACCGCAGGAATTCGCAGAAGATGAGATTCAGTGTTTCCTTGGTAGCGGCGATTGTCCCTTCAGTGCTTCGGCGATGGATATAATTCTGAAAGCTGGGCACGAGCCGGTGGAAGTATTCAGCGGCAGCGGGAAGCCCGCCGAAGAAAATGGTCTGTGGATATACACGCCCCCTGTAGAGGGTGAGGACTACATTCTGTTCGGCGATCCCGCCGGTGGCTTGGCGAAAAGCCGTACCGCCCTGCAAGTAATCAATCAGCGCACGGGGGAGCAGGTTGCCGAGTACGCAGGCAGGCAGGATTATGAGGCGACCGCGGCCATGATGGTGATGTTAGGCCGCCGGTACAACGAGGCACTGATAGCCTATGAGAACAACATGGGGAAGGCAGCGGCTACAATCACGCTACGGCTCAGCTCCTACCCCCGGCTGTACTGGCACGCAAGCAAGCCGAAGCAGCTCGGCTGGCCCACGGAACGTAACCGAGACGACATGATTGATTGGTACGGGAAAATCCTTTCCGAATCGCCAGAACTGTTCAAGAGCCGACGGCTTGTGCAAGAAACCAAGACTTGTGAGCGCAGGCAAAATAGAATTCAGGCCAAGCAGGGGCACACGGATGACCTTGTACTGTCGATGGCCGGCGCTCAATCTGTGCGCCGCGCAGCGGGGCGGTACACCGGCCCTGTAGCGCAATCCCTTATAGCCACGCCTGAGGTTGAGGCGAAGCCTGGCGAGCCTACCGCCATGAAAGGGTATGGCCCGGATTCATGGTGGCAACGGGTTAGGTAGTATTCGGAAACTGAACAGGAGGATTTATGAAACAGCGCATCCAAGATTTCTTGACGCGGGCGAAGCGCACGAGCTACCCCTGGCTACTTGCATTTCTCGGCGCGGCTGTCATCCTTGCGAGCGGAAGCGAGCTGCTTGCCGCGCAGCTAGGCGTCCTAGCGTGGAAGGTGATGCTTGTCGGCGTATCCGTTTCATTGGCTCACGCGATCCGCGTGCGCCTTTTCCCGTACATTGACATGTCGCGGGTACTTGACGAAGACACTAGCACTAAGGACGGTCTTGTGTTTTTAGGGCTGTGCCTGTTTTATTCCGCCATTATCATGGCGGTTACTCAGGGCTTGTGATGAAGCCAACACCCTACACTGACGCTGTCGTCGAATACCTAGCCCGAACGCTTGAGCGGTACCGTTACACCTTCGGCAGCGAGCGCGAGCTACACGCGGGGATTGCCCGCGTTCTAGCTGAAACCGGCTTCGGCTATGAATGGGAAGCCCGCATGTCCGCTACAGATCGGGCGGATTTTTTCCTGCCCAGTTGTGGGGTTGTGATTGAGGTGAAGGTCAAAGGAAGCAGCTCATCAGTACAGCGGCAGCTTGAACGATACGCCTCGCTTGCTGCCGTGCGCGGAATAGTCTTAGCCACTTCGCGCATGTGCCACCCGGTGCCTGCCCGGATTCTAGGAAAGCCCATTGCGCGGGCGGTGCTGCGATCCCTGTAAGAACCTATGGCACGCTCAGTTTGGCCCGTCCCGGTGGCCAATGGATTATAAAGTGCGAGCCACACGTGTCCCTACGCTTGAAACGGGTATTCGGGAAATTGAATTCGTCGTTGGTAGGAACTTTCTGGCTTTCCGATACGATTGAAACGGCCCGCGACTTGGAATGGTTCACCGACCGGTACCCGCTCATTTGCGATAGCACTGAGTATCTGAAACGCCGTGCCGGAGAATATCGGGAACGGGAAACTCTCGTCGCGAGCTTGCTGGCTTCCCCGGTGCCGGGACCTATGCAGCCGCTCGCCGTGCCCGCCCGCCCCTATCAGGACTTGGCTGCCCGGCTTTTGCTGGCTACCGGAAAGCTCCTGCTAGCCGACGACGTGGGCTTGGGTAAAACGGTTTCAGCTATCGCGGCGTTTGTGGACAGCGGTTTGCGCCCGTGCTTGGTAGCAACGCTGGCAAACCTGCCTTTTCAGTGGGAGGAATTCGTCGGCAAGTTTGCGCCGCACCTTCGCTGCCACATTCTGAAATCTTCAAAGCCCTATGACCTGCGGGGCAAGGGCGGGCTGATTGGCGTTCTGCCCGACGTCATCATCAGTAGCTATCACAAACTGAACGGCTGGGCGGAAACGCTTGCGCCGGTAGTGAAGTGCGTTGTGTGGGACGAGTGCCAAGAGCTTCGGCACTGCGATACAGGGAAGTATAACGCGGCGCGGCTTTTTGCGGATGCCGTTCCCTATCGGATCGGGCTGAGCGCGACACCCATCTACAACTACGGCGATGAAATCTTCAACGTCTTGGAGTGTATAGCACCCGGCGATCTCGGCACCCACGAAGAATTCACAACCGAATGGACTGGCCGGTGGGAAAGGGAAATCAAAGACCCTCGTGCTCTTGGATCGTACCTGCGTGAATCGGGCTTGATGCTTCGCCGCACCCGCGCCGAAGTGTTCCGAGAGCTTCCGCCCCTATCCGTGATACCGCACACGGTAGAATCCGACGAGGAAGCCTTAGAAGAAGCGGGGAAGGACTGTGCAACCCTAGCCCAGCTAATCGTGGGGCGCGTCAAGGAAGAATGGCAGGGCCAGCGTATGCAGGCTTCCGCCCAATTCGACATGCGGCTACGGCAAGCCACGGGGATCGCAAAGGCCCCTTACGTTGCTGCCTTCGTCCGGCTGTTGCTAGAAGAGGGAGAAGCTGTAATGCTGTATGGCTGGCACCGAGCGGTGTATAAGATTTGGCTTGAGCACCTTGCGGAGTTTGCGCCGGTGATGTACACCGGAAGCGAAACCCCGCGTGAGAAGGATGCCGCCCGCCAAGCTTTTATTCGCGGGGATAGCCGAGTGATGCTGATAAGCCTGCGTAGTGGCATGGGGCTTGACGGGCTACAGGGCGTGTGCAAGACGGTGGTGTTTGGGGAGCTTGATTGGTCGCCGGGCGTGCATGAGCAGTGTACCGGGCGCGTGTTTCGCGACGGGCAGGCGTCTCCGGTGTTTGCTTACTATCTGCTCAGCGAAGGCGGGAGCGATCCGGTTGTTGCCGACGTGCTCGGTGTGAAACGCCAGCAGATTGAGGGATTGAACAATCCGAACGCTGCCTTTGTTGAGCGGCTTGAGATTGACCCAGATCACGTCAAGAAGCTGGCGGAAGCCTATTTGAAGCGGCACCGTATTGCCCGCGCTTCGGTGCCCCTTGCGGTTGAAAGCTAGGGAAGCATCTTGCCAAGCTCAGCTTTACGCGAATAGCCTTGCCCATGATTATCAGGGCTTCGATGGCGTCGGCTACGGTGCGGGGTCGTGCATCCCATCCGTCGGCCTTCAACGCCTGCCGGATTTGCGCCTCGGTCTTATCGCCGTGGGTCTTAAGTTCGAGGTAGATTGCTTCTTGTAGAAAGTTCATTTCCGGCATATCTGTGCTTATCATGCTGCTAGGATGCCCTAAGCGGCTTGGCTTGTCAAGAGAAATCGATACTATTTTGTATCCCCTTTGAACTCAGGGGTTTGTGAATGGGGAGGACACCATGCTTCGCTTTATTTTCGCCTTTCTACTGCTGGCGGGCTGCTCCGCGCCTACCCCGCCCCCGACGCGCCTACCGCCCTATCGCGCCCCGGCGACTTATTCTGCTCCGTCCGTAACCTCCTTTGGTGCACCGGCAACCACCTCCTTCCCGATAGTCAAGGGAATACCGCACCAGGCTAACACCTACCGCGCCCGATTGATTCGGGAAGTACACGCGCACTGGGGCTTGGCCGGCCCGGTAGCTATCTTCGCTGCCCAGCTTCATCAGGAAAGCGGTTGGCGGGAAGACGCCCGGAGCCCGGTAGGTGCTATGGGGCTGGCCCAGTTCATGCCCGGCACCGCCGCGTGGATCGCGCAAGTGTACCCGAAGGAGCTAGGAGAAGGCGCTTCCCTTGACGCTGGTTGGGCGCTTCGCGCCGTGGTGATTTACGACCGCTGGATTTACAAGCGGGTGCCCGGATTTCAGGAAGCGGATTGGAACCGCTGGGCCGCTGCACTATCCGGGTATAACGGGGGTCTAGGTTGGGTGCAGAAAGATAGGGCGCTTGCGGGCGGGCAGTGTGACACTACTTTGTGGTGGGGCTGCGTCGAAAGATTCAGCCGCCGATCCCCGGCAGCGTTCAAGGAAAACCGGGGGTACCCGGTGCGTATCCTTCGGCTGTATCGCCCCCGATATGAAGTGGCGGGTTGGTAAAAGCCTAAGCAGTTTGGATTCATACTTATGGGGAGACCTGTAAGTCCCTACGCACCATATAGGAGCACCAATGAAGCTGCGGGCTTGCGGCTACGCCGTGTTTTCCTATTTTTGTGCCAAGTGCCTCGAGCGTGCCACTAAACCGAAGTGCGGCGAAGCAACAAGCGGGAGCCTTGGCACGTGGCGCTGTGCTACCCACGGCCCATGCGTTGTCATACGGCGGAAGGAGAAGGAGCCGGAGTAGTGTCCATAGGCGGCTGGCGATGGGCGGAGCAGGGGAAATATGACCGCGAAGTGTGAGCAATGCGGGGATCGTTCCGGTGTACGGATTCAGCGTGGTCGTGGTTTATGCCTTAACTGTGCCGAAACAGACAACACCTTCACGAGCGCGGGAAACCTACCGTGCCCGAAGTGCAAGAATCCAACGTGCCAAGATGAGCTGCACCTGATACGTGGTGCGAGGGTCGTTCGGAAAGTGAACAAGCGGGCGGCATTGGCGGCCTAAAGAGGGGCCAAGAACATGGCAAAGCTCCGCCTTGCGTTAGCCTTTTTAGCTACACTGAACTGGTCTGTGTGCGCGTCCGCGCAAGCCACGCAAGAAACTACTGTTCCTATCGTGGTTACCGATGGAACGTCCTTTTTGCGCAGCCTGCAACCATCCGACTTAAAGGCGAAAGAGCGCGGGCAGGACGTAGAAATTTTGTCGGTTACTTGGGAGCAAGACGCGCCGATTTACTACGCTGTGCTGCTAGAAGCAAGCCGAGCACTGCCTACGTCTGGTTACTACCGGGGCTTTCACTACCCGCAACAAGATGTAATGTATGAGCAAGTCCGCGTCGCGTATGAGCTTTCCCGAGCCATGCGCGAGCAAGACCGCTTCGCTGTGGCTTCTTTTGGCCGTAAGCTAGAAGTGCTGCTAGAGTTTACCGGGCGTCTGGACTTGATTGAAGAAACGCTGACCAATTATTTGAATCGGCCAATTTTTGCTTCCCCAGACAGCTCAACGTTCGATGCCGTGACTCAGGCAATCGAAAACGTGCGGCCGAAAGCAACAGGAAAGCGCATCGTTTTGATTGTCTTGGGGACGGGCCAAAACACCTTCTCACGGGCAACGCTAGGGGAAACGCTGCAACTTGCTAGAATGGCTGGAATTCAGATAGTTTTTATTCAAGTTGGCTGGCAAGCTATTGAAGAACAGGCGAATAATGCACAGCGTTGTGGGGACAGGGGTCACAGCGAGCTGCAATGTGGCCTAGCGTCCGTATTCGGCGACTCGGCGTTCTACTGGGTGCAAGCATACGCTGCCTTTTCAGGCGTGGCGAGGGCTTCTGGCGGGTACGCCGCGTCACTGCGCTTTGTTGGCGCAGCCCGAGAATATGCCGAGATGGTTGGTTTGTGGGCGGAGAGCACGCAATTTCTCACCTATCGCGCGCCAGTGCTTAAAGCTGACGGTAAGCTGCATAAGTTGGAAATCGTTTTGATCACCGCAGTTGAAGATGCGGGCGGCAAGGCTATCAAGGCTGCTGTGCATTCTATAGATGGGCGGAGGCTGCCGAAAGAAAAGAAAAGGTGAGCTATGCTGCGTTCAATCCTGGCCGTAGTTTTGTCCTTATCCCTCGCGTTTCCTGTGGGAACGCAAGCTTCCCCGGCGCAGCCGCGTGACCTTCGCCCCTATCTTGATTCTTCATATCCGGCCTTGTTGGAGAGCGCTGGCGAGATTGCTGCCAACAAAGCTGAAGTCAAGGAAGCGCACGCCTGGGTAGAGGCTGAATACAAGGCTGATCAAGCTCGCCTAGAGGCCGCTCTGAAGAGCGTCAAGGCGCGTGTCGCGGCGTACCAGAAACAGCTAGAAAAGCTGAGCTCGAGCTCTTCTAGTGATACCGAAGCGCAAGCGGCCGCGAGGAGCGCAGTACATTGCAATCTTCGGGACGCCATTCGGGAATACGGGGAAAGTCAGTTTGCGCTCGCCGCCAGTCAAGTCAAACGCGACAACCGGCGTGCCAAGCTGGACCTCTTGCTTGCGTTTCCTGGCGACAGCAAGCGCATTGTTGAACAAGTCGCAGCCGGCAAGGGCCGCCAGCGTCCTTTCGGCAACGTCGAGGACGTAGGATTCCGCAAAGGTTTTGAGAATCAGTACAAGGATATCGACTGGGGCCGTAGGGTCGAAGCCGAGTTTCGCCGTTCCGGTCTGTTGCCGCTCGATATTGACGCGCAAGCGCAGAAAGATTATGACCGTGCTGGTGTGCGTTTTAAGGACGCGGAGAAGCGTTTAAGCGATCTCGGACCAGACGACCCGAAGAGACCGAAAGCTGAACAGCTTGTTGCTGACGCCGGCGCGTCCGTAGCCGAGCGGCACGCGGAGTTGGCTGCCGCGCTTTCCGCTGTTGATACGTTTCGCGCTGTAGCCTGGCGAGTCGCGCGCAGCTCAGACGTAAAAATACCGCTCCAAGTCCGCATAATTTGGGATGACGACCCAAACGCCTTCGCCCTACCGGGCGGGCTGATTTTCATAAATTCCGGCCTGTTGGCCGGGAAGGTGAAAAGTCAGAAAAGCGGGCACGAATATAATGTCCACGTCGCATCTGAAAGCGAATATGCAGGTGTCCTTGCCCACGAGGTCGCGCACGGCGTTCGCAGGCACGCGCATAAATTGAATCAACGCGCCGGGCGCTTGCAGCTTTTGATGAACGCGGCACTCCTGGCAATTTTTATCCTTTTCCCGCCCGCCTCCTATGGCGCATATTATCTATTGCAATTTGGCCTCATGGGAATTGAGCTGCTGCTAACGCTAGAGCTTCTAGGTGTCTCGCGGGACTATGAAAGTGAAGCTGATCTGCTTGGCGTCCAGTATCTATGGACTGCTGGCTATGACGCAACCGCTTTAGCTCGTTTCAACGCCAAAATGTCTGAGAATTTCGGGTACGTCCAACGCGGCGGTTGGTATCGAACGCACCCGCCGTCTTATGAACGGATTTTAGCGACCTACACGGAACAGGCATTCTTGAAGCCTAAGCCCGGCGCTACGGTTGACACCGACGAGTTCCAATATGCGCTCCGCCAGCTAGAATGGTTGTGGGAAAAACGCCAGACTCGGCTGCTTGTAGAAAGCGCCGACACGCCTCGGCTAGGCGGGGCGCTCAGCCCGGCTTTGAAGTGTGATGCAGCTCCCGCGCCGGTAGCACCAAATTAACCCAAGCTGCTTGGCTTCTCAACGGACGGAACTATGTCAATGCCTAACGGTACGATCCTTAGCCTAAGTGGTTTGCCTTCTTGGGTGAAGGTGCCAGCGCTCACGCTTATCATCATCGGCGCTTCGCTGCTCGCAAACTGGCGTATCCAAGAATGGCAATTAAAACAAACTGTCAGCGCGGTGCAGGCGGAAAAGGTACGCAATGATGAGCAGGATCGGCGCTTCCTCAGTCGCGAGGAGCAAGCCCACCAGCTTGAGGGTCTGAACAAGCGGCTCGACCTGCTGCTCGAAGAGGTTCGAGAGACACGCCGTCGCATAGATGAATTATATCGACAGGGCACACGCCCGCGCTAGGAGATTCAACCGATGGGCGTTTTCGCTAACCTGCGTAGGTTCTTGACGAAGGGCAATGCGCCCGCCGATTTGTGGCGCTTCTTCGGCTTCAAGAGTGGTCCGGCGTCCCTTGCTTATGAGAATGCATATGCGCTGGTGGGCTGGGTAAACCGTTGCGTGCGCGTCATTGCAGACAACGCAAAGGGCGTGCCGGTGAAAGCCTTGCGCCGGAGGCGGGAGCGCGGCGGGAAGATTCGGCTGGAGCTGCTGCCCGAAACGCACTCGTTCGCCAAGCTACTTGAGAGACCGCACCCGGAAGAGGATTTCAGCAGTGTCATTGAAAACACGGTGACACACCTCATGCTCCGAGGCGAGGCTTTCTGGGAGCTGGAAGTGTTGGAGGGGCGTGGCAAGGAACCTGTTTGGATTAACGTATTCCCCCCGCAATTCCTGACGGAAGTGAAGATTAGCGGGAACCGCTACGACAGCTTTGAGCTGCGTGTGGACACGCGGAAGTTTTCTGTGCCGGGTGAGGACGCGGTTTTCTTCAAGCTCGTCAACCCGAAGAATCCTTGGCGCGGGCTGGCCCCGATGTCCGCCGCTCTTATGGCCGCCGAATCGGACTACAACGCGCAGAAGTTCAACGCACGCTTCTTCGACGCGGCACCGTCTCCGGCTGTTATTCTGCGCTTTGAGGAGCAGTCAAACGTACAGCGCCTTACCCCGGAAGACCGGGAGCGGATCGGCGCGGATATTCAACGGCTGTACGGCGGTGTCGGCCGGCAGCAAGGCAGTATGATTCTCGGCCCCGGCGAAATTCTTGAATCTGTCGGGGCGCAAGTAAAGGATATGTCGTTTGCCAGCCTGCGGCGCTGGAACCGCGACGAGATTTGCGCGGTGTTCGGCGTGCCGCCCCTTCTGCTAGGCAACGTGGACAATGCCAACCGCTCCAACTCGAAGGAGCAGCGGGGCATGTTCTGGCAGGAAACGATGCTGCCCCTGATAGGGGATATTTCCTCGCTGGTGAATCGGAAGCTAGCGAAGCGGTACGGCGATGACATTGTTGCACTTTTCGACCTAAGCCAAGTGCCCGCCCTGCGGCAAGATATGGGCGCGTTATTTGAATGGCTCGTGCCAGCGACTACGAACGGCATCATGCTTATCAACGAGGCCCGCACGGAGTACTTGGATAAACCCCCGGTGCCGTGGGGCGACCAATGGTGGCACACGGGTACGGACGTGCCTACAGGTGTTGAAGGGGAAGATACCGACCCGGTGCGCGGGATTCTGACGCCCGCTTCGGCTAAGGCGCTGCTTGAAGAGTGGTGCCATGATACGATTTGCAGAATCAAAGCCGGGGCGAAAGACCCGGTGAACGCCTTCCCGTGCGGTCGCCAAGCCAAGAAAGCGGCGAAGAAGTACAGCATCCCCGTACAGGAAGCATGGAACCTCGCCCGCGCTATTTTCGGGGAGCTTGCTCTTACGATGCTGCCTGCAAGCCCGCTTGTGGGTGTGGAGGCGGTTTTTGAGCGGCACATTGCGTCTCTACCGGCTGACAGCGGTGTCGCCGGGGACGTGTAAGGAAGAAGGAGCAGTTATGCCTATACCGATCTTGAAGGGCACGCTCCAACGGCGGGCTGTGCCCACAACCATCCGCGCCGTGGACGAAAAAACTGGCACGCTTACCTTTGTGGCCAGCGATGAAACCATCGACCGCTTTGGAGATGTAGTGCGCGTAGCCGGCTGGCAACTGGAAAATTTCCGCAAGAACCCCGTCTTCCTGTGGTGTCACGACCACTGTATGTTGCCGGTAGGCAAAGTATTAGATGTTCGCATGGAAATGGAGCCGGTGCCTGTGCTGTTGGCAACGGTGAAGTTCACCGACGAGTTTGAATTCGCCGACACCGTGCGCCGACTGTACAAGACCGGTTTTCTGAACGCCGTTTCTGTGGGCTTCATGGTCAACGATTCAAAGCCCCGAAACGACGAAGAGGGCAACTTGGCCGGCTGGGAAATCATCAGCCAAGAACTTTTTGAGCTTTCCGCCGTGCCCGTACCGGCTAATCCGATGGCCCTTGCCAGGAGCTTCAAAGGCGGGGTAATTGATGGGAAGCTAGACGGTACTAAGGTGCTTCAGGCAATGTGCCTCGAAGCGCGGGAAAAGGGGATTGTTACGGAGCAGGAAGTGGGGGTCTTCACGGCGCAAGCCGAGGGACAGGTCATACTTCTGGACGGTTCCGTTATCGCGGAGGAGCAGGATTTAATGGACGTAATCAAGGCGACGCCAGAACTGCCTGAGCTGCCCGCACTGATAGCGGTGAAAGAGCTTGCTGACACGGGCCCTGACGATCTTCTTGCTGCCGCACCTGTGATTGGCCAGGTGCAGGCGCAAGCGAACGAAACCGAAACCGAGCGCAACATGCAGTTTGACGAAACTGTTACTGGGCTGCACGCCCTAGCCGCCGAGATACGGCAAGCGTTTACGGAGCTGGCAGAAGCCCTCCGAGCGTGCGCCCCTCTGAAAGAATCCGCCGAGGTACCGGCCATAACGGTCGTTGCCCCGGCTGTACCCGCAAGTGCCGAGGGCAAATCCGGCACTCAGGAACTACCCATTCCTGTAGAAGCTGTCGGGCAGCCGCGTGACCAGAAGGCGATTGTAGGAGACATCCTTACTCGCCTGACGACCACGGCGAAAAAGTAATACCAGGCTAACACCCTGCACCACACGCACTACACCCGCCTTCCTGTAGGGAAGGTGAAGAGGAGATTACCATGCCGAATTTCAACGCCGACGAGTTGCAAGCCCTCGTCAACGAGCTGTCCGCTTCCGGTCTTGCAGTTTCCAAGCAAGAGTTTAACCAACTCGCTGCCGAAGTGAAGGCCGCGGCTGCCAAGCCTGAGGATTCCAAGCCCGCGCCTTTCAGCATTACCCGTGCGATTCGCGGTGAATCCGCCCGTCAGGGTCGGGTTATCAACGACGCTACCCGCGCCGAAGACATCGCCTACGCCGAAAAGACCCTGGTGACCGGCGCTACCCCCGGCAGCTACCTCGTGCCCACGATTCAGTCTGCGGACATCATCGAGATTCTTGGGCAGGGTGGTGTGTTGCGGCGTTCCGGTGCCCGTGTTTGGCCGCTTGTCGGCGTGCAGAAGCTTACCATTCCGACCGAGACTGCCGAGCCTACGGTTGCCTACAAGGGGCAGGATGCAGCCATCAGCCCCTCCGACCCGAACCTTTCGCAGATCGCCTTTGATCTGAAAGAGCGCGGCTGCTTGGTGCCCCTGCCCAACCAGCTTCTTCGTGTCAGCGTGCCTTCCGTCGACGCGGTTGTTACGCGGCTGATCGGCAAGGCCTTTGCGAAGCATGAGGACAAGGCGTTCTTCCAAGGCATCGTGGGCGGGCCGGTTGCCGTGCAAGACGTTGTCGGCGGGACTGATATTTCCCAAGCCGGTGCGGCCCTTGCATACAGCGACCTGCTGAACGTGCTGGCGAACTTTTCCAACGTGGAAGGCGAAGGTCCGACCGCGTGGTACATTCACCCGCTCACCTTTTTCAACAGGGTACTCTACCTGCGGGACAACAATAATCAATTGCTGATTCAGCCCGACTCCAGCACGGACGGTGTGCTATTCCGGCTGTTCGGCTCACCCGTGTGGCTTTCCGTGCGAATCCCGACTAACCTCGGTTCACCCGCGCAGAAGAGCTACATTCTGTACACGAATCCCGATTACATCCACGTCGCCGACAGCGGCGCGGTGGAAATCGCGGTGAGTTCGGAGTTCTATTTCAATAAGAACCAGACCGCCATCCGTGGGATTCACCTCCACGACTTCGGGTACGGCCCGCCTGCTGGCGTCGTGCTCTTGACAGACGTGCAGTAAACCGCCAACGGATATGCACCGGGGCTGCCTGCGTAGCGGGTAGCCCCTTGCACTTCTAGTAGCAAAGGGAGATTTACCATGCCAAATCCGTTGGTAGGAAAAGGCGCGGACATCCGTAAAGGATTGCACCGCACAAAGTACGCCGTGTATATCGCCGACGACACCGATGTCTACGCGCTGATGCCCACGGCGAAGATCGCAAACGGCGCGGAGCCTGCCGGCACGTGGACGCGTTTGGGCCGCCTGAAGGACGACACGATTACCTGGAATATCACCGATCCCGAGATTCTCGACGGGTTGGCGGGCTTCCAGCGGTCGCTGAAGTGGCAGGTTATACGCCGGGCGGAGCAGATTCAGCTCACGCTCACCTTCGACGAGCAAGACCCCGATTTGATTGCCGCGATGACTCTTGGCACGGCCATCGTTGTCACGGGGGGTAAGCGGTTCGTTATTTCCACGGGGGCGTTGATTGACTGCAAACTTCTGCTCGTTGGCTTGGACGAGAAGGACACAACCCAGAAGCACTTCTTTTTTGGGAAGGCGTCCATTCGTTTCAAGCTGTCGAATCAGGATGACTTCGACGGCGTCGAGGCCACGGTCACGGCCTATGACGTAAGCGCTGTTGAGACGATCCAGTTTTCGTTTTTCGATTAACTTCAACTGGCTTAGAGGGCTGTGCCATAAACAGCCCCACATTTTCTGCCTAAAGGTAGCGTATGGCATTAGGCAATAAAGGCAATATTCACGCACGGGGAAGACTCGGCAACAAGGGCGGTTTTAGGCATGGCGGAAGCTATCGGCCAGAATACCAAGCCTATGCTGATGCCAAAGACCGTTGTACTAACCAGAATAACTGGGGATGGCCTAACTATGGTGGTCGCGGTATCCTGTTTCTTTTTGACAGTTATGAAGGGTTCATAGTCTGCCTTGGCCGCCGACCCGCAGGCATGTCGCTCGACCGAATCAACAACGACGGGCACTACGAACCGGGCAACGTGCGCTGGGCTACACGGAAAGAGCAAGCAAATAATCGCCGGTGTTCGGCGAAGGCTGGTTCCCACTAGGAGCAAAATGAGAGTCCTTGCCTTGTTTGTGGCTTTACTCTTATCCGCACCGACTATGACGGCGCAAGCGCCGGTCCCAGCGCCAAAGACAAAAGGCCGCAAGGTGCTACGATTTCTGGTAGGGCCGTGGAAGGATTGGCGATTCCTAGTAGCGATGGCCCCGTTTGCCGTCGGCCTTTCCATTGACGGGCACTCAACCGCTCTTGTGCAGCGCCGGCGACCGGGCGCGGTGGAGCTTAACCCGTTTTTGCCGGCCCACCCGAAGCCGAGGCACATGGTTACTTTCGGCGTGGTCTATTTTGTTGGGCAAACCTATGCGGCGTGGGGAATCAAAACGCTTGCTACTGACCCGGCGAAGCCTAACAGCCTCGAGCCTTACGCTTGGGCCGTGGCCTACTCCATGGCGTTGGGTACGGTGCATGGTTTGGCGGCGCGTTCCAACTATCGGCTAGTGACGTGTCCATCTGGTTTTTACAAACCTCCTAGTCGGCCGGGCTGTGTGGCGCGGCAGTGATCTCCGTGGTTGTGCCGTGTCATTGCGACGGTGAAGGGGCCTACCTTACGCTTTGCTCGGCGCGCAGCCAAGCGGACTTTCACGGTATCCCGGCCGAATTCATCCTGGTTAATGACCACGGCACAGACCCCACGGTAAATTCCGCAGAGCCGCAACTACTCGGGGTTACGGTCTTCAACGGGCGATGGGGCAGTCCACAGGCTTCGCGCGACCGAGGTATCCGGGCAGCGAACCACCCGTGGGTGCTCTGCCTTGATTCGCACGTGATTCTTTCCGTGGGTGCGCTCCCGGCGCTACTCGACGTAGCACAAGCGCAGCCGAAAGCCGGGCTTGTATTCCCGGCGATGACTTTATTCAGCGCGGAGCCAAAGCACCTCGGCTATAGCATAGCTTGGGATTCGCACCTGTGGCATAACGGCTATCTAACGCACACCCCCGAGCAGATCGAGCGGGGGATGAAGGCTAAAGGGCCGTATCAGCCATTCCGGCTGGGGATTGCAAGCCACGGTGCTTTCCTTGTGAATCGCGAGGCGTATCTGCAAACGGGCGGGTACACGCTTGAGCAGCGGGGCTGGGGCGGGGAAGAAACCTACCTCGGCCTGATGATGTGGCTAATGGGCTGGGAATCGTGGATGGTGCCCGGTGAATATCACTGGCACTACACAGGCAATCGGCGTGCTCACGGTCTGGTATCGAAATCCGCCGAGTATGTTAGAAACTTTCTTGTTGCCGCCTATCTATTAGGCGGTATGCGGCAGTTGACGGTGGCGCAGTTGTGGTTTTCATCGCGATGCGTTGACCCGATAGGCTTGATGCTCAAAGAGGTAGTCAACACTTGCGCTGCCGAGCGCAACCGAATCGAGGCTGGGCCATTCGGGGGCGACCTGCTTCGCCTAACGGAATTCTTCGCGCAAGAGGGAATCCTATGCTAAGACGACGCCTGATGCTTTGTGCCTGCGTGTTTCTTTTGGCCGCAGCCGTGGGTATCGGCCTGTCGCTGGCGGGAATCACGAGCCCTTTTGTTGACGTGGTGTTGGCCGTGCTGCTTACGATTGTGGCGTCCCGTGTGTGGCGTAGTACGGGGGCAACCCCGAACGAGGCACCGGGCCAAGCTTGCGGTATCCCGAAAAGTCTAAGCCTGCGGGGGTAAGTCATGTATCAGCTTCAAGACAACGAGGTAGTGAACGAAACGCGGGAAGTGATCGCGTGCGGCGAGTGCGTCACCACCGAGTACCGGGTGGGCGGCGAGGTTGTACGCCGGGACATTAGGATTGAAGTCAGCCGGGAAGCAATGGCCGGGATGACCGGGCAGTCGGGGAGCCTGTAACAGTAATGCTTGTGCGGGTCTTCATCACGTGGTTAGGTGTAACAGCCTATCCAATAGCGGTGCGCCTTGCGCGCACACTGCGCGGCGCGGGCGTATGTACCGAGCTGCTTGTTGATGCGCTGCCGCTCAAAAAAGCCCTTCGCCTTGCACACCGGCTGAACGCGGAGTACGCGGTTATCATCGGCGACCGGGAAATCGCGGCGGGCTGCTTCGCGGTGAAGCGCCTCGCGGATGCGATGCAAAGCGGAATGAACGAAGCCAAGCTTTTGGAAACTCTGAAACAACCCCGCCCCGATAAGGTCTAGCGGGAAGCAAGACAGGAGAGCACTATGCCTATCACGCAAGCTGTAGCAAACTCTTTTAAGGTTGAGGCGCTCAAGGGCGGGCACAATTTTGACGTTCTCAGCTTTTCAATCACCGACGTAGCGGCGGCGTCGGGTGGCACTACTGTTTACACGGGAACCATTACCGGCGGCGCGTCGAACGCTTTCGCCGGCGTAGTGTTCAAGGTAACGGGCGCAGCGGCGGCGGCTAACAACGGCACGTTCGTTTGCACCGCTTCAACGGCGACCACGCTCACGTTGACCAACAATGTTGGCTCAGCGGCGTCCGCGCAAACGGCGACGGCGGCCTCGGGCGACTCATTCAAGCTCGCGCTCTATACCTCGACGGCCACGCTGGACAAAACCACGACGGTTTATTCGGCGACGAACGAGGTTGCCGCGTCCGGCTCTTACGCGGCGGGCGGCGGAGTGCTGACGAGCGCGACCCCCGTTCTTTCGACCGATACGGCGGTTTGCGACTTCACCGATCTAGCCTTCACCTCGGCAACCATTACCGCACGCGGCGCGTTGATCTACAACACGAAGAACACGGTCAACCGCGCAGTTCTCGTTCTGGACTTCACCACGGACAAGACTTCAACCA
>ERZ1292632.1341-Hain-H43-01um-R2-1341-length-24260-cov-9_pt1 | contig 20531 bp, 28 predicted proteins | sample MGYA00564407_ERZ1292632 | MGnify/ENA primary metagenome ERZ1292632 (study PRJEB36523, sample SAMEA6512637) | groundwater metagenome | collected 2019-01-08 | study: AquaDiva: Metagenomics assemblies of 32 groundwater samples | reverse complement strand
GGCGAAGTCAACTGGCCAATGGCCCGCGATGCTTTCACAACATGGATTCACCGGGGACGGTGATATGCCGGTAGGGATATGGACAGAAATGCGCGAGGACCCCATCGGCCTTTATGTCGAAGGGAAACTCGCGGACACCCCACGCGGGAAGGAACTCTACGGCCTCATGAAGATGGACCCGCGCCCGGCGATAAACGGGCTTTCAATCGGATATATTCCCGTGGAATGGACAAGCCGTTCCAAGCCGGAAGAGCCGCGCCGGACACTGAAGAAAATCAATCTCATGGAAATATCGCTCGCAACATTTCCCGCAAATCTCAAAGCGCGGGTAACAGCAGTGAAATCGGGACTTACAATACGCGATGCGGAAAAGGCTCTACGGGATGTGGGTTTCTCCCAATCGCAAGCAAAAAACATCATTGCCGAGGGTTTCGACGTCCTTCCCCCGTGGGATGCGGATGAAGAAATCGACGCCCTGAAGGCGGTGCTCACCCGGAACATCGGAGCGTTTCGTCAATAATCACGAACACGAAAGGAAATAGTCATGGAAGAACTGAAAAGACTTATCGAGGAACAGGGCAGGGCGTTCCATGAGTTCAAGGACGCGAATGACACGCGGCTCGAATCCATCGAGAAAACCGGCAATGCCCCGGTTGACCATGAAGTGAAGATGGCCAACATCACGGCGGTTCTTGACCGGCTCGAAGCCGAGATCAAGGCGCTCACCCTGAAAACGCAGCGCCCTGCGCCCGGCTCGGCCGGAGAGGACGCGACGGCCCTGGAGCACAAGGCCGCCATATTCGGGCCTGACGGTTACATGCGGAAGGGCGAGAACGCCCGTGCCATGCAGGAGTTCAAAACGGCATCCCTTCAGGCCGGGAATGATCCGCAGGCCGGATTCCTTCTCCCCGCACCGACGGTCGGCGCAATCGAGCGGGTGGCAATGAATCAGGTCGCCATGTACGACCTCGCCACCGTGACCCCCATCGGTGGCGGCGGATGGGAGGAGCCGGTCGTCACCAGTGGCATGACCGCCGGACATACCGGGGAAACCGGGACGCGGGCGCAGACGGCGCCTCCGACCGTGGCGAAAGTCAAGATCGAGGCCGAGGAGTCCTACGTCATGCCCGCGGCATACAACAAGATTCTGGAGGATGCTTCCGTCGATCTGGAATCGTGGCTCGTGACCGAGGCCGGGTACGCATTCGCCGACCTGGACGAAGCCGATTTCATCAGCGGAACCGGGGTGAACTCCGCGCGGGGCATCACTGCGTACACCATGATTGCGGACGCCTCGTATGCGTGGAACAAGGTGGGGTTTATCGTCACCGGGAAATCGGCTGCATTTGCCGACACGAACCCGGCGGACGCTCTCATCGACCTCGAAACGGCGCTCAAAACTCGGTATCTGGCAAATGCCGTGTACCTCATGAAGCGCTCCACCCTCGCTTTAGTCCGCAAGCTCAAAGACGGGTTGGGGAACTACCTCTGGCAGCCGGGCGCGCAGGCGGGGATACCCAACCAGATCAACGGGCTTCCCTACCGGCTCTCCGACAACATGCCCGCGGTCGAGGCGAGCTCATATTCAATCGCGCTCGCCGATTTCCGGGCGGCATACCGGATCGTGACCCGGCGCGGCATGGCCATCATCCGCGACAACATCACCACGAAGGGGCTGACCTACTTCTACATCTCGAAGCGGATCGGTGGCGGAATCAAGAATTTCGAGGCCCTCAAGTTCCTCAAGTTCTCCGCGTAACGGAGAACTCGGACAATGATGCGGGCGGGATGAAGGTCTCGCCCCCAAAATAAACGACAACAGGAAAGGACAAAAACATGCGTGACCTGCACAATAACATCGACGTTCGGCCCGCCATCGACCCCTACGACCATGCGACGGGCGACGCGGCGGTGTCCACCGAAGTCTGCGACCTTCAGGGATTCAAATCCTGTGAACTGCTCTTGCATTTCGGGTCCATCGCGGACGCTGACGTGACGCTCGCCATCGTGTTTTACGACGGTGACACCACCTCTCCGGCGAGCGCGGTTGACGACGCCGAACTGCTCGGAACCGAGGCGCTCGCAATGCCGTTGTTCTCAGACGACAACAAGGCCTACAAGATCGGGTACGTCGGGGATGCGCGGTACGTCAAGGCGACGATTACCCCGACGAACAACACCGGGGCCATTCTCATGGAGGCAATGTGGCTTCTCGGCTTTCCCGACAACGCAGCGACGGCGAATCCGCCCGCGAATCCGGCAGCCATCTAAAGCCGGGAAGGGGTAATGGCCATGATGATTATCAAAATCAAGCGTTCGGGGCCGGGTGCGGAAGAACGCGAGGCCGCGGACAAGATTTTCAAGGCGGCAAAAGAAGCCGCCGCCGAGAAAGCCAATACCACGGCCAAACCATCGAAGGGGCGGGCAACCGCCCCCTCAAAAAAGAAAGGGACATGGCGATGAAATACATACGGCAGCACAAGGTTTTCTCCGCGCTGACCATTGTTCTCCTGCTGGGGTTCGCGGGGTTCGCATTCGCGCAGCAGATGGGGTATTTCCCGTTTAGTGGAAATACTTTCAAGATACAGAGCGGGGGAACGCAGACGGTTGCGTCCGGCGGAATCTTTGACGTTGCGTCCGGTGGGTATTTCAAAATCGCTGGGACAACGGTATCATCCAGCGCGGCGGAGTTGAACATCCTTACGGGCGTCACGGCAACGGCGACAGAATTGAACAAGAACGCCGGTGTCACGGCGGGCTCTATCAGGGCAAGCAAAACGCTTGTCGCGGGCGCAACCCGGAATTTGAATTCTCTCACTATAGACGATTCGCTCGAAACCTCATCGGCACTTGTGCGAATAACGACCGGGAGTACATTGCAAAGCGATGCGGGCTCGACGGTCGTGTTGAATGGGAAAGTGACGTATAAAACACAGACGGTGCTTGCGGATTCGACACTCATGGCGGCCACGTCCGGGACAACCTACATCGCTCGACCGGTTGCGGCGAAAACCACGATCACTCTCCCCGATGCGGCGGTGAACCTCGAATATACGATTGCAGGGGCCGATGCGGATTCGATTCGGGTGACAACCGCGTCCGGGGATTCGCTCATCACGAGCGCGGGGGCGGCGTGGAAAACAATCGCGACCGATGGGGCCACCGTGACCGTCAGGGCATACGATACGACACGATGGTATATGCTTTTTACTCTCGGCACATGGACACCCTATTAACCGGAGGAGGACGGCAATGAAGAAGATATTGGCGGTACTCCTAATCGCCGTCCTCTTTGCGGCGGCGGTGTATGGAACGGTTCGGAGCCGGATGGAGCCGGGGAACTCTCATACCGGGCTCTCCTCTGACACCAAGCCGAGCGCCGGGGTGATTCCGGGCGACACGTTCACGGAAACGAATACCGGCCTCCTGTATATTTACACCGGGGCAGAGTGGGTGCTCAAGGCAGATGGCCCGGTAACGGCGCTTGATTCCCTGACCGCGCCGGGAGTGAAAGCAATTTCCGTCAAAGGTTTTGGCAATGCAACAATCGCGTGGCAGACAAAGAGTCTCAACACCTCAATCTCCCATCTCTTGCAGGGGAAAGTGAGCACATCGAATTGGTTTTCTCTGTGCGGCGTTGACTCCGTTCGATGCGCTGCCAACAAAGACAGCCTGTTCAACTACGTCTATTGTTCCGGACTGGATTCTCTTCGGTACAAACTCATTTCCGAAAACGGCGGAACCGATGCCGTGATTTACATCTGGACGAAACGGGGAAAATGATGCGTTTCTCGCTTGTAACAGCTGCCGCCGCGTACCCGGTGAGTCTCGTGGAGATGAAAAACCATCTCCGAACGATTTCCGGGACGGCCGCCGATAACATCACGACGGTTCAGTCCATCGTTCCGGGGGCTCACGTTCCGGCGGCGGCCTATTCGCTCGTGGGAACGGCGTTCGACGTGTCCGGGTATGATGTGCTCGTGCAGGTCAATTCGGGAACGAATTTGACGGGCGGGACCGTGGATGTGAAGATTCAGGAGTCCGATGACAACGTGACGTTCACGGATGTAACGAGCGGCGCGTTCACGCAGGTCACGACGGCGAACGACAACGCGGTTCAGGAAAAGCAGTACACCGGCGGAAAACAGTACATCCGGGTCGTGGTGACCGTGGCAACCGCGAACTGCGATTTCAGCGTCGATATAGTCAAAATCGCGCCATATGCGATTGACGATGACCTCATCACCTCCTGTATCGCGGCGGCGACGGAGTACACCGAGAACCTTTGCGGGCCGCTGGTGTTGAAAATCTACGACGGATACCTCGATTACTTCCCAACATCCGATCTGCTCACGATCCCCAAGCCCCGATGCACGGCAATCGGGAGTGTGAAATACACGGATGATGATGCGGTGGAGGCGACGTATTCGGCGGCCTCGTATCTCACGGACTTTGTTTCGTTCTACGCCCGGCTCAAACTGAAATCGGGGTACACATGGCCGTCCGTCGATCTCCGCGAAATGAACGGCGTGGTGGTGCGGTTGACTGCCGGATACGCGACAGCGGCGGCGGTTCCGTATGAACTCAAAGCCGCCGTAAAACTCCTGGGCGCGCACCTGTATGAACAGCGGGAGCCGGTCATCACGCGGGACCAGCCGTATCTTCTCCCGATGGGGTATGAGGCGCTCATAGCGAATCACCGCGATTGGGGGGTAGGGGAATGAACGAGATAATTATAAATGCTGAAAAAATCCGGGTTGAACCCGGTGACACAGTGGTATTAAAAATGCCCGGCCATTTGTCGCCCGAAAACGTGAACAACATCAAAAATCAGGCAAAAGCAATGTTTCCCGATAACCGGATACTCGTTTTATCGGATGGGATGACCATTGAAAAGGCACGGGGCGGCGAATGAGTATCGGGGAGCGGCGGCATTACATCACGATTCAGCGGGCGACGCTCGCGCAGGATTCGAGCGGTTCCACCGCCGAGACGTGGACAACGGTTGCAAACGTCTGGGCCGCTATCAAGCCGTTGAAAGGGCGTGAATATTTTGCGGCGAATCAGGCGAACTCGGAAGTGACTCATGAAATCAAGACCCAGTATCGGAGCGACATAACGACGGCACCCCGGATTGTATTCGGCACCCGGACGTTCGAGATTCAGGCGGTGATCAATTCGATGGAGCGGAACCGGGAACTTATTCTGATGTGCGCGGAAAGGATATGACTATGAACGCAGTGGGTGGGCTTCATCTGAATTTCAAGGATCATGTCCAAGAGGTTTTATTAAAGGTGTACGCGGACACGAATGAAAAACTTGCCAAAGTAGTGAAAATCATCATGCACACCGCTAAGGCCGAATGTCCGGTGGGGCGCACGGGGGCATTAAAGAGAAGCATTCGCACACGACTATATCCTCAAGAGCGTACCGGGCGCGTGATTGTGGGAAATAAAAAAGCATGGTATCCGCATATCGTATTGTTCGGAACCGTCTTGAGGAGTCAGTACATTCGCGGGAAACTGCATGGCAGGGGCCGGTTGCGGATCGGGAGGAAACACAATACGGGAACCATGCCGCCGAATAATTTCATGGAGCGCGCGGTGAGGCAAAACGAGGCGGAAATACGGAGCATCTTCGGGAAGAAAATTAAAACCATTGCCGTATAGCCGGGCGGAGCGCAATGAAAGTCCTGTTCGACGCCATAATGACCAAGTATAACGCCTCTACGGCTTTGAAAGCGGCGAATACCGGGGGCCTCCATCGGGAAGTTGCCCCTCAAAACGCCCGACTCCCGTATACGGTCATGCATCAAATATCAGGCAAGCCAAGGGACACTTTCACCGAATTCATCGAAAACTATATTATTCAATTCAATATATATGACAGTACGGCATCAGATGATTCGGTTGACGACATATTCACAAAACTCACGGCGGCCTTTGATTATTGCACTCTTACAATATCGGGGTATACGCACGTCATCATGAGGCGGGTATTGAATCAGAGTTTTTTCAACGAGGACGAGGCATCGCGGGTATGGCAGTATGTCGTTCAGTATGAAATCGAAATGCAAAAAACGTAAGTTGACCTTTTGAAAGGAGGCCAAACGTGGCGGAAGTACATGGCAAGGGCGGGAGCATCACACTCTCCGGCCTGACGGCGGGGGTCCACTCGTGGGAACTCACCTATGAGGCGGACACGGTGGAAAGCACAGATTTTGCGGACGCGGGCGTAAAAACCTACGTTCTCGGCGGCAAGGGATGGACGGCCTCGTGTGAAGCTAATTGGGATGCGGCCAACACCGTGGCTCCCGGCGATGCGGCGGCTGCCCTCACGCTCACGGCGGCAGCCGGGAAAACCTACGCGGGGAGTGCGATTATCACAGGAATGACCGTGAAAACCACGAAGGATGATATTAACCGGGCGACGTATCAGTTCCAGGGCACCGGGGCCTTGACTATCACCCTGGCATAACCCGGAGGGGGTGAATCATGGCTGAACTACATGGTAAGACCGGGGGAATTTACAACTCCGCCGCGCTCATACGGGGCGTGACCCTTTCGTTCGACAACGTGACTGTACAGATACGCGATTCTGGGAACGGGTTTGTGACGGCGGGATTCGTGGCTGGGCAGAAAATCACGGTCATCGGATCGGTGAATAATAACAACACGTTCACCATTGCGGCCGGGGGCGTTGCGGCGGGGGTACTGACTCTCACCGGGACACCGCCCGTTACTACCGAGGCGGCGGGGGCGCTCGTGACCGTCTATTTGCAGCCCGCCGGAACCGCTGTTGCTGGGTTTCATTCGTGGGAAATCACGAAAGAGGCCGATGTTGCGGAGGCAACCGATTTCACGGATACCGGAATAAAAACTTATATTCTCGGTGGTTCCGGGTGGACGGGGACGGCGGAGCGGAATTGGCATGATGACAACGACGTGTGGGGTGGTGGGGCTGTGGGAACGCCGCGCTGGGTGCGGTTCTTCATCAAGTACGTTTCCTCTCCGGCGGTCGGTGATCCGGCCTATTACTACGAGGGGCTTTCCCATGTCAAGCTCGTGAATCACAAAATGAGCGCGGCGGATATCATTCGACAGACGTTTCAATTCGAGGGATGCGGGTCGCTGGCGCTCGTCACGCGCACGACCGCATGGCCGTGATAACATCGAATCAATCAAGGGGGGCTGTATGTTTTTCGATCTGGACAACCTCAATCCCGGAACATGGTTTGACCTTCCCGGAGGCGGGAAAATCTGTTTGCGGATTCTTCCGCTGGACGACGCGTTCAAAATCTCCAAAGAGATTACGAAAAAGCGCGTTGAATACAAGCAGGGGCAACGGTTCGAGGTTGAGGACGTGGACGAACACCGGAACCTTGCGCTCACGTGGGATTACATCATCCTCGATTGGGAGGGCGTGAAGTCAAAGGACGGGAAGGAAATCCCCTGCACAATGGATATGAAGGCCCGGCTCATGGGGGGATCGCCCTCGTTTGGGAAGGTCGTGCGCGGATTTGTCAACCATCTAAACGAACTTGAGGCAACGGAGCAGGAGGCCGAAGCAAAAAACTGATCGAGGTCGCCACGTGGATGGTCGAAATGGGGCCGATATGTGGCGACACTTGCAAACGGTCATACGAGGTGGAGGGGAAAGAGGCCCCTTGTGAACGCTGTCAAAAGGAGGTTCTCCCCGCGAATCAAGCGGCGTTTCGGGTGTTTGGGACGGTTCAGACGCAAGTGGTGACGGCGGGCATGGGTGAACCGGTGGGGCTGGATTTCAACGCGGTGAATTTCGTGATGGAACTTTACGAGGTGCGGGACCGGAAAAAGGTTTTTGAAAAGGTGAACGCCATATTCCGGGAAATTCAAGAGCGGAGAAAAGCCTAAAAATGAAGCTCATGGAAACATTCGTTGAGATTTCGGCGCGGGACAACGCGCTCCGGCTGGGGCTGAAAAACGCCAAAAGATACGCTCACGGACAAGTCCGTGAAATGCAGAAAATCCTGAACTCGCTCAAGATCGGCATGCCGGACGTGCGGAGCATCATTGCCGTGGCCGCCGCTTTCTGGGGCGCGAAACGGGCCGTTGAAAGCCTTATCGGTTCAACCGTGACCGCCGGGAGCGCGTTAGTGGACATGAGCAGCCGCACGGGAATGGCGGTGGAAACGCTTTCCGGGCTGGGGTATATCGCCGGGCAAGTCGGCACGGATATGGATGCGGTAGAAAAGTCCGTCAAGTTCCTGACAAATGCAATGCTTGACGTTTCCCGCGGAACCGGGGCCTCCAAAAAAACATTCGATGCGCTCGGAATATCGGTCACGGACGCAAGCAGACAACTACGCCCGGTAACCGATGTGATGATGAACATCTCCGACAAACTCGCCTCCATGAAGAACGCAACCCTCCAAGCCGCATACGCCTCCGACTTTTATGGGTCGCGCACCGGAACGAAGATGATTCCGATAATGAAGCTCGGAAGCGCGATAATCCGGGAAATGATAACCGAGGCAAAGAGGCTCGGAATCGTTATGGGCACGGAAGATGCAAACGCCGCCGACGCGCTGGGGGACTCCCTCGCAACGCTCGGAGCCGCGCTCGAAGGCGCAAAGCGCACCATCGCCATGAGCATCATCCCCAAACTTACGGAATGGGTGAAAGCCACGACCGAACTTATCGCCCGGAACCGGGAAATGATAGGGGAGAAGGTCGGGGACTGGCTGAAAAAAATAGGGGGTGCGCTCAAAACCGTATGGGAACACCGGGACACAATCAAGACGGTGTTTAAATACGCCATGCTTGCCCTCGTGGCGGCTAAACTGTTGGCTGTTGGGGAAGCGGTTCTCTATGTCACCGCCGCCCTCGCAGGGCTTTCAACTTCCGCCGGGCTTGCCGCTCTCGCTACAGCCCTTGCCCCTCTCGCGATCATTGCGGGGGCTGTCGCGATGGCGGCGGGGGCGAAGGTAGGGGCGGAGGAAATGATGAAGTCCGGGTATTTGCCCGGCGTTCCCGGACAAGTAATTCCCCAAAAAATACCGGGCATGACAAAGGAATCTGCGGAACCATACTTCCCGGCGGGCGTGAGTCCGCAGGCCGCAATCGACGCGAACCTTCTTGCCGTCACCAAGCCGAAACTCCCGGTGACAACCGGCGGCGGCGGCGGCAAGGCGGCCCCGTTCGATGCGAAAGAATTCTGGGCCGAGAAGTTCCGGGAATCCGTCAGGGAACAACTCGCTTCCGAGACCCCGGAAGACCTCACGGCGTCCGCGCGGGAAACAGTTGAGGAAATGGAAAAGATACAAAAGGAACACGCCGGGAATATCATCAAAATTCAGCGGGACATTCGGGACCAGTCCATCGCCATGACAGACGACCGGTGGAGCCGGGAACGGCTGGCGGAAACCGCCCGGTATGAGGATGAAATCGCCGCGTTCTCCGGGAAGTCAGACCTCCTTGAGCTCGCCGCACAAAAACATTGGGGGAACATGACCGCGATTGCAAACGAACAATCGGCCGTGGCGGCGCAAGAATCTCTTAACTTCGCCACGACGTGGGGCGATGCGCTGTATTCGATGTTCGAGCAGTCTGAATGGACATTCGGAAAAATAGGACAGGCGTTCAAAAAGATGATTCAGGGAATGCTCGCGCGGGCGGCGGTCATAGGGGCGATAAATTTCCTCACGGGCGACGTGGGCGGATTCAGTGGGGCGTTCATCGGGGCCTTGCGCGGGCGGCGGGCGGCGGGCGGGCCGGTATATGCCGGCTCTCCTTACCTCGTAGGGGAGCGCGGCCCGGAAATCATCGTTCCCCGTCAATCCGGGAAAGTCATTCCGAACGGCGCGGGCGCGGTGGACAATTCCCGATGGGAACTCAATTTTTACGACACCGCCGAGGAACGGGCGAAAATGGTGGGGTTGGATGATGAAGCGTTTTCGCGGCAATTCAAGCGGTGCATTCGGGATGAGAAGATAAAAATGAGAAAACTCGCATGAGCGATCACACGTTCAAATACCCGACCGCAACGGCCCCGACTTCGACCCTCACGTTCAACACCAAAGCCCGGCTCGTGAGCGACCCCGATACGCTCCAGTTCAATGACGATCTCGGAACGACAAAGGGCGGCACTGACCGGGTACTCGAATACGGCGATAATCAAAATCATTATGCGTTCTCGTTTATGTTTCCGCGCTCCCACGCCTCACTGACAGACCTTGCAGATGTGAAAACATTTTTCGGCGTCGTGAAGCGGCTCTATACATTCGTCTGGACAGATGACGTTGGAACCGCCCGCACGGTGCGCATCATCACAAATCCGATACGCTTTGAACCGATAGCGACAGGGCTTTACTACACCTGCACCGTTGAATTGAGGGAACAATGAGAACCCTCAATCAGGGCGTCGCCGCATTTCTCGCGCAGGGCCTCCGGCCCCGGCTATTCGTTCGCGTGTTTTCCGGGGCGACGACGATCCTTTCGCAAGGGACGAAGGCGGTTACGGGCTATGAGGACCGGATAAGAACGTTCGGCGCCATATCACAGGAGATCGACCCCGCGGGCGGCATGGGGTCCGTCTCCAGGGCGTCTGTGAACCGGCTGGTGCTGGATGAACGGCTGACGCTGTGCACGGAAGCGAGTATCGCCCCGGAAACTTTCGCGGCGATCGGGGGTGCGGGCCGCTTGATTCGCGTCGGGGCCGTCGGGGAATCCTACGCGGATGTGCGAAACGCCACGAGCGCGAACGACAGTTCGGCGGTTGCTATTGTCGTGGGGCGACGATGGAGTGCGGGCAATCTCTGGTATTCAATGTTCCGGGGATACATCATGCCGAAAATCCCGGCGGGGATAACGACCTGCGAGGACGCGTTTTTCACCTTCACCGGCATGGGGAACTATGCGGACGCGGCATTCGGGATACAGGTTGTCGCGGCCCCCTGGACGGACGTTCAATTCATCCTGAACCGGGACCCGATATTCAACGATTTCACCGGGTGGGCGGCGTCCGGGAACTATACCGACTCCGTTCCGCCCCTCGTGAACCTTGCGGAAACATGGACAAGCGCGGAGTATGGCGGAACCATCTATATCCGACTGAATGCGGCAGGGCGCGCGGCAGTTGTCGCGGCAAGCGCGGCGGCTGACAGGAAATTGAAACTCATGCTGATTTCGACGCTTGACTCCACATGGGGAGCCGGAGCCGGGCCTGCCGGGAATGAATTCGTGATGTTTGAATCTGCGTCCGCGCGGCTTGCTCTCCGGTATAATTCCGTGACGCTCGAAAACAAGGACGTGGAATTCCTTTACGGGCTGGAAACGCTCCCGGCGACGGTGGACAACACCGCCCTTGACCGGGTATGGACGGGCGTTGTGGACTCGTGGAGTCTTGACGACCTGGAATACTCACTTGACGGGCGACAGAACGACCACAAGAAAAACCCGCTCGTGCCCGCGAATATCATCAACACGACGGTATGGCCGGACTGCCCGGCGGAAAATATAGGGAAACCATATCCGCTCGTTTGCGGCTCAATATTCCCCAGCGCAGTGGGAACTCATGAAGCCGGGATAGGGAAGGACACTTCGCCTGGGCTTGCCGGTTTACGCCAATACTCACCTTGCCCGGTGGTACGTGACGCGGGCGCATCGACGTATGAAACCCCCATGAGAATACTCGTGGCGGGTCATGTGATGAATGCCTCTCTCACCGGCGTTCCGGCGCTCTGGGACAGCACCCGGAAAACTTTCACGCGGTTCTGGGCAAATATATCCGCAGACCTTACCGCATCAGATGGCTCAATATACGTTGAGGCCACACCGAAAGCGCGAACCTACACCGACCGTACTAATCAAAGCTCGGCTCCCACCAAAGATGAATTTATTGGAACGTGTTTTTCATTCATCCCCTCGAATGTTTCAAAATACAATGGGGCCACAACCCCTGAATATGCGTATGCGGGTGACGGTATAAATTACGCGACATTGACCGCTGCGAACGCGTATGCGCTCTACGCATTTGACGACCAGACAGCGATAACGGAACAGGAGCGGGCGGAAATCGTTTTTGACCTTGTAAAAACGGGAACGGCCTTCCTCGAAGTGGGTCTCTACGCGGCGGACACCGCAATTAACACGACGTCCGGAACCGCCCTTGAAGGAACTGACGGCGTATTGACTACCACCGAGGGGGGGACAGCGAAGTTTGAATCCGCGACCGCCACGTTTACAACGTCGGGCGTCGCCGCTGGCGACTTACTGGTTATAACAACGGGCGTAAACGCCGGGGAATGGGTCATATCCGGTGTGATAAACGAAACGAGTGTATATCTATTATACAATACCATTAACGGAACAAGTCAATCTTGGAAAGTGATGAATCCGGGGGCGCGGCTGGAATATGCGTCTGTTTCGACAACCGGGCAAAAGATAATACCGCTTGCCCTTTTCACCGATGAACCGAGAATATACGCCGTAAAGTTCACCATAACATCGGGAGCAGGCTCATTCAAAATATCGAATTTACAGGTGCGTATTTTCAACGCTCAAAAGGAAAAAATCGTACAGGTATGGTTCGACAAAAAGGGCGGAGAATACGGTTCATGGATTGACGCGGCGGGCCGCACCGGGTCTTTCAATGAGGGGGACTTGATTGAAAACCCCGCGCATATCATTGAGGGATTCGCCCGCACCTATATGGGGCTGACAACTGCCGAGATAGACACCGGCGCGTTCGACACGGCGGCAACGGCGGTCACGGGGATGAAACTTGCCCTTGACGAACAAACCCGCAAGCCCGCGCGGGAACTCCTTGACGACATGGCGATGCAGGCCCGGCTCCTCGTGTGGTGGGATGAACAGGATCGGCTCACCTGTAAAAAGATTTCCTCAACCGCCGCATTCCCCAGCAGTGGAACCGACGTTCCCGGCCCGCTGAACTCCTCCACCGACATTTTCAGCATCACCGGCTCCCCGGCATCCGGCTCGTTCACGGAACATCAGATTCTCGACGGCCCGCGCATTCGGCCAACGGATAAGGTGTATAACGATTTCGTCATCAAGTATCGGAAGAACTACGCGACGGGCTCTTACGCGGCGGTGCTAACATGCAACAAGGACGCCGAGAACCTTACGGACGGGTATCTTTCCGACACGACTGGGGCGACGCTTAAAGCCCTCTGTCAAACGCTGTACACGCGGATCGGGAAAACCGCAACGCTCGAAGTGGAGGCGTGGGCAATACGGGACGAAAAGACGGCGACGGCGCTCGTGCAGCACCTTGTCGAATGGTACACGGCGGTGCGGACAATCATCGAATTCACGGCGGGAATATCGGCGATCGAGAAAGAGCCGGGGGACTTCATAAACGTGAGGGACGCCCGGATTAAGGACATGTACGGAACGGCGGTGATGAACATTAAGAAGTGGAGGGGGACAAAGATTTCCCCGGACTTGAACAGCAGCACGTTCACAATCGAAGCGATTGAGGTGTAACATGGTTAAATTTGCTATCGTTTCTCTGTTTATTGCGGGATTTATATTGACATTTATCGCGGGCAACATTAATACCGGCGCGCTTATTCAGACGCCGACGGCTCAAATAATATCGGCCCAAGCGCAAAGCGACTCTTTGAGCCGCGCCGCCGAAACCGAGAAAGGGCCGCAATAATGGCTCCTCCTGTTTCAAGGGAAGAAACCGCCTTTGGTCCCGGAGAAACCGGGGCAAGTTCCCCGCGGGTTCCGGGCATTCCGGCATTATCCGCGAACGGGGCTGGCTCCATCACGATAGCGGCCCCGGCCTCGAACGGGAACGATGCGGTTGTCACGTATTCGCTCCGGGTGACGTACACCGGGCCAACCGTCCGATATGTTCAGGCGAATTTGACTATCGGAGTGGGAGAGGTGTTCCGCACGCTCGCGGCATGGGGCGCGACGGTCACGGTGACGGGGCTGACTGATTTTGTCGCCTACACGTTCGCGAGCCGGGCGCAGAACGAACTCGCGGTCAACTCGGCATGGTGCGCGGAATCCGAGGCGATGAACACGCTCCCGGATATTGACTACGGGCTCGAATCCGCGAGCCTTGCGCGAGAGGTCACGAGCAGCAATGTCAAGGTGGACGCGACGGCGGGGGTGGTCCCGACGGGGAGCGAGGCGGCGGAGGCAACGGCGGGCGAAACATGGCTATACGGCCCGATCACCCTGACGTATACGCTCAAATCCGAGGACTCACTCACGGCGGTCATTGAGGGCCGGTATTCGGAAGACGGCGGTTCGACATGGGCCGCGGCGTCTCTCTCCGGGGGCAACGGATTGACGGGGCTTACAACGTCCCCGGCGGGCATACAGAAAACGATTATTTGGGATTCCTACGGTGACGCCGGAACAAGCGAATCACAGACGGACATGATGTTTCAAATCCGGGCGCAGGACTCCCACGGGCATTGGAGCGCATACCGGAACAGCGCGGTATTCATTCTGTACAACCGGCCCGCGAAGGCAACGGTAGTGAACGCCGACGGGTATACTTGGGATGAAGATACGACGCCGGTGTTCAACGCGGTCATCCCATATCTGCGGGGCGGGACGAAGGGTTTCCCGGAAATCTATATCTATACGACAGCCCAAGGCACCCCGCTTGTTTCCGGGTATCCGAAGAAGAGCGTGGAATCGGTTGTCGGTTGGGAGCGGGAAACGGCATTGAATACATGGGTTGCTCTCACGTCGGAGGGTATCCCTGACACCGGCATAAACGGGGCGCTCCGAATGAGGTACACCGTTCAAAGCGCCTTGCCGGTTGCGGATTATACCGTCGCGTTCCGCATGGGGGAATGGCGTGACTGGGGATGACATGAAACCGAAATCAAAACCTGAATATGAGCCGAGCATGGCGGCGGTGGTCTGGGTCATGGCATTTGACTTTATTGGATTGATAATTCTCGCGGTGATATGGAAAGGGATAGGACTGTTATGAAAATACGTACTTTGGCAGCGGGCGGTGTGCTGGCCGTGGCCGCCGTTCTCGGCGGGAATGAGGCTATCTTTCAGATGGAACGTTCGGCGGCGGTTGCGGAGTTCCACCAGGCCCCGATGGTGGAGGCGGCGAAACGACAGACCGGGCAGGAAATTAAGAGCCTCCGCACGGCAACGAGCGAGACATTCAAGGCGGACAGCGCTCTCGTGATCCGGCCCGACGGCACGATGGTGAAACAGGCCCGGTTCCAGTCACGGGTGTACACCGGCCCGAAATACTGGAAGGACGCGGACGCTGACACGCTCCGGCCGCTGGACTTGACGGTGCGGAGCGTGTCCGCGCTCGCCCGGCTGAATCCCCTCCGAACGCATGACAAGTACGTTGACGCGGGGCCGTACACGGCGCGGTGGATGAACGACACGCCGGGAAACTTCCGCATCGAAACCGGGGGGTTGGCGCTCGAATACCGGGCGATATATGACCCGAAAGGGATAACCGTCTCGACAGAGGCAACGGCGAGCGGGATGAAGGAGACGATCACGCTCGCGGATTCGACGGCGGCGCGCACGCTCCGCTGGGTTGTCATGACGGACGGGAGCCTCGTTCCCCAGGCCGACAACTCGCTTCTCGTGCGGGCAAAGGACGGGGCGGTTCCACTCCGCATAGAGCGCCCGAAGTCATGGGACGCCGCCGGAAAGCCGGTCATGGTTGTGGCGAGCGTCGCGGGTGACACGCTCACCTTCCGGGTGACGGTTCTGCCGGGGCAGAAATACCCGGTGACGGTTGATCCGACGACACAGATAACAGGTCAGATTGGATTGAGCGGGGATGCACTGCAAATCACCACCACGACGGTCTATCTCACCGTGCGAAACGCGGCTGGGGATTATAGCAGTGGCTCCCCTTTTGTCGGCCAGTTTTATACAGACCCCAATTATAGGGTGTATCGTTCGTTCTTTTGTTTTCCGGGCATCACCTCCTCAATGGCGTCAGTTTCGGCATGTACTCTCTATGTGGATGGAGACGCAGACTATACCGATACGGATTTCAATGTGAATGTCGTTGGCGCAAGGGCGTGGAAGTCCGTCCTCGCGGCCGATGATTATACCCACTTCAACGGATGGGCGGCAAGCGGAACGTACACAGGAACGATTCTGAATGACACATGGAGTACATCATCCTATTCTGCCGCCTGGAATGCGCTGATTTTTAATGCGGCGGGAAGAGATTCGCTTTTTGCGGCCAAAGGCGACTCACTCTGGGTTGCGATGATTTCAAGCCGAGATTACACACCGACGGCACCGACTGGTCAAGAGCATTTACTATTCACGGGTGGGACTTCGCCGTATATCTCCTATACCTGGACACCGCCATCAATTAATCCCCCGACGAACTTTCAGGCACAGCCCATAACCGGGGCACGAGATTCACTTCTGCTTTCATGGACGGTAAACTATTCGTCCTCCATCGACAGTCTTGTCCTCTACCGATGGCCCGATTCGCTCCGCGTGGCGACAATCACGAAAACCGCTTCCTCCTACCGAATAGGCGGGCTGAATCCCTATACGATGTACCGGTATTATGTCCGGGCGGATTCATCGGCAAAGTACGGTTACTCGGACCCCGATTCCTGTTGGACAACCCAGACGTTTAAGACGGAGAACTTTTCGCTTCTTTTTCCCGGGGTCACGAATCGGGTGGCAATCGCTATCTACGACAGCGCGCGATCGAGCAAGGCCGCCGATTCGATTGAGACTGCGAATACGGGATACCTCGGCCAGTGGAAAAACGCCGCCAATGCCAACTGGCATACCATCTACCGCCATACGCAGACCGTGAAACTTCCGGCAATGATGAAGGTTCTCGCGGAATCGCTCTTCATCGCTGGAGCCATAGACAGTTCCCGGACGGACTTCTCGCTCACCGCATTCTCGACGCCACAAAACAAAGGGCCGACGAATCAGACCGCGAACTTCTATTCGTTCTGGGGGTACCAGAATGGCATGGCGGCGTACACCGGAACGGCGCTTGTGAACTCCTATTCGACTTCCGGCTTCACGACCGGGGGGACCCTCAACAAACTGGTCTTCACGCAGGCCGGACGGGACACCACGATCAAGCGGGCGGCGACTGATTCACTCCGGTTCGTTCTGCTTTCCTCAAAAGACGTTTCGGCGACAGCCCCGACGCAGGCCGAGTATGTCACCATCACCCCGGCGAGTTCCTACATTCGCCTCACATACGCTCCGCCGGACAGCGTGCCGGGTGCGGTGACTATCACCAGCATTTCATCGGACAGCCTCCTCGTGAGTTGGCAGGATCGGTCGTACTCCGAATACGGATATGCTGTCCAGAAGAGCGATGGCACCGATTTGAACAATACGGAACTCGCAACGGGCGGAACGACGACGGCGAACGGCGGCGCTACGCCGGAAAAAGCCTTTGATGAAAGCCTGGCCGCGGGAAGTTTCTGGGAGTATGGGGCTGTTTATCCCCATTGGCTGAAATATGATTTCGGTGCGGGAGTTTCAAAAATCGTGACACGGTACCGGACCCGTCTCTACGCGGGCGGTGTGGGATATTACGATAGGATGCCGAACACCTGGACGTTCGAAGCATCGAATGATACAACCGGCGCATGGACGACGCTCGACTGGGTAAGCAATAAAGTTTTCACAGACGGCGAAACCTACAGCCGTTTCTTCCCGAACAGCACGGCCTACCGGTATTACCGGTTCAATATGACCGTCGGGAACGCGTCGAATGTTATCCGGATATGCGAGGTGGATTTCTTCTTCGTTCCTGTTGCGGCGGCTGGCGCGACCTCTCTCCGGGTCGGTGGGCTATCGCCCAACACTGAATATTACTGGAAACTCCGGGTGATTGGCGGGAGCCTCCACAATTCGTACAGTGCGGCGGACTCATGCTACACGCGGGCAGCGATACCGGGCAAGCCAACGGTGACCTTCCCGGCGGACTCTCTCCTGAAATTCATCCTCAACGTCAACAGCAATCCGTCTTACACGGAAATGGCTGTGCAGGACTCCGTCACCGGGAAGTACATCGACGGGCGGTTCAACCGGTTTTTCACGACAACCGCCGCTGAATCAATTCTTTGGCGGACATATGCCGCATGGGGTAACTCGCTCGGCGATACCGTAGCAGTAGGCGTCGGCAAAAAAATTGTGGTCCGGGTGAAAGCAAAGAGCGGGCAATGAGATTCCGGCGAAGGCCGGGGCAGCGAGAAGTACGAGACCATCATGATAAGGCGGCGCGAAGGCGAACCTCCGGGTGACGCATGTACCGCCGCCGAAAGACACAAAAGAAGCGGTGAACGTATAGAAGGGGAGAAACAATGGTCGGCATCGAATGGAACATACTCGCGGGTATCATCGGAGCCATAACCGGCGCGGCGACAACCGGAGTTGTGGTTGGTAGATTTCAGGGCCGAATTGTGGAACGAGTTGACAATCTCGAAAAGTTTGCAGACGAACATCCGCGGAAAGAAGAGGCCGATTGCGCCCGGTGTCACGATGAACTCATCGGGGAAATACGCGAAAATCGCCGGGAACAGGGAGAACAATTCGGGCGACTTAACGAGCGCCTCGACAAGGTGATTTCGTTCCGGCGGCGGAATGGGGATAAAAATAATGACTGAACCCGGATTGAATATGCTCAAGCGTCATGAGGGTCTTCGTCTCGCGGCATATCTTTGCCCGGCGGGCGCATTAACAATCGGATACGGACATACCGCCGGAGTGAAAGCGGGCGACGTGATCGACACGGCAGAGGCCGACCGGCTTCTCCGCTCGGATGTGGAGAACGCCGAAACGGACGCGCGGGCGCTCGTTCCCAGATTTGACATGCTTTCTCCCCGCCGTCAGGATGCGCTCGTGAACATGGCTTTCAACTTGGGGCGCTCCCGGCTCGCGGGGTTCCGTACCTTTCTCCGATGCGTCAATGCCGCCGCCGATGCAACCGCCGCCGACCCGGTAACGGTGAACCGGGTTGCGCAAGCATGGCGGGCCGCCGGAACAAACCTCGAAACAACAAAATGGTATGCGCAGGTGAGAACGAGGGCGCGTGATCTCGTGGCGATAATCCTTCAGGGGTGAATATGATTCAGGCGGTCGTCGCCGGGCGGACGGTTACGGTTCAGGACAGCGAGAGAACCAAAGTCCAAACATGGGATCGCGTGATGGGATATTTTAGACCGGTAAACGATTGGAACATCGGGAAGAAACAGGAGCACCGGGATCGGGTGCGGTTCAGATTACCGGTTTATACAGCATGTCAACGGAAGGATGCAACGGGGTAAACATGCCCTTCCGGGCGCGATAATCTCACAAACGTGAAAAGGTAGGGGTCAGCATGAATAATTCAACAGGCGGCCTGGTGTCTATCCCCGCCGCTATATTATGGGGTGTTCTGAATGGAATGATTATGATTCGGAGCGTTGACGCCCGATTTCGCGCGCGATATGATATATCCTCCTACGGCGTCCGGTGTCATGCATGGTTCCGGTTTTACCATCGGATGCTTGCTCTCATGGGGGCTCTCGCCACGGCAACGGCTGTCATCGGGTATCCGCTCCTATTCTCCGCCCCCGTCGCCGTCGCGGGGCTTGCGGTCCTCTGCTGGGGCCTCTTCGAGGCGTTCTATTCGTGGGCACGGTTCGCCCGGTTCGTGCCGGATCAGGAAAATGTTCTCGGCTCAGGGAAATATGTGCGGGGCCGCAACGTGGTTTTCCTTTCACTCGCGCGGCTCGCAATCGGGGCCGCGCTTCTCGCAAGGGGGGTGCTGTGAAAAAGACATGGATTTTATCGGCGCTGTTCCTGGTCCTTTTCGCGGGCGCGGCATTCGCGGCTTGGTACAATCCCGCCGATTGGGTTAAGTCACTCATGGCGGCGGGCGGCATGAGCGGCCTCGCGTGGATTCTTACGGCCCTTCTCGGACTCGCGGTATTCGGTACTGTCGCCGCCGTCAAAATCGTCAAGACGATGAAAGAGGCCGGGGAACTTCTCATTGTCCTTTCGGACGCCCTGTCGGATCGCAAGGTGACGCCGGATGAAATCAAGGCTATCCGAAACGACATCCGGGACGTGATGGATGTGTGGAAGAAAACACCCGAAGGATACGACCCCCCGGAGGCTTGACATGGCGGACGAAAAGACAGAGGGAAAGCGGCCCTGGTACGCACTCGCTCGCATTCAGGGCGTCCTGCTCATGGCCGCCGGTATCGCCATGCTCTTTCACCCGGTGACGGCTCCATACGCGGGGACGGTCATCACAACAGGAGCAGGTTGGGCCGCCGGAGGTACGGTCTCGGCGGTTGCACGGAAAATATTCAACTCAAAGTAGTAACTCTTATAGGCCCGGAAGTCCGTTCCCAGCGTCAGTCCTCCTGACGCCCCCCCTTGCGGATGGACGGGCCTTTTTTATTTCCTGCCCGATATGTGTAAATCCTTTCAAAAAATCTTTCGAAAAATGATAAAAAGGGCAAAATAATACTTGACAATCATAATTGAAAGGGTATATTAATAGTAGAACAGGAGAAGAACGGC
>ERZ1292632.1693-Hain-H43-01um-R2-1693-length-20542-cov-5_pt1 | contig 20542 bp, 22 predicted proteins | sample MGYA00564407_ERZ1292632 | MGnify/ENA primary metagenome ERZ1292632 (study PRJEB36523, sample SAMEA6512637) | groundwater metagenome | collected 2019-01-08 | study: AquaDiva: Metagenomics assemblies of 32 groundwater samples | reverse complement strand
AGCCCCAGCCCGGCACCGCCGAGCGCGTTGGCCGCACCCATGTACCCGCCCGCCTCGGCCCCGGCCGCATCGGTCATGAATCCGCCCGCCGTGCGCGCCGCATCCGCGCCCAGCGCACCCGCCCCGGCCGCCGCGTTCTGCCCCGATCCGGAGATGGTGTGCAGCATGTTGAACTGGCGCTGCTGGTCGCCGGTATAGCGGTTGTAGGCGTTCTGGAACTGGGTCCCTGCCAGCCCCTGCTGGAACTTGCCCAGGTCCTGCAACGTCTGCGGGGCGTAGTAGTTGCCCCGTGCGGCCGCGCCCTTGTTGATGGCGTTCATGCCCTGCTCGAGCTGGAAGTTGTAGCCAGGGTCCGCCTGGAACTTCTGCAGATCGAACGGTGCGAGCAGCGATTGCCCCGGTCCGAACAGGCCCTTGTCCAGCTCCGACAAGGCCATCTTCCCGGACTTGAGATACGGCTGCATGTTCGCCAGCGTGTCCTGGTACTGCTGCCAGGTCATGCCAGCCGCATCGCCCGCCGCACCTGCTTGCTGACTCGCGCCGTACAGCGAAGCCCCGGCGCCGAGCGCTCCGCTTCCAGCGATTGCTACCGCTACCCAGGACATGGCAATTCCTTCCGTTTGTTCTGCGCATCGTACAACGCCATCGGATCGGGTTCGATCAACTGGCGCTCGATGCGCTTGAGATCCTTGTGCTTGGTGCGGTGCACCGTGAGGCACACCGAGTCCTCCAGCGCCAGCACAGCACGCTTGGTGCCGGGCTTGGACACGAGCACGGTCCCGGCTGCGTAGATATCCGTCCCGTGGTCTGTGACCACTTGCACACGGCCCTTGGCCACGATGTAGAAGTGCTCGCGCTTGTGGACCTTGCCCACGATCAGCGTGCCGGCCGGGCGCGGCAGCACCCGGGCATACATCCCGTCCGCGAAGTAGTGGAATGTCTCCAGATCGGCCTGCTCCATGCCCTGCATGGCGGCCTGCAGCCGCAGCACGCGCGTGTCCGGTACGCTCAGGTCACTCATACGACATTCCCCTGCCCGTCCACCCATACGTCCGGGTTGACCGACTCCAGGTTGATCTGGAAGCCCAGCGTCGTGTCGAAGTAGGGCATCCCGATATAGCGCCCGTCCAGTTGGTTGGTAGGCCGGGAGGCGGTCGGACCGCTGCGGCTGGCCGCGTAGGCGATCTGCTGCATGGCATGGAAGTACTGCTGCCACTCGAAACGCACGGTCCCGTCCTTGTCCGCCAGGGGGCGGCTGGAGTCTGGAACCTGGACGAGTGGGCCGGTGATGGGCATCAGAAACTCCAGTTCGTGACTTCAGCGCTCGCGCCGGTGATGACCCGATGGATCGGATCGGTCACGCGCAGCTTCAACACCCAGTCCCGGGCAGCACCCAGGCTGTTCCAGACTACGCGGGTGGTGTACTCCCCGATGGCGCCCATCGACGAGAAGCCCACGGAGTAGAAAGAGCGCCCGCCATCCTTGGATACCATGAGATCCATGACCGGGGCGGAACCCTGGCCCACGGCGAGCCCTGAGCCCGATTCGATGTCGATCTGGATACGCTGGATGCCAACGTACTTGTCGTCCTGCCAGATGTGCTTGCTCACCAGCTCGGTGCGCACCAGCGACCCATTGTCGTCGAAGGTACTCAAGCTGAATTGGTAGATGTTGCCGTCCCGGTAGTCGGCCACGCACAGCCGGCCCTGGAATACGGCGAACTTGTTGCCCCAGAACCGCTCGCCATCCGGATCGGTCCACTCGGTCCAGGTCTGCGAAAGCCCGTTCCACACCCACGTTGCCTCGTTCGGGAAGTTCACCAGATACAGGGGATGCCCGCCGATCATGAAGGCATACCCGGTGCAGGACCCGATCGAGGCCGCCGAGTAGTTCGCCAGGATGTACTCGATGTCATGGTCGGAAAGCCGTTCCAGGCGAAAACCGGACATTTTCGAGACGTTTACCCCGCCCATCTTGTTGCGGAATACCCCTGTCAGGGAATTGTCATACTTGGTCAGCGACCACGGCGAGGCCAGTCCGAACTCCTGCGCCGAGCCGGGGATGGCCGCGAACGGGAAGTCCGGGCTGCCCGTGTTCTGCCAGTACTCGGTGTACTCCTGCGCGAACAGGTGCAGCGTGGAGTGATCGGCAATGCCGGCCTGCAACGCGCTCGCACCGGTGCCGGTGAAGTTGATCTGGATGGCGGGCCATGTGGCCGGGTCCACGCTGGGGCTGATCTGCGAGAGCTGGAACTGGCGCGAGTCGCCGGCCGTCACGATGAAGTACTGATCCATCCAGCACACGGTCTGCGGGTTCGTGGTGAAATTGCCGTCCACGATCTGCGTGAGCGCGCCCGGGGTCTGCATGTTGTACCAGTACCCGTTGGTGCCATCCACCAGCACCAGATACGTGCCGTCATCGGCCATACTCACATCGCCGGCCGTGGTCCCGATGGTGCCGATGATGGACACCACGCCGGCATTGTTGATGCTGTAGAGCGTGCCCTGGTTCACCGTGAATAGCAGCGGGGTCGCCAGCGAGTTGACCGCCCACAACCCGCGCGAGGGACTGTTGCCCAGCGTGCTGATGAACGAACTCAACCCGGGGCGCCCGATCACGGCATAGGTCGTCCGGTCCGCCTCTGCCCTGCGCTCGACGAGACAATTGATCCGACGTTCCGCAGTGATGGCTGCGGACTCGCTCAATGTGCCAATGCCGAACAGGGAGACGCGCATGGTCAGGGTTTCTTGAGTTTTCTGCGAGCAGCAGCGGTTGCGCGTACATCACGCCCCGCTCTAAATACAACGCCTACATTGCTTCCGCGAATGCGCGTGAATGGGCTCTGCCCATCTTTGCTGCGACGCCCAAAAGCAACGACTTGGAATTGCATCTTGTGAACCAGTCCGCAATCGCAGCACATCATCCGATAGTCACTGGATGGATTAACCCAATCGCTCCATCCATCTTCATTTTCGTACTGAACTGGATATTTCCGACCCATGATTAATTCCTCGGGAAGCCATCCATGTAGATGTTGTAGCTCGCATAGCTCCGGCTCACGAGTGCCGGGTCGTAGTCAGCCACCACTTCCTTGGTGTTGGCCCGCTTGATGTTGGCCTTCGCCTGCGAGGCGTTCTCGATGAGCATGGCAAGTCCCTGCTCGTTGAGCATGCAGGGAAAGCCCATGCTCATCATCTCCAGCGCCAGATTGAGGAAGTACGCGCGCTCGTAGCCAACCGGCAAGGAAAGCGAGGTCGTGAGCAGCGTGTAGTCCACCTGGTTCAGCGTGCTGTTGAAAAAGCATGTGTAGTTGATGAGCGGAATCGGGAAGATGTTGATGACCCCAAGCGGGTACTCGCTGGAGTAGAACAGCGTGTTCGGGATCTGGCTCGTGATGTACTTCTGACCGATCGCGTCCCATTGCTGGCGACCGACGATCCGCATCACGTAGTCGTTGTTATTCGCGTCCCGGATGAACGCGCTGATGATGTCGTAGGGCCGGGTGCTGTTTATGTAGCCCCCGGACCCGATGGTGTAGGTCTGCTGATTCGCGGCCATGCTGAAGCTGCGCTGCAGCACTACATACGACATCAACTGCTCGTTGCTCCAGGAGTCGAGCAGCCGGTTGAAACAGGTCAGGCCATCGTTGGCGTCTCCGGCACCCAGCACTTCGGTGCGGCCGATATAGCCCAGCGCCTTGCCGGCGCTCGTGATGATGTCGGAGACGGTTGTCATGCGGCGGCCCTCGCGTCCTTGCCTGCTTTTGCGCCATCGATCAGGTGCTGGTGGAAGTTGCCCTGCCAGCCCTTGATCCCGTAGTGCCCGAAGGCGATGTTGGGATAGATCCAGCTCTCGATGCCCAGCTCCTGCAGGCGCAGACCGAACACGCGATCCTCACCCCAGCGCATCGGCGTGCCATCAGCAGCCCGCTTGCGCTCGCAGGTGAAGAATTCCGTGTAGAGCCGATCCGGGTAGCTCGGGTCCGCGCCCATGTCGTGATACACGTAGTCCGTGAAGTGGTCCTTGTAGCGCTGCAACACGCTGCGCTTGATCCGCAGGAACCCGCCGGCCAGATACTGCGCCTTGAGCAGCGCGGAGCCGTCCTCGAGCATGCGCCCGACCGGATGGAACAGGCCGTTCTCCTCGGTCAGCTCGGGCCGCGCCGTGTAGGTCTCCCACATGTTCTTCTGCGGGTAGGAGCCCATCACGATCTCCTCGGGCAGCATGAGCATGTTGAGGAAGCCCTGCGGGTCCCACTGCATGTCCGAGTCGATCATGAAGATGTCGGTGGCGAACGGGTCCTCGAGGAACTTGTTGAACAGCGTGTTCTTGGCCCGGTCCACGTAGCTGTCTCCTGACAACTCCCAGAACTCGTGCTCGATGCCCAGCTTGGTCAGGTACTGCACGGTCAGCACCAGCGAGACGATGTAGGGCGAGAACCCGCGCATCTCGTAGAACGGTGTGGCGATGATCACCTTCATCCGGGGCTGGTAGTAGGGCAGCTTGGCGTCGTAGTAGCGCTGCTTCAGCTTCCGGGCCTCGGTCGCGTCAAGGATGGACTTGTTCGCGTCGTGGATGCGCGTGTGGGTCAGGTTCTCCTCGATGACGTGGATATTTTCCCTTTGAAGAAGTCGCAGATACATCTCGTAGTCAGTGAGCACGCCGTGTGCTGCGTCCCATCCTCCGAGAGCAAGCAGGACGCCTCGTCGATACATTCCGACGCCGAAGTACTGGTTTCCGTAGTAGAGCTGCCGGAGCCATTCATCTCGGGACTTGTTGCTGGCCTTGACAATGGTCTTGAACGGGTGCGCTTCGGCATAGGGCTGTCCGTACTTGTCGATGAAGTCGGTCTGTGTCGCCACGAACTCCAGCCACGGATCGGCCTTGAACGCGGCCACCATGCGCTCGATCGTGGTGGGCTCGATCAGGTCATCGGCTGCCAGGGACACGTACCACTCGCCGGTCGCCATCGCCGCCATCTGGTTGATCGCCGCTACCGTTCCCCGGTTCTCGTCGAACTGGAGTAGCTTGATGCGGGGATCTGCCAGGGCCTGGATGCGCGCAACCGAGTCGTCCGTACTCGCGTCATCCAGTACCAGGATCTCGATGTCCTCGTAGGTCTGATCGAGCGCGGATTGAATGGCATTTCCCAGATACCCCGCCATGTTGTAGTTGGGGATGCCGATGCTCACCTTGCCGGACGTGGGCGGGTAGCGCATCGGGTGCAACTCGTGGACCAGCTTCATGTCGGCGGCGAACCGCTCGGCCTGCCCCTCGTGGGGCGCGGTCAGGCGATCCGGCGGCTGGTCGGCATCGGCCCAGCGGTAGGGCAGCACACGGCCTTCATACTTTTCGAAGAAACGTATGAACCACTCCAGATCGCTCGGCCCGAACAGACGCGGATCGAACCCGCCGATGTCCTCGTAGCACTCCCGGCGCATGAGCATGGACGCGCCCCCGATGGGGATGCTCTCCAGCCTCAGCAGCGTGCGAATCCAGGCTTCCCGACTGCGGTTGTGTGCTCTGAGATGGAACTGCTCCCAGGTGGGTCGTTCCCCCATTCCCAGGGCGGAACTACCCGGAAGTCCCCAGACGCACCCAATCTCGGAATGACCATCCAGGTATTCGACCTGTACCAGTAGCTTGTTGGGCTCGATCCATTCGTCGGCCGAGAGGGGCTGGAGGTAATCCCCCGCAGCTGCTGCGAAAGCGTAGTTGAGTCCATGCGGAATCCCCTTGTTCTCATCGAAGCGGATCAGGCGGATGCGCGGGTCGTTGAACACGTTGACCACAGCCGCGATGTCCTCGGTCGAGCCGTCATCGACGATGATCAGCTCCCAGTCGGTGAAGGTCTGCGCCACCACCGACTTGATCATGCGCGCCAGATAAGCGCTCTGGTTCAGCACCGAAGTGCACACCGATACGCGGCTCATGCCCAGGGCCCCTTGTGCCCGACGAACAGACTGCCTTCGCGGTTCGCCATCGGCATGTCATCGAAGTTGATGACGCGCTCCCAGTCTTTCTTCTGGGACCACATGGGCACGTTGATCACGTTGAAGTGATCGTAGATCTCCCGGGCATTGTTGCCGTTTCGCACCTCCATGATGCAGTCCATGTGCGTCATGGTCTCGGCGGTCATGGTCTTGCACAACTCGGCCTCGTTGCCCTCGGAGTCGATCTTCGCGAAGTCCGCCGCCGGCCACAGATCCCGGCAATCGACCGTCACCACCGGCAAGCGCTCGGTCGGGCCATACGAACTCTTGTAGCCCTCCAGATGGTTGCCCGTGAGGTTGTTGAGCACGCGCACGAACGTGGCCGTGCCTACCTTGGTGTCAACGGCAGCCATATACGGGTCCACCCGGTTGGCCGCGTTGTCCGCGAGGTTGCGCATCAGTTGCTGGAAGTGCGGCGGGGCGGGCTCGTAGGCCCTGACATCCCAGCCCATCCGCGCCATGCAGATCGAGTGCAGCCCCAGGTTTGCTCCGATGTCCAGTACCTTGTGCCATCGGTGCTTGTTGTGGGCGTAGAGCGCGAAGATCATCAGCTCGGTATCCCCGAACAGATGCAGGCTGTCGATGTTGCCCATCTTCACGTAGGGGAACCGAATCGGCCCGAAAGGCCCGAAGCAGTCCGTGAGAACGGCTTGCGCCCGTTCCCGGCTCATTTGCACGACTCCCGAGCACGTTCATTCGATGCCGAGATACTGCCGATCTGATTTGCGCGTTCCAGCTTCAACTCCATTCGTTTCTCCTTCGATGACTGCGATGATGGACTTCTCTCTGAGCACCACCAGCTCCTCACCGTTCACAGTGGTGATCTGGTGCCCGTTGGTGGAAAACAGCACCGCATCCCCTACCCTCACGGACAGGGGAATGCGGGTACTGGTCCTGCAATGATCGCACTTCTGGTGCCGGCCCGAACCGACGGCCACCACGATCCCGATATCCTCGCGGTAGTCCTCGCTCCAGGCCAGCAACAGCCCGCCGGCCGAAACCTTCGCAGGGTCCGACCGACGGATGACCACCACATCTCCAAGCGGGGAGATGTTCACGGCGTTGCTGCCGAGCTGTTGACCAGCCCGAGTTGATGCAGCGCGGCAACGATGGTGCTGACCACCGCCCCGGTGCTGATGATACCGGCCAAGTTCGGCCGAGTGATGCCCTGGCTCAGACCGTAGAAACCGATCACGTCGGAGCTGGAAGCCCCCAGGATCGTCCCCAGCGGATTCTGATCCGACAGCTGGCGTACTGCGTTGGATGAAGTGAGTGGCATGATTTACTCCTTGATGTATTCCAGGATGGGCGTCAAACCAATTCGATCAGCAAGCGCTTCGAGCTTTCCGACAGAGATGTTGCAGGTGTGGCATAGCAATCCACGAACCTTTCCTGTCTTGTGCGAGTGATCAACATTCCAATATCGAAATCGATCACTTCGCCCAGTATTTTCGGAGCCGCACAATTTGCAGCGTCCTCGCTGCTCAACAAGCATTCGCTCGTAATCGTTCTGCGTGATTCCATATTCCGATAGCAACCGCGATCTGCGTACCGCTTCGCCGTGTGCTTTCCGGACCTCAGGAGTCTGAGCCCTACGTTTACGCCAATACTCGTTTCGACAAGGCTTGCAGCATGGCATGTAGCCATCCCGATAGCGCTTGCTTGCAACAAGTTCGCTTGCATCTTTAACGACTCCACAAACATTGCACTTGCGCTTGATCAATCGAGATTATTGGCCTCCCAATCTGGTAGCCAATTCCTGGTAGTAGACGGTATCCCCGTATAATATATCAATACGGGTAGGAAATACATCATTATTGATGTCATACGCACGGATCACCCGCATGCTGATGTTGCGGTAGGTCTCGCGCGCCGCGAAGTCCACGCCCTGCGGGATCTCCATCGGCACCATCACCAGACCGAACGCGTCGCGGGTGAACGCGAGGTTGTTCGGAGAGCTGATCTGCGCTGCCGTGGTACCCGTGAGCCAGGTGACAGCCGCGCCCGTGGACATGGGACCGCTGACGTTCTGGTACGGGCCGGAGGTGACCACGCTCGGGGAGAACGTGATCGCCCAGGAGCTTCCCGCCGCAGCCGTGGTGGCCGTGACGACGAAGTTCTTGAGCACACCGGTGGACTGCCGGTTCTGCGGGTTGACGTTGAACACGCCGGCAACGGTGAACACCTCGCCGATGCTCATGTTCTCCGTGGGCGTACCCCCGGCCATGACCGTGGTCGCCCCGTTGCCTTGCGGCCCGGTTGCGGAACTGATCGCCATGCCGATGGACGAGTTGTGGACCACGCCGGACTGACCGCCCTGGATGTTCTGGTCCATGTAGACCTCGTAATTGCCGATGGTCGCCAGATAGCCCTTCACGAGAGCATCCTTGGCGGTCGGCATCACGAACAGGTTGGTCTGACCGCCCGCCAGGCCCCAATACCCGTTCGGGTTGAGCATGAGCGTGCGGTTGTCCTGCGGGGCGGCGTTGTCGTCCATCCGGCGGCCGGTGAGCTGGACCGACGAGCTGAACGAGGCGGGGTTGACGGTGGGGGTGCCGACATAATCGCTGATGCCCGTGAAATTCGAGATCACGTCGAAGTCCACCTGATTCGCCAGCGAAGCCATTGCGGGCTTCAGATAGCGCTCGGAGAACTCCTCGACCGTAAGGGTCAGGTCTTGGGACGTGAACTGGAAATCGACGTGCTTCTGCGAATCGACGGTGATGGTGACGGACGGTTCTGCAATGTTCTGCACTTGCAGTCCGGCGCCCGAGGCAACCGTGAAGCGGTTCGGTTTGCGGATCGTCAGGCTGTTACCGATCTTGACGAACTGGTTCTCGAACTTGCGGTTGACGCGGTTCGCGGCCACCAGGTTGTTCTCCAGGATCACCAGCGATTCCTTGGTGATGATCGTCGGAGTGAGTAGTACCTGGCTAGACATGGTTCAACTCCTTAGGGTCAGTGCCGCGCCGTCTTCCACTGAGCCTTGCGCATGGCAGCATAGTCATCCATCGACATGGACTCGGGGTCCTTGTTGACAGACTCTGTGCCGCCCTGGATCGGCTTGATGGGCTTGGGCGCAGCGGATACGGGAGGCTTCGACTTGGCGGGCTCGGCGCTCGGAGCTTTCTCCGATGCGAGCTTGTTCGCCAGGAAGCCCATTTCCATCAGCTGAAGCGGTGGCGCAAGTTGCATGATGCGAGCGGCCTCGGCGGGATTCTTGCCCAGGTAGTACTGCAGCTCCGGTCCGTGCTCGGAGGTGATGATGGCGTGCGCCATGTGCATGGATACCTGAACGTCCGGCGTATTCGCGACTTCGGTGAAGTCGGGATACCTCTCCGTGACCTTCGCTACCCGTGCTTGATAGGCTTCGCGCGCGACCCGTTGCTGCTCCTCGATCACGCGCATCTCTGCTTCCTTGCGCGTGGCCTCGGTGGCAGCCTGGACTTCCCGCTTGGCAACCCATGCCGCCTTCTGGTCCACGTAGGCATCCAGGGCAATGTCATAGGCTTCCTGATCGGGAAACTCCAACCTGCTGGGTCGTACCGGCTCCGGGTCCTGTTGCTCGGCCTGTGCGGGTTCAGCCGGCTTGCCGGTGACCCGTTCCAGCGCCGCAAGCGCCTGTGCCAGTCGCTCATCTGCTGCTTTCGCTCGTTCTTCCGCTTCCTTGCGTTGCTGCCTCAACTCCGCGAGTGCTTTCCCAACCCCACGGGGCTTTTCTTCCCCCGCCGGTTGACCGGAATCCTCTTCCGTCGTGGAGGTCGCCGATTCCTCCAGTTGTTCCGCAGTGGCCTCGGGTTCGGCTTTCGCCTTCTCCGTGGGTTGCTCGGCCGGCCCTTGAACAGAGTCGGGCTTTGTCTCGATCACGGGCATATCCGTGACAGACGACAATGCCGGACCCTGCTGCTCGAGGATGTCGATGACCTTCTCTTGTACGATGTCCATGCTGATCTCCTATGAAGTTGCGCCGATGACGCGACGCGCAACGAAGTCGCGCAATACGAGGTCACGAGACACGATGTCTCGTGTTGCAAGCAATTCTGCTACCGGCTGATATTGAACGGCTCCAATGGTGGGCGGGAATTGGAATGTTTTCCCGTAGAAATCTATGGCCCCTATCATCACTCCCGCTGATCTGGTAGACGTCGATAACGGCATGTACTGATCATCCAGCATCGCATTCGCGGCACTCGTATTCGTAGGCGTGATGCTGCAAGCCGTTCCATCCCAAGATTCCGCCACAGCGGAGAATCCGAACACATTGTTATTCGCAATGGTTCCTGTGGCATTCGTGGGCAATTCAATCGCCGCAGTTGTTGGGCCAAGAGAATATGCAGAAAGCTGATTGTTGATGATCGTGTACTGCTGTGCCGGATTCGTGCTTGTTGCACCCCAGATTCCGATGCCGGCAACAGATCCAGCGCCAGAGGTCATTGGCGCACCAGCATTGATGATGGTGTTGTTGTAGAAGTTGCACACCACAGAGCTGTTAGGCGTCGTGTCAGTAACCTTGAGCGTCGCGAAACAATTGTTGATTACATTCCCGATCCAATGAGTAGAACGCCCACTGTTGTCCTGAAATGCGAGATAACAGTCCTCGATGTAATTACGCAGGACCATCGTTCCGTCTGAGTTGGTTTCTGTGTAGATAGCAGATCCATCAGAGGACTTTCCGGGAACGCCATAATTCACGCGCCGAATGACGTTATCCGTAATGATGCCGCCGGTACGGACCTGGGAATAAATGGCCCCTTGTGGGAAACCGTAGTTGCACTCCGATAGCTCGTTGTGATGAACATACCAGCGAGCTATCCCAAGCCCAGAAGCCCCGTTCGCGGAAATGAGCGTTGTTCCACCCTTCTCGCAAACGTTGTCATGTATCTCCAGATCAACGGCACCAGCCGTCTGCGTGAGCATGTAGAACACGGCGCCTGTTTCACTAGAGCGCATGTTTCGAATGCGATAGCGACGATTGCCAGTGGAGTTGAATATGTAAATTCCCGTTCCAACTCCTCTGAACTGCCAAGGGCCATCAAAGTCTATGGCCTGCACGTTCCCGGGGCTCGAGATAACGAACACGCCATCAGATGTATCGCCGCCGAACAAAACTGAACCGTAATAGGCCGTCGGATTCGTCCCGGCAGGCGCATAGACATGCACGGTTGATCCGCTATTGCTCCAGCGACCGTCTACAGAATCAAGTGGGAGCGCGTTGTCCGTTCTGGTCGCCCACTCTCCGCCGCACTTGATATAGCAGTAGGCTGACACCGTATTGCTTGCGGTGAAAGTCCATGAGTTGTTGGGGGCGGAATAGGTCCATTCGCTCGCGCCTATATAACGGCTCTTGGTGAATTCAGGCATTCCGCCCACGCCAAGAGGATCGTATGTCCCGAATACAAGCGGACTCGCAAGCGTGCTTGCCCATCCCAGACCTGAATTGATCAGCGTCCTGGCCTGAAGATCGAACAGGCTGGAAGAATCGAACCAGAAATGATCTCCAGCAGCAGCAGTGACTGATGTAACGTTCTGCGGCAAAGCAAATGGCGCCGCTTCAGTGCCTGGATTGGTCTGTGCGCCTAGTTTGCTGCTGATGAAATAGTCTGTTGCCACTAGCGATAGCTCACGAACAGATTGATCGCGCCGGTGCTGATCGTGAGCGCGGAACTGAATCGACCTTCGAACTTGTAGGTACCGACCGGCGTTGCCGCCTGAAACGAACCGAATGGCGCACCGGCCGCGCTGGTGTTGTTGAACAGCAGAATGCCGGCAGCCGAGCTGTTCAGGATCGTGATCAGATTGAGCACGCCAGGACTGGTCTTGATCTGCGTCACGCTGGCCGTGCTGATCACCACGCTGCTTCCGGCCCATCCACCCCACAATGCATCTAGGGTCGAATCCTCGCCATACATGCGGGTGTAGATCCCCACGGGCTGCGGGTTGGTGACGGTGGCAGTGCTGCCGGTCTGATCGGTCAGGCTGACGGGGAGCACGTTCTGGCCCGACAGCACCTGCCACGGGCTAAGGGGGACTGCGGTGCTGAAGGTCATGAGTAGGCCCTCCGTTCCGGTGATTTACGGTGAAAAAAAAACCGGCTCATCTGCATGATGGCCTGCTCGTCGTCTTCTTCCTGCAGATCGTCCACCAGCCGCTCGATCTTCTCGGCCATCTGCTCGGCCTTGGCGATGTAGGCGTCTGCCTTGGCTGGCGTGGGGATCTCGTCGGCGAATTTCTCCACCTGGCGGATGGTCTGCTTGATCTTCTTCGACTCGGCCGCGCTGATGATCCCGAGGTCGATGCGGATCTGGCGTTGGCGCTCGGCCTCTGCTGCCTTGTCCTTGAGATCCCGATACCACCAGGGCCGGCGCGTGCCGTCGAAGCCTTCATAGCCCCACCAGGCCGGCGCACCGAACTGTCGGGTAGGAGCGATCGGCTCGGCCCCGGACTCGCCGAAGCCCGTGTCCTGCAGGGATTGCAGCGCTTCCACGCCTACCCCACGCACGCCCGTGATGCCGCGTGCTGTCTCGGTCATGGCCTGCAGAGATTCGCTCGCAATCCCCCGCACGCCGGTGCGGCCGACGCTGTTCTCGGTGATGGATTGCAGCGCCTCGCTGGCATAGCCCTGCACGGCGTTGCTGGTGACTGTGCCGGTTGCGGACTCGGCCAGGGACTGGAAGGCTTCCCGGGCAATGCCTCGGGCGCCGGTGATCCCCGTGCTGGCCTCTGTGATGGACTGGAGCGCATCGGCAGCGAAGCCGGTCACGTTCACCTGCGTGAAGCCATAGGCTTGCTCGGTGATGGCCTGCAGCGCTTCCGTAGCGCGTCCGACGGCTCCCGTGCGGCCCGTGCTGGTATCGCTCAGGGCTTGCAGGGCTTCGCTGGCCTGACCTACCACGCCAGTGCGGCCGGTGGCCTGCTCCGTGATGGCTTGCAGGGCTTCGTTGGCGTAGCCGGTCGGAGTGACAACTGCAGCAGATCCGAAATAGACGGTCAGTGCCTGGGGCCGATAGACCTGCCACGGGTTATCTGAAAAGGCCAACTTTTCCTCTGTACTCCAGGCGCGATTGGCAACCCCAAGCATGTGAATGGGACGCACCCATGAGGACCAGAACGTGCCACCACCTATCAGAAAGTTTGCATTGTGTGTGTTGACCGCCTGCGTTGCGGTGGCACGGGAGGCGCCGTTGATCCACACATCGATCGCGCTGCCGTTCTGGGTACAGATGAAGGTGAACGGAGTCCCTTCAGCGCCTGGGTCATAGGTAAAGTCCAGCGCGAGAACGCCGAAGATGTTCAGGCGCCACGCCGTTGCACTGCCGTTGTGTCGAAGCGACCAATCCTGATTGGTAGGTGTTCCGCACTCGAACAATGCGCCGCTGGACGTAACAGATTGCGCCGCATGTCCATAGATCGTCCGGGAACTGGAACCGCTGATTCCCAACGATGCGTTGGTGCGGTTCGTGTTGAAATACGACGCTCCGGAACTCGGAGGATACGGCGCTATAAAATCCGTGCCCTCGATAACGGAATAGTTGCTGCTCGCCGTGTTTAGCGATACCTGTGTGCGCGTTACAACATCCTGAACCGATACCGATCCCAGGAATTGCCACAACCCCGTTGTTTGCTGGACGAGCGAGTTTTCGAGATCCAGTTCGACCGGGATGCGCGGTTGAACCGTCCATATCTTGCGCGTCAGGATCATGGCTCAGAACACCGGGTTGATGCCTGCATACGTCGCGACGAAGTTGGCCGCCGTGCTGTTCAGGGCATTGCCGGTCCGGTTCGAGATCACGAAGCCCCACGCAGCCGGCATGAAGCCCAACGTTTGCAGAATCGAGATGTCCTCCCGATAGATCGTTGTTGCGGCGGGAGTATTTACCGTTCCGCCCTTGATCAGATTGGTAGGTGAATCCAGCGTGATGCCGATGTCCGTACTGACGTTCTCCGTGCGCGATCCGGACCAGCTCACCCCGTCGATCGATGAGTAGATGTAGACCAGAACAGCCCGCAGGTCCGTGGGCGCGCTGCTGTTGGTCTGCACTTCCAGATGCAACATGGCATCGGTGTAGCGCGTGCTCGTGTTGTACACGGGCGTGCTGCCTCGCGCCGAGCTGGCCGCGAGCGTGCTCATGGTGCACGTGATGGCTGTGGTAGCCGAGTACTGTGGCTGAACGGTGCTCATGGCGCTTGCCCGATTGCGTAGTACACGTCATAGAAGCCCACGACCGTGCCCGCCCCGCCCAGCACCTCGGCCCGGCTGAACGCCTTGGTCTGCAGCGCGGCCAGATTGGCGCGCGTGTTCGGGGCTGACGTGGTGAACACGGCCAGTGCCTGCTGGCGGATGGTGGGCATGCGGATCGGGACCGAGCCCTGCGCGGCCAGCAACAGTGCGGACCACAGATCGCGCTGCTGGGCGCTCAGGCTCAGGTACTCCGAGGCCACGACAGCGCTTTGCAGGGCCTTGGTGTCCACGCTTGCCACGCTCGACACGGCACCACTGGTGGCGCTGTTCAGGACATCGGCGATCTGCGCGTACTGGCGTTGTGCCACGAGCGGACCATAGCCAAGCCCGGTCGGGTCGGTCAGGATCTCCTGCTCGAGCTGCTGGGGCGTGAGCATGGCATCACACCAGCGGGATGGTCAGGATGTAGCTCGTGACTGCCACGGACGCACCCTGCGCGAAGTTGTTCGTGTTGAACACCATGCCCGCCGACGCTGTGCTAACCGTACCATCCCATTGCACCACCCGGGACGATGAGACAGCACGATAGAACGTCGCGATGCCGGAACTGACCGCAGTTGTGGCCGTGATGGCCCCGGCCGTCCAAGTGCTCGACGCAGCAGACCCGGCGACAGACGACATAGCCAGCTCGGCCAGAAGGAAATCCGTGCCGGTGGTGTTCGTGTTGGCATTGGTTGGTTTCGTCCCTGCGTAGATGTCGATGAACCCGCTGTTCAGCTGTACGCCGGCAGCGGCGAGGGCTGTTGCTGCACTGGTATTGCTCTGGGTAGCCATTATTTGGCCTCATCTTTCGGTGGATAGAGCGTCTCGCCACCACCGCCCACAATGGGCGTGGGCTCGGGTGCGGGTTGCTGGACTTGCTGTTCTTCGTTCATTGCACGGCCCTCCGCGCTCTACGCGCCTTGGCGATACGGTTGGTCTTGGGATCGCGGTCAAACACGATCTCGATGTTGTCCATGTCCTTGAGCGATCCGGCCAGCTCCTTCACCTTGTCGGCCAGCTCGCTGTGCATCTTCTCGAACTTCTCCAGATCGCCCTGCCGGCGCATGCCCTTCTGCGATTCGGTCTTGAGCGTCTCGCGCTCCATGTCGCCCTTCTGCTGCATCGCACCCATCTGCGTCTCGTGCTTCATGGTCAGCAGCTGCGTTTGCAGATCGGCAATGCGGTCCATGTACTTGGATTCGAGATCGGCCTGGATCTTGGCGAACTTCGCGTCTTGATCGGCCTTGATCTTGATCAGCTCGATGGCGCTGTCAGAACCATCCCCAGCGGTGGAATTGTCGGTGGCGAGCTTGACCTTCAGCTCCATCACCTTTTCCATGAAGTCCGCACGCATCTGGGCAAACTTGGCATTAGTATCCGCCTCGATCTTGTCGCGCTGCACCTGGCGATCGGCCTCGTTGTCGCCCAGCATGGCAACGGCCTTGTCGTGCTCCTGCTTCAGTTGCTGCATCTGCTGCATCAGGCTCGACACCAGCGCCTTGGCCTCGGGCGGGAGCTGGTCCAGCTTCTTGTCCAGAAGATGCGGGGGCAGCATGCTCGCCAGCCGGGACGCAATCTCCTCGGCCCCGGGCCAGTCCATGTTCTTCGCGATCAGGTCACCGATGAGCGGGCCCGACTGCGGGACAGCCTGCATGAAGGCCAGCATGCTGTCGGCAGCCTCTGCCCGCTTGGTGGCGAAGCTCGGCCCGACGGTCACGGTCACGTCGTAATCGCCAAGCTTCGGGTTGTACAGGCGCTGCACCTTGCCGTCCGGGGATTCGATCTGCTCGTGCGGCTTGGCAAGGTTCGGGTCTACCTTGACCTGTTCCTCGGTCTGGTCCTCGCGCAGAATGGTCAGCACCCGGGGCGTGTCGTAGATCTTGGGGATCAGGTCGATCAGGATGCGCCCGGTGAACTTGAGCGAACGGGACAGGTTGTCCACGTAGTGGAAGTTCCCCAGATCGCCCACGCGCTTGAGTTCGCGCAGGGCCTTCCCGGACTCGTCATACATCCGTTCCTGCTGCGTCGCATCGAAGCGGATGCCGGACGTGGCCTGCATGTCCTGCGCTGCGCTGATCTTGGCCTGCACCACACCGGTGGGCGGCCCTGCGAACTGCTGACGCTGCGGGGGCGGTGCTGGCTTGCCTGCCAGGTTCACGCCCTTGTAGAGCAGATAGGGCAGCGACTTGTTGTTCGCTTCCTTCCAGCGCTGCTCATGGCCTTCTACCTGGCCCTCCTCCATGATCCACGGCGCCTTCGGGGCCAGTGCGATCAGCTCGGTCTCGGAGGTACACCAGAAGTTGTACATCCGCTGCGGGTCCTTCATGTCCCGGATCAGGCCCGAGTACGTGTTGCGCCCCTCCACGTTCACCACGTCGCCGATGACCTTGACGATCGGGATGCAATCGCCGGCCCAGTCCTGTTCTTCCAGGATGTTGTAGGCGGTGATCTTGAACCACTTGACCTGTTTCTGCTGCACCCCGCGCTCATCGACGATCAGATCCGGATCAGCCTCGATCTCGGCGCGGATCGTCTCGTCCAGCTCATCCTCGAACCCGATATGCCCGGTCGCCAGGGCCAGCAACCGGCGTTCCTTCATCTCGTAGCAGAAGTACTCAGCGATGCGCACATGCGTGGACGTGCTCCAGTTCTGGTACTCGTCCCCGATGCTGCCCTCGGTCCATGCCTCGAGCGGCACATCCGGGTACTGCTCATGGAATTCCTCGCGGGGCACCATGTCGGTGATGAAGCCCCACTTCGCATCGCTCCCGTCCGGCATGCGATGGTCCGGGTCCAGGTAGACCGTGAACGGGTTCTCGATGGGCTCGATGATGATGGACTGGTTGAACGAGTCATCGGACTCGTAGTCGGTCCGGATGCGCCAGTATCCCCAGCCCATGCTCACGGCAGAGTCAAAGCCGGTGTCGTAGGCGATATCCGCGTTGCTGCGCCGCTCGATGTAGCGGATCAACCCCTTGAGCATCTGTGCGGTCTCCGGATCGGACTTGTCCCCGATCGGGCTCACGTTGATGCTGGGGCGGTTCTGGCGCTGATCGTTCGTGATCTGGTGAACGAACGTCTTGCACTTGTTGATGGTGAGACAGGGCCGCTTCTCGATGGTCCGGCTGGACTTGATGGCCTCAGGCCACTGGTCGCCCTGCTTGAAGCGCAGATCCTCGATCGCCATGCGCCGGTTGGCTGATTCGGCCGTCTCGGCCCGGTTGAAGCGCTTGACGCAGCCATACAGGAACTTGTCCACGTCCCGCTTCTTGCCCTTCTCTGGCGGCTCGTATATCTCCTCGTCGGGCTCGATATCGCTCCCGCCCGGGCCACGGCTGGTCTGCGCGAGTTCAGTCATCCCATCTCGATCTCATGTGGCGGGTTCTTCATGGCGATGCTGTTCAGCACGTATTCCTTGAAAGCCTCGCGCTGCTCCCGCAGATGCTTGCCCGGCCGGTTCGCCACATCCGCGGAATAGGTCCCCACCGGTGTGGTCGCCATCAGCCTGAGCGTCTCCCGGTCCGTCATGGGATCGTAGTACTCGTAGTCGCTGAAGCGGATCGTGTAGACCTCGGTCATGATCTCAGCCCATCCATGCGGCTGCCTCCTCATCACGCGAGTAGTTGACCATCTGGATGCGCGGGGCTTCCACACGAGCCTTGAATCCCTTGTGCCCGACTGCAAGCTGCATGTAGGCATCGGCCCCGTTGCTGGCCCAGTCGTGGTAGGGAAGATCGCTGAACGCCTTGCGCTTCTCGTCCCACGTGTAGTGGTAGGACACCAGCGCATCACGGCCCCGTGCGGTCTTGATCCGATCGAACCAGCAGCGCTGCATGAACACGCGCCCGGCGTTGATCTGGGATTGCTTGTCGAGCTTCTCGGTCACTTCGAATTGCAGTCCCATTGAAGCTGCCACCTCACGGGTTGACTTGCCTCCCGCTGCAAATGAGTGAGCCTCCAGGTCGTGTGGGCCATGATGGACGCCCCACACGTAGGGCAGTGACTGAAGATGGCGGGCGTAGTAGTCGATCCCGACACCAGCACCGGAATTCTCGTAGTAGTCGATGACATGGATTTCCTTGCCAACGCTCTGCGTGAACCAGATGGCCGTCGGATCACCCGTGCCGATGTCCCACCAGGTATCGACCGGGAACTCGGGCTGCCAGGGCACGCCACAGATCCGGCCATCCTGCTCGGCCTGCTGCATCTGGCGCCCGAACACGGCACCGGATTGCACGCCCTCGAACGAGCAGTAGAACTCCTGCTGGATCAGCTCCTCGGACATGCCCGCTTCGCGCTCGGCCTGGATGTCGGCCTCGGTCAGCACGCCCGTATCGTTCACCGTCAGGATCTGCGCGAACCAGTCCGGGTTGCCCTTGGCCATCTGGTACAGGTCATAGCCATGATTCTTGCCCCGGGGCGTGTAGTCGAACACGGCCCAGCCGCCGTTCTCCCGCAGGATCGGGCGCATGTAGTCCCAGGCTCGAGGGTCCTGCAGCGCATACTCGCTGAACACGCACCCGACCGGGTTGGTGCCCATGATGCTGTCCACGTTGTCCGAGCCAATGAGCTGCACGGATGAGCCGTTGATGAGCTCGATGCGCAGCTCGGACTCGTTGCGCTTGGTGACGACTTCCTTGGGGAAGTGGTCCATAAACGCGAAGCCTGACTTGTCGCGTCCGTCCCAGAGCACCTTCCTGGCCTGGGAGTAGGTGGGGAAGATGTAGTAGTAGGTCCCTACGCGCTGGAAGCTGGCCTTAGCTGTCCAGTTGATGAACGTCTTTTCCTTCCCCGCCCGGCGATGCCAGATAGCGATTGCTCGCTTGGTCCCAGAATCCAGCGCCCTCAGTACCGGCAGCTGGTACTGCCTGGGGCTGAACCGGTAGGGAATCACCAGATCCGGTGGCGTAGGCAATGAGTCCAATGGCTAGGCTCCTGCCTTCTCCATCCACAGCTTCGATCTGCTGAGCAGGCTTGCCGTCGAGCGTGTCCCGGAGCATTTCAACGGCCCAGCGCTCCCCTGTCTCTGCAAGAGCGACGACTTGTTCGGCAATGCCCCTGAGTCGCTGGTAGTCATTCTCGGCCAAGCACCCCTTGATTGCGCGCTCAAACAGCTTGCCCTTCTTGGCATGAGTATTGCCCTTTTCGAAGGCCATGTAGACTGTTACAACACGTTGATTCCCCGATTACCCACGCAGCTTCTGGGGGCTCTTGGGCGCGCTGCTCTTGCCCCCGCTCGGCCCGCGCTTCATCTGGGCAGCTTGCGGGCTGGGCTTGCTGCCCCCGGCGGTGGTGGAGCGCGTCATGCCCTGGCTCATGGGATTGGCCTTGGTGGGGCCTGGCGCCTGGCTGTTGGGATTGAAGTCGCTGACCGGACCGGGGCGGGTTGCCATGATCAGCCCCGGAGCTTCTGCTTGGCTGCGGGGGCGCTGGTCTCGGTCTTGGTGCGGCTGCCGGTGGGGCGCGAGCCGGAACCGGTGGCGTAGTTGATCTTCATGCTCTGGCCGCCGCCGTTGGGCGTCTGGCTGGTGGTCTTGGGACGCGGGGCTGATGCCATGATGGGCTCCTGTGCACGGGGCTGATCGAAGTGATCGCTGCCTATGTACCCCCTGAGGCTACGTTATGTCAACAGGCACGTAACCCCACGAACACATTATGTTAAATCGTCAAGGAATAGTGCAAGCCGTCATCTTCGGGGGATATACACGGAGAGGACTTGTCACTTGCGGGGATGTTCTTCTTCCACTCGCCCGTGTACTCGGTGGGCCAGCCCGATTCCCATTGATGGTGAGTGTTCCCGTGGATGCCCATCCCGAGCCCCACTGCGCCGGCTTGCAAGTAAGCGCGCTCTCTTCTGCTCCCGGCGACCAAGAACGTGGGTCCACTGCTGACGGGGGGAGTCCGTACTACCAGCGAATGCTAGCGCAGGAATGTCCGACCGTGAAGGGCTGCCCCTATTATTTACCGGATGCCCCAGACTGGGGATGGACAGTCTGGGGTGTCATCGCGGTGGTTGCAAGCCGTGAGACCCGTGACCGGGCCACGCTGCATTATACCGCTCGTCCCAAGAATTTCAACAGGTTGTCAATACCATATCGCTGCTCATCTGGGGCGCCTCGCCAGATCCACAAGGCTGGGCCCGGCCAGAAATCAACGGTATGCACATCCTCGATCACGATATGTGCTCCCTCGTTGTGAACGGAAAAGCTCACACCGTGCCGGCTCAGGATGCTTGGAGCCTTGGCCCTATTCTGTGCGCGCTCGTCTCGTCCTGGCATGGCTACAGTTCGATCACCTCGACCCACACAACAGGCGTGTACGAGTAGCG
>ERZ1292632.1692-Hain-H43-01um-R2-1692-length-20553-cov-12_pt1 | contig 20553 bp, 24 predicted proteins | sample MGYA00564407_ERZ1292632 | MGnify/ENA primary metagenome ERZ1292632 (study PRJEB36523, sample SAMEA6512637) | groundwater metagenome | collected 2019-01-08 | study: AquaDiva: Metagenomics assemblies of 32 groundwater samples | reverse complement strand
AATCGTCGTTGTTTGTTCCATGCCCGACAATCATTACTTCCGCGAAATCTGAAACAGCCATCAGAGCCGCACATTGCAAATTAAGATTTGCGTCGCTGCTCGCTCTGTCAATGCTTCTCTGGCTGTAAGTCAAAACGACGGGCTTCTGCAAATTTCTTAAAAAAAAACTTAGAGCCGCAGAAGTGTAATGCAAGGTATCCGTCCCATGAGTTATTATAATTCCTTTGATGTTTGAATCGTTCAAAAGTTTCTCCGCAACCTTGGCGATTTTTTGCCAGTCTCTGAAATCCATGTCTTCCGAAGATTTCATAAATGGAATCTCAACTTTGACGATATTGGCATGTTTGAAAATGTCAGGATAGTATTTGAACAAATCTTCAGGTTTCGTAAGAGGGTCGACTCCCCCCGTTTTTGAATCATATCTTGAAGCAATTGTCCCCCCCGTTATTATTATTGCAATATTAGGTTTCTCAGGGCTTTTTTTGATTTCAAAATCTTTCTTTGATTCAGAAATCTTTCTCTTGAATTTTATTTCAAGAACATCTTTTCTGTTGAATCCTATATTGTATCCCGAATCCAATTTCAACAAGAGTATTCCTTTTTCCGAATCCGGTGTTTCAAGTAAAACACCCTCATAAATTATCTTTGAAAGATGAACTTCAACATAATCTCCAGGTTTTGCCTTCGGTTTTTCCATTATAAAATTAAACCTAGTCAGTATAAAAAAGTAATTATAGATTAAAAAATATATAAGTTTAAAAGAAAGAAAGGTTCCCAAATATATGGTAAGTCTTGAGAGAAAAACGGATTTTCTCAAAGTACACATAGTAATTCTAGCCTTGGGGTTTGGTACAATAATTGGAATAAATGCCTATAATCAATATTCTGAAAATAGAGAGATGGAAGCAAGAAAAATTCTAGAAAAAGAGAAATGTAGAGACACAGTATACGGGGAGCATGGAACTAATTTAAAAAATTCTTCAGTGATTCCAATAATGATAAGAGCATGGGATGGTGAAGAGTTTCCGGAAATATCAAAGATAAAAGATTCAGATATTATAGAGTATGTAATAAAAATTAATAATTTGCCAAGTTCGATTATATCGTATAATGCAAACATTCTCCTCCCAGTTTATTCCGAAGAAAGATGCAAAGCGATTGAAGCCAAAAAGCCAAAATCATATTCCGAAACAACAATGGGGTGGAAAAAATAAATGGCTCATCTTGGCGACGAAGAACGTGAAGAGAAAATGTTTGCTGAAATTAAACCTGCAAAAAATAATTTTTTAAGAAATTTAGCCACGGGAATTACAATTGCTGGCTTAGTGGGAATATTTGGACAGGGCATATATGCACATTATTTTCCAAAAGCCAAAGAAAATCTGCTCGAGAGATATTTTTGTGTTGAAAATATTAAACCAAGATGGGAAGAGAATCTTGAGACATATGCAAACCATATAGTTTGGGAAAATCCGGATAAAAAATTCACTGGAGATAATGTCTTGAAGTTTCTAATAAAATTCAACGGAAAAATAGATGAACATGTTAGGATGGGGGAGGATATAATTATTCCCGTTTATTCAGTCCAAGTATGCCGTAGACTTGGCTTACCTGAAAATTAATAAACAGCTTCTTCTTTTTTTGACAATGGTAAAAATAGGACTTGAAATTCATGGTTATCTCAACACGAATGAAAAATTATTCTGCAGATGCAAGTTGGAACACGGGGCAAAACATTCAAGTCCGAATGCAAATATATGTCCTGTCTGCACTGGACAACCGGGAGCAAAACCAATGCCGCCAAACAAATCTGCCGTTGAAAAAGCGGTTCAGATATCATTGGTTCTCGGATGCAAAATAAATCCGCAATTTGCCTTTCAAAGAAAACATTATGATTGGCCGGATTTGCCGAAAGGATTTCAAAGCACAATCTCCGGAGCGCATGCCATCCATGTCGGAGAAAAGGGAAAATTTTTCGGAATAAGAATAACCGAAGCCCATCTTGAAGAAGACCCGGCAGCTTGGAGTCCGCAAACTGGTGAAATAGATTACAATCGTTCCGGTTCACCATTAATTGAGATTGTAACAGAACCTGAATTCAAATCGTCTGAAGAAGTTATTGAATGGCTCAAGCAACTTGTAATAACTCTTGATTATATAAAAGCCATAGACAAAAAGGCGGGAATAAAAGCAGACGTAAACATTTCTCTTCCGGAATTGAAAGGCGAAAGAGTTGAAATAAAAAATGTAAATAGTTTGAAAAATGTTAAAGCGGCGATAGAATATGAAATAACAAGGCAGAATCGTCAGGGAGAATTGGCGAAAATTCAGGAAACCAGAATGTTCGATGAAAAGAAAGGAATAACGATAAAGATGAGAACAAAAGAACAAGCGCAAGATTATAGATTTATTTCCGAGCCGGATTTGCCAATAATAAAAATTGAAAAAGGAATGATTGAAAAAATAAAATCAGCGCTTCCAGAAACGCCTGAAGAAAAATTGAAAAAACTTATCAAGAAATTCAAAATAGACAAAAGCTCGGCGGAGATATTGACAAAGAAATTGGAAATCGTTGAATTTTTTGAAAAAGTTATTCAAAAAGTAAAGCCATCTCTTGCTGTAAGATGGGTTATAACCGAGCTTCTTAGAGTCTTGAATTACAACAAAAAGGAACTTGAAGAAGTTGAAATAAATCCGGAACATTTCATTGAACTTTTGAATTTAATTGACAAAAAGGAAATCACTGAATTGAAAGCCAAGGAAATCTTGAACCAGTTTATTCCAAAATCATTTTCTCCGTTGAGCAAATCTGAAAAGCACGCTTCAATTTCCGAGGACGAAATTGAAAAAATATGTCTTCGTGTTTTAAAAGAAAATCCAAAAGCGATTGAAGATTATAAAAATGGAAGAATGGAATCTCTCAATTTCTTGTTGGGACAAGTTATGAGATATTCGCAAAAGAGGGCGGATTCAAAGACGGCAAAAGAAATTTTGGAAAAATTGATTTAACCGTGAACCAAAAGGGAATAGTAATTGTAAGCTTCCGAAACCATTCCCGATATGAATATTGTCGCAAGTATGCCGAGTAAAATCCAATTCATTGGAACAGAAAATTCAGGTTTCCTGTTTCCTTTCTTTTTTGCTTTCATCTGAATTAATAAAATCAGAATTATAGTCAAACCTCCCGAGACAACTCCGCCGATTGCAATTATGTTAACGAAATCCGCAAGATTAAGAAGCTCAACAAATATATAAAGAATAAGAGGAACAAGTGAAACAAAAAGGAAAGAGTAATCTTTTCTCTTTAAGTCTAATTCAAATATATTATTTAGAGAAAAGCTAAGAACAAAATAACTCGCGAACATTGTAAAAACTCCGAGAACGGGAACAAAGTTCCCGAATGAAAGTGTTGCAACTTCAGTTACTGATTTTCCAAAAGCTCCTAGGAAAGTCATTGTAAAAATAGCGTATAACAAAAGAGGGAAAATTGTTCCGACGACTATTGCTTTTTTAAGAAGAAATTCTTTTTTCATTATTACAATTCTCATTTCAGGAATTGAAGAAAATCCAAGCAATGCAAACATGACAACTCCGAACGGATAAAGAAAAAAACTCAAATTGTAAGTCGTCAAATTTGAGGCATCAATATTCCTGGAAAAAAACAAAAGTGTGAAAAATATTATTGCAGTTATCATAAGAACCCCGCGCGATTCAAATTTCTTCAATCCATCAATTCCCTCTTTCAAAAAAAGCGTCATCATAAACCAAAATCCGATTGCGAAAAGAATTGAATGTTCAAATCCGCCGGTGAATAATTTTGAAAGGCTTTGCCCCTCTCCGATTAGATAGGCTAGAAGCGCAGCGTAAATTCCAAAGAACATTGCAAACATCATAAATCTCTTTCCCCATTTTCCAAGATATAATTCGGCATATCCCGGAATTTGATGAGGCTGTTTCGTCCTCAAGGTTATTTCGCCAAGGCACAAATTAACGTAAAGGGTAATTAATCCGAGGAAAAAAACCCAAAATATTCCGACGAGAAAACCTGATTTTGAAAATACATATGGAAGTCCAAGAATTCCCGCGCCAATCATCGTTCCGCTGAGAGTAAAAGCCGTCGCCCAGAATAATTTGTTCATTTAATCACCTTCAAGAAATAATTTTTCTTAATATAAAAATGTTTCAGAATTATTTCAAATCAGATTCCATATTCCAGATTCCACCTTTGAGATGGTTATGCCCATGCATAGAATATTTTCCCTTGGCGACAAATTCCTTCTCGTTACCAACCCCGTAATTGCCGGAATGAAAAAATTGACGAAATTGTCTGTTGAAATTTCTTTCGCAATCATCTGAAAAATAGGATTCTCCCACATAAGCTTTTTGAAAATGGATTATTTCATGAAGTCCAGGTAGGATAATTCCGCTTATCGCAGATTCCCCAAAAAAATCTTCGCATCTTGCCATAAAAAGTCCGCTTGAAGGATTTATGTATAAAAGTCTCATTGAAAATTCCACAGGGCTTTTCGATTTCTGCACATCGAGAGAATATTTCCTAAAATCTTCTGGGGAAAGCTCTTCTTTCATGGAATTAATTCCGCGAATATCGTTCTCCACGCCTTCACGATTTTGCAAAAATTGTCCTTTAATCTCTTTTCCGATTAATTTTTTCAAGTCCATTAAAGGCAAAATTAAGATTTCTTTTTAAAAATTATTGTGATAAACGAGCTTAGGAGGAATCAACCGCGAGACAACCTGCGGTTTTCTTCGCTTAACTTTCCCTCACGCTTTAAAACCATTTGTCCGATGTCCAGCAGTTCTGCGAACCGCTACACGAGCCCAGGAGGAATCGAACCTCCATCATCGGGGCCGAAACCCGATATTCTGTCCATTAAACTATGAGCCCACAAATTACGCAACAAAAAGAAATATATTAATCTTACTTCCCAAACTTTTTCCGATAAAGTTCTTTTGACCTTTCAATGATTTTGTAAGCTTCATCCTTGTCTTTTATTCCAAGGACGTCAACTTTTTTCCCTTCAAGTTGTTTGTAAGTTTCAAAAAAATGCTTTAGCTCGTCAAGGGCGTGTTCCGACAAATCTTTTATTGAATTTACTTTTTTATATCTTGGATCTTTCTCATAAACAGCGATTATTTTATCATCGCCTTCACCGCCGTCAATCATATGAACGACGCCGACGACTTTCGCACTCACTAAAGTTCCGGAAGGGACGGGATGTCCTGTAAATATTATGATATCCAAAGGGTCGTCGTCTTCCCAATAAGTTTGAGGTATAAATCCGTAATCTCCAGGATAGTGAACGGACGAAAAAAGAAACCTGTCAAGTCTTATCATTCCCGTTTTCTTGTCCAACTCAAGTTTTATCTTTGAGTCTTTTGGAATTTCTATGATTGCATTTACAATTTTAGGAGATTCTTTTCCGGTTTCAACATCATGCCAAGGATTAATGTTAGCCATGAGATATGCCCGACAAATAGATTTATAAAATTTTTTAATTTAGGTAAGCCATGGCCCTTCAAAGACACCATAAAATTCTCATAGGAAGTTTCACCTCCATCCTGATAATCTTCATGCTAACGACAAGCATATTCCTCTATCTTCTTTATGTAAAAATGAATCTGAATTACCAAAATATCAATGACAAAGTTTCAAATCTTGAAGCCGACACAAATTCAAAAGTAAGCGAAATAAGTGAAAGTTTGATTCAAACGAACGAGGTTCTGAACAATGAGCTTGGTTCAATAAGCGAACAAATTAGTTTTATTAAGGCGACGGCGGGAGAAGATTTTTCAGGGATAATTGAGAGTTCGGTAAAATCAGTTGTAACAATAAAAACAAGCGCGAAATCTCAAGGAACCGGTTTCATAATAAGTTCCGAGGGATTTATAGTGACAAACGCCCATGTTCTTGCAGACAGCGAGGGAAACCTTGTCTCTTCAATTCAAGCAATAACTTACGACGAGGGAACGAAAAACGCGCAGTTTATTGGATACGATGGAAATCTGGACATAGCGTTGATTAAAATCGAGGGAACTTATGACGCCATTGATTTCGCAGATTCAAACGATATTCAAGTAGGGGAGAAAGTTATAGCGATAGGAAATCCGTTGGGTCTGCAATTTTCGGTATCGGAAGGAATTGTTTCAGCGGTTCACAGAGCGGGAACAAACGGATTAGCCTACTATATTCAAACGGACGCTGCATTGAATCCTGGAAATTCTGGCGGTCCGTTGATAAATAAACAAGGGCAAGTCATCGGAATAAACAATTTCAAAATAGGAAGCGGTGAAAATCTTGGTTTCGCTCTTGAATCAAATCATATAATAGAATCGGTAAATCAAATATCCTCTGAAAAATTAAATCAAATCCTGATAAACTAAAATGTCCGACAAAAAAACAAAGGAAGGAATTTCTGTAAAAAAATCGGAAGATATTTCAGAGTGGTATTCTGAAGTCGTCCAGAAAGCGGAGCTTGCGGATTATTCGCAAGTAAAAGGATTTATGATAATTCGTCCAAATGCCTACAGCATCTGGGAAAAAATACAAGATTATTTTGACAAATATCTAAAACAAAAAGGAGTTAGAAATGCGTATTTTCCGTTGCTGATTCCAGAATCTTTTTTCAAAAAGGAAGCCGAGCATGCTGAAGGATTTGAGCCCGAATTGGCTTGGGTTGAAAAAAATAAAAATGAGGAAGGAGAAAGGTTGGCGATTCGTCCAACGTCGGAAACAATAATGTATGACTCATATTCAAAATGGATAAGAAGTTGGAGAGATTTGCCATTAAAAATAAATCAATGGTGCAACGTTCTTCGTTGGGAAGTTAAGCAAACTCGCCCGTTTTTAAGAACGCGTGAATTTTTATGGCAGGAAGGGCATTGTGTTTACGAAACTGAAAAGGAATGCGACGAAGAAGTTAAAGAAATTTTGGATGAGTACAAAAAAGTTTGCGAAGAGCTTCTTGCAATTCCAGTTATTGCCGGAACAAAAACAAAATCTGAAAAATTTGCTGGAGCATTTTACACGACAACAATAGAATCTCTGATGCCTGATGGAAGAGCGTTGCAGATGGGAACATCCCATAATTTGGGAAAGGGTTTTGCAAAAGCATTTGGAATAAAATTTCTAGATAGAAATGAAAAACCGCAAATTCCGTGGCAATCAAGTTGGGGAATTTCAACAAGATTGATAGGTTCTGTAATTTTGACGCATGGCGACGACAAAGGTTTGGTTCTCCCCCCAAAAGTAGCCGAAAAGAAAGTTGTAATTGTTCCAATTATCTTCAAGAAGCAAGAGAAAGATGTAATGAAAAAAGTTAAAGAAATTGAAAAGAAGCTTTCAGAATTTGATGTTTTTATCGACGACAGGGAAGGCTACAGTGCGGGATGGAAATTCAATGAATGGGAAATGAAAGGAATCCCAATAAGAATGGAAATCGGTCCAAAAGATGTTGAAAAAAAACAAGTTGTATTAGTTAGAAGAGATAATGGAAAAAAGGAAATTGTCAAAGAATCTGAATTGAAAAACAAAGTTCCAAAAATTTTGGATGACATTCAAAAAAGTCTTTTCAAGAAAGCAAAAAAATTCCTTGACGAAAATATTGTTGAGGCGAATAGCTACGAGGAATTTAAGAAAGCAATAAAAGACAGGAAAATGGTGGGCGTTTATTTTTGCGAGGATGAAAAATTGGAAGCAAAGATAAAAGAAGAAACCGGCGCGACGTCAAGATGCATTCCGTTCAATCAAAAAACCCTTGGAAAATGCATATTCACAAAAAAGCCCGCAAAGAAAGTTTTGTTTGCGAGGGCTTATTGACTGTTCAAAATTCGCTCCCCACGCCAAACTCTGTTAAGGCGCTCCGTCAAAACCGGCGCTAATAAAACTCCCTGCGATAAAATTATTTCATGTTAAAACTCGTCTTTTCTTCGGGGCGGGTGGGCGGGAAAAGAAATAAGCGAACGAAGTGAGCATATATTTATGATTTCCAAAGAGGGTGGGACAAATTCAATTTGACATTTTTGATACGACTGACTATTGAAATTCAATTCTTAATAAAAAATCAAATTCTATCGTCTGTTCTCAGTACTATAGTTCTGTAAAGTTCGTCTTCAAGCCGAAGAGTAATCTCCATCAGGCTTGTAAGCTCTCTTTTCACATTTTCGTGTTCTTTTTCCTGCATTTTTCAGATTGGTTGTTATTTTCAACCTGAATCAAATTTTACTAGAAGCGCTCAATTCGATTCAAGCCAAAAAGGTGAACCAAATTAAGCTAGTTTAATTGTTGGTGCAAAGACTACATTATTGCATGAAGAGCCCTTCAATGTATAACAAAGTCCCCAACTCATTCTTTCTTTAAGAAAAGCATCTTTATAAAATTTATGCTAATTAATGGGATATAAATAAATATAAACACAAATTTCAGTTTAGAACAATGATTATGCCGCCATCGACATTGCCTGCTTATGATAATTTAAATCTTGAAGAAGTCCAAAAAATTCTTGATGATAAAAATGCCAGCAGATTGAATTTGTGTTTAATTAACAGAATCGATTCAGCTCCATGGGTTATGAGGCCAGAGCCGGTTTTTCTTCTGTCGGAGCTTGCAAAAAGCGGACCGAGGATATTAAATAGAACAGAAAAATTTTTGTTATCTAATCTTCCGGGCGTCGGTTTTATATCAAGTAGCTATACATCTCCAGAAAAAATACCTATGCATGGAATAGAAGATGGAGCTAGAAAAGCAACTTATTCTTTTTATTATTAACATTTTTATTCCACTCTTCCCGTTCTTTTGGTGATGCTCTGCGAATTAGATATAGATATTTTTTGGTAGAAAGTCTCTCAATTTTTACAGGTATAACGGTTTTTTTAGAAACCCATTGTAAACTTCCCTTTGGCACATTTGCAAAAGTTCTCGACGGCAAAGTATAAAGATAAAAATATTTTTGTCTGGGAAATCCATTATAAATTATGGCGTCCATTCCGGGAGCTCCATCAAGTTTTCTAAATCTTCTTATTTCGCCACCATCTACACTTTTGTAATTCAAAATTCCCATAGCCATCGCCTCATCTTTAAACTCGGAAGCATAAACTCCAAGGTGAGAATTATCTGCAACGCCATCAACATCTTTCGCTTGCTTTGGAACTAGTTTATCTCCAACAAGTTTTTTAGAACTTCCATGATAAACAAATTTTGGTTTCATAATCTAAACAAGAAATAAAAGTATAAAAATATATTCGCTCCGCTAAAGAAAATTTGAGAAATTTTATATAACTTCAAGTTTCACAATTTTGGGTTTGTGCATTATCAATTTCTTTTCTTCAGGGTGGGCGGGTGGGAGCTAAATTCAAAGTTTCTAAAATTCTATCGCATATCCTTGCCCATCAAAACTTTCTCTCTTAACTTATTGACTTCCTTGTTGAAATATTCCACCATCTCGGTTTTTTCAAAGATTGGAATAAGTTCCTCATTCTTTGCTGAAATTATCGTGTTGAAATTTCCAAAGATTTCAATCAAACTTGTTATATGTCTGTCTAGAAGTTTTGTCTTGCTAAGCAAACGATATCCTTTCGGAAAAATTTGTTTGTCATAAAGTTCCTCAAAGAGAAGTCTTGATATGTTTCCGGATTCCAAAAGGAAATCAAAATTCATCTTCTCAAGAATTTCTCCCGCTTCAGTCGACCTGGCATCCAAATAATCTCTCAAGAGAATTTCTTCATCTTTTCCAAGGTTTCCCATAAGTTCCTTCAGCCTCATGCTGATTATCACCCCTTCTTTTCCGAGTTCAATCAAATATCTTTTTACAATTGTGGAAATTCTTTTTATTATTTCAAGCCTCTGAAGAACATTGCAAATGTCATTGATTGTCACGAGTCCGCCCATTTCTAAAATATTCAAGTTAGCCATCAAGTAATCATAAATTTCCCTCTGTTTTTCCAAAACTTGCAAAGTCTCGGAAGCTCTTCTCAAAATTTCTGAACTTTCTTTCATTTCATATTTCATTTCTCCCCAATAAATCGTAACTTTGTTTTTTCTCTCGGAAACCGCAATTACAAGAGCATGAGTTTGTTTTGCGGTTCTTTCAGCCGCCTTGTGCCTTGTTCCAGTTTCCTTGGTTAATATTTCAACGCTTGGAAAAAGCAAAGTGTTCGCATAAAGGATTTTTTTTCCGTCGTTGGAAAGAATTATTGCCCCGTCCATTTTTGAAAGTTCAACAAGTTTTTGCGGACTGAATTTTGCATTTATCTTGAAACCTTTTTCAATCACATTTTTTGCAGGTTCATTTTCAAAAACAATCAAAGCTCCCATGTGGGCATTCAGCAAATCATCAAGGGCGGAGCGAATTGAAGTTCCAGGAGAAATCATTTTCAAAAATTCAAGAAAATCTTTTTCCAAATCTTTTTTTTCAGCAATTTTTGTTTCAGAAAAAACCAACTCTTTCACTTCTTTGTCTTTAACTTCAGTCATATGTCTAAATCACCAATTTTTAATCTATGCATAAATTAAAATTAGAGTATTTAAATTTAGCCTCTCGCAAAAGTTTCAGCGACGATAAATGGGAAAAGCAATATTGCGTCGCCAAAAATCTTTGTCGTCTTGGCATTTCCATGAATTTTTCCCCAAGAAACCGCTTCGTCGGGACTCGCGCCGGAATCGGAGCCGGTTTCTTCATGCGCGTCATTTATGTAAACTGCGTAATCGGCGCCGTTCCTGTAAAGATTGGCGTTGCATATCGCATGTTTTATAACTCCGCCGCCCAGAATAATCATTCCAGTTTTCTTTTTTCCAAGAGAAGTATTATTCAATTCCCAAATGTCTTCCATCAAGTCCAGAACAAAATCAGGATGGCTTGATTTAAAAAAATAAAGCATGTCCCCAAGGCTTCCGTCTCCGATTGCGGGACAAAAAACAGGAATCTTGTTTTTCCAACACCAGTAATAAATGGAATTTTTATCATTTATTTTTTCCCCAAGTTTCCAAATAAGTTCGCTTGGACTTAAAATTTTCCCGGTTTTCTTTTGTCTTTCATAAAAATCTTTTACTATTGGAAGAACAAATTTTTCAAACTTGACGTATCTTGAATTGGGAATGAAAATATTTCCAGCCCGGTTTATCCCTCTTGCCCTCAATTCTTTTCCCTTTACTTTGAAATCTCCAAGCGTAAAATCGCCGAGGCATTTTATTATGTCTTCCTCAATTCCACCGACGGTTGTTACAATCACGTCAATTTTTTTATGCTCAGCCAAATATCTGAAAATTTCTCTCATTCCAGAAGTAACCATGTTTGAAGTATATCCGAGATAGATGTAAGTTTTCGTTTCAATCATTTCTTTTATTATCTGAACAGCTTGATGGAAATTTTTTCCCTGCATTCCGGTCGTCGCAAAAGATTTCATTATTTCGTCAAAATTTCTTCCCCTGTTGAAATCGTAGCCCTTTATTGGAACTCCTTTTGACTCGACTGATTTCTTCAATATGAATTCTCTTGGATTTTTCTTCATGTCAAATGGAAATTAAAACGATTTTTAAACCTGACTAAATCGCTTCAAGAACATATGCGTTTGTCTATCACAATCTTTTTAAAAGAATTCCGCCAAAACTACGCATGGATAAATGGACTGAAATCTTGGTTGGTTTGGTTTTGGTTATAGGCGCAATTCTCGTCGCATGGGAATCATCCGTCTATGGCTGGGCGCTTTTCGGACACAACCTTGACTTTTTGAACGCAGCTTGGATTTTCTTCAAGGGAGGATTATGGTGGCTTGTCTTCATGGTAGGCGCACTTTTCGTTCTTCTCGGAATATCTGACTTGAAGGGATGAATCTGGTTGTTAAAAAAGAAAAATGGAAAAAAATTTATATCTGACACCAGACGAGCTGGGAGAGGGAGTTTTATCAGTAAGAGATGAAAGTCACTATGTTGTGAACAAAGATGGCATTGGAAAAGTTCTTGATAAATTCCTTGACGAATTGCCAAAAAAAGACAGAGTGGATGAATATATACATTCTCTTTTTTCAACTATATTCTTAGACAGAGAACAATGTTTTATGTCCATGCGTATGGGATTGGACACTGGTGAACCTTGCACATATGTTATAGAGAATTTTGGAGATTATTCCACAGATATCGAAAACGAAGCAATTGAAAGATTAAGATTATCTGGTTGGAATAGAAAGAATTATCCATATGGAAAAATAGAGTCAACATCTGAAAATGGAACTAGGTTAACCATAAACTCGGATATCGCTACAAGAATACAGGCAACCAAAGAAGATTCTTGGTACGAAACTTACGATACCGACGGAAAAATTAGAAAGGTGCACGAAAAAAGAGGAGAATTCTAAAAGAAAATGGGAAACGGAATTAGTTTATTGGCAAAGTTGCAAGAGAAAAAGGTTGATTTGAAAAAAGTTATTGAAAAAAATAAAGATTTTGTTTCTGTATATTATGGTTCGTCAAGTTTAGATGGCGGACATACAAAATATACTCAAGAACAAGTGACAATTTTGTTTGCTTCCGTTCCAGAAGTTTTTCCAGAAGATTGGAAATATGATGAATCCAAACCTGCTGAAGAAAGAGTTACAAAAGACCAACGAACAATAATTAATTTATTATGTGAAATTGAAAGGCATCCAGCGCATATGATAAAAATGAACCATATACCTAGAATGATTTCTTTAGGAAGACTTTACGCAGAAAGAAGTTTCAAAGAGTTGAAAGATATGAAAGTCCTCCAAGGTTATGATTAGAATTCTAAAATAAAAAAGAAATTAAAAAATAAAATATTTTTTTAATCAGGGATTAGTGCAACAACAGCCGCTACCGCTCCGCCAACAAGTGGCAAGTAGTATTGACTTCCCCAGAATTGTCCGACAGCAGCTACAATACCTGCAGCAACAATCGCCCATTTTTTCCAGTCTTCCAAGTTAACACCTCCTATTAAGATAATTAAGTTAAGATTGAGATATATATAAAATTATCATCAAGAGTAGGCTATGAGAGTTCCCTCGATTATCGCCGCAACAATCAAAAGCGGAACCACTATCAGCAAAAATGCCTGAAGAGAGTTCCATAAATATTTTCTAAAAGAATCGCCCTTGTTTTTTTGAAAAATAAAAGTTCCAAATTTTAGTCCAAGTCCCGTTGAAATGAAAACGGCGGGCAATTCAAATATTCCATGTGGAAAGAGCCTCCATAAAACTAAAATTCCTTCGTTTTGAACGCTTACTGAAGCCACAAATCCGAGGATATACCCGTTCACAATTAAAATCAATGCCGGGAAAATTCCAAGCAAAACTCCGAATGCCAACCCGATGAATGAACTCTGGAGATTATTCAAAAAAATAAATCTAATCAAATCAAGTTGTCCCATCCCGCTTGTTTCTTCCAAGAGCTGCCTCACAAATTCCAATATCTGCCCCACTATTGATTGCGGTACCGGAAGAAGAAAACTTATCAGGGAAGCTCCGAAAAAAATTCCAATCGCAAGATAAATAAAATTTTTAGAATCGTGAATGTAATCGAAGCTCTCGCGATAAATTCTTGTTAAATTATTTCTAGTTTTTTTCATTTATTTTCCTCGGGGGCAATGCGTAGGGGTGTCCCCTCGCTCATTGGAAATGTCTGCTAAGCATCCTCGTTTTATTTGGAAATTTTTTTCTTAGATAAAATCCATATGCAAGCCCTACGACAAGTCCGCCAATATGCGCGCTGTTTCCTATGGGAAGATCAACACCGATGAAATCAATTATCACGAGTGGGACAATAGCAACTATTGGAAGAAGCCACATCCGAAGTTCAATTGGAATGGCGAATTTTCTAAAATTTGGATTGAATGAAAACATCGCAAAAATCATTCCGAAGATTAGGATGTTGAGAAATATGTTTAATATCACGGCAAAATTCGCAGGAATGATTGGAATTAGAACAACTTGAGCAAGGATAACAATCAAAGGTCCGGCTATGAGATAAATTTTAGAGTAAGGAACCAAAACCGAAAGTATTCCCAATAAGCCGAAGATGGCTCCGCTTGCTCCAACGCCAGGTATGTCATTGGAAAAAATCAATCCCGATAAAACAAAGAAAATTCCTCCGGACAATCCTGAAAGAATGTAAATCAAAAACAATCTTTTTCTTCCGATTATTTTTTCAAGAAAATTTCCGATGAAGAAAAGTGAAAACATATTTGCAAAGAGATGGAATAGTCCCGCATGCATGAACATGCTTGTAAAAAAAGTCCAAAGAGATTTTCCTGCAAAAATCAGCGAGGGTGTCAGGGCAATATTCGTTTCAAAAAAGCCGGCTCCGAAAAAACTTGAAAAAAAATAAAAAAATACAAACAACAAAACATTCACAACAATCAATTTATTCGTAACGCTTGCGTTGTCAAAAAAAAATCCGCCCCTTCTTTGATGGTTTCTGATTATTCTCATTTTCGAGCTTAGTGAGAAAAACGTGAAAAATTTATTTTTCTCATTTCTTTTTCTTAGAAGTTTTTTTCTTCTTTATTTTCTTGGCTTTTGTTTTTTTAGCCGGTTTCTTGACTTTCAAAGTTCCTTCTTTTTTCTTTAGCAAATCTCTTTCTTTTTTCTTCTCAAGTCTTTTTCTTATTTTTTCATTCTCTTCCTTCTTTATCTCTTTGAATTTTCTCTTGTCCCCCTTGTCTTTTTCTCCCCTTATCTCGCCGTCGATTATTGATATTTCGTTTTGCAGTTTTTCAAGATTTTTTTTAAATTCCCTTACAACCTTTGAATTGTCTTTGACGGCAAAAACGCTTCCGCATTCGTTGCACGTGAAATCATGAAGCAGCGCATTTTCCTCATTGTATTCAATGTTGCATCTTTCGCAAATATAAAACGTTTTCATTTCTCTGCTTTCAATCTGATTGCTTATCTGCTCGATTTTCTTTTTTAATATGTCTCTCAAAAATTCAAGTATTCTCAAAGTTTCAAGCTTCCAAAAATAAGTATACCATCCTTTCTTCTTGTCTTTTTTTCTCGTCGATGAAACAAGGCTGTGCTCTGAAAGTTTGTAAAGAAGATTTCTCGTCTGATTTATGTTTAGATCTAATTTTTTAGCAACCAAAAACTCATTTATGTATTTGTCCGGGTCAAGGAAATTTACAATCTCTTCCCCTTGTTTTCCTATGACTGTGGAAATGGCGTCCTTGACGAACTCTCTCTTCATCTCGTCGGGTTTTTGCTCTTTTTTTATTTGCATTTGAATGTAAAAAATTTAATTGATTAACACAAAAACAATGTCTATTTAATAAACTTTATTCATTTGTTAAAAAACAAAGTTTTTAAACTTATATTCTGTTTCATATATATTAAAAGACTAGTCAAAATATTTTTATAAAATGGGGTGGTTTAACAAAAAAGAAGCGAGCAGAAGAGAAGAAATGTCTGTCCCAGAGCTTCCAAAGGTTCCGGAGCTTCCAAAGTTGAATTTTTCTCAAAATTATTCCAGGATGGATCTTCCGCATTTGCCGGCGTTTCCAAATAATTCGATTGGAAAAAAATATTCTCAGAATGCTATAAAGGATGCTGTTTCTGGGGAAAGAGAGGATATGATAAGGGGGGAACTTGCAGATGAATTCTCTGAAGAGGGAACGATGCCGGAACCGCCCCAAATGGGTTTGATAAAAAGAAATGTTATGCCGCATGAAGAATACAGGTCTATGGAAAGAACATTTCAAAAGTCTGGAAAAGTTGAACCTGTTTTTATAAGAATAGACAAGTTTGAAGAAAGTTTGGGTATGCTGGACGAGGCGAGAAAAAAAATCCATGAGATGGAAGAAATGTTGAGAAATGTAAAAAAAATAAAAGAAGATGAAGACAGAGAATTGAGGGCTTGGGAAGCGGAGATTCATAAAATAAAGGGTGAGTTTGAGAAAATAGACAGAGACTTATTCTCAAAAGTTTAGAATGTCTGGAAAAGAACTCATCTATGTCAAGTTTGAATATCAAGAAGCTCTTGAATCAAAGCGCGGAATTCTTAGCGTTCAAAAAGGTTTGATGGATGCTGCAGAAAGAATAAAAAAACATCACGAATTGAGAATGAAGGAGCTTAAACTTAAAACAAAGCTTGTGTCCAGAGCCAAAGGAACTGTAAACCTCTTGAAAAGATTGAAGAAAAGTTTACCTGTTGTAAGGCTGCCAAAAATAGTAAAGCACGGCATGGAAGAAACCATGGAAAAATCGGAACTAAAAGTCAAGAAAATTTCAAATTCTGGAGACATAGAAAGTCAGTTGAAAGAAATTCAGGAAAAGTTAAAGCAATTGCAAAGATAAAACAACTAAATTTTTAAAACAATTCCGCTTCCAGTTTAAATGAATCGTGAAGAGCTTATAAAAAAATATTTGAAATTTTTCGAGTCGAAAGGTCACAAAGAAATTCCTTCCGCTTCGCTTGTTCCTGAAAACGACCCAACGGTGCTTTTTACAACGGCGGGAATGCATCCGCTTGTTCCGTATCTTCTCGGACAAAAACATCCGCTGGGAAGAAGAATCGTCGACGTTCAAAAATGCATAAGAACAACGGACATTGACGAGGTCGGAGATTCAACACATCATACTTTTTTTGAGATGCTTGGCAATTGGAGTTTGGGAGATTATTTCAAGAAAGAAGCGATTGAAATGTCTTTTGAGTTTCTCACTAAAAGTTTGAAGATTCCTATCGAAAGATTGGCAGTAACTTGTTTCGCTGGAGACAAAGACGCTCCAAAAGACGAGGAAGCTTTCAAGACGTGGAGTTCATTGGGAATTCCAAGAGAAAGAATTGCATTCTTGGGGAAAAAAGATAACTGGTGGGGTCCTGCAGGAAACACGGGCCCTTGTGGTCCAGACACGGAAATGTTTTATTGGAAACCAAATGACAAAAAGGCTCCAAAAAAATTTTACTCTGATGAATCGGGATGGGTTGAAATCTGGAACGATGTTTTAATGCAGTATGTGAAAAATGACGAAGGAAAAATAATTGAAGCAAAGCAAAAAAATGTGGACACGGGAATGGGCGTTGAAAGAACCGTCGCGATTCTTAACGGATTGGAAGACAACTATCTCGGAGATTCATGGATTTCAATAATAGAAAAAATTGAAAGGTTATCTGGGAAAAAATATTTTGTCCCAAAAACAAATGATGAAAAAATAACAAAAGCAATGAGGATAATTGCAGACCACATCAAAGCCGCAGTTTTCATTATTGGTGATGGAGTTTCCCCATCAAACACTGAGAGAGGTTATGTTCTGAGAAGAATAATAAGAAGAGCGATAAGATATGGAAAAGAAATTGAAATAAAAAACTTCACAAAAAAAGTCGCAGAGTCGGTTTTCAAAATTTATGAAAAAAGTTATCCTGAATTAAAGAAACATAAAGAAAAGATTTTCAATGAACTTGAAAATGAAGAAAATAAATTCCTCGAAACTATAGAAAGGGGAATGAAGATTTTTGAGAATCTTGTGAGAGATAAAAAAAATCTTTCAGGAAAAGAAGCGTTTCTTTTGTACCAAAGTTATGGTTTTCCAGTTGAACTAATAGAAGAGGAATGCAAGAACAGAAAAATAAAATTCAACATTAAAGATTTCGAATCGGAAATGGGAAAGCATCAGGAGCTTTCCAGAACGGCGTCAAAAGGGAAGTTCGTCGCAGGATTGGCAGACAATTCCATTGAGTCCACAAGATATCACACCGCGACGCATATGCTTCACAAGGTGTTGAAAATTGTTCTTGGAGAAAGCGTTCAGCAAATGGGAAGCAACATAACTCCTGAAAGAATGAGATTTGATTTTTCATTTCAAAGAAAACTGACGGAAGAGGAAGTGAAAAAAATTGAAGATTTAATGAACAAAGAAATAAAGAAAAATCTTCCAGTTTCCCATGAAGAAATGCCTTATGAAAAAGCCGTGAAAACCGGAGCCTTGTCTTATTTCAAGGAGAGATATCCTCCAATTGTAAAAGTTTACAGCGTCGGAAATTTCTCAAAAGAAATTTGCACGGGACCTCATGTGAAAAACACGAGCGAGATGGGACATTTTAAAATCACGAAAGAAGAATCCGTTTCTGCTGGAGTCAGAAGAATAAAAGCGGTGCTGGAATAATAAAATTAATCAATCAAATGTTCTTCCTCTAGTTTAGAAAATATACCTAAAGCAATAATAATTAACCCCAAGGCAAAAAGGGTATAAGTCATATTAATCTCGACAAAATATCCTAAAACAACGTTCATTATGGTCATGCTGAACATATAAAGCATAGATACCGTTGAAAGCACGGTCGCCCGCTCGCTAGAATTAACGTGTTTATTTATATAATTTTGGAAAATTAGTCTTCGAGTAAGTCCAAACGCCCCAACAATCATTATCCCAAAAAACGCGACAAAAAATGTACTCGCTAAAGCAATTAGGATAAATCCAAAACCAGTAAGTATGGCAGAAAATAAAAGATACCTTCTCTTTCCATTTACCAATTTTTCAAATGATATAAAAGTATTGAGAACAATTATTTGAACCAAAACTAATGCGGAATGAACAAATCCAAAAATTCCTATTTCAACCCCCAAAGACTGCAATTTTAATTGATAAACCCAAATTAAGAAAAATGCAAAAACAGATATTGATACATAATCAAAAGCCATTATTCTCAAGGTCTTGTGGTTTTTGAAGTAAGTAATTCCTCTTGATAGAATTTTGGTATAACTTCTTCCCTTGGACAATTTTCTTCCGATTTCAGGTTCCTTAAAAGTCAGCGCAATAAATGCTGTAAGCAACATAGGAATTGACATGAGAAGCATAACAGTTCTAAATCCAAAATGTAATGCCAATAAGCTTCCAATAGGTGCGGCAATCATCAAGCCAAATAATCCTATACTATTCAATCTCCCAAAAAGTTTCTTGGAAGTTTTTTCTTTTCTAATTTCCCTTAATGAGTCGTAAAACAATGACTGGTCTGCTCCGGAAATCAAAGAAGCGGAAGTAGCCAAAGTAAATTCCCCCATTGCAAATGCCCAAAAGTTTGGATATGAAGCATAAATTAGGAATCCAATCATTCCAATAAAGCCCGCCAGAGCCAAACTAATTTTTCTTCCAAATTTGTCTGCTAAAACGCCTGTTGGAATTTCCAAAAGAAATATTGAAATAGTAAAGATAGCTTGAAGAATCATTATCTGAACGAAATTTATCCCCCCAAAAATTGTAAAAAACGGAACTAATATTCCCGCAAAAAAATGAAAATTATGAACGAACTTGTAAGCATAGAACTTCCAAATATTTGACTTGTACAAATCTTTACTTGTTTTCATCTTATTTCACCCAGCATTATACTCTTTAGCCAAACCGTATTTTCTTTCAAGTTTCCAGAAAGTTATGAATTTTATAGGATTGAAAAAAAATCCGTCGCCATTCACACTTTCTTTGATATCTGCAAGTTTTTCGGCGTCCTTATATTCATACATATCTAAGTTTAAAGAATCTCCATCAGAAATAAATAAAATTTCGGGTTCTGATTTCAAATCCAATCCGCCAACATAATTTATCGAAGTGTCTGTAATTATTGAAGGTCCAGTAGTTTCTATGAAACAATATCTGCTATTATGCCAACTTTTTTCAACAGGACATTTTATTCCTATTGACTCGTGGTTTTCATCTTGATTGTAAAAAAATACAACACCATAGCCGATTTCTCTCAGCAAAAATGCAAGCACTTCGGATTTCTCCCCGCAAACCCCTTGAGTATCATAAAGAACTTCGTAAGGATGTCTCGAGTAGGGTAATTCGGTTTCTCGATAAATTGTAGTCTTGTTGCTGAAACCCCAGTTCAAATTCTGAACTATGCTTATTGCAATTCTTGCCTGTTCTTCCTTGTCATGAGCGCGATTTTGAATTTCCACAACCAAAGGCAGCAAGAATTCTCTTTGTGTGGCTTCATCAATATTTCTTAATTTGAAATCAGTTCTTGACGGAGTTGAATTACCATCATAATTTATGTAAACTGGCAACTCTGAAAGGTAATTCGTAAGTCCGCCGTAAACAAAATAATTTATTTCTTGTTCCTTTCCCCTCAAGACATATTTTAGTTTTACCTCATTTGATTCAGTTTGAAGTTCAGACACGCATGAGTTTCCAGAAATAGAGAGAGTTTCATCGCATCCGCAAACTATCGCATTTTCAGACAAAACCCCATTATAACAAAAATAAGGTTTCATGTCAGAACAAGTATTTTCCAGGCTTCCATCGCCGCACAAGTTGTCTTTGTAAAAAACGCTTTTCGGACTTTCTAACAAAAACCACATTGTGCCGATGAATAAAAGTGCAATAACAACAAATGAAAATATCATCACTTTTGACATGATGAATTATGAAAAAAGAATTATAAAAATCTATTCACCCCAAATAAATTCCGGGCCTTCCGGGTTTCACATTTTTTGATTTGTTTTCAGGGTCGTATTTTTCTTTGTCATTTACCGCATAAATTTTGACTTCAAGATTAGTCTTATTAGCAAACAAATCCAAATTTTGTTCGAATAATTTTTTCTC
>ERZ1292632.1690-Hain-H43-01um-R2-1690-length-20557-cov-7_pt1 | contig 20557 bp, 19 predicted proteins | sample MGYA00564407_ERZ1292632 | MGnify/ENA primary metagenome ERZ1292632 (study PRJEB36523, sample SAMEA6512637) | groundwater metagenome | collected 2019-01-08 | study: AquaDiva: Metagenomics assemblies of 32 groundwater samples | reverse complement strand
GTAATTTCGGCCCCCGACCGAAGATAAATTGGTTCAGTGGGATAAAAATTAATCCGTTTATTATTTTGTTGGATAAAATAATTGTAACGAGAATTTTCCGGATGCTCAAAATCGTCAATGTGCCAAACTTCAATTTTTCCGCTTATTTTAGTCTGTTGCTCCACCTTGGCCTGTAATTCGGGTGGTAATTTATTTTTTGTTTCTGTTGATAAAGTCAAAGTTAGGGCTAGATTTGGTTTGTCGGCAGCTAGTTTCAACCATTCTCGTTTTCGGTCTTCTAAAATCGTGCTGAGTGTTTTGGTATTAGCCACCTTAAATTTAGTCGTGAGGGTTTTGGTTTGAGTATTTAAGTTAGTGATGTGGGTGACCGTGGCTGATAAGATAGAGTCGGTGATGGGGGGAGAAGCGAGAGTTGGTGTGAGAGCGAAGGAAAAAAGTGGGGAAAATAAAATTACAAGAGTAACGAGAAGGTGTTTTTTCATAATGATTTTAACTATAAGGACCATAGTGTATTTGGTCGCGGCGTGATGATTGGTGAAAAGGTTTTTGTTTGGTTGTTGTTTTGGACATTATTTAATTTAGATTTTAACACACCTAATATGTTTACCGCTAGTTTACCGCCGGATCGGCATAATTAAATAAGTGAACGAGGTGTCACCTACCCCAGTAATCATAATTGGTTTATTGCCGCCATTAAACCGAATTAGAACCTGCTCCCATTCAATCGCTTGTAGGCCATCAAGAAGATATTTTAAATTTAAACTAACCGCCACTGGCGCACCATTAATCATTATGGGAGTTAGCCAAACCAAATTATCCCCATTTTCATTGATGGTTTTTATTTCTAATTTATCATTGGTGACCGAAAAATCAACTTGATTAAATTTATCAGCGAAAACATTGGATAATTTCAGGAGATTTAATAATTCCTGACGAGAAACAGTGATTTCTGTCTCCCAACGAGAGGAGATAATTTGGCGATAATCAGGATAAACCCCATCAATCAATCTAGAGGTTAAATAAAAATCTTGGGCGGTAAAAGAAATTTGATGTTGATCATATTTAATCTCTAAATCCTCATCCAGAAAATCAATAATTTTCATTATCTTAATAATATTCTTCAAGGGAATAATCAAACTATTAACCGCTAATTTATTTTTCCCGACACTAATTATTTTTTCCGCCAACCGAAAAGAATCAGTCGCCACTAAAACCAAACTATCAACTTGTTGGTAAAAACAAACACTGGAAATTTCCGGCTTCATAGTTGAAAAAGAAGCACTATACCAGACTTCTTTTAAGTTTTTTAATAATTCTTTGGAGTGAATAAAAAAAGAGTTGGGTTTATTGGGAGTTGGAATAATTGGAAAATCTTCAACTGGTAAACCTTTGATGGTGGTGGTGTGTTGAGGGGAAGAAATTTTTAAATTACCCCCCAAAAATTCAATTTTAATTTTATTAATGGTTGAGATAAGGTTATTAAAAAAATTATTCAACAAAACACCATTTAGAGCAATAATAAGATTATTCCCATCAATAATTTTACAAGGAAGATTGATTTCTAACCCCAAATCAAGATTGGTTGATTTTATTTTTAATAAACGATCTTTAATTTCCAATATAATATTAGCTAAAATTGGTAAAGAAAGATTTTTACCAGTTACCTGTTCGGTTGTTATTATGGCTTTTTTAATTTTTTCCAAGGCGCATTCAAGATACATAAATAATTAAATTTAAATATTTATTAATAAAAGATAATTAGAATTATTAATCATTTGGATTATGGGGATAAGTGTTTTTAATCATATAAATTAAGTAATTATTTGATTTATAAAAATAAATAACCTGTTGATAATTATGGGTTAATTTAATGTAATAAATTTCTAATTTGACTCAACTCTTGATTTAATAACTCATTATTCACTAAATCATTTTTGATTTTATCGTAGGCGTGGATAACAGTGGTGTGGTCGCGGCCACCTAATTTTTGGCCAATATACGGATAAGAAGTATTGAAATCTTCCCGTAAAAGATACATTAACACCTGGCGCGGTTTAACCACTTCTTTTTTTCTTGTTTTTTCATAAAGCCGACCCTCTTCAATTTGATAAAAATTAGCCACAATTGAAATAATATCCTTAATGGAGATATTTTTAACTGGTTTAATATTGTTTTTTATTAAATTTTTTACTTCGATCATTGATAATGGCCTTTTTTTAAGATAAAACTGGCAAGCTAGGGAGTTTAAAGCTCCTTCTAATTCCCGAATATTATCTTGAATCGCCAACGCCATATATTCTAAAATCTCCTCGGAAAGTAAAAGATTATTTAATTTCGCTTTATGTTTAAGAATCGCTAACCTAGACTCAAAATCAGGTTTATTAATGTCAACAACCATTCCCCCTTCAAGTCGTGAGCGAAGGCGCTCTTCAAGATTATTGATTTGTTTTGGGGGACGGTCGGAAGAGAAAATAATTTGCTTGTTATTTTCATAGAAATTATTAAATAAATGGAATAATTCTTCTTGGGTTTTTTCTTTATTAGAAAGAAATTGGACGTCATCCATAATTAAAACATCATATTTACGATATTTTTCCTTAAACAAATTACCACGATTATTTTGAACTGAATTAACATAATCCAACATAAATTTTTCCGAAGTAATATAATAAATTTTTTTATCACTCTGGGTATTTTTGAAACAATTACCCACCGCCTGAATCAAATGGGTTTTACCTAAACCAGTGCCGCCATAAATCAATAAGGGGTTATAAAGAATCCCTGGTTTTTTGATAATTGCTTGAGAGGCGGCGTGGGCCAATTCATTAAAAGCCGCAATAATAAACAAATCAAAAGTATATTTCGGATTAAGATTATCCTCTTTATTGATATAAATTTCAGTCATGGGTATTTGTTGATTAGCCCAATCCGGCGGCTGGTTGTAGATCTCAGTTTTTTTATTTTTTTCCAAACTCTCCGTCTTGCCAATCACATACTCCACCCCTAAAATTTCCGGCTGAATCTGCCGGAGGGATTTTAAAATTGATTTATGGTATTTGTTAAGTAACCATTCTTTAACGAAAGGATTAGGAACATTTAAATAAACAATCTTATCTTCCAGTTTGACAATATTGGTATTTTTAAACCAAGTGCCAAAAGTCGCTTGAGATAAACCTACTTCAATATCAACCAAAACAGTCTCCCAAAGTTTTTTATGGTCAAGCATCAACATTACCGACATTATAGATGTCCACTTCAAGATACTCAACTTTGACGAATATGTTTATAACCGGTGAATTGCTGTGGATAACCTAATTCATTAATTATATAGATTGAAAAATATTTAATCTTAAGATACACTAATAAAGTGTCGCAAACCTACCAACCAAAAAAACGCAAGCGCGCCAAAACCCATGGTTTTTTAGTCCGTCAACGATCAGCTAATGGCCGAGCGGTAATTAACCGACGGCGCCGGAAACAGCGCCGTCGGTTAGCCGTTTAAATTAATTCAATGTTACCGCGCGCGCGACGGGTGGTTAAGGCCGCCTTTCCGGTTATTTTAAAACAAGGAGCAGTTTGGCATTCACCGGTTTTGTCTTTAAGGGTTTGGTCTCCACCGAATATTGGTATTGGGAAACAAAAAACCATCTTTCAAGCCAAATTTTCGGTGATAGTGAGCGGCAAAGTCTCAACTAAAGCCGTTGAACGAAATCTCTGGAAGCGACGCAGTCGCGCGATAATTAGTAAGTTTAAAGACAAAATAAAAAATAATTATTATTGCCTTTTATACCTTAAACCAACAATTAAAACTTTGTCCTTTAAACAATTGTCCGATAACATAAAAGACATTTTTTATCGCGCTAATCTTTTTATTAATAATCTCCAATCATGATCTCTAGTCTTTTTCGTCAAATTTTTTTCAATCCCCTCTATAATTTATTAATTACCCTGAGTGTTTTTCTACCCGGCCATAGTTTTGGCGGCGCGATTATTGTTCTAACTCTTTTGGTTAAAATTATTTTATTACCACTCCAACACAAAACTCTAAAAATTCAGAAGAAATTAAAAATTCTAGAACCCCAATTAACTGCCGTAAAAAAACTCCACCAACATGATCGGAACGAACAGGCGCGGAAAATTATGGAATTATATCGGACTCATGGGGTAAATCCGCTAACCACTTTCTGGACGATTTTGGTGCAAATCCCGATTGTCTTGGCCTTATTTATGGCTTTTCGCAGTGGCGCCACCCTCCATTCAGAATTTTTATATTCCTTTACCCCTTCACCCGAGTCAATTTCTTTAATTTGGTTTGGATTGATAGATTTGACTAAATCCTTCTTTCCCCTCTCTTTATTGGTCGGGATATCCCAATTTATTCAACTTCAACTATCCATGCCGGCTAAAAATCAATCTATTACTCCCAATAAAACCAATTCCCCTCAAGATTTTGCCCGTAATTTACAATCACAAATGCGCTATACCTTGCCGGTTTTTGTTGTTTTTGCCGCTTCTACCTTGCCTGCGGCAATCAGTTTATATTGGTTGACCAGCAACCTCTTTACGATTGGCCACGAATTAGTGGTTCGTCGAGAGACTAAGGAATTAATTCATCAATCAAATAAAGACGATTCGTCAATCGGTCAGTGAAAATAAATTTGTTTCTCTGGTTGGCGACTTGTAATTTAATCGCATCACCCAACCCGGGTTCCGCCGACCAAATTAAATGATTTAAACCAGTGGCGACATTTATTTCCCACAATAAATCATCAAGAATTACTTCCCCAGTCAGCCAATCGTCAGGGTAAGTCGCTGGCGGTAAAATTCTTGGGCTCGCGCAATAGACAATCAATGAGTCTTCCGACCAGACGCATTTTTCCGGTAGGGTGGAGATTATTAATACTCGATTGGTATTTTTCTGCCGATCATACAAACCCAATTCCAAACCAAAGGCGGCACTTCGCGAATAAAGAATTTTTTGACCGTCCGGGCTGGTTAGAGTTAACAAACCATTTAGCCCCCCAATAATCCTTTCTAATTTATCATTGCGCAGACTTAATGAATAAACCGCCCCGGCTCCTTGACTGGTTGGTTTGGTAGTCAAAATAATCTGATTTTTTTCCGGCCAAACCGCGAGCCAATCATTGAATTTAGACTCAAAAACCAAGCGACTTTTATTGGTTTTTAAATCCAAAACTTTGCCAATTATTTCTTCCCCGACTTGAATCAAGGTGAAAATCCGGTCTCGGTCCGGAGAAAGAATTAAGGTTTTGATATTTTGCTCCAACGGTTCGGGGGTAATTTCCGGCAAGATAAAATTTTCACTAGTGGAAGACAGAGCTAAACTGCCGCGAAAATAATTTTTCTCGGCGCCGGCGCCGGTGGAAAACCAAATTGAAAGTTTTGCCGGCTGAGAAATTAAAATCGCCTCGTTAATCTGCCCGCCAGCCGCTGGACCTAACGGCACACGCGCGATTTCCTTCTTTTCTCGGTTGACTAAATTCAATTCAACAATTAAACCGGTTTCGCGTTCAAGAAAAATAACCTTATCAGAAATGATTATGGCGCCAGCAACCGCGCGTTCGCTTAAGGTGGTCAGTCGGGAATTGGGTTGCCCGACGTTTGGTGGAGGTGAATTAGTGATGGTGGTAGTAGGAGTATTTGATCCGGTAGGTGGAATCGTTGGGGGTGGTACCACTAGCCGCGGCGGCACCGGAAAAGATTGACTAGGATCAATGATTGGCGGCGGGGTAGTTTTAGTTGTTTGTGTCAACCACCACCATAATCCCCCGCCGACCAATAGGACGATTAAAATCAAAATCAAAACAATTAGTAGTTGTTTATTCATGAAGCAATAAATTTCAAACTAATTAAATCTGGATTAATGGTGTAAAGAATTAAATAGGCGGCCAGAGCCAAAATTAAACCCCAAATCGCTTCGGTAATCCGTTTTTTCCCTTCCGCTATTTTTCCAGACGAACCGCCGCTGAAAATAATTTGGACACCACCGATCACAATCATCAAAACTGCGAGCGTGGCGGCCAAGCCGATCGCCAACGGGAAAATAAAAGATAAATATTCAGTCAAACTACCAACTCGGATTTGGGAAGCCGATTGATTAACATTAGGCAACGGTTCTAATAATTCTACTACTCCCGGCTCAGCCCCTCGAGCAATTAGAAAAAATTTTTCCATAATTAAAAACCAAAACTGGTTTGGCCGAAATTGACTGATAATTTAACCGCCGCCGTTTGAAACAGGTGTTCTGAATTGGTGATTTTTAGATCTAACATTGTTTCGCCGGCCGTATCGGCTTTAGTGATTAAGGTCAGAAAACGCGGGTCTTCGGTCGCGGCGGCGATTTTTTGTCCGTTGGCCATCCAATTAAACGATAGGCGGCGGTTGAGCCAATCAGGGGTAGAAAAATAAAACGGCTCGGCGACAATTTTGGCCTGATCAGTCATTAAGTTGAAATTTTTCAACGCGCGGCGGTAGTTAATTTGACCGTCTTTAACTTCATAAAAAACAATTTTCGGCGCGCCGACCGGAATCCGCGCGGCCGCGCGCGCGGCGACGGCGCCGTCCGTTTGAGTCGCGACCATTTCAATCAAATTAGAACTGCCGATGGTATTACCGGCGCGGTAAGTAAAAACATCTCGGCTGGCACCACTGGCGCTTTTAATCTCCGTGCCGTCTTTGCGCCAATAAAAAGTCAGATTTTTCGTCTCCGTCAGAGCCACCACCCTCACCAAACTTTCCGGCGTCACCAAGCTTCGGCCTTGATAATCAGGCGGGGTGTAAGTTCTCGCTTCCCACACCAAATCAACACTCGGTATTGATCCGGTTTGAGCGTCAGCTAAAGCAGGAGCGAGTAAGATTAAAAATATGACTAAAATTTTATTCATAATTTAGCCGTTTTTTATCATTTTTGAGACGGTGCCAGCAATCGGCGATGATGAACTAGCCAAAATATCTTCCGCGCGCGTGACCGACAAACTAACAATCGTGGACACCGTCCAACCCGGCAGAGAATTTAACAACGGAATCGCTTCAATCAAGGTGCCGATTCCCAAAGTGGCCGCGCGCTTACCGCTCATTATACTCGCCCCCTTCAAGGTGAACCAGAGACCAAAGGTCATCGTGGCCCAAATCGTCATCAACCAGCTGCCGATGAAACCAATACCAATCCAGCCGAGCAGCCAGGTGAGAGCGATTTGAATCACATCATAAATCACCGCGACAGCAATCATTAAACCGCTTTCAATCGTGCCAATTCGATAATGGATTCCACTCAAACCAATCATGATTTAATTTCTTCACTCCCTATTCCTGCCGCCAAATCTTCTTTGGCTTTCTTGATGGATAGAAGTTGCGACGGGTCGGAAGTGATAATTTGGTCCTCGGTGTAGGAAGCAATAACTTTAATGGCGATATGTTTCAAGCCGGCAAAAAATATTCCCTCGCCGACGCTGGATTCCAACAAAAGGTATTTTTCTTCGTTGGTCAGCTGAAAAGTTTTTTGAACCAAATCAATTGACGCCGGCGATTGTTTCAATAAAAGCTGGAGCGACGAGTTGGTGATAATCGGCAGGCCATAGGGCGAACGTAGAAAATCACCGACATCCTGGGTGATGGTCGCCACGCCGAGATAATATTTCCGGCCGCGCTTGACGAGCGAAAAAAGGAACGAAGCCGTGTCTTTTTCTTTCATCATCCACCAGGCCTCATCCACCACCAACAAACGTTTTTTCAAATTCCGCCGAATCGCGTTCCAGATATTATGCATCACGATATACATCGCCACCGGCTTCAATTCGTCTTCCATATCGCGAACCGAAAAAACGACGAATTTTTTATTAATGTCCACATTAGTCGCTTGATTGATGAATCCAGCCCAAGTCCCCTGGGTATATTTGACCAGCCGGCCGGCCAGCGCCTCACCCCCCTCCATTCCCGCCAGCACCAATTCCAAATCGGACAATAGAGGCGCCGGTTTATTAGTGAAGTCAGCCTCCGGCGTGATGTCTTTCAAAGCGTAAGTTTCAGTGATGGCGCTGTCCAAAATCGCGTCCTCTTCCGGCGTCAAGCCGCCCAACATCAAACGGAACAAGCCGACTAGATTGATGATATTGGAACGAAGAACATCGGCTGGCGATTCGTCTTCGCGCGGGAAAGGCAGGTCAAATGGATTAATGTGGTGTTCGGAGGTGAGGGAAATGTTGAAATAGCGGCCGCCGACGGCCTCGGCCAAAAATTCGTATTCGCGCTCGGGATCAACGACGATGATGTCGGCGTCAAACATCAAACTGCGCAGAATTTCCAGTTTAGTCGCGTAAGATTTGCCGGCGCCGGACTTGGCGAAAATCACCGAGTTATAATTTTCCAGCGAGAAACGATCAAACAACACCAGACTGGAATTATGGCGGTTGATGCCGTAAAGAATGCCGCGGTTGGAAGTCAAGTCAAAAGAGACAAACGGAAAGAGCGACGACAGCGGCCCGGAATTGAGTTTGTAATTGACATTCAATAAATTTTCCGCCGTCGGCAAAGTGCTTTTGAATCCTTCTTCCTGTTGAAACAACGCCGGTTTCAAATACACCAATTTGGCATCAAGCAGACCCTTAACTTCCGACTCAATTTTATTCAATTCATCTTCGGAATCGCCGTAGATCGTCAAATAAAGTCCGACGTCAAAAATTTTCTCGCGCGCCTGTTGCAGAGCGTCGCGCAAATTTTCAATGTCTTGATAAGCGACATCCAGAATCGGGTCCCGCACCAACCCTTTTTCTTCCTTGATACTAATTTGGCTTTGCACTTCCGCCACTTTTTTCTCCAGTTGTCGGAGGGCGATGGCGGTGTCAATCGGATGAATCAGAATGGAGATATCAAAAATCTTATCCAGATTGACGAGCGGCGAAAACCAATCGCCAGCCAGAAAGCGCGGGTAAGAAATCACAAACAGCGTCCGAGCCATTTTTTCACCCAAATGAATCAAGCGCGGCGTAATTTTAAGCGCCGAAGGCGCGATGATGTCGCGGAGCTCCAGCACGCCCGTTTTGTAAATATCGGCCGGCAAAATAGAAGTAATCACATTCTCCGGCGCTTTTGGTTTTCTGGAAAATAAACTCATATTTGTGGCGCGGCGGCTTCACCGGGATTAAAAATTTTGAAAAACATCTCCACTAGTTCCTCGGTTCCCAACTGAACAACGCGAATGCCGAGCCTCGCCAGTCCTTGAGCCACGACGCTGGCGCGTTGTTCCAATTGCGATCGGTATTCTTCAAATTTATTTTGTTCGTCGTCGGCGGTCGGGGTTTGGCCGCGGGCAAAAATTTTAGCCAACCAACCGCCTTTTTGTTCCAATACCGGCGGCTCGTACGGAATGACGACAAAAAAATTTTTAGACATAATGTTGGTGTTTTCCGTAAAATTTTTAATGAAATCAATATATTCATGAGTCTGAATTTTAATCAATTCATTTAATTGGTTTTTCTCCAATTCTTCCAACACTCCAAGATATGGCCGGATGTCTAATTTTCTTGATTCCACGGAAATCTGAATGTGGAATTCCAGCGAATTGAGAAAATTCTGATACTGTAAAAATAAAGCATTCTGCTCGTCTTCCGACTTGAGCGCAAAATTAAGCGACGAAGCAATCAGAACGAGGCGCAGGCCGCCCGACTTTAAAATCACGACTCCGTCGCGGATCTCATCCACCGGCACGAAATCCTGCGTCGCTCGGGCTTTTTGTTGATTTTCTTTGGTTTGGGGCATTTAGGTTTTACTTTTTACGTTTTTTACTTCAAGTTTTCTTTGACATCTAGACTCCAAGCTAGATCGCGCAGTTTACTTTGCGATAATTTGGGAATTTCCAGCGGTTTTTCCATCCCCAGAGTAATTTTAGAAGTCTGAACGGTTTTTTCTTGTTTTTTCCACAAATAAAGTTTGGCCGTCAGGAGATAACGAAAAGCCGATTCCAAAACATTGACGAACGGCCGGTCGTTCACTTTATAAAAGGTGAGGGCGAGAGCTAAAACCGCGATTAGAATCATCGGCCAAATGCTCAAATAGATCGGCAAAAAAGTATAAGCCATAAAAATCGCGCCAGCCCCGCCGGCCAAATAAACGAATTGCTTGAAGGTCAGCGGCCCGAAGATTCTGTCCTCCACTTCTATAAATTGAGGCACCTGAAAATTCATTGATTTATTTTATCACAAAAACTCATTCTGGTTTTTCTGAATAAGGATCCAAATCAACTTCCTCGCGCGGGATGCGGAATAATTGGCCGAGCTTCTTCTCGAACACTTTGTCCGTTTCGGTTTTATTCGGATTCTCTATCTCGTCCAGTAGTTTATCTTTATCCGGCAATACCCCTTCGGTCGCCGCGCTGGCTTCAATTTGGGTGGAGGGGAAGGTTTCCACGCCGCCCGAGATAGTTTCATGAGCTTCTTTAGCTTCGAAAGCTTCGGAAGATGAATGTAATTTCATCAACGACTCGCGGATGGGCAAGAAAATTTGTTCGTTGGCCTCGCGCGCGATTTGCTCGGCGGCAGTTTGGTCAAGTTGCAGGCGGTTTTTGATATGGGAGACAAAATCATTTGGTTTAGTAAGACCAAGCATTGCCAATCCAACCTCGTCAGCCAATTCTCCAATTTGGTCAATATGAAAATTATTCTTTTGCCCGATGTTGTAAATCGTTTCTGCGGTTCTAATCTCAACCAGCGCTTCTTTTAAATCTTCAGGTAAAGATTGATATTTTTCTTCAAGTTGTTGGGTGGTGTAATCCATATTTTATTTACTAATCACTGTCGCCGGTGTTATATATATTCGCCGCTGACTCTGGATTGATATTCGGCGGGATTGGCGGAGGGACGGCGATACCACCACGCCGCCCGAATGGATTAGCGCTGACATATTTATAAGCCGGATGATTTTGATCGGGTTCAATTGGTTTTATATAATCCTTATCACCCTCTCGCCCCTTTCCCTCTCTCCCCACAATATTAGCGTAAATTTCCTTCATCACTTCGCGATCAACCCCCTCGCGATTCATCGCCTTTAAATCTTCCGGATTAAGATTATGAATAACAATCGGATTCTTCAGAGCCTTCTTACTCAATTTGGCAATTTCTTTAGGTTTCATTTTTTCCAGAATTTTGGCGGCCTCTTCTTTGGTTAGAACGATACTTTCCAACTTCTCCGCGTATTCTCTAAGTTCTTTTTCGCGTGCCAATTCCTTTTCTTCTTTATCTTTCTTTCGCTTCTCCGCTTCTTCATCTTTGGTCCGGCCAAGAACCCCCGAAACGCCATAATCTTTGGTCACTGCCGCCAGACCCTCGGCAGTGGTTTTAAGGGGTCGGCGAATAAATTCACCTACCTGTTTACCTAACGGCAATTTCTTTTCAGCCAATTCAACTCCCTTTGTAATACCCTTAGTCGTTGTTTTAAATGGTGCAGCCTTGAAATCTTTGAATGTTGTTCCAACCTTGCCATAAAATTCTTTTCTGGCCGCGGCCATTTGTTCTCGGCCTTCGGCGGTACGCGATTTCCAAGCGGCACTCAACCCCTTCTTAGTTCCCCAGCCGACCGCCCCCGCCGCCGCGCCGGTGAGCGCGCCGGCGCCCTTCATCGCCGCCGCCGCGCCCTTCGCCCCCAGAGACTTGGCGATAATAATTGCGCCGAACATAAAACCAATGGCAATCATAAAGTGTAAAGTGATTTCTACTCCCGAGGCGCTCTGCGCCGAAATTTTACTCAAGACTCCACTCTTCAGGAACAATAGAGTTACATAAACCATAATCAAATAAAGCGGCGCGAAAAAAGCTTGATTAAAAAGCGTACTCCACCATTTTTTAAATAACCCCTCCTGGTTTGGAAAAGCATACATTAGAAAGGCCAGTGGCGAGAGAATGATTAGAAAAATTAAAGTTACAGTTCGAATAGCAAAAAGAATTGTCGCCACCAGAAAAACAAAGATTGTCACTAACATCATAATCACCACCCCAAATGAGGCGGCGGTAGAATTAACAAAAGCTGTTCCCAACCGACTAAAAAATTGACCAGTCCCGCCCTCGGCGGCTATCGCTGTTCCTAATGGGAGAGCGTTCATAAAACTGGCCGAGATGCCACCGATAGCAATATTAGTGCCGAAAACTGTCGCCGTATCTTTTTTTGAGATTGCATTGTAAAACTGAGCTGCGACGACATTAGAGGCGTCAATCACAATACGAGTGAAGAAAGCACTAAAGTTAATTAAGAGAGCAACAATAATAACCGAAACGAGCATCCGTCGACCATTAATATTCTGCAACTGCAAAATCATCCCGATGGCAATATAAAGTAAAATGAAAATAAAGAAGACATTGGCTAAGTCGCGAAGCACGGTCCAAGCAACAGTGATGGACTCACTGGCGACGTTCTTAAAATCAAGAATAGAATAACTAACTGACGCATCAAAAAGACTACCAACTAGCCATAAAACCACACCAAAAATATGCTTGAAAAATCCGCCGATAAAACTTATTCCAGATCGAATCCAGCATGGTATGTCAAATTTGAGCCGACTACAACTTTCTATTTCGGTTTTTGTAGAGACTTTCCGGTCTGCATCTTGTTTTATCCCAGCCGGTTTAAGTTCCTGACGTTTAGCTATAATTTCCGCTTCAAATCTTGCAATTTCCGCTTCAATTTCTTTTTTTCTTTCTGGTGTTAAGGTTGGGTCTTGAAGTAAGTTTCTGCGGAGATTGATTTGCGTCTCACTGATTCTAATTTCATTTTCAATTCTTTGTAATCTTTCCTCTTCTTTATACAGACGATTATAATCTTCAGTACTTAATCTTCCTTCATTAAAATCACGCAGAAGATCATCAAAACGATTAGCAAAAGATATGCTAGGTTTTACGAGAAAAGAAAAACCAGATAATGCGGTTAGAAATAATGCGGTAATTATAATTTTCTTCTTTATCATCGTCTTATTTTTACCGTCTGAACCGTGCGGTCGTTGCCCTTATAACAGGCCAAACGGTAAGTTAATTCCGGAGTAATCGTTAAATTAGTCGTGCCGACAAAAAGGTATTTGGCCAGTTCGGTCGCCAGCGGCGTCTCCTCATTTTTCAATTGGCCGATTTTTTTCTGGAACAAGCGAATCACTGTGGTCGCGGCCGGCGGGTCAATTTTCTCTTCCGCGCCGACGGTTAAAGGCAGAACATCAAAGAATTGGGCCGTCTCGCCGCTCGCGGCGAAATTTATCGTGTAAACATCGTCGCGATGGATGGCGCCGCCGGCCGCCGGTTGAGGATTAAAAATAATTCTAGTTTTCAATCGGTCGGTCGCCGGACTCTCGGTTAAGGGCAATTCGCTTGTTACACCGGTCGCGCTGTCGGCGCGGGTAATGCTGGCAATGCCGAGCCCCACCGGATGCTCAATCTGCCGCTCGCCGGTTGTCGGCAAGAGCGCGCCGGCGGAGACGGTCGTTCCCGGCCAATCATTATCGGCGCGGCATTCGCTGGCGCCAGCCGTGGCCCGCCATTGGAAAGTGGTAATGTCGGCTTGGCCGGCGTTCACCTCCGCCAAGGTTGGCGTGTCAAAATTAAAATCCAACGACAGTAAGCCGGTTACTTGGGGGATAACCCGCGGCGCCGGTGGTGTCGGCGCCGTTGGAGCAGCCGGCGTTTCCGGCTTGGGCGTCGGAATTTTTCCCCAACCCGAATCCGGACACGGCCCCGGCCCCGGACACGGATCGGCTTGATGATAAACGCTTTGACTGCCGGCCGCGGCGTAATTGCTAATATCCTTAAGTCGTTCCAGATTGGCGTCAAACTCCGGCGTCAGGTAATCGTTCAAAATTTCCGTCCCCTCTCCTTGGCGAATCGGACTGGTCAAAGCGGCGACGGCATAGCCTTGGGCGACCGAGCCGGGAGTTTTGGTTTTCCGCTCTATACACCAACCGCTCTCGCTGTACTTCACGCACTCATCGGCGTTAAGGAAACCGAGACCGGCCGCGTATTCTTCACGGGTGTTTTCTTCAGCCGCGGCTTGCCGGCGCGCCAGTTCCTCTCGCGCCAGATACTCGGCGCCGGCTGGATTATTCTGGGGTTGAATTAATTGAAGCCAAGTATCCCAATTGAAACTGTCGGGCGCGCCGGAAGTAATTTTATCGTAATCCTCCGGACTGATTGTCGGTTTGATTTTATCGGCGAAAGTTTTTTCCTGTTCAACTTTGAGTTTGGTCAAACTGTCATTGAGAAAGGGCGAATCAATCTGTTTCAATTCATCCAGAAAACCGCCGCCCGCTTCCCGTTGAGCCTGAATTACGGCGGCGTTGAGATTTTTCGGCACCAGCGGCTCCTTGTCTGTTTCCGGGTCAAGATTCTCGGCGTTGCCCGGCGCGCGGGCAAATTTAAAGATATTGTCAAATAATTTAATGTTATGGAACTCAATCGCCCGCCCATTCGCCTTTTTAGCGTCCGGATCCTGGACGAATTCCTTGTCTTCCATCGCGTATTGAATACGGCGCAGTGCTTTCAGGTAAGTGCAAGATTCAATTTGCAGAGATTTAATTTCGGCTGTGGTTTTCAGGAGTTGCTCCTGCGTTTTTTTCATCTGCTCGTTAATCCCCTTGATCTGGCCGGTGAGTTTGCTGGTATTTTGACTGGTTTGCAGTAAGCCGCCGATTTCCGTCGTCGGCACGGCGAGCCCAACCGCGCCCGACAACCCAGCCGCGGCGAAGGCCTGATTAACCGCTTGGGTAACGACATTTTGTAAAACGCCGCCGACATACGGCACACCGGAGACCAAGCCGCCGAGCCCCGAAGCCAAACTGCCAGTCAGTCCCTGCGCCAAAGTACTGCCGATGCCGCCAAGTCCGCCGGTGGGAAATTGATTGGCGACCGTGCGCTCGGTAATTGGACCGAGTGCGCTACTAGCGGCTCCGGCGCCCTCACTGGCCAGACCCTTAATACTGCCAGCCAGCGGCAAATCCGCCGGCGCCGGCGGGCCAACCAGTTCATTGGTTAAGGAATCGGGCGCAAGTACATATGGCGGCTGAGCAAGATTCTCGTAATAACTGTTTGGATAAAGCGCGTTACCAGCAGGATCCACCATATCAGCCATGTTATAACCAAAAAAATGAGTGTTAATTGATTCAGTTGCAACATTAATTGGTCCAGCAATAAAGCCACTGGCGCCGATGGTCGCGTCAGTCAGAGTATTGGTTAATGGTTGCAGGGCCGAAGTCATCGTCTGTTCAATCGTTTGGCTCAAACTGACGGTGATGGCGTCAATCGGACTGGTAATCGCATTCACCACCGTGCGAATTTGGGCGTCAATAACGCCGGTGGTCGTATCAATCAAGCCGCCCACCGCCGACCGAATCGGATTGAGAAAAGTGCTTGGCAGATTTTCAATACTGGCGATCGCGTTATTAACCGGGCCGATAAATGAAGTAGTGATGCTATCCATCCCGCCCTCCAGAGAATCAATTATCGGATTTGTAATATCGGCGGCCAAAGCGTCAGTCAGCCGCTCAATCGTGTCGCCTTTAGTTAAATTTTCTTGAATCACCACCGTCAAATTTTGAATAATGTCATCGGTTAATTGTTGTTGATTATTTTTCCTCTCTTTAAGCCAGTCAATAAATTGGGATACGGATGAAAACTGTTGTTGAAGTTCTTTTATTTGCATTTGCAGTTGGGAAATTTGTCCGGGCAACGATAAAATTGCCAAAGGATTGGAAAACGATGCTTGCATACTCGTGATTGATGATTTTATTCCCTCAATTGAACCTTGGATTGATTGTAATAGTTGTCCAAAGTAGGGAATGATAATTTCAAAAACATCCGAGACCATACTGCCGATTTGTCCGCCGAATTGGCCGCGGATGAAAATTTCGGTGGACCGGTCTAAACCGGGTCCCAGATGCGCGCCGAGCGAACCGCGGACGCTCTCGCCCACCAGCCGCGGCAGGCGGGTTTGCACGCCGTTACGGAGAACGTCTTGGAGTAAGCTTGACTCTTCACCGCCGGTGCCCAATAAAATGTTTCTTAATAAGGTTGGAAATTGATTTTCCAATTGGGTTTGCGTCAACCCTTGAATCCGCGGCGCCAGTCGCAGAGGTAATTCTCGTTTCAAGCCGTCGCTCACGATGCTCCCCAATTCTTTATGCAACGCCGTCTGTAATCGTCCGGGCAAATCATTTCTTAAGGCGTCATCCAAAATTGACGGCAAAGCCGTGCCAATATCTTTAGCCAAACCGTTTTGCAACGAGTCTTGCGTCAAGGCGGACAAACCGCCGCCGGCGGACGATTCGGCCTGGCAAGCGATGGCGTCTTGTTTCCGTTTCTCAGCGAGAATTTGTTGGGGATTTTTCGGTGTGCCCGGCGGCAGGGGCGCCAGCTCGGCCGGCGGGCCGAAATCACTGGCGTCCGGTGTAATCGCATCGGGGGCTGGCGGGCCGACAGTGGTATTATCCAGTGCCGGATCGGCCAACGGCGGGTCGGCTAAAACCATTGCCGGCCAAAACATTTGAGCGATCAAGCCAACCGCTAGCGCGAGCGCGATGAGCGAGCGGTGAAAAGTTTGTTGACGGTCAATCATTGTTTTATAAAGTTGAAACATTGGGAATAATCGTTACCAGCGGCAGATTTTGCTGGCCAAGCACTTGATTTAAAATCAACACGGCGCTGGTCAGCCGTTCGTAACGATGGGCGTAAGTTTGGGCCTGATCCAGCGCGATAATCGGCTCGGTTAAAATATCGGCCAGATAGGAATCAATTTCCGCCAGTCCGAGCAAGGCGTTGATTAAGTTTAAATGAACATATTTCAAGTCGTCCGGCACGTTCACCGCCCGAAGATTGGCAACCAGCCGGCCGTAGCGCTCGGCTTCTCGCCTCGCGCTCTCGGTTTTGGCCGGCGCCTGTTCCTTGAACGCTTCCAGCGCCAAACGCAACTCCAAACCGGCGCTAATCAGACTCGGACTGGTGTTCCGAAATAACTCAACGACATTTTGACTGTAGCGCCGCGCCGCGACGGAACCCTGATCGGTGGAAATTTGCAAATCGGCCAAAGTTAAACGAAAAACACCTGTTGGCCGAACGGCGCCGATGGCCGGATCAAGCAAGGGTCGGCCGTTAACCGCGCGCGCGGCGCTGACCAAGGCCACTAATTTTTTATCCTCATTTAATCCATCTAAATCGGTTAACTTAATCGGCGGAGCAACCTTAGCGTCGGTGGAATCGGCGCGATTGCCAACCGTCCCGCCCAAATACCATAAACCAAAAACAGCCAAAACCAGGATAACGAAAATTATTATCCCAAATTTCTTCATCCCGTTTATTATACTTGATTTTTCCTCGGCAGAGTATAGTGGTTTGTGGTAAAGTGGATAAAATGAAACGAAAATTTGTCGTCCCAATTTTGTTTTGGTCGGCAATGGTCATCAATCCGGAACTATTGCGCCAATTACAAACACTATTGGCGCGTTTAACGGAGATGTTAGTCGCCCAGCAAACCAGAACAACCTTGGCCACGCCGCCGCCCGTGAATCAACCTCTGTCAAGGATAGTCCTTGACATTGGGCGAGAGCCGGAAATTTTATCAATCACGCCGCCGCGCGGCGCGCTCGGCACGACAGTCACCATCCGCGGCCGCGGCTTTACCGCCACCGGCAACACAGTGTACGCGAGTTACGGCACTTTTCCCGACCGCCCTTCTCTTGATGGTGAAACGATTACTTTAAAAATTGAACCGCCCGGCTTGCCGCCCAATCTCGGTTCGCTCAAAACCGCCAATTTTCCGGAATTGCGTTATCGTTTTTATATTAGAAACACCAACGGCGAAACCAAAACCCCGGGTGAATTCGTGTTGGATTTATGAAACTATGAAAAAACTCTATCCAATTTTTCTGGTCGTGATTATTTTGGGATTAACTCTATTTTTTCTCGGCGGCCGGTTGAAAGTTTCCGGCCAAGGGCTGATTCCTTTCGGCGGCCGAATTCTTTTTGTAGAGTATTGCTGCAACGGCGTGGCGATTACCGTCGGGCCGCCGCGGCCCGGGCGTTTTCTGCTTACCGCCGGCGCCATTCCTTTTCCGTATTATAATTTTTATACCCCCGGACCCTACGTTCTCGGCACAGCGATGCCGCCATTGGAACCGTGTTTTGAAGTTGCCGCCGCCTGCCTCGTGCCGATTCCGGTTACCGGCCAGATTACCAAAATCGGCTCCAGCGCATTTTAATTCAATCTAATTTTTTAATTTGACTTCTCGGCTTAATTTGCTAGTTTGAAATCGGATTGTAGGTCTGCCGTGACACTTCTATCAAACTAAGAAAGGCGGAAACCGATATGGAAAGATTAGAGGTAGCGGAGAGAATTATTATCATCGTCTCGGACCAACTCGATGTACTTAAGGAAAATATCGATGAATCAAGCAGGATGGTTGAAGATTTGGGGGCGGATTCGCTCGACCTCACGGAATTGACGATGAAGATTGAAGAAGAATTTGATATCGCCGTTCCGGACGAAGTGGCCGCGACGCTTAAAACCGTCGGCCAGACGATTGACTACGTCTTAGCGTTGGTCAAGAATGAGTAGCGCTCTTATTTTTCCCGTTCCCCGTTAGCCCCGACCGCGCGTCGGGGCTTATTTATTCAATGAAACCGATTCACCGATTTGGAGATTATTTTTCTCGGCCCAATTAACATTCACTTCCAAAACATATTTAACCGGCCGCGCCGGCTGGAAACTTTGCGGAAAAGATTCCGGCAAAACATTTTTGGAAATATCGGCCACGCGCCAATGCTCGTCAATCCAGATAATATCAATTGGAAAATTCATTTCTTTCATCCAAAAACTATATTCAGCCGGCGCGTCAAAAATAAATAACAATCCTTGATTCGCGCCGAGCGCCGCGCGCCCGGACAAGCCGCGCGCGCGGGCGGCATCCGTGTCCGCAATTTCCACCGCTAATTTTTGTCCGACAATCATTAAATAATTTTTTTCAGCCGGAGTCAGCCAGCCAATGACCATAATAACTGAAGCAACGATTAAAAATGTTTTGCCAAACAGAGCCATTGATTTAAATTTAAATTTTCCGCGCGCGCGGTCGGAACGATCCGGCAGGCGCTCAAAACTTTCGCCGGCAGTGTCAAATTATTTTTGACCATCTTGCGCTTGCCGCCGAAACCGCGTTTGAGCAAAGTAAAAAATTTTTCTTCGCCGCCGGCGGGAAAATTTTTCTTGTTTATCTGATCAATCAGGACAACGGCGGAATCAACTTTAGGTTGCGGATAAAAACCAGCCGCCGGCACGGTCATAATGTAACATGGTTCGCCGTAAACTTTAACGCTAATGGAGAGAATACTTTCCTTGCCGCCGCCGGCGACGATTCTCCTGGCCACCTCTTTTTGCAGCATTAAAACCATCGCCTGCGGTTGATGGGTGGCAGTTAAAAATTGTCGCAAAATCCGGCCGGTTAAGTAATAGGGCAAATTAGCCACTAACTTATAGGTTTTAGCTTTTAGCTTTGACGCCAGATCAAATTCTAAAATATCATCGTGGATTAAAATAAGTTTTTCGTCTTTTACTGCGCGGGCAAATTTGTTTTGCAGAAAGCTAATCAAACAGTCGTCCTTCTCCACGGCAATGACCCGCGCGTCGGCGGCAAGTAGGGCCTCGGTTAAAACCCCGCGGCCCGGGCCAATCTCCAACACCGTTTCGCCCGCCGCGAGTCGCGCCGTTTTTATTATTGTTTTCAACGCGCGTTCACTGCGGAGAAAATGCTGCCCCAGTGTTTTTTTAGCTTTTATTAACATAAATATTGTGTTTCAAACAATGACGAATCAAGATCAAGAATAAATTCGGACGGCTGATTGGGTCGCGTGGCGCCGTAAATGGTGCGCGTTTCGGCGTACGAGAGATAAAGTTTATCGCGGGCGCGCGTCAGGGCGACATAAAAAAGCCGCCGTTCCTCTTCTTCATCATAATCCGGATCCGTTTTTTCGCCAGCTGGCGAACCAAAATGATCGTGTGGGAACAACGACTGTTCCAGACCGGTGATAAAAACGCGATCAAATTCCAAACCCTTGGCGGCGTGCACGGTCATCAGATTGATCGCCGCTTTCCGTTCCAAATAGAGCGTATCCTGATCGGACACCAACGCCGCTTCGGCGAGCAGCGCGCCCGCGCTTTCGGCCGGCGGCAGCTCGTCATATTTCCGCGCCAAGCTGACCAACTCTTGGATGTTTTCCAGTCGTTCCCGATCATCCGAGCCGCCGGCGGCGAGGGTTTTAGCCAACCCCGAAACGTGGATAATGTATTGCAATACTTGCGCCACCGGTTGTTGGGCGGCGGCCGCGGCCGCGGCGGTTAATAATTTTTTGAAATCTTTAAATTTTTGTCGTTGACCGGCCGGCAAATCGTCAATTTGTCCGGCTAAAATTTTAACTAGGGCGACCTTACCCAAACCGCGGGACGGGACTTGCAGCGCGCGCTGGAAACTTTCCAAATCATCGGGATTCAGCGCGGCTTTAAGATAAGCCAAAACATCTTTAATTTCCCGCCG
>ERZ1292632.1689-Hain-H43-01um-R2-1689-length-20563-cov-7_pt1 | contig 20563 bp, 26 predicted proteins | sample MGYA00564407_ERZ1292632 | MGnify/ENA primary metagenome ERZ1292632 (study PRJEB36523, sample SAMEA6512637) | groundwater metagenome | collected 2019-01-08 | study: AquaDiva: Metagenomics assemblies of 32 groundwater samples | reverse complement strand
AGACGCACTACCTTGAGGTGGTAGCGCCCGTTAGGGCATGGAGGTTCAAATCCTCTCCCGCGCACGGTATAATAAGCTGGTGTCTTCCGGCTTTACTTTAATTGAATTATTGCTGGTGCTGGCGATTTTTTTGGTTGTCGGCATCGTCGTGATGCCGCTTTACGGCAATTTTTCTGTTTCCACTCAACTGAATGAAGAAGCGAGCCAGTTGGCGCAAAACATTCGGCTGGCACGGACGCAAAGTCTAGCCGGTTTTAATAATGTGACTCATGGCGTTTGTTTTGAAACCAACGTCGGCGCGCCGGACCGGTATATCATCTATTCTGGCGCTAGTTGCGCTACCCGCCTGCAAACTTTTGATCAAATTATTTCCTTGCCGTCAGTCCTTAAACTCACCGCCACTTTTCCGGCCAATGGCAATGTCAGTGATTTAAATTTTAACCGTACCGGCATTCCGGCGGCCGTCGGGACCATCACTCTAACTCACACCACTTCCGGCCAGCGACAAATTACAGTCAATGAACTCGGCTTAGCGGAAGAAAATTAACTATACTTATGTGTTAAAATGCTCGGATGAAAAAGAAATGGCGATTGCGGCCAGCGTCGGTGGAAAATAATTTAAATGTTTTATCTCCCTTTTTGCGACAGTTATTAATTCAGAGAGGATTGACGGAACAGAGGAATGTGGATAGTTTTTTGACGCCAGATTACGAGCGCGACTTACATAACCCGTTCCTAATGTTGGATATGGAGCGCGCGGTGGAACGAATTATTAAAGCGATTAAAGATGATGAACGAATCGCCGTTTTTGCCGATTACGATGCCGACGGCGTGCCAGGCGCGGCGGTGCTCGCCGCGTTTTTCAAACAGATCAATTTTCCAAATTTTACCGTTTACATTCCCGATCGCCACGAAGAATCTTACGGTTTGAATAATCAAGCGCTCGCGGCGCTCGCGCAAGACGGTGTCAAATTAATTATCACTGTTGATTGCGGTGTCACCGATGTCGCGCCGGTGGTTGAAGCAAATCGTTTGGGGTTGGAAGTAATTATCACCGATCATCACTTAGTGCCGGAAATTCTGCCGGACGCGTATGCGATTGTGAATCCAAAACGAACCGGCGATCCTTATCCGTATAAGATGCTCGCCGGCGCCGGAGTCGTGTTCAAATTAGTGCAGGCGTTGGTACGGGAATTTGTCTCGCCAAAGTCCTCGGATCTCCTCGCCTCCGGCTCGGCCAGACCATTGGTTCAACAAATTCCCGCGCCGTTCAATAGTGGTTGGGAGAAGTGGCTGCTCGATCTCGTCGCTATTGCTACGGTCTCCGATATGGTACCCCTGACCGGCGAAAATCGCGCGCTGGTTTATTTCGGTTTGAAAGTTTTGAGACAAACGCGGCGGCTCGGTTTGCGTCGCTTGCTGGACGAACTTAATTTGGCGCCGGAGTTTGTGACGGAGGACGACATCGGTTTTTCCATCGGGCCGAGATTAAATTCGGCCAGTCGAATGTCGCACGGCCACGAGGCCTATGCCTTACTCACGGCCGAAGACGAGGTTGAGGCCGCGCGTCTGGCGCGGCATTTGGAATTGAAAAATAAAGAACGGCGCGCCAGAGTGGATGAAATTCTCAATTCACCGCGCTTGGATAATTGGATTGACAGCGGCGAAACCGTGCTGGTGTCCGGCAACTCGGTTTGGTCACTCGGCGTTTTAGGTCTGGCCGCCGGCCGCTTGGCGGAAAAATATTGTCGGCCGGTTTTTCTTTGGGGTGAAAACGGCCGCGGTGAAATTAAAGGTTCATGCCGTTCCGACGGCACGGTTAATATCGTGGAATTGATGAAACTGGCCGAGATATCCGCCGCCGGCAGCTTATTTTTAAATTACGGCGGCCACGCCGGCGCCGGCGGCTTCTCGCTGTGCCATGAACATCTACCCGAGCTGGCGGACTGTTTGCAAACCGCTTACCGACAATTAGCGAAATTTCCGGTGACCAACAACGAGTCCGCCGCGGCGGCGGGCGAGTGTTTTTATGATTGGCAATTGCCTATTGAAGAAATTAATCACGAAACTCACGCCTTACTTGATCAAATTGCGCCATTTGGTTTGGATAATCCCAAGCCGGTTTTTTTCTTGTCTGATCTTGAATTATTATCGCGCCGAAATTTCGGCAACGGTGCGCGGCATTTGGAATTGGTTTTTAAGCACCCCGACCTCGGTCAAATTAAAGCCGTCCAATTTTTTGCGCCATTGGCGGCAACTGAAGGCGAGTCCTTGCCACTGGCGGGAATTCGTCTTGACCTTCTCGTCAATTTGGAAAAATCTTATTTTAGAAACAGACCAGAACTGCGCCTGCGAATTATTGATTGGCGCGCCGCAATCTGATTTAATCAACTTGTGCCAAAATTTATTATCTACACCGACGGCGGCGCGCGGGGCAATCCGGGCCCGGCCGGTGCCGGCGCGGTCATCGTTGACGAATCGGGGCAAGAACTCAAGCGGACTCACAAGGAACTGGGGGTGATGACAAATAACGAAGCCGAGTATGAGGCGGTGATTCTCGGTCTGAAAACTCTGAAACATTTGAAGGGCGGCCCGGCGGTCAAAGCCGCCGAGGTGGAAGTGCGGCTAGACAGCGAATTGGTCGCTCGGCAATTAAACGGCCAATATCAGATTAAGGAAGAAAATCTCCAACCGCTGTTTATGAAAATCTGGAATCAGCGCGTAGCGCACTTTCCACATCTAAAATTCGTCCACATTCCGCGCGAAAAAAATCGCACGGCTGACCGGCTCGCCAATCAGGCGATGGATGATAATCAGCGCCAGTCGCTTGCCAAAACTTTGTTTCAAGAGTAGTAATAGCGGTGGAAACTAAACCGCTAAGGTGGCGGTTGCCGATCTTTGGTTCAACTCTAATTGGGAGACTTGAAGATGTTTGAAAATCTTACCGAGCGAGCGCGGCAGGTGATGGCGTTCGCCAATCAGGAAGCCCAGCGCTTCAACCACGAGTACATCGGCACCGAGCACATCCTGCTCGGTCTGGTGAAGGAAGGGTCGGGGAAGGGGGTCGACGTGCTCAAGAATCTTAAGGTTGACCCATGCAAGGTTCGAAGCGAGACCGAGAAACTACTCAAAAGCGGACCAGAACAAATTACGCCAGGCAAGCTTCCGAAGACACCTCGCGCCAAGAAGGTGATTGAGTATGCGATTGAAGAGGCGAAAGCCCTGGAGCACAAGGTTATCGGCACCGAGCATCTTTTGCTGGGCCTGTTGCGCGAGCAGGATGGCGTCGCGGCGCAAGTGCTGATGAATCTCAACCTTCGCTTGGAGGACGTGCGCGAGGAGGTGCTCAATCTTTTCGGGGCCAGCGAGAAGAGCGAGGAGGCCAAAACCGTCTTATCTTTGCCGCCGCCCGCTGTCGCGATTCTAGAATCAACTATTCTTGTTAAATCAGGCGGTTTAATCACGAAGAATTTTCCATTTTCCGAATTGAGAGCAGTTGAATTTAGTATTGGTTCGCGGGAAATTCGGACTACACCACAGCTCGCCGCTTGCTTGATCGCCGCTTCTCAAGCAAAGCCATCTGGTTATTCAACCGCTCTTGTGGTAAATGATTTTCTTGAGTTTATGAAAAGAGATTAAAGAACCACTCGGCTATCCGCCGCTCCCCAAAACCCCGCCCGAATTGCCGGCGGGGTTATTTTTAATCAAACCCGAAAATAATGCCGAGTTTTGGCCGTTTTTGCCGCCAGAAATTTTTGGCAGAAATTTTCCGCCGCCGCCGGCTCAAAAAATTTGCAGGAAAAAATATCAACAAAAGCGCGGTTTTTTGTTTCGTCAAAATGCATCGTGATGGACGAGGTTTCAATAAACTGCATCGCCGAATAACCTTCCAGCGCCCCCTCGGCGAACCGCTGGATCAGCGGCGCGCCGAATTGTTTCATTTTTATTTCTCGGCACAGACCGTCAATCAGTTCGCGAATTTTTTCCGGTGTCTTGATGAACTGGGGATGGCAGTCGTAAAGGTCAATGGAGGCCACCATCCCCCAACACTGGTGCTCATCGTATTCCTCGCGTAGATCAGACATAATGGTTATATTATATGAGCCGTGTCTCGAAGCGCAATACTGTGCATAACTTTCGGCTTCGCCACCGGCGTTTTTTTCCGGTCTTTTTTTAATTTTGGTTGGGCGGGAATTGGACTGTTCGTTCTGCTCGCCATCGGCGCACTCGGACAATCATTTTTTCCATCAACAGAAAAATGGCACGCCTCGCCATCAACTTGGCGCGCGGCCGCGCTGTTTTTCCTGTTTGTCGGTTTGGGTGTCATCCGTTTTGAATTCAAAGATCAATCGGAATTTGCCGCCGCGCTGAATTGGCGCGATTCCACCGCCACCCTCACCGGTTTAATTGTGTCCGAGCCGGAAGAACGGGACGAACGCACCCGGCTTGTGTTTCAGCCGGACAATTGGCCAATCAAAATTCTTTTGCTTGCTTCACCCTTTCCGGAATTTAATTACGGCGATCGGTTGAAAATCAGCGGCCGCTTGCTCAAAATTAAAAATTTTCAGGCGGAAGATACTGGCCGGATCGTCGCCTACGCCGATTATCTCGCCGCCGCCGAAATTTATTATGAAATGTTTGAGCCGAAAATAAACTTAATCGCCGCCCGTCAAGGTTGGTGGTGGCAGGAGAAATTATTTGACTGGAAAAAAGTTTTATTGACGCGCTTGGCCGCAACCGTGCCGGAGCCGGAAACTTCGCTACTCGCCGGCCTGACCGTCGGCGCGCGGCGGTCGCTCGGCGCCGATTGGACCGAAAAATTTCGCCGCGCCGGTTTGCTCCACCTCGTCGTTCTCTCCGGTTATAACTTATCAATTGTCGCGGCGGCGATTTTGGCCGGTCTCGGTTTTTTGTCTAAACGGATAAGATTACTCGTCGCCGCGCTCGCGGTCGTTTTATTTACCCTAATGGTCGGCGCCGGTCCGGCAACAATTCGCGCCTGTCTGATGGCTTTAATTGCGCTTTTGGCTCAAGCAACCGGCCGGCGTTATCTCGCCGGCTGGGCGCTCGGCGCGGCCGGTTTTCTGATGCTTCTCGTTAATCCGAAAGTGCTGGTTTTTGATCCGGGATTTCAGCTGTCTTTTCTCGCTACCGCCGGACTTATTTATCTGGCGCCGCCGCTGGCCGCGCGTCTTAAATTTATCACCGCCAAACTCGGCTTGCGCGATCTGGTCGCGATCACTCTCGCCGCCCAAGTGGCCGTTCTGCCGTGGTTTCTTTATCATGGCGCGACCTTGCCGCTGCTCGCTCTGCCGGCCAATCTGCTGGTCCTGCCGCTGGTGCCGGCGGCGATGTTTTTCGGATTTCTGACCATGCTGGCCGGCCCCCTCCTGCCGCCGCTGGCCTGGTCGGCTTGGTTCTTGGCCGACTACATCCTCGTCATCGCCAAATTCTTCTCTGGACTTTTCTAACCCCCCATATATACTAAAATTGGTTTTGGTCTTCATTATCAAAATTATCAAAGTTAATTTTTAAACAAATATGAATTCAATCGTCAAAGTAATTTTGAGTATTATCGTCATCGTCTTGATCGTCTGGGGTCTGGCTTCTTGGCTGAAATCGCCCGTCACGCCGCCCACCGCCACCGAGCCGATTAAGATTGGTTTCATTGGACCATTGACGGGAGATGTCTCCTCTTTAGGAACTATTTCCCGTGCAGCGGTTGAGTTGGCTGTAGAAGAAGTTAACACTCAAGGAGGAGTTAGCGGACAACCCATTCAGGTAGTTTATGAAGACGGGCAATGTAGTCCGCAGCCTGCTAGTAGCGCGGCAGCTAAATTGATAAATGCGAACAAGGTTAATGCAATAATTGGTGGTCTTTGTTCAAGCGAAACATCTGCCTTTGCTTCTGGAGCAATGCAACAAAAGAAAATCGTTATTTCTTATTGTTCTTCTGCCCCAACTTTGAGTCAGACGGGTAAATACTTTTTCCGCACTTATCCATCAGATTCTTATCAGGGTCGTTTTGCCGCCGAATATGCTTATAATAAACTTGGGGTAAAAAAGGTAGCCATTATCTACCATATCAGCGATTGGGGCACAGGATTGAGAGATGTCTTTGCCGCGAGGTTTGCCGAACTTGGTGGGACGATTGTTTTAGATGAAGGGACTCTCCAAGAGGCGCGTGATTACCGCACTCAGTTAACCAAATTGAAAAACATTCAAGCAGATTATCTTTACGCTCCAGTTTATGTTGAAGGGGGAATTGCTTTGATAAATCAGATGAATCAACTTGGAATCAAAACCAGGATCTTGGCAGGAGACACATTCAGTGACCCTAAATTGAAAAAAGAAGCTAGCGGTAAGGCTGATATTCTTTTTACTCAAACAATTACTCCGTCCGGCGGTGAATTCCTAACTAAACTAACAGCCAAAACAAAAGTAGATCAAATGCCACTTTGCGCCCCGCAAGCTTATGATGCTGTAAAAATATTAACTAAAAGTGCAAACGAAGTTGGATTAGATCCGGATAAATTAGCCGATGCCATTCGCGCTACAAATTATATTGGAGTATCCGGGCAGATTAATTTTGATGTTAACGGAGATTTAACTTCTGCCGCCTACAAAGTTAGTCGGATTACAGATGGTAAAAGTGTCGACCTAAATTAATTTTCTTGTTAGGGGATAGTCCATCTATGGGCATCCGGCCGCAGTTGATCGTCAACAATATTATCGCCGGTTCTCCCTCCGCTTTCATTTTTATCTGAAAGCAAAATCGTTTGTCCTCTTGTTCTTCCGCGCTATGTTATTCACAGTTGAAACGACTGAGTTTGAAACTCCAAATGGGAAATTCAGTTTCAACGTTGACCACGCTGCGCAAATTACGCCCGTGGCGATTGAAGTGATCAAAGACGGCCAGTTTTTGCGGCTGGAAGATTAGCTAAGATTAGGTGGGCATAGCCCCCTATCAAGGTAACCATTGCTAGTGTCGGCCACTTGACCCCGCAACCGGTTGCGGTGCCATAGCCGATTGTGATACCATAGTGGCATCACTATGGGAAAGACCCTTGCGCGGATACGTCTGCGCCGGGGGCTTTTTCTTTCTAGTCTCCATTTGAAAACTTATGATAGTGATCGTTGAGGAAAGTGATTTCTACATTTTTATTCCTCAACAAGAATGAGCATTTATTTTTATCCGGGGCGACCAATTGAGCTAAAACCTTATTCGCCTTGAGAAATTCCACCAGACAACCAAAATCTCCGTCGCCGCTGATTAAGATGCAGGAAACATAATTCTTCTCGTAAAAATCAGAAACCATTTTAAGCACCAATTCTGCATCGCAATTGCCCTTAATGTTTCCACCGACAGTAACCGTTTGCTTGAAAATCAAAATAAAACCGCACTCTTGCAAGTGTTCATAAAACCTGGCTCTTTCCGGAACAAGACCGATAAACAAATAGATATTGTCGGGATTGTATTTTTGACGAAGCCATCCGCGGAATTTTTTGTAATCTATCGTAAATCCTAGGCTTTTAGCGGCCCGATACAGATTATTGCCGTCAATATATATATTGAGCTTCACATTTGCTAAATGGGTAACTTTTTGTAATTATAGAGATGATCAGTTTAGCATTCAAAATCAATCTATGAAAAAAATAATTTGGATTATCGTGATCGTCGCCGTTATTGGAATCGTTTGGTCGTACAGTCAAAAAACCGAAAACCCCGCGCCGCCGGTCACCACCGAGCCGATTAAGATTGGACTGATTACTCCACTTACCGGAGATGCGGCCGCTCTTGGAGAATTTGTGAAAAATGTCACAGAATTGGCAATTGAAGAGATAAATCAAGCTGGTGGAATCAACGGACAACCAATCGAAGTCGTTTATGAGGACGGAAAATGTTCTGGTGCCCCGTCAGTCAGTGCCGCTCAAAAACTTATTTCCAGTGATAAAGTAAAAATTATTTTTGGTTATGAATGTAGCGGTGGTGTGTTGGCGATGTTGCCAGTCACTGATAGAGCCGGAGTCTTTGTTTTTTCCGGTTCAGCCACAAGTCCAGATCTTTCCGGTAAAAGTCCGTTATTTACCAGAACTATTCCGAGTGACGCCGGTCAAGGACGAGCTCTAGCTGAAATGGCTATTGCCAAAGGCTGGAAGAATATCGCCGTAATTCAAGAATCCTCCGATTACGCTCTGGGTATTTTCCGGGCATTTGAAAACAACTATCCGGTTACGGTCGGTACAATTACTAAAGAAGAATATCCGGCCAACACTACTGATTTTCGCTCTATTCTCACAAAAGCCAAGTCAACCAAGCCAGATGCCATTCTCTTCATACCTCAATCACCGAGCACGGCCGAGCGCCTGATAAAAAATTTCAGTGATTTAAAATGGACTGTCCCAGTTATGGCTAATGACGCTGTCGGAGGCAATCCACCCCTGGTGAAAATGTTTAAGCAAATCTTGGAGGGGGCATTAGTGGCTGAACAATTTCTTGATCAGTCCAACACCAAATTCCAAGATCTCAACGCTAATTATCAAATAAAATATGGCAAGGAGTTGGTTTATAAATCATACGGGCAGGCCATATATGACTCAATCTACTTGACCAAAGATGGATTGACGCAATTTGGGAATGATCCACAAAAGATTGCGTCTTGGGTTAGAACAGTTAAGGATTGGGAGGGGGCTTCCGGTAAGGTCACCATCGATTCTAATGGCGACCGAATAGGTGGTTTTGTGATAAAAATCATAAAGGACGGCGAGATAGTTGAAATAAAATAGATGTTTTGAATAACTGTCCGCCCGCGCGCTAACTTTATAAGAGGTTAATTTTTTGGGTAACCCTTTATAAAGTTTGGTAGTCTGTTAAACTGATCAGGATAAATAAACATGGACATCCTGCCGCAATTGGTGGCGAATAGCGTCATTGCCGGAGCAATTTACGCGCTCCTCGCGCTCGGCTTCAATCTCATCTACGGCACCGTCAAGTTTTTTGATCTCGGCTACGGCGCCCTCACGGCCGTCGGCGGTTACGCCGTCTTTCTGTTTTACAAAAAACTTGATTGGCCGCTGGCCCTCAGCGTCATTCTCGGTGTTTTGATCGCCGGCGCCATCGGCTGGCTCGCCAACGAGCTGGTGTATAAAAAACTTCGCGCGCGCCGGGCCTCGAACATGGTGCTCCTGGTCGCGTCGCTCGGCATCTTCACCCTGCTCCAGGCGCTCATCGCCATCTTCTTTACCAGTCAATTCCAGACACTCGCGAACTCGGCCGCCGCCGGCCGCGTGTTGGAAGTTGGCTCGGCGGTAATCACGCCCGTCCAACTCATCATCCTCGCGAGCGGTCTCGCCATCATGGGACTGCTCGCGCTCGGATTCAAAAAAACGTTTTTTGGCAAGGCGATCAAGGCGGTGGCCGACGATGAAGAAGTGGCGCGGGTGGTCGGTCTGAATACTGCGCGTATTATCGGCGGCGTTTTCTTTATCGGCTCGGCCCTCGCGGGCCTCGCTGGCATTCTCGTCGGCTTTGACACCGGTATTGAGCCGACGATGGGGCTCTCACTCCTCCTTAAGGGCGTGATCGCCTCGATCGTCGGCGGCATCGGCAATGTCTACGGCGGCGTCCTCGGCGCCTTCCTCCTCGGTTTCGTGGAAAATTTCGGCATTTGGAAAATTTCCGGCGAATGGAAAGACGCGATCGCGTTCGGTTTACTCATCATTTTTTTATTATTCAGGCCCAGAGGGTTGATTAGACAGTAAAAATGGAATATCTGATTCATCTCGCCATTCTCGTCGACATCTACGTCATTTTGGGCGTCAGCTTAAATTTAGTGGTCGGTTTTACCGGCCTGTTATCGGTAACGCAAGCCGCTTTCTACGGTCTGGGAGCTTATGTCACTGCCTTATTACTCGTTAATTTTGGCGTCAATTTTTTTCTGGCCGCGCTCGGGGGAATCCTGCTGACCGCTCTCATCAGTCTTCTGATTGGTTTTGTCCTATCGCGCTTCCGCGGCGATTATTATGCCCTCGGCTCATTCGGTTTCAATATCATTATCTATAGCGTCTTCTTGAACTGGCAATCGGTCACGCGTGGGCCGCTCGGCATCCCGGGCATTGCGCGGCCCGATTTGTTCGGCCTGAATTTTTCCGATAATTTTTCTTTTCTGCTTTTGACTTTGGTTCTGGCGCTCCTCGCTTTTCTTCTGGCTCGCTGGTTGACGACTTCTTCCTTCGGTCGGGTGCTGAAAGCGATTCGCGAAGACGAACTGGCGCTCCAAATTTTCGGTTATCGCACGTTGCATTATAAGCTGATGATTTTTGTCGTCAGCGCCGCTCTGGCGGCGCTGGCTGGCGCGCTCTTCGCCTCTTACATCACCTTCATTGATCCTTCAAGTTTTGCCCTTTTTGAATCTATTTTCATTTTGGCGATTATCATTTTGGGCGGTCTAGCCAATCTCAAGGGGTCGGTGCTCGGCGCCGTCTTCTTGATTCTGTTGCCGGAAGCGCTCCGATTTGTCGGCTTCCCCTCCGACATCGCGGCGCAGATGCGCCAAGTGATGTATGGGTTGATTCTAGTTATCCTGATGCTGTATCGGCCGCAGGGCTTGGTGGGGGAGTATAAATTATAGGTTGAATATGCTACAGTCAACTCGTGATTGACCAAAAATTATTGAGTCAAAAATTTACTGAATTAGCCGCTTCAAATGGCTTGGTTTTGGGTGTGCTGTTTGGTTCGCAGGCGACCGGCCGAACTCATCCCCGAAGCGATATTGATATTGGTTTTATCACCGCGCGCCGGCTCGGTTTGATGGAAATTGCCGTGCTCCAAGAAAAACTAATGGTCGCCACCGGTTATGGAAACATTGAATTAACCGATTTGAAGAATGTTTCGCCATTGCTATTGAAAAATATCGCCGAAGAAGGAGTGTTACTCTATGAGAAAGAATCGGGAGATTTCGATCGCCTTAAAATTTACGGTCTCAAGTTGTACATGGAAGCCGAACCATTATTTAAGATGCAAACCAGTTCAATTTTATCTTTTATTAAACGCCATGCCTGACCCCCTTTTGATTAAAAGTAAAATTAATGAAATTAAGAATAGTCTTGACCAGTTGTTGCCTTTATTAAAAAAAGAGGCGCGAGAGATTATTGACGATTATTTAGTTCTTCATACAGTGGAAAGATTATTTCAGTTAATCGTTGACACTGCCATTGATATCAATACTCATATCATAAATCAAAACAATCTCTCGGTTCCCAACGATTATCAGGGCACCTTCACTGTTTTGGCCGAGAATAAAATTTTCCCAATGGAATTCGCGCTCAAAATCTCTCCTTCGGTTGGATTGCGCAATTTGATTGTTCATAAGTACGGCAAAGTAGATATTAAAAAAATGGTGGACGACATCAGGAGTGAAATTGGAGATTATATTGAGTATATTAAGTTAATTAGTGAAAAGTTTATTTAACTAAACTATGAAAAAATTAATCTGGGTGGTCGTTGTTTTAATAATCATCGGCGGCGGGTGGTGGGTAAGTCGGCAATCAAACATCCCGGCGAGCGGCGGGGAGCCGATTAGAATTGGTTTCATCGGCCCTCTTACTGGCCCTCTGGCCGATATGGGTGAAGAGCAAAAAAATACCATTGAGATAGCGGTAGAGGAGATAAACAATAATGGCGGTGTAAATGGTAGAGACCTAGAGTTTGTTTACGAAGATGGAAAATGCGACGGGAAAGAAGCAGCTACCGCGGCCCAAAAATTAATCAATATCGAAAAGATCAAAATCGTGATGCCTGTATGTTCCTCCGAGTCTCTGGCAGTTGCTCCCATTGCCGAAACCAATAAAGTTTTAGAATTTGCCGTCTGGCCAACCACCCCCGCTTTCTCGGGAGTTGGTACCTACGCCTTCCGTAATTCCTATTCTGACGATGACACAAGTAAATTATTGGCCCAGGTTGCCCAATCTAAATACAAAACAATCGGAGTGATTACTGAAACAACAGATTACACTACGGGCGTTCTTAAAGCCTTCAAAAAGTATTTTACCAGCGCAATTTTCGAGGAAGGCTTCCCTCCGGATTCTGTGGATGTTCGCACGCAAGTAGCAAAAATTCTCAGTCATAAACCAGAAGCCGTACTCGTCAATCCAAATTCCCCAATTTCCGGTCTGGCGATATTGCAACAACTCGCCCAACAAAAATTCACCGGTCAACTTCTTGGCAATTTTTTTGGCACCAGCAATGACGTAATTCAATCGTCGTATGCTCAAGGCATGATTTTCGCTTCAGATCCGGAGGTGGCAGACAGTTCGCTCAAAGTAAAACTTTTTGAAACTTACCGTGGACTCCATGGGGTAAAACCCAACTTGGAATTTGCCGTTGCCGCTCAATATGATGCAATTTACATTCTAAAACAGGCAATCGAGGCGGTTGGCGATGATCCAACAGCACTGAAGGATTACTTGCATAACCTCAAAGATTTTGAGGGGTTACTCGGAACTTATGGGTTTAATAACAACGGCGACATGGTGGGAACGAAGCCTGGACTAAAACAGATTGTGAATAATCAGCTCGTTGGTCTTTAGGAAAAATGCCCGCCCTCGCGACGAAAAATTTAACCAAACATTTTGACGGCGTGGCGGCGGTCAAGAGTTTATCAGTTGAATTCCGCGCCGGCGAGATCACCGGACTTATCGGGCCGAACGGTTCGGGCAAATCCACCCTCATCAATCTTCTCACCGGTCTCATCCCCTGGGATGCCGGCGCGGTTTGCGTCGGCGAGGGGACGAAATTATTCCGGCTCAAGCCCTATGAAGTGACCGACTATAAGATCACCCGCACCTTTCAAGAAGTCCGTTTGTTTGAACAACTGCCGGTGATTGATAATCTTTTGATCGCGCTCACCGAGCGCGCGGTCTGGCCGGCGCTCTTTGAACGCCATCAAACTTTTCACCGCGCCGCCGCAGAAGAATTGCTTCGCGCGGTTGATCTATTGGACAAGCGCGATAAGTTGGCGAACCAGCTTTCCTACGGTCAGCGCAAACTTCTGGAAATCGCCCGCGCCCGGGCGATGGCGGCGGATATCTATTTATTTGATGAACCCTTTGCTGGCCTCTTTCCCAAGATGGTAAAGCTGGTGGCTGATGTCCTCAAGGATTTGCGGGTGGCCGGTAAGACAGTGGTGCTGGTTGAGCATAATATGAATTTGATCCGCGAGCTCTCCGATCGCGTGATGGTGATGGACGCGGGACAACTTCTGGCCGAGGGCGAGCCGGCGCGCGTGCTTGCCTCGCGCGCGGTCGTTGAGGCATACTTGGGGGAATGATGACTCAAGACATTAATGAATTGAGGGCTAAATTAACCGATTATTTCAAAGGGCGAGAGGATGTTGCCTTTGCCTACTTGTTCGGTTCGGTGATTAAAGGCACCACTCATCTGGACTCCGATGTGGATATTGGAGTTTATTTTATTCCCAAGACTCCGGCGTTGGAGTATGAGTCCAAGAGCGAATATCCCGGTGAATCGGAAATCTGGTCGGCGGTGGAAAAAATCACCAAGCGCGAAACCGATTTGGTCGTCTTGAACCGCGCCGCCGCGACAGTATTTTTCTCCGTTCTTAATCAGGGGGTCAAACTTTTTTCCCGTAATGACCATCTTTTAACCCGCCTATATTTGGCGGTCAGCGTCTTGGCGGAGGATTTTAGAAATTTTGTCTCCGGATTCTTGAAAATTAAAGAACGTTCGAGTTCTCTTTCACCGATTGACCGGGGACGATTAGTTTGAGAAACTTTTGCCAGGAGAAATTATCAATGAAATAATAAACAATCATGACCAAAACAATCAAAATCATTGTCGGAATCGTCGTTATTATTTTAATCATCTGGGGCCTCGCGAGTTTGGGTGGCGATAATCAACCCGCAACCACTAATGAGCCGATCAAGATCGGGGTGATCGCGCCACTCACGGGGCCGGGAGCCATATTTGGAAATTCTGTAGTTGGCGGTATTGAACTTGCGATGATTGATCTGGGCGCCGCGCGGACACAATACAAATTAATAATTGAAGACGATGGCACTAATCCGACAAAATCAGCAAGTGCGGCGCAAAAATTAATTGAGATTGATAAGGTGCAAGCAATCATTAGTGGAACTTCTGGCACTGCTCAAGCAATCAAACCATTAGTAGCTAACGCCGGCATCGTGCAGATTTGCGTTGCCTGCACAGATGTGACTATTGCCGATAGTCAGTTCAACTTCACCAATTCTATTTTAGGTGAGGATGAAGCTCGGGCTTGGGTAGGGGAGACGGTTAGACGTGGGCTAAAAAAAATTGCCATCCTAACTCAAAATCATCCAGGGGTTAATGCGGCGGCTGATCAGGTGAAGAAACAGGCGGAAAATGCGGGGTTACAGATCGTTCATGAAGAACGTTTCGCCGGCGATCTTAGAGATTTCAAAACTATAATCGCTAAAACCAAACAAGCGGCACCGGAAATAATTTTTCTGCGCGCATTTCCTCCGGCTATGGATATTTTAGGCGCCGAATTAATCACCCAAAATGTTGCTCAAGTGAGTACCGGTGGCGGTGCTTTTGCTATTGTAGCGGATCCAAGTATTTTTGAAGGCAGGTGGTATGTTGATGCCGGGCTGACGGATAGAAGTTTTGTTGAACGCTTTAGTTCGGCGTATCCTGGCACGCGTTTCAACACTCTCGCGGCTCCATATGCATACGATTCATTTATGATGTTATCGCAAGGATTGAAGAGCGGGGGAAGTGCGAGCGCGTATCTGAAAAGTCTAAAAAATTATGATGGGAAAGCCGGTCGGCTTGAGCAAAATGAAAATGGTAATTTTCGGTCTGACCCAAGTATTTGGATAATTAAAAACGGTAAACCGGCGCTAGTCACTTTCTAGTTTTAATGCCCGCCGAATCTCTTCTTCAACTGAATGACGCTCGGGTAAGTTTCGGCGGTGTCAGAGCGCTTGATGGGGTTTCGGTGCAAATTGATGAAGGGGAACTCGTGGCGCTCATGGGGCCGAACGGCGCGGGGAAATCAACGGTGCTCAAAGCGATCTTCGGTCTCGTGCCGATGACGGCAGGCGAAGTGCGCTGGCACGGCGAGACCATTGAGCCGGAACCACGCGCGATGGTTGAGCGGGGAATCGCTTTTGTGCCTCAGGGGCGGCGCGTCTTCGGTCGTTTGTCGGTGCGGGAAAATCTTGAATTAGGCGGCCTCATCATCCGCGATAAACATTTGATTGAAAGTCGGATTAAGGAAATTCTCAATCTTTTCCCGTCACTGAAGCCAAAACTCAACCAACCGGGCGGGACTCTTTCGGGTGGACAGCAACAAATGCTCACCGTTGCGCGCGGACTGATGGCCGACCCGAAAGTTTTATTGCTGGACGAGCCGTCGCTTGGTCTCGCGCCACTCGTCGTCAAAGAAGTTTTTGCTCTGATCAGAGAAATTAACGAACGGCGCCGAACGGCGATTATGGTAGTGGAACACAATATTAAATCCATTTTAGATATCGCTCATCGCGCGTACGTGCTGGAACGGGGAAAGATTGTCTTGACTGGCGCGGCGGCGGATTTGCGTCGGACTGGCCAATTGGAAAAAGTGTTTGTCGGCGAGCCGATCAATGATTAGGCGGCTGACGTTTTTTCGCAAACATTGGTCCTTCTTCTTTTTTATATTTTTATTGGCCGCCAACATCTTCGTTTGGTTAATTATTGTCCGCGCCGAGCGCGCGGTTTTAACCGTGGCTTTTTTGGATGTCGGACAGGGCGACGCGATTTTTATTGAGGCCCCGGGCGGCAATCAAGTATTGGTGGATGCCGGCCGCGGCCGGCAAGTTCTGCGCGCGCTCGGGCCGCTGATGCCTTTTTACGATCGGTCAATTGATCTGATCGTTGCCACTCATCCCGATGCTGATCACATTGGCGGTTTTCCGGAGGTGCTGAAACGTTACGCCGTCGGCTTTATTTTGGATACGGGTCTCGCGGCCGAGACCGCCGTTGACCGAGCTTTTCGGCAAGCCGCGACGGCGGAAGAAGCGGAAATAATCGCCGCGCGGCGCGGCACAAGGATTTTTCTCGGCGCCGGCGCGGTCTTGGAGGTTTTATTTCCCGATCGCGATCCGACCGGTTGGGAAACCAACACCGCCTCCATTGTCGCGCGTCTGACTTACGGTAATCGCGAGTTTTTATTGACCGGCGATTCGCCAGTCAAGATTGAGAAATATCTGGTTAATTTGGCTAACCGAAGTTTATCGGCTGATGTTTTGAAAGTCGGCCATCACGGTTCAAAAACTTCCAGCGCCGCTGAATTTTTAGCCGCTGTCGCGCCCGAATACGCCGTCATCTCGGCGGGGAAAAATAATCGTTACGGTCACCCGCACGAATCGGTGCTGGCGGCGCTCCAAAAAATCAACGCCAAAATTTTGCGCACCGACGAATTCGGCTCAATCATCTTCCAAACCGACGGCGCGACATTAAATCAATGTCCGTGCTAAACTATCAGCGGCGTTTGATCTTTAATTTTTTTGTTGAATTTCAATCGGAAAGCGAGGGAGAATAAATGAAGCCAAGTAACCGACTGGTGCTGTTCGATTTTGATGGGGTTGTTGTAGATAGCGTCTCTTCAGTCTATCTGACAGTCATAGACATATTGGAAGAGGCCGGTGTTTTGGCCGGCAACCTGCCAGATTTTCAGACTTTTCTCCAAACGGTTTCTTTGCCGCCCGATGGTTTTTATCATCGTTACGGAATCAATTGGTCAGCGGAATTGAGCACACAATTTTGGGACATTATGCCGCTCTACGAGGCACTCGACGGGGAGTATTTGGGAATGAGACCGATGGTTGCCGAATTGCGCCGCCGCGGTTTTCGGACGGCCATCGTCAGTGGCGGCCAGTCGGTGTATGTCAATCGCCGCCTCGATCAATTGTGTTTACGCGGGCTCTTTGACGCCGTCTACACCGGCGCTGCAGATAAAACTGAAGTGCTCAATCTCGTTTGTCGGCGACTCACCGCCACACCGGAACGAACCCACTTCATCGGCGATTTCCAATCGGATATGCGCGACGGTTGCGCCGCCGGCGTCATTCCCATTGGCTTCACCGGTGGCCACGATTTTATGATACCGGTACTCACGGCCGCCGGCGCCCAGGTTTGCGTTGACGAGCCGGAGGAGTTGCTCGCTATCATTTCCGACTAGAGTTTGGACGGCAAACCAAACCAGCCCCGCTACTTGTTATTCAATGAGAATCGCGGGGCTTTATTTTGTTTTAGAACCGGCGGCCAAATGCCGGCCCGACTTGAGACAACGGGTGCAAATTTTGACGCGACCACCGCCGTTTAATCTGGCCCACTGTAAATTCGGTTGTCGTCGGACCCGCCCAGTGGGGTTGAATTTCGTGGCGCGGATGCGGTTGGAATAACCGCCGCCGACCAGACTGCTTTTATGACAGACAAAACAAGTTTTCATTTTTTAAAATGTTATCATAAATAAATTATCATTTCACTTGACTTTTAATGGTGCCTATGCTAAATATAAAAAAGCGTTAAGTTTTGAACCGTCTGTGAGTAACAGACAAAGTTGTTCTTTTTCAGGAGAAAGCCATGAGCAGTGGCAATGTTTACGAGCGATTGTTCAAATTATGGGGCAGTATCGTCAAGTTGATTTTGGATGGCAAACGAGACCCGGAATGGGTGGCCGATGTTTTGCAGGGAATAGTAGAGATTAAAACAATACCTTTAATCCTCACCCGCGCGGTCTGGCAGCAAGTCTACGACCTTCTCGGCTACGGTTTTGACGAGTCGCGGTGGGTGGAACCCGCCCCCGGCTTCTGGGACACCTATGTCCAAAAAGGCGTTACCCCCAATCGCGTGGCGGCGGCAATGAGAAAGTTGGGAGTGACGATGGAAACTCTCGGCGTTGATCTTGACGCCTCCACCGCTGGCCGCGATCAACGCGATCCGGTTAACGGCTCCTACCACATCCGCTTCCGGGCCACAGTGGAAGCCGATGAGGACAACCAAAACCTCTCGGCTGAAGACCTCCGGCGACGTGGCCGGCCGGAGATCACCCTCACCGAACGCCTCCTGCTGGGACTGGCCCACTTCATCGCCACCGAGGAAGGCGGTCAGCCAGATGACCACGAGCGGCATCTGGATCGCGACAACATCACCCTCTGCGCCGGCTCTCGCCACTTTGTTGGCAGGGTGCCGAAGGTGTACTGGGATCGCCACGGCCGCCAGGTGTATGTGGTTTGGTACTACTCGTATGACCATGATTCCGACCTGCGTTCTCGCTCCGCAGTTTCTAACCCTTGAAACTCGGAGCTTGAACTCTTGAGCCCAATCAGCTTGCTGATTGGGCTCTCCTTTTTTATAACTTTGGCCGTTATTTTTTGGCATGATATCATCAATCAACACCTATTACTATGGAAATAATTTTTACGATCCTAATTCTTCTTTTGTCGGTCATTCTTCATGAAGTAGCGCACGGTTTCATCGCTTATTTTTTAGGTGATCCGACGGCTAAATTGGCCGGCCGGTTGACGCTTAATCCGTTAAAACATTTGGACCCGATCGGTTCGGTCTTGGTGCCGTTGCTCACTTACTCGGCCGGCGGTTTTATTTTCGGCTGGGCCAAGCCGGTACCGTACAACCCTTACAATCTCAAAGCCGGCCGCTGGGGGCCGGCGTTAGTCGGTGCCGCCGGCCCGGCGGCGAATTTTTTGCTTGCCGGTTTCTTCGCCATTTTGATTAGATTGTCAGTTTCGGTTTGGACTTTGTCGCCAGCTTTCCTTGAGCTTTCAATGTATATAGTTTTGATTAATTTGATTTTAGCGATATTTAATTTATTGCCCCTGCCGCCACTCGACGGTTCCAAAATCCTTTTCGCTTTTTTACCTTATCGCTACCGCGCGGTGGAAGAATTCATCAATCGCTATCAACTAATCCTCATCCTTCTGGTCATATTTTTTCTCTGGCGTCTGATTTTTCCCTTGGTGCTCGTCTTGCTCCGTTTATTCACCGGTTTGGTCTTTTGATTTCTTGTCAGGAGTCTTGCTGGGAGGAATTTCCTCCCAGCAAGGTTAATTTGTGACGCTTGCGGATTTCTTACCGATATATTAGAGTATAATTCTCGTAATTAATTTTTATGGCCACGATCAATCAACTATTGAAACATCCCCGTCATTCGCCGCGTCGGAAATCGCGCTCGGTGGCCCTCGCGCGCGGTTTCAGCACGCTCAAAAATCGGCCAATTTTTTATCCATCGCCGTTTAAGCGCGGCGTCTGCGTGCAGGTGAAAACCACGACACCGAAGAAACCGAACTCAGCCATCCGGAAAATCGCCCGCGTTCGGCTGTCCAACGGGATGGAAGTGACGGCCTATATTCCCGGCATCGGCCATAATCTGCAAGAACATTCCATGGTGCTGATTCGCGGCGGCCGCGTCAAAGATTTGCCAGGCGTCCGTTACCATATCATTCGCGGCAAGTTTGACGCCGGCGGCGTGGAAAATCGCCGACAAAGCCGCAGTTCCTACGGCGTCAAACGGCCGAAAGCGAAATAAAAAAAGTAAAAAAATAATAATGAGACGAAAATTTAAAATTAATCGTTTAATTCAACCGGATCTCGTTTACGGCTCATCAAAAGTGGCCAATTTTATCAATCGGGTAATGAAGCAGGGGAAAAAATCGTTGGCGCGACAATTAGTTTACAATTCTTTTACGGAAATAAAAAAACTGACTAAAAGCGAACCGTTGGAAGTGTTTGAAACCGCGTTGAAAAATGTCGGGCCGCACACGGAACTCAAATCGCGCCGCGTCGGCGGCGCCAATTATCAAATTCCGCACGAGGTTGACCCGCGCCGCCGTTTGACCTTGGCGATGCGCTGGATTCTCACCGCCACGCGCGCTAAAACTGGCCGTTCGTTTGATCGGCGCTTGGCCGAGGAATTGATCGCCGCCAGCAAAAACGAAGGCGAAGCAGTGAAAAAGAAAGAAACGATTCACAAAATGGCGGAAGCGAATCGGGCTTTTGCGCACTTTGCCCGCTCCAATAATCCGCGGCCGGCCGTCGGCGGTGTCCGCCCCGTTTCGGTCGCGCGATAATTTTTATGCCGCCCGATTGTCCGCTCGCCAAAATTAGAAACATCGGCATCATTGCGCACATTGACGCCGGTAAAACCACCGTTTCCGAACGGGTGCTTTTTTATACCGGCTTGAGCCATAAAATCGGCGAGGTTCATGAGGGCGACACCGTCATGGACTGGATGGAGCAGGAACGGGAGCGCGGCATCACCATCACCGCCGCAGCCACCACCGCTTATTGGTCGCCGACGGACGCTCAAGATAAGGAAACGGAAAAGGTCCGGTTGAATATTATTGACACGCCCGGGCACATTGATTTTACAATTGAGGTCAAACGTTCGTTGCGGGTGCTGGACGGCGCCGTGGTCGTTTTTGACGGCGTCGCCGGCGTGGAACCGCAATAGGAAACCAATTGGGGTTTTTCCGCCGCGTACGCCGTGCCGCGAATTTGTTT
>ERZ1292632.1036-Hain-H43-01um-R2-1036-length-29150-cov-8_pt1 | contig 20570 bp, 20 predicted proteins | sample MGYA00564407_ERZ1292632 | MGnify/ENA primary metagenome ERZ1292632 (study PRJEB36523, sample SAMEA6512637) | groundwater metagenome | collected 2019-01-08 | study: AquaDiva: Metagenomics assemblies of 32 groundwater samples | reverse complement strand
TCAATAGCCCCGCGGCCAAAATCAAAAACCAGATTTTGATTGTTTATCTGAATTAAGTAAGCCGACCCATGCCGATCCACTTCCGGCTGATAGGTCCCGGAACCCAAAATCGTTAATTTCATATATTTAAAGCTCTTTCTTTATTTGCTTCCAGGTAACACCGCTATATCTCTCGATTTCTTTCAATACCTCTCTTAACATAATTTTATGTAATTTATATTGAATAACAACAACCTTTTCATTGGGGCAAATCACTTTATAGTGACTTCCTTCGCCGCCCGTTTTGTCAACACGAAAACCTAATCGAATTAATGCTCTAATTAGTCTATTTCTATTGAGATCGCTCGGGAGTTCACTAAGCGATGGCATATTCTTTGCTTTTAGCGTCTACTTTATGTATGTTTGCTTCTTTCGCATAGGAAGAAGGAACGCTAAAAGCCGTCAAAATAGCATCTTTTATATTCCTATCTACTTCTTGCCAACTTCGGCCTGAAGTTAATATTACACCATGTTTAAAATCTAAGCTTTTGGCAATAATACAGCCATTTTCTTCTTTAAACTGAAAATTAATTGATTTATTTTTCACAAAATAATCAGCTAATTCGTATAAACCAACTGGAACAACAGAGGATCCCCAAATAAATTTCATAATATTGTCTTTTATTTTTTTAAGCATGTTGGCAATAATATTAAAAATCTTAGATTTTAATTAAAATTTCATTTTAATTATAGCATAAATATTGTCTTTCACAAACAAACAAATTCAATTTAGCCTACTATCTTGAAATTTTCCATAACCCGTCTCGACTCGATCCGAGGCAGACTGCCTAAACCAGTAGCGCGTGGTGGTATTCAGTTCACGGATTCCCAACCTCTAAGGTTAAATCTGGGAATTTGAAACCCACTTCGATCCCACTTCGTAAGCGGGGTCTATATGCGCTGCCGTCTTTTCATTTTCCCAAATTAGACCTGCGAGGTCGACTCTTCCAATTTGGGTTTTTATGATAGAATAAAAATAACTAATTTACTAAAAAATGGAGAATAAAGAAGTAGAAAACTTGGGTAACGATATTGATCACGAGACGGGTAACTTCAGACCGGCCTGGCATTTTGAAACCGAGCAAAATTGGGCTGAAAACCATGAACGGGTTATCGGTAAAGGCGCCGAATGTGTTGTAACTGAATTAAACAGAAGACCCCAAGAAGTTGTAGCTTTCCGTTACAGCAATATGCCCCCTGCGAGAGCCAAACAAACCTATTATGCTCACCGGATTTTTTCGACATTGTTTCCTCATAATTTCCCGCGATTTGTGGCTGCATTTGCCGAAGACCAAGAAAAAGGTCGCTTGGGTGGAACTGTAAGAAAAAAAGTGGAAGGACGAAGAATCCATTTCTGGGAGAAACCTCCAAATTCTATTGAGCTCGGTGCAACAAGACTGGCTAAAAAATTGGCCATATTAGTAAACCCCAGTATTAAGTTTCCTTTCAGCCGAGTTGTCGATTTTAAAAGGAAAACCGGCACAGCCGGGCTTTTTGACCATTTTGACGACAATTTTATGATTGGGGCCGACGGCGGCCAATATTTTGTTGATACTATTCACCCGTATGGAAAAAAATTTGTCTGGGATTTTGATAAAATTTTAGACTATATGAATGTAAATAATTATTCCCCCAAGGATAGAAGAACGGTTGAAATGAGTTTAAACAGGTTAAAAAATTTAGACCTCGCTGAAGACCGAAACCATTACTTTTAATTTTTAGAGTTCCAAACCTGCCAAAAATCAAACCTTTCAATCGCAGCGAGGTCTTTGGACTCAATTACGATCATATTGGTCATATTCTCACGAATCGTAAGGCAACAAACCTGATTTTTCCAAACCCATTTTTCGGCAAATCCACCCCAGGTGTTTTTAAAAAGCTTGTATTTGGTGTGGATTTTGCCCACTTCTTCCTGTTCTCTTTTAGATTCGGGCGTATCCGGCAAAATCACATAGGTTTTTACGCCCTCTTTTTCTGAAAAATTAAGATATTTTTCATAAAATTCTTTATCAAGAGAGTACCAATGGCTTACTCCTCCGGTTGACCAGATTAAAATCTCATCCCCCTTTTTGGCCTCCATTATGTATTTCTTATACCATTCACGCATCGCCAAGGGATTCTCATAGACGGTAATTAAAGGAATTGCTTTCTCTTCAGAGGTCTGAGATTTCAAAATTGGGATTGCCTGCAGTATTTTTTCTTTATTGTTTTGAGCAATTTCGACTAATACTTCAGGGGAAATTGCTTTATAATAATCCTTATTGCCCATAGAAACTCTTTTCATCAAGCCCTTTTCGATTAATCCGGGAAGCAAGAGATAAACCATCTGCCGAGTATCATTAATTTTTTGGCCCAATTGAATTACCGAAGCCGGGCCTAAACGCAATGAGACAACATAAAGCCGGGCTTGATTTTTATGCAGGCCGATTGATTCTAATAGATTGTAAATTTCGTCGTTTGTCATATGTTAATTATTTTCTTGTCATTATTATATCATATCTTCAAGGGTTTGTCAATTTATATGGTTTATTAAGATATTTTGTCGCCTATTTTTTACTTGACATTTTAGACTATTTATGTTATAATAGGATGTTCACGATGAAAGTCTAACCTGTTTACAGGTTAATTCATCGGAACGTACCTTAAGGGGAATGTGGTATAAATGCTTCTTACCGGATTGGTATTCGTCTACGCCGTTTTGGCGATTGTAATGTGGAAGGTCTACAAGTCCTCCCACAAACCAGTCACCGAAGTCCTGCAGATGCTTTGCCTTAGCGCAGCCTTCGCAATCGCTATTGGCAAGATTACGGATACTCCAGGACTGTGCCTGGTCTGGCCAATCATCCCGATCAGCATGTTAGTGAATATGAGATTCTTCGACAAGTAGCCCAAACACGACCCCCACCGAAGAGACGAGGGTCAATCTCGAGTCCTTACCCAGACGGCGGCACAAATGCGCCGCCGTCTTTTCTTATCTTTTATATTTGATATATTTAACCATATTTGATACACCTCGTAGGTGTATGTAAAAAGGTGCCTCTTTCTTTTCTTAGCTACTCAGATTTGCCCCCTTAATACTCAAACTCACCCTCCCCCGCTCTTTATCAATCTCCACCACTTTGACTTTGACCACCTGGCCGATTTTGAGAAAATCCTCAATTCTATTAACCCTCTCATTGGCGATTTGGGAAATATGAACTAAACCGTCCTGATTTGGTAAAAGCTGAACAATAGCGCCGATCTCTTTGCCGGAAAGGCGATCGCGGACAATTTGGGTCACCGGTCCCTCGTAAATCTCACCAATTGCCACTTCCCGGGTCATATTCTCAATCCAGGAAATCGCCTTCTCACCCATCTTCGAATCAGTTGACGCCACCATCACCGTGCCATCATCTTCAATATCAATCGAAGTTATTTCTTTGCCGCCGCATTCTTCGATAATTTTACGGATGGTTTTGCCGCCGGGACCAATAACCTCGCCGATTTTATCAACTGGCACTTTGAGCGATTTAATCCGCGGGGCAAAAGAAGATAGTTCCACCCGCGGCTTGGCCAAGACTTTTGCCATTTCCCCTAAAATTTCTGTGTTGGCTTGGCGCGCCCGCTCTAAAGCTTCCCGTAAAATTTCCAAACTCAAACCTTTAAGTTTGGTGTCTAATTGAATCGCCGTGATCCCGCGAGAGGTGGCGGCGACTTTAAAATCCATATCGCCGGCAAAATCTTCAATTCCCTGAATATCAGTAAGAATCTTGTATTTCGAGTCATCGTCAGCGGTAATAAGACCAATGGCAATTCCCGCCACCGGCGCCGCAATCGGCACCCCGGCATCCATTAGCGCTAGTGTCGCGCCGCAGGTGGAAGCCATTGAAGAAGAGCCGTTTGAAGATAAAACTTCAGAAACCACGCGAATGGTATAAGGAAAATCTTCCCGCGAAGGAATTACCGGCAAAAGGGCTTTTTCGGCTAATGCCCCATGGCCGATCTCGCGACGGGAGGCCGAGCGCATCGGCCGGACCTCGCCGGTGGAAAAAGGCGGAAAATTATAATGATGCATAAAACGCTTGGTGCCTTCCTCTTCCATAGTTTCAATCACCTGCTCTTCGCCCGGCGCCCCTAAAGTGACAATTGACAAAACTTGGGTTTGACCGCGGGAAAACAAGGCCGAACCGTGAGTTCGAGGCAAAAGTCCAGCTTCGATTTTTAAAGGCCGAATTTCGGCAATTTTCCGGCCGTCGGGCCGCAGATCTTTTTCAATAATCGCCCGACGGACTTCTTTTTCTAAAATTTGCCCAAAAGCGCTTTTTAAATCCACCTGCTTATAGGAACCCTCAAAATTTGCCATTACTTCCGTTTCAAAGGCGGAAATTTGCTCCTCGCGCTTGGTTTTATCCAATTCATAGACTGCTTCGGCCAGTTTTTTGCCCAAAAACTTTTTGACTTCTTCAATAATCGTCGGCTCTCCCGCTTCAATCGTCTGTTGGCTGTTATTTTGAAACTTTTTTTGGATTTCCAAAATCGGCTGAAGATTCTTTTGGCCAAATTCAATTGCGTTAAGCAGAGTTTTTTCGTCAACTTCTTTAAATCCGCCTTCAAGCATGATAATTTTATCAGTCGTACCGGCTACCACCAAATCAAGACGGGAATTTAATAATTCTTTTTGAGTCGGGTTAATCACAAATTGATCCTCAATTTGGCCAACCCGCAGAGCCGCCACCGGTCCTTCAAAAGGCGCCGGTGAAATCATTAGAGCCGCTGAAGCGGCAATAATTGACATTACATCCGGGTCATTTTCCAAATCAAAAGACAAAACCGTAATCACCACTTGGACATCATTGCGAAAACCTTTAGGAAACAAGGGTCTAATCGGCCTGTCAATCATCCGGCAAGCCAGCACCGCCGCCTCGCTTGGCCGGCCTTCGCGTTTGATAAAGCGTGACCCGGAAATTTTTCCAGCAGCATACAATCGCTCCTCGTAATCAACCAATAAGGGGAAAAAATCAATTTCTTCTTTGGGTTCGGGTGAAACTACCGCCGTTGCCAAAACCACCGTGTCGCCATAGCGGACTGTCACTGATCCAGAGGCCAATTCCGCCAATTTGCCGGTGGAGATAATTAAATCACGTCCCCCAATTTGTGTTTTAAATTCGTCCATAAATCTTTCTAGAGACAGAGAGCATATAAAGCAAGTAACGATACGCCAGTTTGGAACGTACCCTTATTCGCCTTAAATGCTTCACCTGCCTGAAAAGTTAAAAGTAAAAAGTCAAAAGAAAAAAGTTCAACTAATAAGTTATAACTTTTGACTTGAACTTATTACTTATTCTATTTTACTTATTACTTTTTTAATCCCAGATCTTTTATCAGCTTCTCGTAAGTTTTTGGATCGCTGTTTTTCAAGTAATTTAAAAGCCGACGGCGCTTGCCCACCATAATTAAAAGTCCCCGGCGGGAATCTGAATCTTTCTGGTGTTTTTTTAAATGTTTTGCCAGTTCTAAAATTTTTTCCGTCAGCAAAACCGCCTGGACTTCTGCCGAGCCGGTGTCTTTTTTATGGGTTTGGTATTTTTTAATTAGGTCGGGTGTTTTCACCATTTTTTTTCCTCTATTTTAATCCTAACATTTTTTATTATATCCTGCAAGTAATAAAATCCGAAGCACTAAATTCAAAGCGCGAAACAAATTCAAATATATAAATTCTAATAATCTAAACGTGTTTTGAATTTATAATTTAAAATTTAGATATTGTTTGGGATTTAGAATTTCGGATTTCGAATTTACACACTTTAAGTGTGTTGGTGTTCCCTTATTTTTTCCAAAATCTCTGCTTCCCTATTCTCCAAATTTGCTCCCGGGATTTGAAAGGCCGCCGCCGCCTCATGGCCGCCGCCGGAAAAAAGTCGGGCGATTTTTTGGACATCCACCCCCGGCGCCACTGCCCGAAGAGAACCGTGGAGATAATCTTTTCGTTCAGAAAGTAGTAAGGCAAAATCAATTTCTGGGGCGTTTTTTAACAGCTCATCAATCACCCCAGAGATTTCGCTTTCTTTAGCCCCGGTTTCCTCAAAATCCTTGCGGGAAATTTTCGACCAAATAAACCGCTGGTCTTTTTCCTCTTTGACATTTTCTAAAATTCTTCCCCAAAGCTTTAAAGTTGTCAGCGGTTTGGTTTTAAAAATATGGCGGATAATTTCCTGCTGACGGCCGCCGGCAGCCACTAATTGGGCCGCCACTGTCAATGATTTTGGGGTAGTGTTGGCGTTTTGGAAACTGCCGGTGTCAGTGATAATACCGGTTAAAAGAGCGGTGGCGATATCCTCATCCAATAAAGGCTTTTCCCGCGCCAAAGATTCAATTAAAGAAACTAAAATTTCCGATGTCGAAGTGGCGGTTAAATCCACCCAGTTAATTTTGCCGAAAAAATCATTGCCGGCGTGATGATCAATATTTACCACCGTTGTTTCATAAAACAAGGCGTTTTGCCCCTCATATAATGGTCCCAAACGTTCTAAATCCGGCGAATCCAAAACTATTAAAAGATCAAACTTGAAACTGCCGAATGAAAAAGAAACATCTTTGGGGTCAAAACTGCCCCCCAAGGGGGTAATGACAATATTAAGTTTATTCTCCTCGGGATAGTGTTTATAACCCAAGCGGTCAACTTTGGTTTTTGAGGTATCAACCGTAATGATAAAATCTTTAGTAGAAGAAAAATCCCGGCTCAAATCAGCCAGACTTGGCAAAAAATTCAAAGCCATTGGCACGGTTTCCGGGACCGCGGCAGTAACTTCTTTGTCCAATTTTTTTAAAATCAAATACAAAGCTAAAATCGAACCCAAGGCATCGCCGTCGGGATTAAGGTGAGTAAGAATCAAGATTTTTTTAGCGGCTTTGATTTGTTCGACAGTTTGTTGTTTAGGGGTTAATTCCATAGCCCACTATCATAGCAAATGGATAAAACATATGTCAAGGGTGGGGGTAGTTTCGGCTGATTTTCCTTGACATCTAGGCCACAGCCGAACTTCCACCATCCGAACCATCCCGCCCCGACGCAAGGTCGGGGCGGTTTTCGTTTACAAAGACAACATTAATGAGAGAACTTAAATTATTTTTTTGATTTGCTCTTTAAGTTTCAGAATGTCCTCTTGGCAAGTCTGCCAGACAATTTTTGGATTGATTTCCGAATAACCATGTATAAGTTGGTTTCTCATCGCGATAGCTAATTTTACCGGCAAATCTTGATGTTCATTTCTAAATTTTTCGCTTAGCCGGCTGGATGCTTCACCGATAATTTCGATTTCTCTGACGACCGCGTCAAAAAGCATTTCATTATTAGTAAAATCATCAAAAGAATGTCCTTTAAGATATTTTTCTACTTTTTTAACCGCATCGAAAATATGTTTTAAATAAATAGTGTCATCTTTCATAGACTTTTTGAGCTTCTTTTATGACTTTTGATTTAAGATATTTGGAAAGCGATTCTTTCTCCACTAAATCGACTGGCAGGCCAAGTTCTTTTTCCAAATGCAATTGGATCGCCGCCAAAGTAAACAGCCCAACATTTTTGTCTAACTCTAATAATAAATCAAGGTCGCTTGAGGACCGATGATTGCCATGTAAATAGGAACCAAAAATAGAAATACTTTTGATGGCATCTTGATGCGGGTCTGATTCAACGGCTTTGGTAATTTTTTGTTTTAATCTGTCTTGGGTCATCTTAAGTTCATGATATCAAGAAAAATTATTATAGGCAATTTTTCAGTCTTTCTTCGCCGCTCGCCAGCAGAGTTCAAAAATTGATTTCAGAGAATCGGCAATTTCTTTGTTTTCAACTAATAGAGCAATTGACTTGCTTGTCTTTCGGATGGTCAGATAGCCGACTTTATCGCCGTAAATGACGATTTCTATACTTATAGGATATTTTTGACGCGATATTATCCGATTTTCCCGAAGTAATTTCTTACTGGCCGGCATGATTTTTGCTATATTAATATCTTCATTAGTAAGATTTCGGACAAAAATTTGATTTTGGATTCTTCGCGGTTCATAATCTTCCAAAAGATATCGCAAAAGCTTTTCATCAATATTATCGGTTCCCACAAAAGCCCGGACATTTCTTTTGTCCTCTAAAATATCCTCATAAACCCTTTTAATTCCCTCAAGTCCCTCAAAAAAATAAACTTTTGGTTTTTCTTTAGTTCGGTTATAGACTGCTAAAAGTTCCGGTTTGGCTTGTTCTAAAAAAGCCGTCTCATTTCTCTTGCGGATGACCAGTTTTTGCGGATCTTCGGGAACTAAATATTTTCTTTTGCCCTTAATTGATTGTGTCAATAAACCCTTACTTATAAGATTAGGCAACATCTCATAAAGCGTTGTCCTCTTAACTTCGGCTTTGGCGGCTAAGTTTTTCGGCAAACTTTCTCCCAATTCCAAAGCCGCCAGATAGACTCTGCTTTCTCGAGGGAGGATGCCCAAATTTTCCAAAATCTCTTGAATTTCCATCTGAGTTTCCATTTTTAATTTCTACTAAATCCGCTCGAGCGGAAATAATAGATATTTCAAAGAATAAAAGAATGGTTGTATTTTTTTATGTTTTTTATGTGTCGCTATTTCCGTCAAATAACAATTAAATATTAACACATCAACATCAATGTTGTCAATATTTATCTGGTTTAATACGGTTTACAAGGGAATATGCCAAGTCGTAATTATTGACATATATACGGAAAAATCAGAAAATATCCTATACTTGCCTTTTGGGCAAGTAGAACCTTGACACGAAAAGGAAATGAAAATGAAAATGAATAAAACTGATTCTCTCGAGACTTTCTTATCGATTTCATTTACTCTTTTCATTGTTAGCGGCTGGGGTTTAAGCACCATCGGATTCTATAAAGTACACCAAGAACTAAAGAAACCTAGCCCGACGGGAACAATCGTCCTCAAAGTTCCCAAACCCCAAGAGGAAATAGAAGTTATAGAAATCGAATTGGAAAATGACAACTGGATAGCATGGAAACAACCAAAAACAATGGTATCTGGCAGGATAAAAATCCATCCGCCAAGCGATGGTTACTTTTTGGATAACTATTATTGTATTGGAAATCGAATATTTCTCCAGTGGAAATACGATAGCAGCCAGTCATTTTGGGGCATAATGCGGGTTGGTGGTCTCGTGCCGACCATGAGCACAATTCTCTCTCTCATCCTTAGCGCTGCTTGCGAGTCTTCAAGGAGGCAGCGCCGACGGCAAAATGAATTCTGATCGGACGATAGAAAGTGGAATCAATACCAATATACCACCCCAGGGGTGGAATATTAGCCTGTAACACGCGGGCTTTTCCTTCCTTGATCAATCATCCCCTCGAACCCATCCCCGCCTTCGGGCGGGGTTTTGATTTTCTCTTTACATCCCCCCATTTTTCTGATAAACTAAAAACAGAGTCCTGTTTTTGGATTTTTTGAATTTAGAATTAATAATTTGTTTAGAATTTAGGATTTCGAATTTCGGATTTACGACTGAAAGGAGTTATATGCCCATCACCAAATCTGTTAAAAAATCATTAAAAGTATCCCAAAGACGCCGGCAGGAAAATCGCCGACAAGAGATTGCTTTGAAAAAAGCCATCAAAACTGTCACTCCCAAAACTTTACCCAAGACGATTTCTTTAATCGACAAAGCCGCCAAAACCCATCTTATCCACAAAAATAAAGCCGCACGATTAAAATCAAAATTAACAATCCGTCTCGCTCTCGGCGAGCCGAGGCGGGAAAAGATCGGACAACCCCAAAAAGTGAAAACTCAAAACGAAAAACTAAAAACTTCAACTAAAAGCATCAAAGAAATACCGAAATCTACAAGTAAGAAAAAGTAGTTCAATCTCTTATCTTTAAAATAGTTGCTTTAACTTTTGCTTTTTACTTTTAAGTTTTTAAAATGGACCAAGATAAAAAACAAACCGAGAAACCGGAGGAAAACGAAGTAGCTACCCCGCCGGTGCCCAAACTTTCCCGTAAACAAAAGTTTTACTACTCCACCGGCTGTCTTTATGAGCTAACCAAATGGCTAGTTGTCTTAATTGTTTTAGGGACTTTGGTCCATTTTTTTGTCGGGACTATATATATAGTAGACGGTCAGAGCATGGAACCGAATTTTTTCTCCGGTCAATCAATTATTGTCAACCGCTGGCAGTATAATTTCGGCACTCCGGGGAGGGGCGACGTGGTGGTTTTGAAATTTCCCGGCGACCCGGAACATAAAAAATATATTAAAAGAATTATAGGGCTCCCGGGTGAAAAAATCGCTATCAAAGACAATCAAATCTTTATTAACGACCAATTATTAAAAGAAGAATATCTGCCCGCTGGCACCCAAACCGCTCCTAATCTTTCTCGGATTTTAGGCGCCGGCGACTTTTTTTTAATGGGTGATAACCGCCAAAATTCCTCGGACTCGCGGATTTGGGGGAGCGCACCGGAACGCGATCTTATCGGCAAGGCCTGGGTTACTTTTTGGCCGGCCTCCTTGTGGGGTATAGTACCGGAGGTTAGTTATTAGTTATCAGTATCGCTTGTTAATTTAATTTAATTTAATTTTGTAATTTCTACTAAATCCGCTCGAGTAGAAATAATTGAAATTTCTGAAAGTTCTAGTTCTAAAGTCCTAAAGATTGATTAAATTATTTGTATGTCTCGGCTTTCCGCCAAAGACTCAACTTTCATCTCCCATTTCACATTATCTTGTCACTATTTATTCCACGCTCGGTTCGTGGGCGCGGGCTAAATTATGAGCAACATAGCCGATTAAGGGGAAAAGCTGATTGGCAAAGCCCTCTAAAGTCACCCCCCATTCCGAGGTGTCATACCAGTCGGGCTGGCGAAAACGCTGATGGCCAAAACGCTTGAGCCATTCAACTTCTGATCCCATAACAATCGCGTAAGGAAGATAGGCCTCAAATTTCCTCTCAGTAGTATCATCTAATTTTCTGGCTCTTTTTCTTAAGTACTTGCGAAAACCCAACCATTTTTTTAACGCCTGATTGCCTCTAGAACTTCGAGCCGGCATAAATGGAGCAATTCTAATCATCACCAAAGCCGCCACCATCCCGCCAACCCAAAATAAAAGCCCATATTTGGGATCAGCACCAACGCCTGCCCCTAAAAGAAAAAATCCGAAACAAATAAAAAATAATATTACTCCCAAAACCTTATAGATTAAATGGATTCGCGCTGGATTTTTAATAAAATAGCCGTCTCTGGTCGCCTGATTATAGATCTCAAGATAAAATTGGGCAATCCGCCGCGAAAAAATGTGACGGCCAATTCTCATCTCAACATCTTCTAAGGTGCTCCGATAACCTTTGGGTAAAAAAATCTTCTCCAGCAATGCCCGTTCAAAAGGCTGAAGAGAGGGCATGGTACTAATATCGCCTCCTTTGCGCATGCCAAAAGAAAATCGCCCTTTGCCTTTATTAATAATGGAAATATAACCGCGTCTGCCTAAATCAATCAGAGTTGCCGCCACCTCTCGAGCACCGCAGGTGCCGTCAATTAATACTCCCGCTACTGCCGGAGAAACCCCCTCTGGTGGAATGTCTAATCTTTCTTTAAACGAAAAAATCAGCCCCAGCCGTTGTTTTAAAAGCATAAAAACCATTATTATTAAGACTATCGATGGTAAAATAATCGCCAGCATCAACCAATTTTTTACTGGCAAATTGGTCAAAAAATATTCGATTTTTTGTAAAAAATTTGGCTGGACTAAACCTTTTGGCAAATTGGCGACAATTGATAAAGTTGCTTGGGGAGAAATGTCAGTTGCCTCATAAATAATTGTTTGCGGATCAACCAAGTCAGCCCGTTTAAAACCGACGCCGTGAACCGCGTAAATAATTGGCTGGATTTGGTCTTGGCTGACTGGTTCTGGCAGGTGGACAGTCGCCTGAAAATAGGCGATAAACTCTCCGGGATTATCAAAAACTAGGATTCTTAATTCATCATATTCTTGATAATATTTGATTAAACCCTTTTTCTTTTGCTCGTTTATATAAATCTCACCATTTTCGGAGACTTTAACATCCATCAAAATTTGATTTTCGGCTTTAATCGGGATTTTCGCTCCATATTGGATGCTGGCTTGGACCGCTCCCCAATTTTGCCAAGCAAAGTAAACGGCAATACCTAAACCAATAAGCAAACTAAAAAAGAGGAGTTTTCGTTTATAAACCCCGACTTCCCGACCAATCATCTTTAGAAATTTCCAGGTGGTCATTTCCCCTCACTTGATTAGAATATGAAATTAACCGATTCTTCTATTATCAACTAATGTTCTATTCCGCTGAATAACATTACGACATAATCCAAAAATAAATAGCTCTAAAGCGACCCTTGCTTCTATTTTACCAGTTTTAATTTTAATCTCAAAATCAAGCATCTTTTGATAGATGGCTTTCAGCTCTGAAAGCTCATATTTGCCAGCAAAACTTGCGGTTTTTTGAACCACATAAGGATGAAGGCCGGTTTTTTTCGCTAACTCAAAGCGACTAAGCCGGGGCGATTTATCTAAAATATCTTTAATTATTAAAAGATTTCGAAACTGATAAATTATCATTGTCCAAATGTAGAGTTCGTTTTGACCAGTATTTAATAACCGATAAAGTTCGCAGATAGCTCCGGATAGATTCTTGGCAGCTATCGCTTCAATCAAAATAAAGATGTTAGCTTCAATTTCTGGTTTGACTAACAGCTCGATATTTTGCCGGCTGATCTTTCGGTTGTAAGCGAGCAGTTTATCAATTTCGTTGCTTGTCCGCCAAAGATCACTGCCGAGATATTCAATTAATATATTCAATGCCTCGCTTTCGATTACCCCCTCTCGGTCCTGGACAGTTTTTCGAATCCAGCGCCTTAATTGCTCGCCATCGAGTAAGGCAAACTCCTGCGCTTGCCCTGGCTGATTGAGCTTTCGAAAAATGCTCGTTCGCCGGTCAGGGACGCCTTCTTCTGAAAAAACCAAAACTGTGGTTTGGGGGACTTTTTTTAAAAAAAGATTTGTTTGGTCAATTGTTTCTTTGGGAGCATTTTTAAGGAAATTTTCGATAATTACCAGCCGTTTTTTGGCTAAAAAAGGCATCGCCAAAACCTGCCGAACAATTTCCTCAAAGGTAGCCGTTTTTCCGTCCAATATGGCCAAATTAGTATCACCTAAAGAAGCGGAAATAAATTTTTCCTTTAAAGCCCGTATTTTTTGTTTGAGGCGATAAGTGTCCTCGCCGTAAAAGAAAAGTATCATTGCATAAATTCTAATTTCTAATTTCTAAATCCTAAACAAATTATAAACTCAAAATTTAAAATTCAAAAATTTTTCTATAATTTAGGATTTCTGATTTAGGATTTGGGATTTCCCCGGCATCGGCGGGGATGTATCTTCGCCGTAAAAAAAAAGTATCATTTTGGTTGACTTTTATTTATGCTGATGATAAAATAAAATATAACACGATTTCAATCTAAGTTACAAAGGGGGATAAACCCATGGAATCTGACGTAAAATTGGTCGAGATGGTCGCAGCCGCTGATTGCCTCCCCCATGGGCCTGGCATCCGACTAATTGATGGCGCTGTCATTGATGAAGACCGTGCGACTGCCCAGATGTTGCCACTCGCCGGAAGAACTCTGGTTCTATCCGATCACTTCCCCGGCCAACCGGTAACTCCAGGCTGTCTCGTGATTGAGGCACTCGCCCAAACAGCGATTTGCTTGGTTGCCGGCCGACCCGAGCTCTTGGATTCCCTTTTTCTCCTAAGAACTGTAGAAGCGAAATTCCGAAAGCCCCTCGATCAGACCGATACGCCCACTCTGCTTGTTCAGCTGGAAAGACTCCGACCAAAACACGGTGTCGTCAGAGGGTTGGTTTACTTGGGGAAGGATCAAATTGCTTCGGTCAAGATTGTCTTCGCTATCACCCCCAAAAAGGCCTAGATGCCCTCAAAAGCAAAAATCGATCGAACTGTCCCAACTCGCCCCGTGCCTCACCGCCGGGGCTTTCGTTTTTTAAAGCAATGTGGGCTGGTTTTGGGACGAGTCCGCCTTTGGCAGGCGAGATATTAAAGATTTAAAGCCGAATTTTTCAAAAAGCCCAATGATTTTTGCTTGGTCGAAATCGTGAAGCCGAGCAGATTCTAAATCAAATCCCAGCGGGACATTTGTGGCAATTTTAGCTAATTTTTGACTTAAAAACGCCCGTTCTTTGTTCTCTAATAATATCTTTTGCAATTTTTCTGATATTCTTGTTTTCTGGGACTTAATTTTAAATTTTTCATTGTCACTTTGAGATTTGAGATTTGCATTTTGCATTTTTCGATATAATTTTTCCAATGTCCCATATTCTCTAACCAAATGTGCCGCAGTCTTTTCACCGATTCCTTTTACTCCCGGAATATTATCACTTGGATCACCGCGAAGGGCCTTATAATCTATGAGCTGCTTTGGCTCCAAACCATAGCGCTCGCGGACTTTTTTTTCATCATACATCTCCGCCTGATTGATGCCCCGACTTATCGAATAAACTTTGGTATTTTCATCCACTAGCTGCAAGGCGTCCATATCCCCGGTAACTATAATAGATTCGAGAATAGCTAACGGCTCACGGCTAACGGCTAACGGCTTTTTGAATTTTAAGCTGTCAGCTGTTTGCTGTTTGCAACTAGCTATTATCGTCGCGATGACATCTTCTCCCTCATATCCTTCAGCCGCGACAATGGGAATATTCATCGCCTGCAAAATTTCCTTAATATAGGGAATCTGCGATTTTAATTCATCGGGCGTTGCTGGTCGATGGGCTTTGTAGTCTTTGAATTCTTTGTGTCGTTTGGTTAGTCCGGGCAAATCAAAACCAACGGCCAAATATTCGGGCTCAAGCTCTTTGATGGCTGAAAGTAAAGCTGAAGTAAAACCATAAACCGCATTGACCTGCTGACCATCTTTACTCGAAAGCGACGGCAAAGCATGAAAAGCCCGATGAATTAGGGCAAAAGCGTCAATTAAGACTAATCTGTTCTTTATCATAATTGGATTATAGCATAAATGGCTCTATTTGATCCTTTTTTACATTATCAACTTTACAGGTTCAATTTATACCCATATTTCCGCGATCGTTGGTTTTACACGAATGCTATTTCCTGTTTTTTAGTACTTCTATTGCTTTCTTCAAATTTCTCTTAATTTTTCAAATTTCAAGTACCAAAAACCGCCCCATATAGGGCGGTTTTTGGAATTTCTCATCTCTCATTTCTCATCTCTGCTCTCTTACATTTCCATCCTTTGTAAAATCAGTTCCCTTGCCACTTTCCGATCCGACCAGGGGATTTTTTGAGAACCCTGAACTATACACTCTTCGGCTCCTTTGCCGGTTAAAAGGACAATATCGTCTTTTTGAGCCATTTCAATGGCTTTTTCAATTGCCTCGCGCCGGTCGAGGACTTTGAAGAAATTTTTACCTTCAATTTTTAAATTGGGTTTTTGAGCTCCCCGCGGCACCCCGGCGGCAACTTCTTCAATAATTTTTACCGGATCTTCGGTATAGGGGTCTTCATTGGTAATGATCACAATATCGGCAAACCGGCCGGCCAGCGCCCCCAAAATCGGCCGCTTTGAGCGATCGCGGTCGCCGCAGGCGCCCAAAACCGAAATCAGCCGGCCTCTTTTAGAAAGTTTGAGCGTCTCATAAATTTTTTCCAGAGCATCAGACGTATGAGCATAATCTACCAACACGGTAAATGATTGGCCTAATTCGACTTTTTCCATTCTCCCCGGAATATTGGTAATTTTTTCCAAAGCGGTTTTGGCGACATCTAAATGGATCCGCAAAGCCACTGCCGCTGAAATTGCCGCTAAAGCATTGTAAATATTAAATTTGCCCGGCAGTTTTAACTCAATTGCCACCTGACCAATCGGCGTTATCACCGTGAACAAAGAACTGGCTGGCTCTAAAATAATTTTTTTAGCCAAAACTTCCGGTTTTCGCTGACGCTTGTTTTCCGGGACTTCTGTGCCATAGGTGATTGTTTGCTGCGCCGGCAATTTTTCAAAAAATTCCACTGATTTATCGTCGCGGTTTAAAATATTAATCGTCTCGCCGGAGGAAAAAAGTTTTGCTTTAGTATCGCGGTATTCTTCATAAGTTTTATGATAATCAAGGTGGTCATGGGTAATATTAGTCAAAATCGCGATTTTGTAATCAATTCCGAAGTTCCGGTATTGAGCGATTGCGTGGGAAGTAGTTTCTAAGACTACCCAATGACAACCAGCTTTTAGACAATTGCTTAAGAATTTCTGCAAAGCAAAAGGCGAAAGGGTGGTCATTTTCGTCTTATTGACCCATTCTTTTTTATCGATTGCAAAATTGATCGTCGTCGCCATTCCCACCCGGTAATTGGCAGTCTTAAGAATTTCAGCGATCATATTGCAGGTAGTGGTCTTACCGTTAGTGCCGGTAACGCCGATAATTTTCAGTTTTCGGCCGGGAAATCGAAAAAATACGGCTGCCAAAATCCCCCGGAGTTTATGGGTCCAGAGGATAATTGAAGCAGGTAAAATTTTGCGTAGATAATCCTTCATAATTTAATTTTCAATTTCTAATTTTCAATTTTCATTGAATTTCCAATTTTTAATGTTTGGAAAATTGAATTATTGATAATTGATTGTAAATTGCAAAATTGAAAATTGATCATTTTCGCCGAAATCTTTCGGCGATTTTAAATACCTTATACCAAAAAGGTCTATAAATTAAATCCCAACTACCGATAAGATGGACTTTACGGCCGCCAAATTGCTCTTTGAAACGGGTCAAATTTTCATATTTATGATTGATTTCTTCTCCTTGTGGTGCAATCGCTAACAAATCGTAATAGCGACAGCCTTTTTCTTTAGCAATTTTTATTGCCTCAAAATGGAGTAAATACGGCGCCATCAGCTGACGATGCTCTCGCAGAGATGCTCCGTATAAATAACTGGCAATATCTTGAAAAAAACTAATAATAATCGCCGCTACCGGTATACCTTTAAATCGGGCGATAAGCAATTGGCCAAAATTATTTTCATAGAGCATTTTTACTAAAGCAAGAAAATAATTTTTCTCTCTGGTGGAAAATTTCTGTCTTTGGACGATTGCCTGCTGCATCTGGTAAAAAACTTCAACACCATCATTTAATCGCTCCATCGGGCAGGAAGTAACTTCAACCCCATGCTTTTGGGCGACTTTAATATTGTAGCGGCCTTTGGATTTCATTTGAGACAGAATCTCATCTTCTGATTGAGAAATATCTATTATCTGCCGCCACTCTGGCTGGACTTCTTCAAAAGCTTTGATAAAGCCGGCAGCTTTTAATTTTTCAATGACTTTTGCTCCAATTTTTGGAGTATTTTCGTCGAGTATTTCTAATCTGTAAAATATGGTGTGATTTTTTTCGGATATTTTTTTTATATTTTCTAATAAATTTTCTAAATTTTTAATAGCAGCAAATTCCACCTCCGGTGAATATAAAAAAGAAAGTCCCAAAGATAAAGGTTTTTTTAAAATAAAAACCTCGCCCGCTTGAAAGATCTGCCATCCTTGAGAGGATTTAAATTCTACCCATGGCCGGCTTTGCAAAAAAGATTTCACAACCTTATTTTAGAACATCTGATGTTTTAAAGAAAGCTGCTATATAAAGCTGTGTTGTATAAATATCATATTAAGGGATAAAAGGAGCGGCTTTAGTAACAACGATCCTCAAAATCCAAACTAGATTTAAAAGAACGCTCATACTCATTAGCGGATAAGCCACTGGTTTTGGTATCCCAAAAGGACGATCAACAAATTCAATCGTTTTAGTCGGATCTTTGACGACTTTTTCAATTTCTTTTTCAACCATTTTTTCTTTGGCAATTTCCTCACCGTAAGGTAGAAGTTTGGCTAAATAGCTGGTAAGAGTATTGGTAAGGTATTCTGTGGTTTGAGTTACAGTCTCCCGGTCGAGATATTCGGTTTCACTGCGGACGCTACCGCCGCCACCTGCGGGGCCGGCGGTGGCAAAGGTCTGGGAATCTGCGTAGGAACCAATATTATCGGATTGGTCCCATAGACGCGAGCGCCACCAGTAAACAGTCTCCTCTGTTAAAGCTACTCCGCCGTAGAGAATATTTGCACTGTTACTGGTGGTTTTATTGGTATCCCATAGATCAGCTACTCCGGCTTCGAGGTTAGCTTTCGTTGACGAGACTTGAATTTGATAGGCGCTTTGGCTGTCACCGGTGTCAACATCATTAAAAGTCCAAGACATTGTCGGAGTAAGACCAACCCCAGCGGGATTTGTCCGCCCGTCGACTTGCAGATTGGTAGCAGTCGGATTGGAATTACTTGTCAGCTCATATTGATAAAGTCGTGGAGCGGTGGCCGTTTTTTCAAAATAAAACTTAAGTTTGATGTTGCTGTTTATTGTTTGGAGCGAAGTATCGCCGCCCCAACTGGCAGTGACGGCGGTTCCCGCGGATGTAATCGCGTCGGCTTGAGCTTGAGTAAAACCGGCAATTGGATTGTTGGTTGGATCAAGAATTTCCAATTTCAAAGTATCAAGAGCTGAAACTTGATCAACATTTAGCTTTAGTTCATTCCAGCCGGTTGCCGGTTTTTCGATTTCAATTGTCGCCATATTACCGGAATTTTGCCCGGCTGACAAGCTCATCCAGTCAAAACCGTCAATCCGCATGGTGGCGTGGCCGGTATTGGTGGCACCGCCGCTTGTGCCTAAATAGAACATATCAAAAATCCCTGTATCTTCATTGGGTAAGGCTGTTAAAAAGCCGGTTGAGGCATCCCACTCTCCGGCGGCGGCAAAATCAGAATAATATAAAGTCGGCTCCCACCAATAGAGACTCCGAGAACGAGCGACTGCCGCCTGATTGCCGCCGGGCGAAGTTCCAAGCACCATTATATAATCATCGATGTCTCGTTGGATAATTTTAGCAAACTCGGTCTGCTGAAAATAGACCGGCAATGGCAAATTGCCTTGCGGCCAAAGTTTTAAATCCATAAGATCAGCGCCGGTAGCCATTGATATTTCCCTAAAAGCATTACTGCCTTCCTCGTATTTACTTTGAACATATAAGGCATATTCTTCATCAGGATTTAATCCGGTAGTTTTGGTTAATCGGGGCGAGTCCGGAACTTCACCCAAAGGATTAATATCACCTCGGCTGGAAACTATCCACGAAGGATCTAAAGCATTAGGATAAATGTCAAAGGTATCAGTGGGATTTTCCCCGCCAACCGCCAATCCGACTCCGCCGGCATCATTATTGGCCCAAACCTGATTAATAAAACTCCGATAATCAGAAAAGATCATTTTATACAAACCATCGTCATCTAAAAAAACTTCCGGGTGGGTAAGAACGCGGTTTTGGACGCTACCATCGTCTAAAATCGGGCTGGCGCCAAAATCAATATCTTGGGTAATTGGATAAGCCGCTGACCCATAATAACCCGGATAAGGTCCGTTGGAATTGTCGTAAAGCATACCCCAGGCATGCAAAGTATCGCCGACCCTTTGCGCGGACCAAATACGCTGTTGATTATATCCTTCATTGATAATCGGATTTTGGGGATTTTTGGTTAAGGGATGGGTTTGGGCTTGGGAGTGTTCGACATTAGTCAAACCAGTTAAATAATTATCATCGGGGAAAGAATCGGAGAGAGATTTTTTAGTTGCCGGGGTGGCCGGACCTCCTAAGGCGATTCTGTCAATTTGGATTTTGCCGGCTTCGCTATTGTTGATAATTTCCAACATATTTTTATGTGATGAAACTTGAACACTGCCCATATTTAAAGATAAATACTCTTTATTGTTGGCTAAAACCCCGGCTTTTTTTTGATTGCCGTGTCTTTGCAGCCCCACCCAAAGCTCGGTAAACATATAATTTTGGTTGTCAATATCAAGTTGAGTTTTGCTTGTTATCGCAGAAGTCGAAAAATCACCGCCGGTGATTTTATCTGTGAATATTTTAATACCTGTGCCAAAGGAACCGGCATTGGCAACATCAGCTGCCTGATCAGTGGCATCGCTATAACCCATTATCCGCACCGAAGCGTATTCATTAGTTTGAAAATTAGTCAATTTAATTTTTATAAAACTGACGATCGGTAATTCTAAAGTTAGGCTGTTAGCGTCTCTCATAATAGTATTGGCCCAGGCTTGATCTTCATTCAACACCGTCGTCGAAGACGATTTTCTTCTGACAGCTCCGGAATCGCCAGCAGCTAAATAATCAGCATCACCAGTATTGGTTGACCAGCCAAAAGCGCGTATAGCGCCATTAATCCCCGGATCCTGGTTGACAGTCCAGGTAGTGCCGTTGTTAGCAGTTGAGACCACGGTTGAATTAGCACCGCCGGCATTTACCTTGGTGCTGGTCGGTGCCATCATCGCGTAAAGATTTTCGGTGGTATTTGAAGTTTGGGCCGACCAATTAGCGCCGTTGTTGGTGCTTTTCAAAATCGTCCC